>OFHG01000164.1_pt1 | contig 28251 bp, 20 predicted proteins | sample 1521931 | NCBI WGS metagenome assembly OFHG01 (sample SAMEA2468438, study PRJEB22500) | soil metagenome | biome: Glassland; feature: Farmland; material: Clay | place: Australia | collected 2013-01-31 | depth 0.55 m
CATACTCTGCTCGCCAACGCGCTCGCTGCGCAAGGGAAAATGAAAGAATCGCTGGAGCAGATGGATACGGCCATCCAGCTTGACCCTGAAAGTTCCAAGTCCTATCTGAACCTGGGCGTGCTGCAGTCCGTTGCGAAAGACGACCCCGCAGCGGAAGAAAGCTACAAGAAAGCCATCCAGCTGGACCCGAAATCCGCCCGGGCGGTCCTGCAATTGGGCATGTTCTACGTTCGCCAGCGCCACTTCGCGGATGCCGAAAAGCAGTTCAAGCACGCGGTGGAACTGGCACCCAAGGATCCCGGCACCTACAACGCCCTGGCGCGGATTTACCTGCTGGAAAAGGAGCAGGACAAGGCCGTCCAGGTGCTGAAGGACGCCAAGAGCAAGATGCCCGACGACTCGAACGCGTATCGCATGCTGGGCGACTATTATCTGGGCACGGGCAAAGTGGATCAGGCACTCGCCGAGTATGCCTCGCTCTATCAGGCGCACCCCAAGGACCTGCGCGTCCAGAAGAATTACATCCAGCTTCTGCTGATGAAGAATCGCCTGGACGAAGCCGCCAAACTGAACGATGAAATCTTGAAAGCGAACAGCAAAGACACTGACGCCCAGATTTACCAAGGAGAGATCCTAAGCCTCAAGGGACACCCCAACGATGCCATCCCGATACTTCAGGGAGCCTTGAAGGCTGACCCGAACAACGCAGTAGGACACTACCAACTGGGTCTTGCTTTTGCCCGCTCCGGAGACCTTGGGCAGGCGGAAAGAGAGTGGCAGCAAGCGGTGCGCCTGCGGCCGAACATGGTCGGGGCGCTGGAAGCGCTGGCGCAGGCGGCGGCGCGGCAAGGCGACGCGGACTTGTTTACGCAGACGGCAAATAAGATCATCGAGGTAGCGCCCAACTCTCCCCGGGGCTACCTTTTGCGCGCTTCCGCGCGAATGTCCAACAAGGACGTCACGGGTGCGGAGGCGGACCTGAAAAAGGCGATGGAGTTGGCGCCCCAGGATGCAACTCCCTACGCGCGCCTGGGTGTAATGCGTCTTCAACAAAAGCGGTACGGCGAAGCCGAGAAGCTATTTGACCAGGCACTCGACCGCGACCCGAGTTCGGTTGAGGCCCTGCAGGACGTGGCGGGGCTGTACGTCGAACAACACCAGATTCCCAAGGCTTTGGAACGAGTGAAAGCCCAGATCGCCAAGTCGCCCAACACCAGCGCATTCTACGGCATTCTCGGGACGCTGCTGCTCGGAGACAAGCAAATCGACCAGGCAGAGGCGGCGCTGCAAAAGGCTATCGAATTAGACAAGAATAATATGAATGCCTTCATACTCCTGGCGCGTATCCAGGCGTCGCGCGGGTCGCCTGACCAGGCGGTAGCCAGCTATCAACAAATGATACAGACCCATCCTCAGGACGTTCGCCCCGTCATGCTCTTGGCGATGCTGGAGGAATCGCAGGGCCATTGGCAGAAGGCCCAAGGCCTTTATCAAAAGGCTCTGCAAGTGCAGCCGGATTACCCACTCGCGGCGAATAATCTCGCCTACTTGCTTCTGGAGCACGGCGGGAACACTGACGTCGCCTTAAGCTACGCGCAGTTGGCACGGCGCGGCCTGCCGGATAACGTCAACACTGCCGACACCCTCGCCTGGGCTTACTACAACAAGGGCTCCTATCAGATGGCCATCGACCTCTTGCGGGATGCGGTGAAACAGAATCCGAAGAATCCGACTTACGAGTTTCACCTCGGTATGGCCTACAACGGCATCAAGGACCATGTTCACGCCAAGGAACACCTCGAGCGCGCCCTTCAACTCGATCCCAAGTACTCCAAGGCCGACGAGATCCGCGAAGTCCTGGCGCAATTGGCGTCGTAGAAAACTCGGCCGTGCTGTGCCACCGCGTGCCCGCTGATTCACCACCTGGCGGGTCTCTCGCTTTCCATCCTTTCGATCCTGCAATCGCGCCGCCTCAGAAACGCATTCGCAGAGGGCAGCGACCGTTGAAAGGAAGGCTCGCTTCACTGGCATTTAGATGGTGCACATCCCGCGCGTTTCGCTGCCGAAACAGAAAAGAGGCTCAGCGAAAACAGACGATATGTATAATGAGCGATGCGAGTCAGGAGGGAAGGCAGAGCGTGAGCACAGGGGCGAAGGTTCTGGTTGTAGATGACGACCTGCACGAGCGCCAGGGGCTGGTGGAATTGCTGGCTGTGTGGGGTTACGAGGCCGACACCGCCACGGACGGCCAGGAGGCGCTGGAAAAGGTGCCGGCCTTCCATCCGGCGGTCGTCATTTCCGACCTGAGGATGCCGCGCGTGGACGGCATGGGACTGCTCCGCGAGCTTCACGAGACGCACCCGGAAATCACTTTCATCATCCTCACCGGCCAGGGAACGATTGAAGAGGCGGTGGAAGCGACCAAGCTCGGGGCGTTTAATTTTCTGGAAAAACCCGTTGACCCCAAGCGCCTGCGCATCGAACTGCGGAACTGCCTGGAACGGCTAGAAAACGAGCGGCAGCTTGAGGTGGCGCATCGCCGCCTTCGCGAGGCGGGCATTCTGGGGCAGGTCGTGGGCCGCTCCAAGAAAATCCAGGAGATCATGTCCCTGATCCAGCAAGTGGCGCCCTCGCGCGCCTCGGTGCTGATCACCGGCGAGAGCGGTACGGGCAAAGAGCTCGCGGCGCGAACGATTCATGAGCTAAGCCCGCGCAAGTCGCGGCCTTTCGTCGCCGTCAATTGCGCCGCCATCCCCGAATCGCTCATGGAGAGCGAAATTTTCGGGCACGAAAAGGGTGCCTTCACCGGCGCCATGGAAAGGCGCTTGGGGTGTTTCGAACTGGCCGACGGCGGAACACTGTTGCTGGACGAAATCGGAGAAATGCCCGTCGCCACGCAGGCCAAGCTCCTGCGCGTGTTGGAGGATTCCAAGGTACGCCGCCTGGGCAGCAAGAGCGAGATCTCGGTGGATGTCCGCGTTCTGGCTTCGACCAATAAAGTGCCGGAGGAAGCGGTGGCCAAAGGGCAGTTGCGCAGCGACCTCTACTTCCGGCTCAACGTGGTGCAGATCTTCATGCCCACTTTGCGCGGGCGGCCCGAGGATCTCGACCTCCTGGTGCCGACGCTACTGGAGGACTTGAACCGCAAGCACGGCTGCGCGGTGCGCGGCGTGGAAGATGAAGTGCTCCAGGCGTTTCGCAACTATTCCTGGCCCGGCAACGTGCGGGAACTGCGCAACGTTCTGGAGCGCGCCGTGGTCACCTGCGCGGGAGAACTGATTCGCAAAACAAACTTGGCGCCCGATTTCGGCCGCCCGGCACCCGCTGGCACCGATGACGGCCTGTGCTTGCGCGCCGGCCTGACGGTCTCGGAGGCCGAGCGGCGATTGATCCTCGAAACCCTGAACTTCACCCAGAGCAACAAGACTCGTGCCGCCGAAATGCTGGGGATCAGCCTAAAAACCCTTCACAACAAGTTGAAGGAATATGAAAGTCAGCCTCAAAGGTAAGCTCACCGCGCTGATTTCAATCCTGGTCTTGCTGGTCGTCCTGGCCACCTCCAGCCTGTATATCTCCAGCCTGACACGCCAGACCCTGGAAGAGGTGCGCGGCCGGGGGAAGAACGTCGCCGAGGTGACTTATCACCAAGCGCGCAGCATTCTGGCCCAGACGCGCATTCCGGCTGGCGTGGACCCTAACAATTCTCAGCAGATTCAGAGCGTGGTTCAGAAGACGCTGGCCGGCGACCCGGGACTCAATTCGCTGATCGAGGCGGAGGTCGGCTATTCGCCCACCATTTACTACGTCGCGGTCGTAGATGCAACGAGAACCGTCATCGTTCACAGCGACCCCGATCAGGTCGGCCAGAAGCTGGCTCCCGCGCAAAGCTTCGACGGTCTGATGCAATCGGGGCTCCTCCAGCAGCTCCGGGTGATCTACGGCGCGCCGCGTATCTTTGAGGTGGTCCTGCCGCTTGATCTGGGCGGATATCCGCTCAGCGTCCGCGTGGGACTCTCCACGCTCTTCGTAGGCCATCAGATGATTCCGGAGTTGCGCCGCGCCGCTCTTCTGTCCGGCTTGGCCATCCTGATGGCGACTCTGACCGCGGGTGTGCTTTCCTTCCGACTGCTGCGTCCTCTCGAAAGCATCTCGCGCGAGGTGGACAGCCTGGCGCGCGGCGAGTTTCCCATCAGCCTTCACCTGAGACGCAAAGATGAGTGGGGCATCCTGGCGTCCAAGTTGAACCTCCTGGGAGAACGCATGCGGGGCGAAAAGGCGGCGTTCGTCGCACTGCGCGAGAATATTGACCAGCTACTTTCCAATCTCACCGACGGCATGCTGCTCTTCGACCAGCAGGACCGGTTGGCGATGACCACGCCCGCAGTGGAGCGGTTTCTCGGCCGGCCCGTCGAAGCTTTGCTTCACCACTCCGCGACGGAGGTTTTCGCCGACGGCCGGCCGCTGGGAGAATTCCTGCGCCGCGCCTTCCAGGGACAGCAGTCGTTCCCCTGGCAAGTCATTGAGACTGGCGGGGAGACGCCCCGCGTGGCGGTGAGCGTGCAATTCGTCGAAGAAGAGGGGACGCGGGTGGCGAGCCTGGTCACGCTCCGCGACGCGAGCACGCGTGCCCAGTTGGAAGACCAACTCGACCTGACCACCAAGCTTGCGGCGCTCGGCAAACTCACTTCCGGCATCGCGCACGAGGTCAAAAACCCTTTGAACGCTATGGTGCTCCAGCTTGAGTTGATCAAGTCGAAACTGGAAAACGAAGGCGAGCGCGTCAAGCCGCACCTGGATACCTTGTCGGCGGAGATCCGGCGTCTTGATCGCGTGCTCAAGACTTTTCTGGATTTCACGCGTCCTGTGGAACTGCGCCGCGCTCCCACCAACGTGGAAAGCCTGGTTCGCGAGGTCTTCACCCTGGCGGAGCCGCAGGCGAAGAAAAACAACGTGCGGCTGGTCATCCAGGCAAACGGGGCGCTCCCGCAGCTTTCGCTCGATCACGACCTGATGAAACAGGCGCTGCTGAACCTGGTGCTGAACGGGTGCCAGGCCATGACTTCCGGAGGCGAACTGCGCGTTGCCTCTCGCCTGCTGCCCCGCCACCTCGAGCTGGACATCACCGACGAGGGGTCGGGCATTCCTCCCGAGATCCGGCCCAAACTGTTTTCCCTTTACTTCACCACCAAGCCGGGCGGTACGGGCATCGGGCTGGCTATGGCGTTTCGTATTATCCAGCTTCATAATGGCACAATCGATTTCTCGAGCGAGGTGAATCGCGGCACTACCTTCCGGGTTTCTCTGCCCCGATAGAGGAAAAGGAAGGCAATGGTAGAATGGCAGGGAAGATGAAAGAGCGAACCCTCTATTCGGTGTGCGGGCTGGCGCTGCTGATCTTTGGCTGTCCTAAGCGGCAGACAACCCCGCGAATCGTTTACGTTCCCGCGCCTCCCGCTCCGGCCGCCTCTCAGCCCGCCCAGTCCAGCGGAACCTTGGTGATTCAGGAACCCCCCCCGCCTGTACCGCAGCCGGTGGTCATCATCGAAGCGCCGCCTCCGGAAGAGAAGCCGGCCCCACACCGCCGCCGCCCCGTGGCTCCCGAGCAGCGCGCCAGCGAACCGGCAGAAGAAGAGGCGCCGCCGGCGGAAGTCCCGGCGCTTGAGCCGCGCGAGTCCCCCGCGCAACAGTCCGCTCAGCGGCAGCAGATCATCGATATGCTGGGGCGAATTCGGAGCCGGATTGCCCAACTGAAGCAGGCCAAACTCGGCGAAGCGGACAGGAGATCGCTGGATGACGCCCAGATGTTCCTGGAACAGTCGCAGCGCGCGCTCGAAAGCAACGACCTGACGCGCGCCTTGAATCTCGCTCGCAAGGCTTCCCTGTTGGTCAACGCCCCGCTCTAGCCGCACTTCGCAAAGCGCACGGCCGCGCCCGGCATCAAACCACCTCTAAACCTCATCGGGAACAACAAATGGCGCGCGATAGCCGCGGTCGCGGTCGCGCAGAAGACGATTCGCTTCCTCGTCGCCAATCACTTCCTGCGTGTCAGGATTGAAGTAGAGGGTGCGCCCCAGCCGATAGGAGGCGTTGGCCAGGTGCACCAGCCCGGCTGAAATCCAGCCTTCCTCGATCGGCGCGTGCAGGCCGTCTTGCTTACGGCTGCGTACGCACTCGAAGAAATTCTGGTAGTGGTCGCCACCGCCCTTGCCCGCCGGGCCGGGTTCCTGGTCCTCGTTGAGCCACGTCTTGTAACCCTCGTAACCGTCCACGGCCAGATAACCCTTGGAGCCAAAGAAAATGTTGCCGATGGTGTTCCGCGGGCCTTTGCCCTTCTTGAGAGCCGGCGCGAGTCCGGCGGCGGGTATGGCGCTTTCGCCGAAGGCACCCGTGCCGATTTCCGCCTCGTGGTTGGTGATCCAGTGCCGCACTTCGAATTCCATCATGCACCGCTTGCCGTCCGGCAGATCGAATTCGTAGGCGGCGTTCAGCGTGTTGGGCGTCTGCTGGTCGTCAACGAACATGAAATGCCCGCCGATGGCCGAGATCTTTCGCGGCCATTTCAGCCCCAGTCCCCAGCGCGCGATGTCCACTTCGTGCACGCCCTGGTTGCCGATATCGCCGTTGCCCGTGTCCCAGATCCAGTGCCAGTTGTAGTGAAATCTATTTTTGGTGAAGGGCTTCATCGGCGCCGGGCCCGTCCACAAATCGTAATGAACGCCCGCAGGCACAGGTTCCGGCTCGGCGTGGCCGATGGTGTCGCGCCATTTGAAGCACAGCCCGCGCACCAGATAGACGTCGCCGATCACGCCGTCCCGAATCTGCTGGATCCCTTCGATGATTCCCTTGTGCGAGCGGCTCTGCGTTCCGTGCTGTACGATGCGGTTGTATTTCTCCGCCGCGCGCACCAGTTGCCGCCCTTCCCACAAGTTGTGGCAGCAGGGCTTCTCGCAATAAACATCCTTGCCCGCCTGGCACGCCCAGATGGCTTGCAGGGAGTGCCAGTGGTTGGGCGTGGCAATCGTGATCGCGTCAATGGATTTGTCTTCAAGCAGCTTGCGCAGATCCACCGCTGTCGCCGGCTTCGGTAGACCCATTTTCTCGGCATCGGCCAAACGCTCGTGCAGGACGTTCTCGTCAATGTCGCAAAGAGCTGCAATCTCCACATCCTGGTGAGTCGAAATCTCCCGCACGTGGTCCCACCCGCGCCCGTGCAAGCCCACCACCGCCACGCGCAACCGGTCATTCGCTCCAAAGACACGCTCCGGGTGGGCGACAAAGGTGATGCTACTGAGCGCCGCTAGTCCCGCGCTTGTCTTCGCGCCGGTCTTCAAAAAATCGCGCCGGCTGACTTCTTTGTTGTCCGTGCTCATGCTTCCCTCCCCCATTGGCCCTGCTGGGCGGCGTGCCTACGGAAACAATTATGACTCGCCATCGAACCCGCGTGACTCGCGGCGTTCAGACTTCATGGATAATCTTCAGCAGCCCTTCCAGGGACTCGCGCGTGCTTTCCACTGTGTTGCCGTCCGGCCGGCGATAATGCGTTTCGAGCGACATCGTTCCCTCATAGCCGTCAATGCGCAGCGCGTGGAGCTGGCCCTTCCAGTCAATGAACCCACCGCCCACGGGCGCCCACTCGAGCTTGCCCGTGGCCGGGTTCTTTCGGACGTCCTTGACGTGCGTGTGGGCAAACCAGCCGCGCACGTACCGGTAGCCGTCAGGATACGGAACCTCTCCCAGCATCGCCGCGTTCCCCGGATCCCAGTTGCCTTTCAGGTGTTGCGAATTGATCTCCTTCAGTACGCGGGCCATCTCTTTACCGGTGCCGATATTGCACTCGTGCTCGTTTTCGAGCACCAGCAGCATGTCCGCGCGGCGTGCGATTTCGGCCGCTTTCGCCAGCCGGTCGCGCACGTAAGGATAAGCCTTCTCGGGATCCTCTACGCGCCAGTAGCTAAAGATGCGCACCTTGCGCGTACCGAAGAATCTCGCCAGCTCGAACGCCTCGTCGAACAACCGGTCCGTGTCCTGCTCGGTGAAATTGGCGCGGAAGGTGTCGCGTCTCTCCTCGCGTGCCGGCATTTCCGGCAGGTTGTACTTCATGATCGGTGAGCCGATGTCGCTGACCGTCAGGCGATGCTTCTCAATCAGGTCTTTAGCCCGCGCCAGTTCGTCGTGCGACAGATTCATGATGTTCTTTTTCCAAAGCTCGCGAAGCTCGCAATATTCAAGCGAATAATGCGATATGAAATCGAGCGCCTGCTCAAGATCTTGTGTAATTTCGTCGGTGATGATGCCAAGCTTGAAAGGCGGCGCGCCCAAACCCCGGCGCGGCGAAGAAAATAAGGCCATCGCTCCGGGCACCGCCGCCAGTGTGGTTTGAAGAAGACGCCTGCGGGTCAACCGCCAGGTCATGGTCTGCCCCCCCTCTCCTGAAGTTGTGTCGCTCCGATTATATTCTCAACGCCGCGCTCCGATAAGGCCCAATTCCTTATTGCGCCGCAGTCCCGGCGTGAGGATGCGGCACCGGCCTGATCCCGACCAGTTGCGTCGCGGGCTTCCCCCTGCCGAAACTGAGCACATCCATCGGACAGACAGTGACGCAGACGCCGCAACCGATGCAGGACGAATTCGTATTGGTGATGGATTCCTGCTTCAGCGCGAAATTCATTACGTCAATCCCCACCAGGCAGTTGCGGCTGCATTCCGTGCAGGCGATGCACTTGTCGTTCGCCTCAATCCGATAGCGGCTGACGCCCAGCTTGGTGAAGGCGCGACTGAACAACTCCATCATTTTGGCCAGCGGGCACCAGTAACGGCACCAGATTTTCCCTCCCAGGAAGGGATAGAGCGTGACTGGCAGGATTCCCACCAGCCACACGTCGGCCGCGACGTGATAGAAATCGAGGCCGCGCGAGGCCGGCCCGCCCAGCCAGTGGATTGAATCGCGCAGCACCATCGCAAGCGTCACCACGACGGCGGCCGCCAGCACCGCCAGGTTCATCGCTTCCCAGCGCTGGCTCGCCTTGCCTTTCGGCGCTAAGTGCCGCCAACGATCGCCAAGGGTCTCCGCCAGGCCACCGCAGCCGCAGATCCACGAGCAATACCGTTTACCATTCCATATTACGAAAATGGGAATGATGCCGAACGCCAGCACCAGTCCCCAGATAACCCAGATGCGGCTCGGGTCGCCGAAGAAGGTGTAGAAAGCCAGCGGCCACGCGTAGACGATTCCGTAGCTGCGCCAAGCCTGGCCCGCGAATTGGGGATCGCTCGCCAGACGCACCCCCACCCACTGGTATTTAATCGCCCACTGGAAGAGAAATTCGGGCACAAGAAAAAAGAAGATCCATTGAAAACTGAGCAGGCTGACGTAGCGCCAGATCTGGAATCTGTCCTTGCGGTCGAGCCCCCAGCGCTTCAGCGCCTGGATGCCGAACACCGTCATCAGAACCGTGTAGAGCACCGTGTACCAGAAGGAGGGCGGGCGGCCGAAGAATGAAAAGACTTCGTAGCCCCAATCGCGATAGGGCCAGTATTCGTTTCCCGGCCCGCCGATTTTGATTCCGTAAATCGAATAGCAAATGAAGAAGGACACGCCCAGCCAGGAGAAGCGGTCGCCGCGAGAACCCGTCCTGATCAGCCCCGCGAGCGACGCCACGACAACCGCTGCGCCCAGCAATTTCGGCGCCTGGCGCACGAATTCCGGTGAGGCCTTGCCCCCCAGCACCCAAGCGCCCAGGAAAAGCGCCAGCGTCAGTCCCAGCGCACGCAGCCAGCTTCCGTCCCACTCGTTTTCGAGCTTCAAACCGAGGGATTTCAGGAACGGTCCCGGAAATTCGGAACCGACCAGCACGAAGGCGTGGTCGAAGGGGATCTTGTCGCGCGCTTTTCTGCCGTCTTTCTCCGTCTCGACCGTCGCCTGCCCAGCGCCGAATTCCAAAATGTTGGAATTGAAGATGGGCTTGATGCGCCCGCTCGCCAGGGCCTCGTTCATGCGGCGTTGGTTGTCCTTGAAGAGGCGGTAGAACCGCTCGCCGCGGTAGCTGAGGGTGACCTGGTTCTGCTCGCTGAGGGTGAGCGCGGCTTCGGCGGCGCTGTTGCCGCCGCCCACAACCAGGATATGCTCGTTCTGATAATGCTTGGGGCTGTACACGCGGTGATAGATGTGCTCCTGCTCCTCCCCGGGAACTTTCAGCTTGCGCGGATTGCCGCGCTGGCCCGTGGCCAGCACCACGCGCCGGGCGCGATACTCGGCCTTCTCGCTCGTAACTCGAAACGTCCCGTCCTCTTGTTTCGCGAGCGATTTCAGGCCCTCCTCGGTGCGGACGTCGAGCGCGTTCTCCTCGACGATCTGGCGCCAGCGCTGGATCAGGTCTTCCTTGCGCGCGCCGTCAAGCCACAGTTTGCCTTTGGGAAGCGTCTGGTCCGGCTCGGCGTAAACCCATTTGCCCTCGGGAAAATTCTCAATCGTGTTGGCGATTTTGTTTTTTTCGAGAAGCAGAGTTCGCAGGCCCTTTCCCTTCGCCGCCAGCGCGGCGTTCAAACCCGCCGCGCCGGCTCCGATCACGATGACGTCATAGCCGGCAGATTCGTCGAGCCGCGCATCGGGCTGGGCGGCGATATGCTCAATCGCATTAAATCCTTGCTCCATCGCCAGCTTGATGACCGGCGCTCCCGCCAAGTCTCCGACCACGTACAGGCCCTTGATGTTGCTCTCATAATGCGAGTCCACCACGGGCCGGCGCTCGGTCATGTCCGCGCTCGCAAAGATCGCCTGAATCGTCCTCTTCACTTTATCGAGCATATGGCTCTGCGTTCAGCCCGCGCCCAGTCCCGCTTTCCCCACCTCCGAGCTGACCGCCGGCTGGAGCTCGGCGCCGCAGTCGGCGCACTGGCTTGCGGCCGGGTGATTCATCCTGCCGCAACTCGGACAAGGTTGTGGAGCGAAGGTGGCCGGCATTTTTGCCAAACCTTCCGGCACCCCGCCGGGGGATTCGATCGCCAGACTGGGCCACGTGAGTGACCAAGCGTAGGCGATGACGTTCAGCGCCAGGCCCGCAAAGAACCACGCCGCCGCGCTGCGCCCGCCCTGCAAGGCACGGTGAGCGCACAGGGCGCCGAAGATCAGTCCTGCGAGAACGTAGAGACCCGCGAGGAACCAAGCCCATGAGAGGTTTTGCGCCTCGCCGCCGGCTCCGAGAAAAGCACCGTGTGGCTGAAGCGCCGCGAGATACGCCTGCGGATTCCTGCTGAAATTCGCATAACACTCCGAAACGTGCAGCGGAACTCGCTGCCCGTTGATGAGGTAAACCGGGTCCCCTGTACCGATCGGCCGCCCGCAAACGATGCAAATCTCATCCGGCCGCGACGGAACTTCATAACCCAGAACTTTACCGTTGACGATCACTTGGGAGGGAGGCTGAGCTCGCGAGGCTGGGGCACTTGGCTGCTGCTCAGCTGGCTGAGCCGCTGGCGCTTCTCGCGCCGGACACCCTACGACCGCGAGAGCAAGGAGAAAAAAAAGACGGCGAAGGCGCACCATGGCCCCCATTCTTGTACCCACGCACCCGCTTGAGGCACCACTCCCCGAGCTACCAGCACGTTATATCACGCCGGCACGATGCGTGCTTTCGGAATTAGCAGGTTGGTTGTAAGGCTTCCTGGAAAGCGATGCGGGCCGATTCGCGTTGAGGCTGTTCCAAAAAACAAACGCCGCCTGCGAACCGGTCCGGATCGCAGGCGGCGCTTGGACTCTTGCGTGGTTTAGCTGTCGAAGCTTCCCGTCACCCCGCTGAAGCCGTGGCGCGCCTGCTTGGCCATCCACTTCACAACTCGCTTGGCGCTGTAGCAGTGCGAAAGAATGAAGTTGCAGGTGGAGAGGCAATGGGTCGAGCACTCCTTTTTCATCTCATCCAACTGCTTATTGTCGAATTTGTGGTTCCCGACCGTTCCCCAGTCGTAGCTGGCCGAATACATGGGGAAGCACGGAGCCAGCGTTCCGTCCGGGCGGATGATCAGGTTGTTCTGTCCCGCCCGGCAAGGCCAGGGTGGCACCGCGCCGCGCATCAGCTTTTTCATCTCGCGCATGTGCTGGATGGGATTGGCCATCTTGTAGCCCTGGCGCTGTTTGTCTATCAGGTAGTCGAGCAGCGCTTCCACCTTGGGGAAGTCGTCGGGCGTGAGATAAGTCTCGTTGCGGTCCATGTGCTTGAAGTGCGATTGCTCGGTCAGCGGCGATTCGTTCAGGTGATAGTCGGTCGCCAGGCCGTTCGCGCGCGCAATCTCGGTAAGCTCCACCACGTCATCCTGGTTGATGTGCGTGATGTTGATGTTGATGAACGCCGAGTAGCCGTACTTGCGCTGGTTCTTCACCATATACTCGAAATAGGGCTGAATACGATTCAGCGCCTTGGGCAAGCCGGGCTTTTCGTTCACGCAGTCAATCGCCAGGTTAATGGTGCTCACACCCGCATCGCCGATGCGGTCCAGGACCTCGGGACGCATCAGGTAGCCGTTGGTGGGCAGGTAAACGAAGAAGCCCTTCTTGGCCGCGTAGTAAGTAATCTTGTGGACGTAATCGGGGCGCAGCAGCGGCTCCCCGCCCATCAGGGCCAGCACGCGGCAGCCGATGGATTCCAGCCAGTCCACGGCGCGCCGGCCGGTGTCCTCCGTCATTCCTTTCACGTTGTTGTTATAGGACCAGCAATAATGGCAGTCCACGTTGCATTTGAACTCGGTGAAAAGGTACGCGATGATGGGGCGCAGCTCGTTCCGGTAATAAAGGGATTTGGCGAAGGGCCAGCCCCAGGCCATGAACGCGCGCTTGGTGCCCAAGCGGTGGTATTCGCTCTCCGTCATATCCCGCTCGTAATTGCGTTGCGGATAAACGGGCGTGGGCAGGCCCAACTGCTCTTTCTTCGGCTGCAGCGAAGGCGGCACGCGCACCTCGCCCGGCGGCTTCATCAGCAAATCATGCAATTGAACGTCAACGCGGAAGTTCAGACCCGGCTTTTCCGCGTTCTGCTGTCCTTCTTGTCCTTGTCCATTCATACGTCCTCCTGAACCGCAATTTTCCCCACTGCTCCCGTCAGCTCGCTCTCCAGCACACAGTCACAGTTCACCCGCCTGCGGGAACCCTCGCGCCTCAGCGCCGTCCAAAACTCACTCATCTGACGTAAGGGCGAAGTTATAAGTTACTTTGAACCCTAGCCCCCCTCTAAGATAATTGCAAAATTCCGCTTATGTCAACATGGTCGGCAAATTTTGGTCGGCAAATTTCTGTCGGCAAATTTCCAAGGCACAAGCGACAAGCCTTCGGCGTCCCAATTCTACCCTGATTCTCGAGGCCTGTAGAGGTAGGCCGGAGGATAAAGTGAGGCCGGCACCGGGGGAAAATCGACAGGCGAGAAGCTCGCACAGGAATCACACCTTGGGGCCGCCCAGCCTCACGCGCGAATAATCGAAAGCACCGGGCAGGTCGCGCCACGGATGATCGCTTCCGTGGTAGAACCGAAGATCAAGGAGCCCCAATAGCTGCGCGGCTGGGCCCCCTGGACGATCAAGTCGGCGCGAGCGCTTCGAGCCTCGGCGAGCACACGCTCGGCGGCTCTTCCCTCCTGGACCACCTCGCGGACTCGACAATGGGCGCGTACCTCGGGTGGTACCCAATCGCAAAGGACGCCTTCCATCTTCTTGCGTTGGCCTTCGGAAGATTCCTCGACAATGTGCATGGCCACGAGCTCTGCGCCGGTCTTCTCGCCCAGGGTTGCGGCATAGCCGAATGCCTCGCGAGCCGGCTCGCTGAAGTCCACCGGCGCAAGCACGCGGCGGATCTTTCCCAGGCCCGCGGTGAGCTTCACCTGGGGTCCGACGGTGACGACGGGACCCGTCATCTGCCGAAACACGCTCTCCATTACCGAGCCCAGCCGGATGCGGCTCAGGCCCGTCCGGCCGTGCGTGCCCATGACGAGGATCCCGTCCCGCGATTTCTTCACCGCTTTCAAAATCTCCGCCACGGGATCGCCTTCCGGAAGCGAAAGAGAGTACGAAGACCCGGCGGGAAGGTGCTGGGCGGCGAATTCTTCCAGATAGGCGCGCGAGGCCTTGGCGCTCTTTCGAAGTTGCGCCTTGAGCGCCGCGACCTGCGCCACGGTAAAGTAAAGCGGCACTTCAATCTGGCTGGCGTGAAGCACCGTCAATCTGGCCCCAAAGGCGGCGGCCAAGCCCCCCGCCACCCGCAAAGCCGCCCCCGACTGCGGGCTGAAATCAACCGGACACAGGACTCGTTGAGGTTCAAACATGGCTTCCTCCTTGCTCAATCACCGGGAACGCGCGGCACCGCTTCCCAGACTGCGACGCTCGCCCGCAGGCCGGGCCGAGGTTCAATCGGAAATCTCTCAGGCGCGCACGCCCAGCTTGCGCAGGAACCACATCATCGGGCACCAGTTAGTGAATGCCGACTGGAAAAGGTTCAGTCCCACGAATGCCGTGAACAGATACCAGTAGGGGCTTGCGAAATATCCGAGCGCGATGCTCGTTATTACCACGACACCGGCAATCAGTCTCAACCAACGATTCATGTCCATAGCTGTCTCCTTTGGTTATTCTCCCGCCTCGGCGGCGCCGGGCTCGGGGGAGTGTGAATGCGGCCGGGCCTTGGCTTGCCGCCGGGCGTTCAGGTAGTAGAGCAGTGGAACGGCAAGCTGCGAAAGCAACGTGGACGCGATGGCGCCCGCAATCAGTGAAATGGCCAGGCCCTGGAAAATGGGGTCGAACAGAATCACGAAGGCGCCCACCACCACCGCCGCCGCCGTCAGCAGAATGGGGCGGAAGCGCACCGCTCCCGCGTCCACCACCGCCTCCTCCAACGGCACGCCCTGCGCCAGGCGGATTTCCACGAAATCCACCACCAGAATCGAGTTGCGCACAATAATTCCTGCCAGAGCGATGAAGCCGATGATGGAAGTGGCGGTAAAGAACGCTCCCATCAGCGCGTGGGCGGGCAGAATCCCGACCAGCGTCAGGGGAATAGGCGCCATGATCACCAGCGGCACCGTGAACGACTGGAACCAGCCCACCACGATCCCGTAAATCAGAATCAGGGCCACCAGAAATGCGAAGCCCAGGTCGCGAAAGACCTCGTAAGTGATTTGCCACTCGCCGTCCCATTTCATCGAGTACTGGTCCATAGAAAAAGGCTGGTGGGTGTAGTAGCGCTCCAGGGTGTAGCCCTGGGGGGCTTTCAGGCTGTCCAGCTTTTTGTTGAGCTTCATCATGGCGTAGATGGGACTCTCTTCCTTGCCCGCCACGTCGCCGGTGACGTACACCACCGGCTTCAGGTTTTTGTGGTAGATGGTTTTCTCGATGGTGTCATCTTCCACACGCGTCAGTTCGCTGATGGGGACCAGTTGGCCGGTCTGGGAAAGCACCCGGATTTCTCCCAGGCGGCCGGGACCCGAGCGCTCGGCGCGCGGCACTTGCAGGAAAATCCCCACGTCCTCGCGCTCGCGAGGCATGTGCGCAATACCCACCGTGGTGCCGCTCAGGGCCAGGCGCAACGTCTGGGCAATCTGCTCCACCGAAACCTGGTTGAGAGCGGCTTTCTGCTTGTCCACAACGAAGCGCAGCTTCTTCTGGGGCGCTTCCACGCTCCAGTCCACGTCCACGACGCCGGGAGTCGAGTGGAAGTCCGCCAGAATCTTTCTGGCCATCTCGATCTGCCCGGTGTAGGTGGGGCCGTAAACCTCCGCCACCAGCGTCGCCATGACCGGAGGTCCCGGGGGAATTTCCGCCACTTTCAGCTTGGCGCCGTATTTTTCACCGATGGGATCAATCGCCAGGCGCACACGCTTGGCGATGTCGTGGCTCTGCGCCGAGCGCTGGCTCTTGGGCAGCAAGTCCACGTAAACCTCGGCCTGATGAGGCCCGCCGCGCAGGAAATAGTGCCGCACCAGCCCGTTGAAATCGTACGGCGCGGCGACGCCTACGTACTGCACGCAATCCTCAACTTCCGGCTCAGCGGAAATCCGCTGGGTGATTTCCTGGGTCACCCGCGCCGTCTGCTCGAGGGTGGTTCCTTCCGGCATGTCCACGATCACTTGAAACTCGCTCTTGTTGTCGAAAGGCAGCATCTTGACGAGGACAAGCTTCGCCAAGGGCATCGAAAGCACCGCCACCAGCAGCAGTACCACGCCGCCCAGAAAGAGCCGGCGCTTGCGCGGATTGGTGATGAGCGGAGTCATGACCTTGCGGAAGATGCGCTGCGTCCGGCCTTGCCCTTCGTCTTCTTCCACCGCACCAGGCGAGCGCACCCCGCCCAGGGCGCGCAGCGCCGCCCAGGGAGAGACGACAAAAGCCACCATCAGCGAAAAGACCATGGCCACGGAGGCGCCGATGGGCATCGGCCGCATGTAGGGACCCATCAGCCCGCTGACGAAGGCCATGGGAAAGACCGCGGCAATCACCGTGAAAGTGGCCAGGATGGTCGGATTGCCCACCTCGTCCACGGCTTCCACCGCCACGTCAGCCAGCGGCCGGCCCTTGTTTTGCGGAAGGTGAAAATGCCGGGCGATGTTCTCAACCACCACAATGGCGTCGTCCACCAGGATGCCGATACAGAAGATCAGCGCAAAAAGCGTCACGCGATTGAGCGTGTAGCCGTAGAGGAGGTAAACGAACAGCGCAAAAGCGAGGGTGGTGGGAATCGCCGCCAGAACCACCATCGAAGCGCGCCAGCCCAGCCACAGGGCAATCAGCACCGTAACGGAAAGCGTGGCCAGCAGCAGGTGCTCGAGCAATTCGTTGGCCTTTTCGCGCGCCGTCTCGCCGTAGTTGCGCGTGACGGTCACGTTCACGCCGGCGGGAATGATGGTTCCCTTCAGGCCGTCCACCATCGTCAAGACTTGCTCGGACACTGTCACGGCATTGGTGTATTTGCGCTTGGCGACGCTCAAGGTAACGGCCGGAAAATCGGCGGTTTTGCCCGTCGCTTTGACATTTGAGCTGTCGGATTTCCGGTTCTCGCCGCGGCCGTATCGAAACAGCACGTAGTCGTTCGGCTCCTCGGGACCGTCGCGCAACGTCGCCACATCGCGGAGATAAACCGGCTGCCCATTCCACACGCCCACGACCACCGCGCCCACGTCATCGGCCGTGCGCAGAAAATCACCCGTCTCCACGCGGTATTGGTAATTGTCGGAGGCGAATCCGCCGGACTGGAGCTGCTGATTCTCCATGCCGAGGATAGGAATGATGGACGCGGGAGCGACGCCGTGGGCCTCCATCTTGGCGGGATCGAGCAGCACGAGGATCTGCCGCCTCTGGCCGCCGATCACGTGGGTGACAGAGACGTCGTCAATCGTCTCCACGTGGCGCTCGACTTCCGCCGCCACACGGCGCAATTCGTACCCTTGATAACGATCGCTCCAAAAAGTCAGAGCCAAAATCGGCACGTCGTAAATGGAGCGGGGCTTGATCAGCGGCTGGGATGCACCCGGCGGGATAATGTCGAAATTGGAGTAGAGCTTGTTGTAAAGCTTGACGAGCGACGTCTCCATGTTCTGGCCGACGTCGAAACGCACCGTGACCATCGCCACGCCCGGCTGGCTGCCGGAGTAAACGTACTTGACGCCCGGAATGCCCCAGATCAGCCGCTCCATGGGCGTGGTGACGCGCTCCTCCACTTCCTTGGCGCTGGCGCCCGGCATCTGGACGAAAACGTCCATCATGGGGACCACGATCTGCGGGTCTTCCTCCCGCGGCGTCCTCCAAATGGCGTAAACGCCCAGCAGGATGGAGAAGATCATAATCAGAGGAGTGAGTTTCGAGTTGATGAAGTAGTGGGCTATGCGGCCCGCTACGCCAAGCTTGCGGGAGCTCATTGGGCCTCCACCTTCACGCCGTCACCGAGGCGATCGAGGGAAGAAAGGGCGACGCGCTCGCCGTCGGAAAGCCCGGAAAGCACTTCCACGCGGTCGCCCAGGGTTTTCCCGGTTTTGATGAGGCGATATTCAGCAATATTCTGCGGGTTGACGACGTACAGGCCGGTGAGTTGTCCGCGCTCCACGATGGCCTGGCTCGGCACCAGCAGCCGCTTCTCTTCACCCACCGGGAAAAGAGCTGTGCCGTATTCCCCCGACTGGCAGGAACAGTCGCGCGGCAAGTCAACCTTGACCAGGACGGTGCGGCTGGAAGCATCCGCGGCGGGAACAACCTCCCCCACACGCCCGGGCAGTTCACCGTGGCCGGTTGAGACGTTCACCTGCTGCCCGACCTGAACGCGGGCGGCGAATTGCTGCGCCAGGCTCGCCTCCAAACGGTAGTGCGCAGGATCTTCCACGGTCAGGATGGGCGTGCCGGGCATCACCAGCGTTCCGGCATCCACCGACTTGGCGGTGACGACCCCGTCTATCGGCGAAACGAGGCGCGAATAACTGAGCACCGTTTCCGCGGAAGAAAGTTGCGACTTCGCTTGCTGGCCGCGCGCCAGGATTTGCTTCTTCTTGGCTTCGAGCGAGCGCTCGTTGGCCAGCGCAGCCTTGTAGTGAGTTTCGGCGCCGTCGAATTCCTGCCGGCTCACCGAGTTTTTGGCCAGCAACTCTTGATAACGGTGGTAAGTGGTCTCGGCAAACTGGCGCTGCGCGCTCGCCGCTTCGAGCGCCTGCTCGATTTCCGCTAGCCCTTGCGTGGCTTCTTCCACGCCGGCCTGCGCCGCGCCTACCTGCGCCGTCTGGGTGCGATCGTCAATCAGCGCCAGCACTTGCCCGCGGCGAACGCGATCGCCGGCGCGAACGTTGATCTGGCGCACCGTGCCGCTGATTTGCGCGCCCAGAACGCTGACGGTGGCGGAGCGGATGGTTCCCACCGCCTCGTAGAATTGCGGGGTGGCCTCGAGCCGCACCGTTTCGAGCTTCACGCCCGAGGCGGTTTCGCCCGAGGCTTCGACCGCCTTCTGGCCGGAACCGCAGGCGGCGAGCACCACCGTTCCCGCGATCATCGCAATCATCGTGACTTTTGCCGGTAGTCTGTTCATCATTTTTCTACTTCCTTCGTGTCACTTTTGTTAGTCGTCTCCAAGAGCTCTGCACCGTAAGATTGTTGTTAGCGCGTCACCGCGGGCGAATCGGCGGCCAGTTCACCGGTCGCCAGTTCCAGGGCGGCGTCGCTCATGCGATAGTCGAAAATGGAATTCAGATAATCCTGGTGTGTGCGGGCACGTTCCGATTCCGCACGCAGCAGGTCCGTGATGGTTGCCAGGCCCGCTTCGTAACGATTCTGAAGGATGCGCAGGCTTTCTTCCGACTGGGCCACCGCTCCGCGCGTGACGTCCACGCGCTGGCGGGCGGTCTCGAGGTTCAGATACGCCTCGCGCACCTGGAGCCGCACCGCCGAGGCCATCTGGGATTTCATGGCTTCGGCGCGGCGCTCGAAGGCTTTCGATTGCGCCAGGCGCGCGCGGTCCGCTCCGCCATCGAAGATGTTGAAGCTGAGCGTCGCGCCCAGGGCCCAGTTGTTTCCGCCGCGCGCCGCGAAGGTTTGATTGTCCGTCTCCCAGGAGCTGAACAGGTCAACCCGGGGCAGAAATTCGGCGCGCGCCATATGCGAACCGTTGCGGGCTTGCTCCGCGCCGATTTCCGCCTGGCGATAATCGGGCCGCAAATCAAGCGCGCGGGTCTGGCGCTGGGCGAGGGTGCCGGCGGCGAACGAAATCTCGCTGAGGTTGCCGGCGGCGACGGTAGGCGCATCTTCGGGAAGACCCATCGCCACATTCAGCGCCGCTTGCGCCACTTCCACGGCGTTCTGCGCGCGCAGCAGGCTCTCCTTCGACCGGGCCAGTTGCACCTCGGCGCTCAGCACGTCCGAATGCACCGCCAATCCCTGCTCTTCGCGCGACTGGGCCCGTTTCAGGTCGGCTTGGGTCTGTTCGACGGAGGTTTGCGCCACTTTTACGTTGTCCTTCGCCAGAAGCTCGTTGAAGTAGGCCTGCACCACGCCGAAAATGATTTCCTGGCGCGTCCGGTGCTCAGCCTGCGTGGCGCCCTGCGCCTGCAGCTTCGCGTCGCGAATGCGCCCCGACGTCCGGCCGAAATCGTAGACCGGGACGCTGGCGGTGAATTGGGTGCGGAAATTGTCGAGCGGCGGAGGAACGTTGAGCATCCCAAGATCGAAATTCGCCGCCGTGAACTGCCGCTGGGTGAGGAGCGACCCGAAAACGTAAACAGGATTGTTCCCTCGCATGAAACCTTCGGAGAAGTCCACGCGCGGGTAACGACCGGCGCGGGAGACTTTGATGCCCTGCGCGACGGCGCGCGAATATTCGTCGGCCGCCTGCACGCTGGGGTTCTTTTCGAGCGCAATCCGCACCGCTTCGGGCAGGGTAAGTCCGGAGGGTGATGCGCTTGGCGTGGCCGTTTGGGCCAGAGCCGGGACGGCGGCGAGCACTGCTGCGACGAGAACCCACAGCAACTGCGCCACGCTCAGTCGCGGTGCCGGCGCGCGGGACGGTTCCCTTCCGCTTGCCGGCCTGCTGAATTCCCTCCGGTGTTGCGCGGCGGAGGACGCGGAAAATACTTTCACCATCACTTTTCACCTCGGCCCGAAGTCCTGCCCACGGGCGTCGCCATTTCCTGCAAATCCAGGCGCGCGTTTTCCACCACGCTGTCGCAGACCAGAGAACAAAGCCTGAAGACCATGGGATCGGAGACCGAATAGATCATGCTGGTCGTCGAGCGGCGACGCTCCACGAGCCCGGATTCAAAAAGGGATTGCAGGTGGCGGGAGACGTTGGGCTGGCTGGTGCCCAGTTCCTGCACGATCTCGTTGACCGACTTCGGCCCGGTCTGCAGGTATTGCAGGATGCGCAGCCGCTGCGGCTCGCCCAGCACACGAAATCGGTGGGCCACCGATTCGATCATCTTTTCCGTGAGAGGAAACATTCGTTGTTTCATGAATCCGTATATAAGCATATGCGCATATAATTGTCAAGAGTTTTTTTGCTGCTTGCGGTCCCGCCTCCCTACCCCTGTGTTTTCTTGGGCTTATCGTTCAGAATTCGGCCCCGCCCGGCGGCGGGCGGCTCGCGGCGTTGCGGCGCCGCAAGCTTCGTTCCGCATTCCCTCAGGCCGCTTCGACGGTCTGTTCGGCGGGCTGTACGGCGCCTTCGGGAATGATCTCAAACGTGGCCTCGATGCGCGCCGTCTTCGAAATCATCGCGCCCACCGAGCAGTATTTGCTTTCAGAAAGGTGGATGGCTTTGCGCACGGCTTCCGGGTCAATCTGGCCCCGCAGGCGGTGCTTGATTTCAACCCGCGTGAAAACGGTGGGAGGTTCGGAGGCTTGCTCGGCGCGCACCTCCACTTCGTAGTCCGTCACGTGCTGGCGCATCTTGCGCAGGATGCTGATCACGTCGAACGCCGTGCATCCGCCCAAGGCCAGAAGAGCAAACTCAACCGGTTTGGGCCCTGAGTGCCCGGCACTGTCATCCATCACAAACGCGTGGCCTGTCCCGGATTGAGCTACAAACTGCCGACCAGTTCCCTCAACCGTTGCCAATCGAAGCTTTCCTTCCACCATTCTCTGCCTCCATGGAAACCTTGGTTCGTACCTGCCGCCGAAAATCCCTTCACCCGGCTGTGACGCAATTAGTCTTCCAGAACGGAACGGAAAAGTGAAGCGCCTGCAGTCGGGTGAAAAGTCAGAGCCCCGGCGCAGTTTTTCAACCCGATGACGGAACGAGAGTTATTGCGCAGAAGCGGTCCCTACTTGTGCCCGGCGATAACGAAAGCGAGAACTGGAATCTCTTTCTTGGAAACGTATCAACTGCGCGATATTACGCACCAAACTCGAACAAATAGTCGAAATCGCTGAATCCCGCGGGAAGAGAATTGCGGCGCCACCGAACTCGGCTAGAGTATAATTCCCGCCGCCGGGAACTCAAAACAGCAAAACGCCGAGGGTAGACCGGACGCGGTGATTATCTCTTCCTGCGATAAGTGGTCTGGAGTACGCGGCGGACTGATTTCGTCAAGCCTGGCCGCGCCGGGGAGCACACTGTGCGCCGATTCAGCCTGTCTATCTTGATGACGCTCGTGTTGGGTGGCGCCCTTTCTTGCGGCGGAGGAAGTTCGGTCCAGACGCCTGTCACAAAACCGGGCGTCCAACTCTCATTCAAGAGCTTGACCTTCTCAGCTCAGGTGGTGGACTCCACCAGCCCGGCGCAAGTGATCACGCTCACCAACACGGGCAATGCTCCGCTTGCAATTACGAGCATCCTGCCGAGCGGCGACTTTTCTCAGACAAACACCTGCGGGTCTTCGGTCACGGCATCGGCAAGCTGCTCGATCAGCGTCACCTTCACTCCCACCGAGGGTGGCCCGGAGTCCGGCGCGCTCAGCATCTCCAACAACGCTCCGAGCAGCCCTCAGTCGGTCGCGCTCACCGGAACAGGCATGGCGGGACTGGTCAAGCTCAGCACCGACACGTTCACCAACACTACCAGCCAGCACGCGACGGAAGTCGAGCCCAGCAGTTACGCGTTCGAGTCCACAATCGTCAGCGTTTTTCAGGTCGGCCGGTTCTTCAGTGGCGGCTCTTCGGCTATTGGCTTCGCTACCTCTACCGACGGCGGCGCAACGTGGACGAACGGCTTGCTTCCGGGCATCACCAATCTTCAGACCCCTGCCGGCCTATATGATCGCGTCAGCGACCCCGTGCTGGTTTACGACGCCGCGCACGCGAAGTGGCTTGCGGTGACCCTCCCGATATTTTCGGCCGGCGTCATTGCTCCTAATCTTCTCGTCAGCCGCTCCGCGGATGGGCTGGCGTGGGACAATCCCGTGACCGTCACCGTCACGGGCAACTACGACAAGCCGTGGATCACGTGCGACAACTGGCCGCAGAGTCCCCACTTCGGCAATTGTTACATCGAGTGGGACAATCCCGCGCAGAGCAATTTAATTCAGATGAGCACTTCGAGCGATGGCGGGCTCACTTGGGGAGCCGCGATGGACGTGCCTTACGCTTTCGGTGGCATCGGCGGCCAGCCCGTCGTGCAGCCCAGCGGCAAGGTGGTTGTTCCGATTGACGATGGCTCTGAGAGCAGTGTCGTTGTCTTTTCGTCATCCGACGGCGGCGCATCTTGGAGCGACCCGCAAACCGTTGCGGCGATCAATGACCACCTGGTCGCGGGCGGCTTGCGTTACGGCCCGCTGCCTTCCGCGGTGGTGGATTCAAGCGGCACGGTCTACGTAGTCTGGTCAGATTGCAGCTTCCGCGCTGGCTGCACCTCGAACGATCTCGTGATGTCCAAGTCCACCGACGGGATCAATTGGTCATCGCCGGCGCGCATCCCCATTGACGACGTGACCAGCGGCGTTGACCACTTCATTCCCGGCCTGGCAGTAGACCCGGGGACCTCCGGCAGCACGGCCCATCTAGGTCTTGTCTATTACTATTACCCGGTCGCGAATTGCACCGTTTCGACCTGTGAGCTGGACGTGGGCTTTATTTCTTCCCCGGACGGCGGCGCCACCTGGAGCGCGCCCACGCAACTGGCCGGGCCGATGAACTTGGATTCGTTGCCCTCCACCAACATCGGGCTGATGGTTGCCGACTACATCGCCGCCTCCTACGCAGGCGGCTTGGCGTACGGCGTCTTCGCGGTCGCCAATCCCAACGCCGGCGCCACGGTCGACGAGGCCATCTACCCCACAGCGAACGGCCTGACGGCTCGCGAAACCGCTCGAATGCGATCTTCTATGGGAGAGACTCGCGTGCGCAATGCGCGCTCTGACCACCCGGCCCGGCGTAGGCGCGCAATCATCCGGTAAAATGGTACAGAGCGGACCGCGTCGAATGATGCCAAATCCTCAGGAGGTGCCGCCGAACTTCGCCCAATATTCCTGCGAAGTGAGCACCGGCACGACTTCAAAGTCAACCAGATCCGTCCAGCGGTCCATCCACACCTGGAGCGCTTGAGGGTCCGCGGCTTCCATGACCTGGTAGCATTTCGCTTTATCGGACTCAAGCCAGCTTCCGTGGTAAAGGACGCCTTCCGGCAGCATGCGGCCGTGGCGCAGGAAGCGCTCGCGAACCGCGCGGGGATCACCGCTCTTGAAATTCTCGATGACCATGAAAAGCATGGACGGATTCCTGACCCAACTTCGTGGGTTCATTATGAACGACCACGCGCGAAGCGGCAACCCAGAGAAATGGACTGAAGGGAAGCCGGCCGGCCGCGGTTGGCGGCCGGCCAGCATCCAGTTCACCTTCAGGCGGGCTTGATGTTCTGGTTCACACGGAAGAAATTGTCGGGATCGTATTTCTTCTTAATCGTTGCCAACCGCTTGTAATTGTCCCGGAACGAAGTCTGAACACGCTCCTGCCCTTCTTCCATCATGAAGTTGACGTAGGCGCCGCCAGCCGAGTAGGGATGCAAAGCGTCGAAATAGTCCTTGCACCACTGGGTGATCTTGTCCTTGTTGGCGGGGTCGGGATCCACGCCGACGATAACTTCCGCCCAGTTGGCGTCCCGGTAGCTGAACGCCGTATCGGCTTGGCCCACGCGATGCGCCGCGCCGTCAATGGAGTAAAGGTGCATGGTGGAGTGTACAGACGGAAGTTTGGAGGCTTGCTCGATGTGGCGCGCGATAGCCTCGTCGCTCAACTCCTTGACAAAATCGGCGCGCCAATACCACTGGAGTCCGGGAGGATAGAGCGGATCGAAGATGGACTGGACGGCGGGGAAGGGCAGCGCCCCCACGTGATCCAGGGCGGGCTTGCCAACCGAGCGCATCGGCTTGGTGGCGGCCGCACCCTCATCGGCCGAGGTGTTGCAGCACCACATGATGCCGCACACCTTCTTCAGGTGCAGGTTCGCGGGAAACATCGGCACGGGCGGGATGGTGAGGAAGGCAAAGAAACTGTTGACGTTTTCCGGAGCCTTGAGGATGAACTCGCGGTAAGCCTTCATGACCTCGGCAGCTTGCTCGAGCGGCCAGAAGGTGGGACCGGCGTAAACCGTCTTGACCGGCTGCATGCGGAACAAGAAGGAAGTGACCACGCCGAAATTTCCGCCGCCGCCGCGCAACGCCCAGAACAGATCGGCGTTCTGCTTTTCATTGGCGACGACCAGGCTTCCGTCCGCCAGCACGACATCGGCGGAAAGAAGGTTATCAACGGTCAGGCCGTATTGCCGGCTGAGATAGCCGATGCCGCCGCCGAGGGTGAGTCCCGCGACGCCGGTGGTGGAAATGAAGCCGCAAGGCACGGCCATTCCGAAAGGGTGCGTGGCGTGGTCCACGTCGCCCCACACGCAGCCGCCTTCCACTTGCGCGGTGCGTGCGGCGGGATCCACGCGAACGCTCCTCATCCGGGAAAGGTCAATCACCAGGCCGTCGTCGCAGATTCCGAGGCCGGCGCCGTTATGTCCGCCGCCGCGAATGGCAGTCAGCATTTTATTTTCGCGTCCGTATTCGACGGCCGCCATCACGTCAGCGACGTCCACGCAACGCACGATCAGCGCCGGACGTTTGTCAATCATCGCGTTGTAGACTTTGCGGGCGGAATCATAGGCGCTGTCACCGGGCTGGATGACTTCGCCGCGGATTCGGGTGCGTAATTGGTCGAGGTTTACCTCAGGCATGGTTCCTCCTTTGGATGGAATTAACGAGACCGAGTCCCTGACTATCGCCGAAAGATTTTATGAATGAGTTTGCCCCAAAGAGGTCAGTATACAACAGCTCGGACGGGCATCAAGAAGAATAGGGCCGGCCTTCGTGTTCGTCTCTCCCGTTTCTTCACGCCGGGCCGGCGTCGACCGTAAGCCTGTTCGCAAGCCGATGGTTGCAGCTTTTGCCCGCTTTTTTCTCCCGCGGAGCGGCGTGTCTGCCGATAAATCTGCCGGGGAGCTTGGCGTCCCATGCCGCCATTTCGCGCCTCGCCGCATCGAGGTTAGAGGAAGGAAGGCCGGCGGGAGAAACGCGAGACTTCGCCCGGAGGCGCAAGCCTTCTGCCGCGCGCCCGCGACTTGCAGAGTTCACGGCAGTCAGCTATAAGTGGGGGAGTCTATGTCCGAAACACCGGGGCCGGGATCGCCGGTTCAATTAGAAGGGGAGAGCGAGAAGCGCCGCCGATCGGACCGCGTTCTCGCTCCCGTGCCGATCCGCGTCATCGCCAACGACATGAGCGGCACCGCCTTCAGCGAGGATGCGGTCACCGTCAGCTTCAATCGCGAAGGCGCGCGCATCAGCCTGACCCACACCCTGCTGGTGGACGACGTCATCCTGGTCCTCAATAAGAAGACCAACCTGGAAGAAGAGTTCCGTGTGGTGGGCGCGTTTCAGCAGGTGACCGGCGACCGCCGCGAGTGGGGCGTGGAGGCGGTCAACCCCGACGCCAACATCTGGGGCATTGATTTCACTCCCCCGTCCGAAGAACTGCAGCCCAAGGCCTTGATCGAGTGCGGGGGCTGCAAGCACCTGGTGCAGAGCCCGCTCTCCTCCATCGAATACGACATCCTGCTGGCCATCGGGATGATCTCCCGCAACTGCGACCGCTGCAAGGAAACCACCCGCTGGAAGCCCAGCCTGCAGACCGCGATGCCCGAGATCCTGAGCGCCGTCCCCAAGAAGCCAGCCGTGCAAACCGGAACGCGGCGCGTGAAGCGGATCAATCTGGTCATGCGCGTCCGGGTCCGCAACGCCTGGGGCGTGATTGACGTGGCTCAGACGCGCAACGTCTCGAAACTGGGTCTGTGCTTTTTGAGCACCAAGGTCTTCAGCAAGGACGATGAAGTCTCCATTGTTCTGCCCTTCGCGGCCGGGTCCGTCCCCGTGGAAACCAAGGGAAGAATTGTCTGGACGGCCAAAACCGAAGGCGGTTTCTACTACGGGGTCGAGTACCTGAAGAAGTAGCCGGCCAGATTCACGTCAAGACCGCCTCGCCCTGGCCGGCCTTCCGTTCCGCCGTCTCCCGCAGCATCGCAAGCCTCCGACAGGTTGTCGCCCGCCCGCAATAAACCGTTGACCTTGTCCTGACAGAGTGGTTGAATTCATGCGACTCGGCGAACGCGAAGAGTAGTGGTACACCCACGATCTGCCGCGCGGATCATTCTGAGGAGTGAAATCACCCCGATGCCAAAATCTCGATGGATTTTTCTGTTTTCAATCATGTTCGTCGCGGCCACCGCCGCCGCGCAGTGGAACCCGCTGAATCCGGTCCAGTCGGCCAAGCCGCAGCCCGACGGCGCCCTGTTTCAGATGCAGACCGGCCTGCTGCGCATCCAGATCTGCACCGATTCCATCGTGCACGTCACCTACTCGCCCACCTCGCTGTTCCCGCGCGAGAAGGACTACATCGTCACCAAAGAGAGCTGGGCGGCCGCGCCCTTCTCCTTCCAGCCGGGTGAGAAGGAATCGGTGTTCATCACCCCCAAGTTGAAGATCACCGTTGCGCACGCGGACGGCTCAATCGTGTTCGCCGATTCGTCCGGCCAGAAGCTCTATCAGGAATACAGCCGCACCATGACGCCCGTGGTGGTGAACGGCGAAAAGACCTATCACTCCGAAAGCTGGTCGAGTCTCTGGGGCTCCTACGAAGGCTTCTACGGCCTCGGCCAGCACCAGGCGGGCGTGTGGAACTACATGGGCGAAGACGTCGCGCTCTCCCAGGACAACACCAACATTTCCGTGCCCATGTTCCTCTCCAGCAACGGCTACGGCATCCTGTGGGACAACGCCTCGCGCAGCCGGTTCAACAACCGCTTTCCGCACGCGCTTTATCTGAGCTCGGAAGTCGCGGACACCATCAACTACTATTTCATCTACGGCCCCGACTTTGACCGGATTGTCGCTTCCTACCGCGAGATGACCGGCGAGGCACCGATGTTCGGCAAATGGGCCTATGGATTCTGGCAATGCAAGAATCGCTACCAGTCCCAGAAGGAATTGCTGGACGTCGCGGCCAAATACCGCGAGCTTCACATCCCGGTGGACAACATCGTGCAGGACTGGTTCTGGTGGGTCAAGAACGGCGACTTCACCTTCAACAAGAATTATCCCGACCCCAAGGCCATGATGGACGAGCTGCACCGCGAAGATTTCCACGTCATGTTTTCCGTCTGGCCTTTCTTCTACCCCGGCTCGAAGGTCTACGAGGAGATGGACCAGCGCGGCTTCTTCATTGACAGCACCAAGGTGGCGGGATTTCACCCCAAAGGTTCGGCGCTGTATGACGCCTTCAATCCCGCGGCACGCG
>OFHG01000165.1_pt1 | contig 28131 bp, 30 predicted proteins | sample 1521931 | NCBI WGS metagenome assembly OFHG01 (sample SAMEA2468438, study PRJEB22500) | soil metagenome | biome: Glassland; feature: Farmland; material: Clay | place: Australia | collected 2013-01-31 | depth 0.55 m
ATATTTCTGGGGATTATAAGTTGACATCACCAAACACCAAGGGTGCAGTGCATATGCCTTGGACTTTCGATAAAGACAACAAGCCTCCGGTCAAGGTGACGCTCACGGGCTATTCGATGGATAAATATGAGCTGACTTATGGTGAATATGATGTTTTTACTGAAGCAACTGGACGACCACTGATCGTTAAATGGCATCTTGGTCAGAAAGTGCGCGGACCTCGCCATCCGGCAGCAGTAGATTGGTACGGCGCCAAGGCATATTGCCAGTGGATAGGCAAAGTTACCGGTTTACCCTTTGATTTACCGACAGAGGCGCAATGGGAATACGCTGCGCGCAGTCGTGGCAAACCTGTTGGCTATGCGACAGATACGGGTTTGATTGATAAACCGCGTAACTATGGAAAATTTACAGGTTTTCCATATCCTGTAGGATTATTTCCACCTAACCAGCTCGGTATGTACGATATGTCTGGTAACGTGGCGGAATGGGTCAACGATTGGTACGCGCCGGGTTACGCTGATTTGGCGAATAAGGTTGATCCCACAGGTCCTGCGTCGGGAACCAAGAAAGTTAGTCGTGGCGGGTCCTTTGTACAAAGCTCGTGGGGGAACGACGTCTATAGCCGTGTAGCCGAAGTTCCTAATACTCATAATATTGGGGTCGCCCAGGGCTTTCGCTGCGTTCTCAACGTCGATCACCCGGTAACGCTCAAGGACTTGATACAAAAAAATTAGCCGTCAACTCAATTTCACCACTGAACCGCATTAACTCCCACCTATCCGTTGGTGTCTGCTGTAAATATTGCGCCTGGCTGCTGAAGAATCGCACAAGGTAGAAAATGAGAGCCTGCTTGTTCGATGTGAATCATCCATCATGACATTGCTCAATTACGTGCAGGACAGTGGCGCAGACTACATCGCTACGCTTCGTGCAATGACGTTGGATGGCAGTGTCATTGCGGAAACAGATGGTGAACAGCAATTGGCGATGCTGAGCAACACTTGCCACCGCGTCGTGGCATGGTTGGACAACAAGGATGGTACGTTGCCTCAATACGCAGAAATCAACTCGCCCATCAAGAGATATGAGATCGCATGAAAAAACATAGCTTAATAATCATTTGCTTCGTTGGCCTGGTGTCAGCAACAGAAGTGCTGGCCACCGATAGAACGGATGCTGCCGACATACATGCGCTCATCAAACAGACCATGGCTGAGTTGGTTTTTGTTAAAGGTGGTACATTCATGATGGGGGATGTCGGGAGCTACATCACTAAGGAGAGTTATAAAGAAGGCGATTACAAACTCACTTCGCCGACCGCCAAAGATGCTATGCATTTGCGTTGGACTAATGACAAGGACAACAAACCGCCGGTCAAGGTTACGCTCACCGGATATTCAATGGATAAGTACGAATTGACCTTTGGTGAGTATGATGTTTTCACCAAGGCCACGGGAAGGCCACTTTTGGACAAAGAAGACCTTGGCAAGAATAAGTTCCGAGGTCCACGCCAACCTGCGGCCACTAATTGGTATCAATCCAAAGCCTATTGCCAGTGGCTGGGGAAAATCACCGGCTTACCCTTCGATTTGCCGACCGAAGCACAATGGGAATACGCGGCGCGTAGTCGTGGCCGTCCGGTAGGTTATGCGACTGATACGGGTTTACTCGATATACCTCGTAACGATGGGAAATTTATTGGACATCCTTATCCGGTGGGCTCATTCCCGCCGAACCCGTTAGGAATGCACGACATGACAGACAACGTGGCGGAATGGGTCAACGATTGGTATGCGCCCGGCTACGCCGATTTGGCAAACAAGACCGATCCGACCGGACCAAAGACCGGAACAAAGAAAGTCAATCGTGGTGGCTCATATGCACAAAGCGCATGGGGCAACGATGTTTATAGCCGTGTGGCCGAAGTTCCAGATACCACCAATATTGGTATCGGCATAGGATTCCGCTGTGTCCTCAATGTCGACCATCCGGTAACACCCAAAGATGTGAGGACATTGTCTCATTAGCGCGTTAAATCCGATCTCGGTGCATGAAAGGAATTCCGCGGATAGCGCCGGTGGATGGGCCACCGCCGTCAACAAGAAGCTCAACGTGGAGACCGCCACCAGCAACGACCCCAATCGCAGCTACGACGCCTCCGCGAGCGCCCAACTGCTGCGCTACTGCGGCGGCGCCTCCCTGGCAACCAACTTCAACCCCAAGACCCTCAAGGGCGGCGTCAAGGGCAAGCTCGACGGCGAAATCGCCCTGGCCGAAGGCCGCGCCGAACTGCACGGCTACCTCCCCGACGCCGAAGGCTGCCACGTGAAATTCAACGCCCCCGGCCTCCAAAACAAGGAAGTCGACCTGGGCGGCATGCGCGCCACCATCGAACTGGCCCTGGGCGGCTTCGCCGGCGCCTCGGTTCTCGCCTGCGCCGACATCGAATTCAACCCCCAAGGCGGCAAACTGCTGGCCCGCGGCACCATGGACAAAACGTCGTTCGGAGTATCCGCCTTCGCCGGCGCCAAGCTCGACTGCGACGCCAACGGCAAGCTGGAGTGGAAGAATCCGGAGGATGGTGGGGAGTTCAAGGAGTTTTGTACGGTGGGGTGCGGTGGCGCCATTGCCGCGGGTGCGGGTGCCGAAGCGGAATTCCGTATCGAATTCCACAAAGGAAAATTCTACATTCGTGCCAAGGCCGGCGTGGTGTGCGGCATCGGGGCGACAGGCAAGCTGGAGTATGAAGTTGATGCAGACCTTATTTGGGAGTTTGTGCAGTTTGTCTATCACAAGGTGAAGGACTTGAGACAAGATTATGCTTTATTGATAGAGGAAGATGCATACCGCTACTTCTGCGCAGGTCTCGCGTGGTACGCACACCATGAAAGCGTAGATCTGAATGTGGCATTTGAGAATTCCCAAGATAGCCAGAACTGGTGGCGTCGTGAGCATTTCAATATGGACGATGTGCCGTCATTGATTACACAGCTCGACACCGAACAAAAGATCGCAAAATTCGCGCCACCACCTGTGCGCGGACGGCTAATCGAGGTGCTGCGCTTTGCTGCTGAGGAGGCGCATAAAACAGGCAATGAGGATTTGCTTGTTCGCAGTGAGTCTTCTTTGCTAACGCTGCTCAATTACGTGCAGGATCGTGGCGCCGATTACATCGCCACGCTTCGCTCGATGACGCTTGACGGCAGTGTCATTGCGGAAGCAGAGGGTGAGCGGCAATTGGCGATGCTGAGCAGCACCTGTCCGCGTGTCGTGGCATGGCTGGAGAATAAGGACGACGCATTGCCTCAATACGCCGAAATCAATACACCTGTTAGGGACTACGATATAGCATGAAGAAGCATGCCTTAATTATCATTTGCCTCGTTGGCCTGGTGTCTGCAACGCAAGCGCTAGCCGCCGACAAAACGGATACTGCCGTCATACAAGCGCTCATCAAACAGACCTTTGATGAGTTGGTCTTCGTGAAGGGCGGTACGTTTATGATGGGAGATGTAGGTACCTACGTTACACATGCAAGCTATATTTCCGGTGATTACAAGCTGACTTCGCCCAAGACCGAAGGTGCAGTGCATATGCCTTGGACGTTCGATAAAGACAATAAGCCGCCGGTCAAGGTTGCCCTTACCAGTTACTCAATGGATGAATATGAGGCAACATTTGGTGAATATGATGTATTCACTAAAATTACAGGAAAACCATTGATAGATACCGAAGATTTTGGCGATAACAGTGTTCGCGGTCCACGTCAGCCAGTTCCTGTGAACTGGTATCAAGCAAAAGCTTATTGCCGATGGCTAGGAAAGATTACTGGCTTACCCTTCGATCTGCCAACTGAAGCGCAATGGGAATATGCGGCACGCAGTCGTGGCCAGCCGGTAGGCTACGCAACCGACACAGGATTGCTCGACATTCCTCGTAACGACGGAAAACACATAGAACACCCATACCAGGTTGGCTCTTTCCCTCCGAATCCCCTTGGAATGTACGACATGACAGACAACGCGGCGGAATGGGTCAACGACTGGTATGCACCTGGTTACGCTGATTTGGCAAACAAAACCGATCCGACCGGACCCAAGACCGGAACGAAGAAGATCAGCCGGGGCGGTTCTTATGCACAAAGTGCATGGGGGAATGATGTCTATAGTCGCTTAGCCGAGGTGCCGGATACCAGAAATATCGGTATCGGCCAAGGCTTTCGCTGCGTCCTCAACGTCGACCACCCTGTGACGATTTCCGATGTAAAAAACACGTCGAAGTGAAGAGGGAATTAGGGTCAGACACGAAGGGAATTAGGGTCAGACACGAAAAGGCCTTGGATAGCCGCCGCGTTTAGAGAATCTTCCTGTGGTGCAGAGATAGTTTTGGTACAGAGCCTGTGCCTTCCGTGGCAACTCTCCGCACCTTTTCGGGAATTAGGGTCAGACACGAAAAGGCCTTGGATAGCCGCCGCGTTTAGAGAATCTTCCTGTGGTGCAGAGATAGTTTTGGTACAGAGCCTGTGCCTTCCGTGGCAACTCTCCGCACCTTTTCAGAACAACAGATAGTGGTCTACCAGCAACAGCGCAAACAGTGCCGTCAAATAGGTGATGGAGTAGCCGAACAGCTTCGTTGCGGCGCGGTCGCTGTCGACGTGCAGCAGGCGATAGGCGCGCACGATGAAGCCGAGCCCCAGCAGCAGAGCGCCCCCCAGGTAGAGTTTGCCGCTTATCCCGAAAACGCAGGGCAGCAGACTCACCGGCAGCAGCGCCAGGCTGTAACCCAGAATGCTGCGCTTGGTGTAGGTCACGCCGTGGGTGACCGGCAGCATCGGCACCTGGGCATTGGCATATTCGTCGCGGCGGGCGATGGCCAGGGCCCAGAAGTGGGGCGGGGTCCAGACGAAGACGATGAGGAACAGCGCCAGCGCCTGCCACTGCCATTGGCCGCTCACCGCACACCAGCCGAGCAGCGCCGGTGCCGCGCCGGAGGCGCCGCCGAGGACGATGTTCTGCGGCCCGATCCACTTGAGGTAGCGGGTGTAGATCACGGCGTAGCCGATCAGAGTGAACAGCGTCAGCAGGGCGGTGAGCGGGTTGACGGCAAACCAGAGCAGGGCGAGTGCGGCCGTGCCGAGCAGCGTGGCGAACAGGGTCGCCGAGCTTGTCGTCACCGTGCCGCTGGGCAGCGGCCGGCCGCGGGTGCGGCCCATGACGGAATCAATGTCGCGGTCGGCGACGTGGTTGAAGGCGGCGGCCGAGGCGCCGGCCAGGGCGATGCCGACCGTGGCGGCCAAGACCAGGCTCCACTGAAGGTGGCCCGGTGGCGCCGCGAGAACCATGCCGACCAAGGCAGTGAACACCACCAGCGCCACCACCTTGGGTTTGCACAGCCGGAAATAGGCGCGCCACGGAACGGCGATGGCGGGCGCGAGGGTGCGTACGTTCATGAAGATTCTCTCGGTGGGGTCGTGCCCGCGGAGTGGGCGAGGCGGTGGTTGAGGGTGACCACGGCCAGCAGCAGCAGCGCCGCGCCGGCGTTGTGGGCGGCGGCCAGGGGCAGCGGCAGGCCGGTGAGGACGTTGCCGATGCCGATGGCCACCTGAAGCAGCAGCAATAGGCCGACGGCCAGGCCGATGTAGGGCGTCACCCGACGGCTGCCGACGGCGAGGGTGCCGAGGTAGAGCAGCACCGTCAAGGCGCCGAGACGGTGCACCCATTGGATGGCCACCAGCCCGGCGCCGTCGATGGGCCGGGTGCCGAAGCCGGCCAGGTAATCGGCGTGGGGCCACCAATGCCCGTTGCAGCCGGGGAAGCCGGTACAGACAAGACCGGCATAATGGGACGAGGTCCAGCCGCCGAGCAGGATCTGCCCGGCCAGCAGCAGCAAGCCGACGACGGCAAAAGGACGCAGACGGCGGGCGGCATCAATGGGCGCTGCGGCCGGCACCGGGCGCGCATCGAGCATCAGCCACCACAGCAGCGCCAGCGTGCTCATGCCGCCGATGAGGTGGGCAGTGACGATTACCGGCTTGAGCTTCAGGGTGACGGTCCACATCCCGAGCAACGCCTGGAAGATGATCAGCGTTGCCAGCACCAGCGGTAGTCCATGGCCGCGGCGGCGCCAGCCGAGCAACACCAGCGCCAGCACCAGCAGCCCCAAGGTGCCGGCTGCGTAGCGATGCACCATCTCTTTGATAGCCTTGGCCGGTTGCAATGGCCGGTGGGGGAAACGGGCGTCGATCTGGCTGGCATGGGCCTCCGCTGCAGCGACGGTGAGATGACCGTAACATTCAGGCCAGTCGGGACAGCCGAGACCGGCGGCCGACAAGCGCACGTAGGCGCCGAGTATCACCACCACCAGCGCCAAGGCGGCGGCGACGTAGGTCAGGCGGCGGTAGAGCGTGCCCATTTCAAGCCTCCTCCGCTATGCGCAATAGCTGTTGCAGATCCTCGGGCAGCGCCTGCGGATCGAAACGAAAACTGTAGAGTAGTGACAATTTATTCTGCGAGCCGGTCAGGTGGATCATCGGGAAAATCGCCGCCAAGGTAAACCACAGTGCGGCATAGGTAAGGCGACATTCTCAGTTCAATAATTAAGGTGCGCATAATTCAAAACAGTTATGTGCCCAGCGAGATTTCGCTTTGTGCGCGGCGCTCACTCAACACATAGTTGAGCAGTTCCGCGTGTTTTGCAACTCCGTTATGCATAGCGTCGATCGGTGGGTGCATCCGATAACGCATCTCTGTCTGAATCAATCAATTTCGCCAACCGTTGATCCACGAATATCGACATGAAGGGCATGGGTTTTCGCAGAGTGCGTAGCGCTAGCGGGAGGATTGTATCAACAAGCGGCAAACAAAAGTAAAGACGGCGCACGGTGATCCAACCGGTATGCACGGGCCGAAAATGCGAACGGGAGAACAGGCATCTCGTATGTAAAGAAAATGTGATTCCAGCGCGCGAAATGTAAAGGAGATGTGATCTCGGCATTCAATGACTGTTGGAATTCACGCGTTAAATACGTGATTAAAGCCCCGCTCATGGTGAACGAAAATAGTTCGAGAGACTTAACGTTACGGATCGGTTTTGCTATCGCTTGGCTGAAACTGCATGCAACCGGTATATCGCCAGCGTGCAGACACTCCGTTCATCGACGACATAGACAAACAGCAGGCGGAACACAATCGATCTGTACATTGCGAGCAGAAATGTTCGATGGTTCCGGAATGCCAACGATAAGGATATTTGATAGTGACCAGAATCTAATCGAATGCTCATTGCGTTTGACTGGCTTGAATGTAAAAAAAGCATAAACAAAAAAATAAAAAGATAAAAAAACGAAAACTTACCTTTCCACTTGGATTTCAAAAGAGGTATTTTATCTGCAACAAATTATCGGCGAACCATGTGTAGGGGGTGTTTTGTGTTGAAAGACCGCATTTATGGAAGGGCTAAATGGCTGTTATGGCCCCTATTAGCTTTTCTGGGCGGCTGCAGTTTCGCCAACTACCCGTTGATCGATCCCGCCGGACCTGTCGGTCGCGTAGAGCTGCACCTCATCGTCATAGCGTTCCTGATCATGCTGATTCCAGTAGTCCCCGTAATAGGTATGACGTTTTGGTTTGCTTGGCGTTATCGGGCGAGCAATGAACACGCAACATACAAACCTGAATGGGCTCACTCGAACAAGATCGAGATGGTCGTTTGGTTGGTGCCGATCTTGATCGTGCTCGGCTTGTCCATTCTGTCGTGGAAAACCACCCATCAACTCAACCCTTACAAAAATCTGGCTGTAGTGAAGGCGGATGTCGCGGCAAAACCGGTTCGGGTCGATGTAATCGCGCTTAACTGGAAATGGCTGTTCATCTATCCGGATGAACACATCGCGACGGTCAATCGGCTGGTGGTCCCTGTAGGTAGACCTCTAAACATTCACCTGACCTCGGACACGGTCATGACTTCTTTTTTCATTCCGCGGCTTGGGACTCAAATCTACGCGATGGCCGGCATGCGGACCAAACTAAACCTGATGGCGAGCCGCGCCGGTACGTTCTTGGGTGAGAATACGCAGATCAGCGGTACGGGCTACTCCAAGATGCACTTTAAGGTGATTGCCGAAAGTACGCGCCGCTATGAAGCATGGATTGCAAAGGTCCGCCAATCTCCGCATAGCCTGGACCTAGCAACATACAGACGGCTGGAGCTTCCCACTCTTAACAATCCAGTTACCTACTATTCGACGGTGTCTCCGTACAAGCTCTTTGCGGACGTAATAGCCAAGTATACGAATGGCTTGCCACTCACTAAATCTTCCGCCACTTGAATCCGGCCTCACTATTATCCAACAATTGACGAGGAAGCAGTAATGTTCGGGAAACTGACACTTTTGGCGATTCCCTACCACGTGCCGATCATCATGGGCGCCGTGCTCGTTTCGCTGCTGGGAGCGTTGGTCGTTATCGGATTGATCACCTATTACCATCAGTGGGGCTATTTGTGGCGGGAGTGGCTGACCTCCGTCGATCACAAAAAAATCGGCATAATGTATATCATCCTCGCTTTTATCATGCTATTGCGCGGGTTTGCCGATGCGATCATGATGCGAACGCAGCAAGCGATGGCCTTCGGCTCCGATCACGGCTATCTCCCGCCGGAGCATTTTCAGCAAATCTTCAGTGCGCATGGAACCATAATGATTCTGTTTGTGGCGATGCCGTTCATTGTCGGTTTGATGAATGTTGTTGTCCCGCTACAGATTCGTGCGCGCGACGTGGCCTTCCCACTTCTAAACTCCGTGAGTTTCTGGCTGACGGTAGCCGGAGCTACGTTGATTATGGTCTCGCTTGCCATAGGCGATTTTTCCCGTGCCGGATGGACGGGTTATCCTCCCCTCAGCGAGCTTCAGTTTAGTCCTGGAACCGGTGTCGACTATTGGGACTGGGCGATACAGCTTAGCGGTCTGGGGACTCTGCTGACCGGTATCAACTTCATGGTGACAATACTGCGCATGAGGCCGGCCGGGATGACCCTGATGAAGATGCCGATCTTCACTTGGACCGTACTGTGTACGTCGGTCCTGATTATGTTGGCCTTCCCCGTATTGACCGCCACATTGGCGATGCTGACTCTGGACCGTTATCTCGATATGCATTTCTTCACCAACGGGATGGGCGGAAACATGATGCTTTACGCCAACCTGTTCTGGGTATGGGGGCATCCCGAGGTCTATATCGTCATCCTCCCGGCGTTCGGCGTGTTTTCCGAAGTTGTGGCGACGTTATGCGGGAAGAGGCTATTTGGTTATACCACCATGGTGTGGGCGACGGCGGCCATAACGGTGCTCTCTTTCAGCGTGTGGTTGCATCATTTCTTTACTATGGGATCCAGCTCCGTCGTCAATTCCGCATTCAGCATAGCGACCATGTTGATTTCCATCCCAACCGGCGTGAAGATCTTCAACTGGCTTTTCACGATGTATCGAGGAAAGATCCGGTTTGAAACACCGATGTTATGGACCATGGCCTTTCTCGTACTATTTCCCCTGGGCGGCATGACCGGGGTCATGCTTGCGATCCCGGGCGCAGACTACGTGCTCCACAACAGTGAATTCCTGATAGCTCACTTTCACAATATGTTGATCACAGGCACGTTGTTCGGGATGTTTGCCGGCTATTCCTATTGGTTTCCCAAGGCGTTCGGATTCGCCTTGGATGAGAAATGGGGGCGGCGTGCTTTCTGGGCCTGGACCATAGGGTTCTTTTTTGCCTTCATGCCGCTCTATGTGCTCGGCTTCCTCGGCATGCCGCGGCGGCTTGATCACTATACGAACCCCGCGTGGCATCCGTGGCTGGTGCTCGCGTTTGTCGGCACGGCGATCGTTCTGCTTGGGATTGTCTTCCAAATCGTCCAGCTTATCGTCAGCATCCGTGATCGCGAAACGAACCGCGACCTGACCGGTGATTATTGGCAGAACGGACGTACCTTGGAGTGGGCCACGTCATCTCCCGCACCGTTGTACAACTTTGCCCATATCGACGCGGTTCATGAAATCGATGAATTCATCTACCTGAAGGAAAAAGGCATCGCCTATAACCGCCCGGATCAGTACCACGACATTCATATGCCGAAAAATACCCCGGTGGGTTTCGTCATCGGAATGGTGGCGTTCGTTCTGGGATTCGCTTTGATCTGGCATATATGGTGGATGGCCGGGCTAAGTGCATTTACGATCTTCGCCACGATAGTCATTCGTTCGATGAACGACGACATTGACTACTACGTTCATGCGGCCGAGGTTCAGGCGATCGAGGAAGAAAGGTATCGATCACTTGAGATTGCCGCTAGTCGACAAGTCGACGGTGCCTCGCAACAAGATAAGAACCCCGTCACCCTCGTCTACCAGGTACAGCAATCATGACGACCGAACTCGCTATTGGCGATTCCACTCACGTGGCACACGACGATCACGGACACGAGGAGTCCGTTTCCAGAACGGTATACGGCTTCTGGCTCTATATCATGACCGACTGCATACTATTCGCGACGGTGTTTACCGCGTTTGCGGTGATGAGCCATCGCTACGCCGGCGGTCCTACCGGAAAGGATTTGTTCGATCTGCCCTACGCCTTCGGCGAAACCATGTTTCTGCTGTTCAGCAGCGTGACCTATGGTTTCGTTGTGCTGGCGATGAACCGCATGAACAAGAGCTGGGTGCTGGGCTGGTTGACGATAACCTTCCTGCTGGGGCTGGGATTCATCGGTATGGAAATAAATGAGTTCCATCACATGATACTTGAGGGGCACGGGCCGGACCGTAGCGGCTTCCTCAGCGGATTCTTCACGCTGGTGGGGACCCATGGCACCCATGTCACGCTTGGACTCGTTTGGATGGCCGTAATGATCTTCCAGGTGATGTGGAAAGGCCTGACCGTTCAGAATCAGTCGCGGTTGATTCGCCTAAGCATGTTCTGGCACTTTCTCGATGTCGTGTGGATCGGAGTGTTCACGGTCGTATACCTGACGGGGGTTCTGTGATGGAAAACAAAGCGATCAACATTCCGGGCATCAGCCACGCGAGCCTCAAGGGCTATATCGTCGGCTTTATCCTTTCGGTCGTGTTGACGATCATCCCATTCAGCCTGGTGATCTATGGCCGCGGCGCCCTATCGACCGGCTGGATATTCGGCGGGCTTGCCGCTGCGGCAGTGGCTCAGGTCGTCGTTCAGCTTCACTACTTCCTGCACCTGGACCGTTCCTCGGATCAGAGCTGGAACGTACAGGCCATACTCTTTTCGGGACTGATCATTGTAATTCTGGTCGGCGGCTCGCTCTGGATCATGGCGGACCTGCATCGACGTATGATGTAGGAAGCCTCTGCACCAGTGCCTGGAACGAAAGAGGCGCCGGGAAATCGGCTATAGGGATAGCGTCGCCGACTCGCGGCGACGCTCGCCAATGCTCAGGGAAGGAGCATCGCCAGTGAAATATTTGTACGTCTTGAGCCTCATTATCCCGCTGCTTGCCGGTAGCGTATCCATTCCGCTCCAGGTATTTGGAATAGTTGTAAGGCGCGCTTGCCGCATGTAAGAATAACGGCAGCGCCGCTACGCAATAGGGTGCGCGGCGCAATGCCGATGCGGCCGACGGCCGTATTCTCATCAGAGCTATGGATAGAAAGGAGCAAGAAGTGCTTGGAAAGCTGAAAGGAAGTATGGGTGCGCTTAAAGACAAGGCAGAAGGCCCCGTCCTGCAAGGCGCGATCGCGAAACTGGCGCCGGAGTTAACGCCTCATCTGGAAAAACTGAAGGCATTGGATCCGGCAACGGTGCGCGATGATGCGCTGTTCAAGAACCGCTTCATTACGCCCACCGCCCTGGCGCTCGCTGCGGCAAGCGGTGGCGTAACATCGATGATCCCGGGTTTTAATGATCGTTTCGTCCGTGGCATGCTGCATGTACGGAATGAGCTGATCGTGATCGATGAGAGCAGTAACAACGTATCGTTGACGGCCGACTTTACGTCGCGTCTGCCGAAGGTATTGCTCGAGGGGTTTAAGCAGCCGGCGTAATGCCGTGGCCATCGGCGGGCGCTCATGCGCCCGCCGATGGCCTTTTCCGGCCCGATGCGCTCACTCTTAATTAGGGTCAGACACGGATGGCACTTACTTAAGCGGAATTTGTGAGCAGTCGTAGGCCCGATAGAGCGCAGCGGCATCGGGCGGATGCCTGCCGGACACGCTGCGCTAAGTCCGGCCTACATCGTTGGGCGGGCGGTTTCTGGACCCGTGGCGTATGAAGAGCATGCGCTCGAAGGTTGTGTTGCTGCGCAACGCTTGGTGGGTTACCCAAATGACGCTAACCTACCCTACATCCAGCTTGAGTAAGTGCCATTCGGATCACTCTTCTTAATTAGGGTCAGACACGAAAAAGCCCGCGTACTGGCCGCCGTGAGCGAACACCAGTACCATGAATTTCCTGCCATCGCTCGCCCGCTTACGGAGCGACGGAAGCGTTAGTATCGATATCGGCGCGCGCCGGCATCGCACCAACCGGTTTTGTCGATATATTACCGAGGCAATCTGAATGCGGATCCCGACCGGTTCGTAAGACGGTAGCGCGGAACGGCAAGCGCGGCGCGGGGATTCGCGCGAGCCGCGCAGCCTAGATGAGGAAGTGACGAATGACAGATGCAGTCAAAGGCCGGTCTACGTTTCGTGTCACGGCGGTCTGTTTTGGTTTTTCGGCCGTAGGGGAGTTGTTCGGACTGCACGACAGCACCGTGCTTTTCGGCGCGCTGGTCGGCGGCGGCGGTGCCCTGGTTTATCATCTCGTTTACACGGTATTGTTCGCGTGGTTGACGATTGGACTGTGGACGGGAAGCCGCTCCGGTTACTATGTCCTGATCGGCACGACCGTTTTCTACACGGTGGATCGCCTGCAACTCCTGTTCGTCGGCAACGCCCTGAAAATAACGCTGCGTCAGGAACTGGCCGGAAGCGCGGGTCTTCTGCCGACGGCCGACATGGGCTATATCCTTCAGGTCCTGACGATCTCCATCATCGTTTTAATACTGTGCTGGTGGGGCTTTGTCATGTACGCCTATTTCCGGCGCGGTTACTTCGGTATCCGTTGACGGACCGGTCCCCGAGCCAAGGGCGTTCGAGCGCGCGACCTCATCAATTTAGATATTGAAAGCGGTGGAGCCGTGAGGCGATACGTCGCTTCGGCGCCAACGGAGATCAGGATGGAGGCGCTGCGCTCGTCGCCCGTACACCTTGAATGGAATCGTCCGCCGGGCCGCAGATCCTGTTCCTCCCCCTATCCTTCGATTGATACAGATAGTGATCCGCCGTCGAAATGAGGTCGTCCAGGCTATTGTGCTCGATAGTCCGCTGTGCGACGCCGAAGCTTGCGGTGACGGCGATTTCCACCCCTTCGAGCAGCAGAACGCTGCCCGCGACGGTCGCGCGCAAGCGCTCGGCGATGGCGGCCGCTTCGTCAATGTCGGTTTCGGGCAGCAGCACGATGAACTCCTCGCCGCCCCAGCGGGCGAGTACGTCCTGACCCCTGATTGAACGTTTGAGGATGGCAGAGGTAGCGCCGAGGGCCTTGTCGCCAAAGGCGTGGCCGTGAGTGTCGTTGACGTGTTTGAAGTGGTCGATGTCCAGCAGGATGACCGATAGATTGCGGTCATGTCGCAGTGCGATGTTCCAGATGGGCGCCGTCATGTCGTAAAAGGCGCGCCGATTGTTGAGGCCGGTGAGCGGATCGAGCCGGGCCAGCAGTTCCGCGCGGCGCTTTTCGGTCTGGCTGAGGCGAAACTGATAGGCCAGCGCCAGTGCCAGCAGGGTGGCATCGAGCAGCATGCCGATGTCAACGGCACGGAAGGTCCAGATGTTGAACGAAATGAAGCCCCACACCGACAGAGCGGTCAATGCCGCGCCCACCATGGCGGAACAGGCTGCCAGCAGGAAGTAGCGCGCTGCCGCCACGCCGGCGCGTACGGAGATCACGCCCATGGCAAGCATGATGACGGTGAAAAGCGAGACGAAGGTGAAGGCCACCAGCAAGGCGTCACGCTGGCTGTCGAACAGTATGGAGAGCAGCAGCAGCAGGCCGGCTACGCCCAGATAGCCGACGACAGCCTTGTGCATCCGCGGGAAGTGCTGACGGATGTCGAGAAATCGCAAGGCGAACAGCAGGCCGCTTGCCCCGTAAAGCATCATCAGCACCGGATTGGACCATTGCTCCCAACGGGTGGCGGTCGGCCAGAGCCATTCGAAGGCGTGCCCGGTATAGCAGCTGTTCATCAGCAGGAACATGCCCAGATAGAGGGAGTAGAAGATGTAGCGCGTATCCCGCAGACCGACATAGAGCATGGCGTTGTACGCCAGCAGCGCAAACAGGAAGCCATAGAGGAAGCCGTAGCTGTAGTCCACCCCCTTCTCCGTTGCCTGCGCTTGCGCCGGCGGCATCAGATACATCGGGACGACCATCGGGTCGGGGGTCTGCACGCGCAGGAATACGTCGCTGACTCCGGGCGCAAAGGCGTGATCAAACATGAACATGCGACTTTCGACGGGGCGACTGCGGAACGGCAGCCGATCGCCGACGCGATAGACGGCGACCGTTTTTCCGCTGTGACGAAAATAGACATCCACCTGATCGAGCCAAGCCGTTTCAACCGACAGCCGTTGCGGCACCGGCTGTGCCGTCCCGTTGTAGACGGAGAAATGGATCCAGACCGGTTTCGAGCCGATGCCGAAATTAAGCACCGAATTTTTCGCCGCGGTAAACGCGCCGTCGTGGTAGGCGGTGACGGCCTGCGTCAGGGTCAGGCGGCCATCGGCCTCCCTCAGGGAGCCGGCATAGCGGCCGATGGGATTTTGATGCGCGCCGGTCGCAGGAATGGCCGGGCCGACAGCGGCAATCGCGCCGCCGGACCATACCGAAAGCAGCAAAATCAGCAATAGGGAAAAATCGATTTTCACGAATCCATGGGCCTTCATGGCGGGGCGGCGATGCATGGCCGTAAGTTACGGCTATCCGCGTCGCCCATTGGGTTTACGCAGCTCTTGTTGTTTTAGGGGGCTGGTCGGCGGCATTGCTCTGCCGGCATGGGTAGCACCGCCCATTTTACGTCAAGGATTTCCGGCAGACCACGGCAAAGACCAATTTCGTTGCAAGGATTTTGCACCGCCCTTTCTGTAGGAGACAAAGGATATTTGCCGTGGAATCCTCTGCCTATGGCGTTTAGGGCCGCTTTGCGCGGGGCACATATATCCCAAGCAAAGGGCAGCCCAGCTTTGTGGAGCACGAATGTCAGCAAGATCCGGGTTGAGAGCGGTTGCCGGGTCTTCAATAATCCGCTATACGGCAATTTGCCGGAGACGGAGACCCCGCAGGATTGCCCTCCCATGTCCGACTACGATCGCATCGCCGACGCCATTGAGTTCATTGCGAGCCGCGCCAGGTGCCAGCCGGCGCTGGAGGAGATCGCGGCGCATGTGCACTTGAGCCCGTTCCATTTTCAGCGGCTGTTTTCGCGCTGGGCCGGTATTACACCGAAGCGCTTCCTGCAGGTGCTCACCCTGGAACACGCCAAGCGTCTGCTGGGCGAGCAGAGGCCGCTGCTGGAGGTGTCGGGGCGCGTCGGGTTGAGCAGCGGTTCGCGCCTGTACGACCATTTCGTGCATCTGGAGGCGATTACTCCAGGTGACTACAAGCGGGGTGGGGCGGGCCTGAAGATCGAATACTCCATTCATGCGACGCCTTTTGGCGATGCCTTCGTTGCGCTAACGCCGCGGGGTGTCTGCAATTTGGCATTCGTGGGTCACGAGGGTTGCGACGCGCACTTGTCCGCGTTGCGCCGGCAATGGCCGTACGCGGAGATTCGCGAAAATCCGGCAAGCGCACTGCCAATCGTCGCAGCAATGTTTGGCCGGCGGAAGCCAGACGGTCCACTTTCGTTGTACGTTTCCGGAACGAATTTTCAGACCAACGTGTGGCGTGCCTTACTGGCAATCCCGCCGGGCAGCGTGATGAGCTACACCCAGGTCGCGAGCGCCGTGGGCCGTCCCCACGCCGCCCGTTCGGTGGCGCGCGCAATCGGCGCCAACCCGGTCGCGCTACTCATCCCGTGCCATCGCGTCATTCGGCAGAGCGGAGAGCTGGCGGGATACCGGTGGGGTGAAAACAGAAAACGCGCGATGCTCGCATGGGAAGCGGCGAGGCGTGAAAACGCCCCGCGTTAAGCGTCGTCCGCAGCCCAACTTCCCGCGTGGAGACCCTGCAATACCCTGCAAGCCGTCAGCCGGAAGCGCTACTTGCCCTGCTTGGCTTCTTGCAAAAGCGTCCTGACGGCGAGCGCCGTGTAGTAGGCAGGCTTATGGGTCCGAATCTTTACTCCAACCTTCGCTAGCGCGAGCGCCTGCTCCAAGGTCTCCTTTTCCTGCGTTGAACCCATCATATCGTTCAATGCGCCGTTGCCCTGGCCCTGGCACGGGTCGCCGGCCATGGCATCGAAGCCTTCGCCTTTCGGCCCCACCAGACAGTTGATGACGTGGTGCAGATGCAGATGCGTTTGTGCGACATTGCCGGCCTTGCTGGCGAAAGTGGCGTGTTGCTCAGCGGTCTTCACCTGCATTTGGGCGCTGTTTCCTGCGGCAAGCGCCATGGTGGATACGAGCAGCATGGCGGGTGCAAACAGCAAAAACACTCTGCGATGAATTACCTGGATAGTCATGGACATTCTCCCTCTCCATCTGAGTGGGTCTAACGGTAGTACAGGGACCGCGGCAATTCCAGGTAAGTTGGTGCGACATGATTCGAATTATTCGGCCGTGCAACAAAAGAACATACGACGGATGCGATAAGTGGGAAAAGGGACGTAGGCGCTATCCGGTCGAGCTCGTTCCGGCATCGATAGCCGCAATATCCGAAAGTCGTGTCCTGAGATGATCCGGCCCGTAGCCGCACGCACCCGTGGCGCGCCCTTTGCCCATGGCGAAGAAAGGGATATTCTGAACCGGGACGGCGCGGAACCCTTACTTCACTTCTCCATGGGTAGCGCCGTTTCGACGTCAGCTGAAATCTATAACAACCAACAACAAAGTCTATATCCAAGCGGACCACGAGCTGACGGTCAAATACAAGGAGCTGCGTAAACAGCTGAAGCCGGCCGACCGAAAAGTTCTAAAACGGACCGAGATTAAATGGATCGAGGCCCGCAACTCGGCATGCAGCTGGCACCACAACGGCGGCTTTTTCGTGAATCTCCGCTGCGCCAGGGATATGACCGTCAAGCGCACCAATTTCCTCAACGACAGAATGCGCGAGTGCCAGGCCACCGGCTGTCAGCCGAGTCGTTTAAGGTAGTCGGGTAACGGCCCCAAGGAGCGCGGCCGATGCCCCCGTTGCTTCCCGCCTGGCCGTCATTGGCCGCGTTCCTGCCGCAATTCGTTGAACCCGCAACGGCTTCGCTGTTGCAAAACATGATGCTCGGAACGCTGTTCGTCGTCATGGCGGCGATCACCGACAGCCTCTATGCGCTGGTCGCCGGTACGGTCGCGTCGACACTGGCGCGGTGGCGCGGTTTCCGGACGGCTGGGCGCTACCTCGCCGGTAGCGCGTTGATTGGCCTCGGGGTATTTACCGCCGTCGCCGGCGTTCGCACGACGCACCGAATCGACTGAATAAAGGATAGGCGGAAAACTGATCCACCAGCATCCGCTCTCCCTGAGGAAGAAGAATATGTCGCGGCGGCCCGGTTTGACGGTGTTGCCGCCCATGTCGAACGACATCTCGACGCCGTAGACCACCACGGCCGCCTCGCCGCGCAGGTGGGTCACCGGACCGGTGGATGCGCGCGGACCAGGCGGCCGGTCGTCCGGCAGCGGCCGTTGCTGCTCGCTATGGGCAGCGTGAGGGGTTTCCGGCTACACTGGCGTTCATCCGCACTATCGAAAGATGTTCCCATGAGCGAGAACCGACGCACCCCCGGTAAACCCATCGACAGCGGCAAGCTGGACCAAATCGTCAGTCAGGCCCGCCGCGACTCAGAGAAGCGGCAGGCGGGCTACCGCGAACAGTCGTTGCGCATCCATCCCTGGATCTGCGGCCGTTGCGGCCGCGAGTTCACCCGCGGCAATCTGCACGAGTTGACGGTCCACCACAAGGATCACAACCACGACAACAATCCGCCGGATGGCAGCAACTGGGAGAATCTCTGTCTCTATTGCCACGACAACGAACACCAGCGCCACGTCGATCAGGTGCGCGGCTACGATGGCCTTGCGCCCGCGAAACCGGCGCAGGCGGCCACCTTCAACCCCTTCGCCGATCTGAAATCGATGCTGGGCGGAGACGACGAGAAATAGCGCACGATGCAGATCTGGGTCGACGCGGACGCCTGCCCCAAGCCGATTAAAGAGATCCTCTACCGCGTCGCCGCACGCAAGCGGATCCGGGTGACGCTGGTGGCCAACCAGTATCTTGCAGTGCCCAAGTCGCCGTTCATCAAGACGCTGCGGGTGGAGTCGGGATTCGATGTGGCGGATAACCGCATCGTTGCCGAGCTGCACGACGGCGACATCGTGATCACCGCCGATATCCCGCTTGCCGCCGCCGCCGTCAAGCGCGGCGCCGCTGCCATCAATCCGCGCGGCCAGCTCTATACCGAAGACAACATCCGCGAACGTCTCTCCATGCGTAACCTGATGGAGGAGCTGCGCGGCAGCGGTGTGCAGATCGGCGGCCCTGAAGCGTTCAGCCAGACCGATCGCCAAGCCTTCGCCAACCAGCTCGACCGGCTGCTGGCGCGGGCGCCTTGAGCATAGAGAGAAGGGAAAGAGATCAGCCGCGGGGCGCTCGGAGCACACCCGTTATATGAATGCATAATCCCTGGTTTCGTAGGTTTTGGCGGTAAATTCCCCCGCGTCTCCCGTGGTTAAATTCTTTCTTTTTTGCAGTTTCAGTGGTTCAAAGCCGCCAGCCGATCGATGCCACGGAAAGTTTCGACGCCGCGGCTAAACTTGCAACATGTTGCGCAATACCCTCAACGGTTGGGGAGCGGTCAGCATCGCCCTGCACTGGACGATTGCGGCACTGATCCTGTTCGAGTTCGGCCTTGGCTGGGTCGCGGCCGAATGGCCTCTGTCGCCGGCCAAGCTGGACCTGATGGTCTGGCACAAATCGTTCGGCATACTGGCGCTGGCACTGGTGTTGCTGCGTTTGTTGTGGCGGCTGGCCAATGTGATACCGCGGCTGCCGGCGACCACCCCGCGGTGGCAGCAGCGGGCGGCTCACGGCTCGCATCTGCTGCTCTATCTGTTGCAGCTCGCCGTGCCGCTCTCCGGCTGGGTGATCAACTCCGCCGCCAATTTTCCCTTCCAGGTGTTCTGGTGGTTCCGGCTGCCCGCCATCGCTCCGCCCGGCGACACCTTGTCGCACCTTGCCAAACTCGGTCACCTGTATCTGTTCTGGGCGTTGGCCGCGGTGCTGCTGCTGCATATCGCCGCGGCCCTGGATCACCATGTTCGGGCCAGGGACGAGGTGCTGATTCAGATGCTGCCCCTGTTGCGGAGGACGCCATGAAGCACCTGCGGACGATCGCTGTCCTGGGCTGCCTGTCACTGATGATGGGCCCCGTCGCCGAGGCGTCGTCGTGGCAGCCGCTCGGCGCACAGAGCAGTCTGGGCTTTGTCGCCACCTACGAAGGGGATCCGGCGCCCGGCGTGTTCCATGTGTTTCGTGCCGCGCTGAACTTCGATCCCGGCCGCCCGCAGCAAGGGCATCTCCAGGTGCGGGTGGATCTGGCCAGTGCGGACATGCGCAGCGCCGATATCAACGCGGCGATCCACGGGCCGCTGTGGCTCGCGTCCGCCAGTCGGCGCTGGGCCGAGTTCGACAGCAGCGATATACGGCGGTCCGGCCCCCATCGGTATGTCGCCACCGGCGTCCTGACGTTGAAGGGGCACCGGGGCACGATAGCGGTACCGTTCAGCTGGACGCTGCAAGGTGACGAGGCGGTGTTGGAGGGGATGACGTCGGTGGATCGCACCGTATTCGACGTCGGTTCCGGAGAGTGGGCGCGGCCGGACCAGATAGGCGTGCATATCACGTTGCACTATCGTGTGGCGTTTCGCCGCGGGCCTTAGGATGCGGTGGGCGGCGGGGGCGTGGCTGCTGTCGGCGCTCGCCGTGACGGCTTGCGCACCGCCGGCCCCATCGGCAGTGCCGGCAGGCCCACCGGCGGGGTTTCCCGCTGCCTTCTACCGCCAGGCCATCGTCGCAGGGAACACCGTTTATCGCATCGAGCCGGGGTTGTCCCGCGTCGTCATCCGGGTGCATCGCGCCGGCCCGCTGGCGGCGTTCGGCCACGAGCACGTCGTGGCGAGCCGCGACCTGCACGGCTATGCGCTGCTGGCGCGCTCGCCGGGCGCCGACCGTGCGGACCTCTATCTTCCGCTCACCAGCCTCGAGGTCGACGCGCCGGCGCTGCGCAAGTCGGCCGGACTCGGTGCCGCCCTGTCGCCGACCGACGTGCTGGCAACTCGGGACCACATGCTGCATCCGGTGCTGGAGGCCGACCGCTATCCCTATGCGGAGGCGCACATCGCGGGGCTTGCGGCCAAGCGCGGCCATCGCGAACGGCTTCGCATCACGTTTACGCTGCACGGTAGGCGCAGAAGCTATGACGTCCCGGTGCAGATGGATTGGAACAACCGGCGTCTGCACGTCAGCGGGCGGATAACTATCCTTCAAACCAGCTTTGCGATTCGGCCGTATGCGGTGCTCGGCGGCGCGTTGCGGGTGGCCGACGAGTTGCAGTTGGCGTTCGAGGTAAGCGGCGTGCGACAAACCGGCGTCGCGGGGGCCAAGGCCGATTTGCACTTAAGAAAAACGATCTCACCGCAACGCCGCTGAAGGCGTAAGGTGCGCGTGCGCGACCGACGCTTCGGGGTGTCGCGGCGTTGCGGCAAAATCGACTGGTTTAAATCTCGCTTACGGTTTACGGATGATTCGCCGAATCTTGCGCCGGGAACTCAGCGGCGACGTCCTTTGCTCTTTAGTTTCGGACTGTCTTCGCGGACCTTCAGATTGCTCTCCATAAACAACTTGCCGTTCAGTGCCGCCATGGCGGCACGGGCTTCGTGTCCTTCCATATCGACGAAGGCAAAACCGCGGCAGCGGCCGCTGAAGATATCGCGCGGCAGCTCCAGTTTGCGCACGGTACCGTAGGTGGCGAAGAGTTCTTTGACGTCATTTTCCGTGGCTTGCGGTGCGATGTTGCCGACGAACAGCGTTTTCATAAGCGGGTTCCTGAATTGTATGACCGGCCGCTACGGTGGCGGCGCTGGGATTCGCCGCGGCATGCGCGGGCGAAGGGAGGAAGAGATGAGAAACGGGCCGGTGCTTCGGTCCCTCCGCCGTTGGAGAGGGAAGCATCGGCCCGCGTCTTCGACAGTGAGGATGGAACGCGCGACAGCGCGCGCCATCCCTACTTAAGCGTGCAACGTTTATTGCGGAACGACGTTGGTCGCCTGCGGGCCTTTCGGGCCCTTCTCTACATTGAAGCTGACGGCCTGACCTTCGGCCAGGGTCTTGAAGCCCGAGCCCTGAATCGCGCTGAAGTGCACGAACACATCTGCGCCGCCGTCGCTCTGGGAGATGAAGCCGAAGCCTTTGGATTCGTTAAACCACTTTACGGTACCGGTAGCCATGAATAATCTGCCTTTAAAAATCAAGAGAGGGTTGTGCGTACAGGTAATGTAAAGAGGTGGTTCGAGAAGTAGACCGGATGGAACTGCTGAAGCTGCCAATAACAGTATCTGTAGCGCGTGTGACTATAGGCCAATTACCGACCATGTGCCACAACTATTTTCGCCGTCACCGGGCTTCGCGGGCCGCTAGAGCTTGCGAACCATCGGTAAAAGGCCGCACTCTCTGTTCAGCTTCGTATCGGGTCGGCCGATTAGCCTATACCGGCAGAATATCCATTGCCGCCAGCAACGGCACAACGAGTCTAGTGGTGGAGGGGGCGTGACAAGGCAGCTGCTACGCATTGTTCGAAACAACCTCATCGTCGCCGCCGCCTACGGGACGCTCGGCTGTGGTGTCGCGCTTTTTTTCAAGACGTTCGGCGAGTTTCCCGCCCCTGACTGGCCGTCCGCCAGCGTGGCGCTCGCCGCCGCCCTGATCGGCGGACCCCGGCTGTGGCCGGGGATCTTTGCCGGTTCGTTTCTGGTCAACTACGCGCTGTTTGACGCCTCCGCCCTGCTGGCGCTGGGGGTCTCGATCACCAACACGCTCGGACCGGCGACCGGCGCCCGGCTGATCCGACGCTTTTGCGGCACCGCGCAGCCATTTTTCCTGTTTCGCGACGTGGTGATATTCATCCTGTTCGGCGCGGCCCTGCACGGTCTGATAGCCGCCAGCGGCGGTGTGGCGATGTCGTATGCCGGCGGCGTACTGCCGGCGGCGGCGGTTCCCTCGGCCTGGTTGCGCTGGTGCCTGTCGGACGGCGGCGGAGCGCTGTTCTTCGGTCCGGCGCTGTTGCTGTGGCTGCACGATCGGAGCGTGCGGCTGTCGCGGCGGCAGGCGCTGGAGCTGACGCTGGTCTGCCTTGCCACGCTGCTGCTGGCCGCTGCCACCTTCTTTTTGATCAAGTCGCATCATCACGCGCTGTCCGGGCTTCCCTACCTGTTGGTCGCACCGCTGCTGTGGGTGACCGTGCGCTTTTCGCCGCGCGCCGGCACCACGCTGTTTTCGGCGCTGGCGGTGGTCGCTACCATCGGCACCATCGCAGGCTTTGGCCCGTTCAACCTCGCCGGCGCCGATCGGCCGCTGGTCACGCTGGGGTTGATGATGGTCGCGTTCAATATCGGCGTGCTCGCCATCGGCGCGCTGACCGCGGAACGGCGTGCGATCACGCGGGAGCTGGAGCGGCGTGTCGCCGCGCGTACCGCCGAACTGGTGCAGGCCAATCGCGCCAAGGACGAGTTCCTCGCCACCATTTCCCATGAAATGCGTACGCCGCTGACGGCGTTGCTGGGTAATGCCGAACTGCTGCGCGCTGCGCCGTTGGCGCCACCGCAGAGGGAGCTGGCCGAGCGTCTGGGCAGCTCCGGCGAGTTGCTGCTGTCGTTGATCAACGACCTGCTCGATATCTCCCGCATCGAGGCTGGCTGCCTCGACTTTCAGTTGCGCCCCATCTCGGTGCGCGCAGTGACGGAGCAGACGCTGCACATGTTCGACGGCGCCGCCGCGCGCCAGGGGCTCGCGCTGCGTAGCGCTGTGCGCGACGTACCGGCGTGGGTGTATGGCGATGCGCAGCGGCTGCAACAGGTACTCGCCAACCTGATCGGTAACGCGGTGAAATTCACCGAGCGCGGCGAGGTGCGGGTCGCGCTTGCGCCGCTGCACGGCGCAGACGCGACCGCCTATCTCCGTTTCGAAGTCAGCGACAGCGGTATCGGGATAGCGGAGCAGGATGTGGCGAAACTGTTTCAGCCCTTCTCGCAGGTCGATGCGTCGGCGGCGCGGCGCCACGGCGGCAGCGGCCTCGGTCTGGTGATCTGCAAGCGCCTGGTGGAGGCGATGGGCGGACAAATCGGGGTCGAGAGCCGGCCGCAACAGGGCAGTACCTTCTGGTTTACCTTGCCGTTGCGGGTGGCGCAGCCGGAGGAACCGGAAACCATCGGCATGCTGCGGCCGCGGGCGTTGTCGATTCTGCTGGTCGAGGACGTGACGGAGAGCGCGCGCGTGCTGGAGGCGCTGCTGCGCCGTGAGGGCCACGCAGTGACGCTTGCCGACAGCGGAGCGGCGGCGCTGGCGAAGTTGCAACGCTCATCCTTCGACTTGGTACTGATGGACCTGCGGATGCCGATGATGGACGGTATCGAGGCGACGCGCCGCATCCGTGCCCTGCCCGATCCTGAGCGCGCGGACGTCACGGTGTTTGCCCTCACCGCCAACCTGATGCGCGATACGGTGGCCGCCTGCCTGGCGGGCGGCATGCAGGACGTGGTGGCGAAGCCGCTGCGGCTGCCGCAGTTCAACGCCAAGCTGACGGCGCGTTTCGGCGGCGCGCCGGCGGGGGTTGTTGCGGAGGCGGCTGCGGCCCATGGCGAGCAGCCGCTCGACCTCGATACGCTGGCCTATTACCGCAACGCCATGGGCACCTCCGCGCTGCTCAACGTCACCACGCTCTACAGCAACAACAGCCTGGGCTATCTCGACGCGATGGCCCGCGCCGTCGAACGGGACGACTTGGCGGTGATAGCCGGCGACGCCCACAAGATGGCGGGCGCGTCGATGATGTTGGGGATGCGCGACATCGGCACCCTCGCCATGGAACTGGAGGAGGCGGCGTTGGCCGGCGATGTGGCGCGCACCGGCGCGTTGTTCACCCGGCTCAAGCGGCAGTTGCCCGCTGTCCTGGACGCGCTGCGGCGCTGGTGCGGCGAGGCGGCGTGAGTCGCCGTCGCGGCGCAGGCAAACAAGCATCAGCGGCGCGACAAGGTAAACTGCTACGGTAATCGGGTTACGCTATCCGGAATGTTGCGCCGGACCCTTGCCGGCCAAAGGATCTGCCATGGCACAAACACTATTCAGCGGCGGCTGCCTGTGCGGCGCGGTGCAGTATGAGATCAGCGGCGAGGCGAGCCATTTCTACCACTGCCATTGCAGCCGTTGCCGCAAGGCGACGGGCACCGGCCACGCCAGCAATATGCTGGTGGCGTCGGACCGCGTGGTGTGGCGCAAGGGCGAGGGGCGGGTGCGTCGTTACAAGGTGCCGGAGGCGGAGCGCTTCGCCTCCGTCTTTTGCAGCGAATGCGGCAGCCCGCTGCCGCGCGTCGTGCCGGAAATCGGCGCTGTCGTGATCCCCGCCGGTTCCCTTGATGCGGAGCCGGAGATACGGCCGCAGGCACGCATCTTCTGGGTTTCCCGCGTCGGCTGGTCGTGCGAGACCGGCGACCTGCCGGTGTTTGCCGAGTATCCGCCGAACCGCTGAAGCCGGTTTGTGGGCGATCCCTATGGAGCCCGCTGCCGGGCGTGGAACGGCCGGCAGCGATCGCCGGTCAAACCGGCAAACCCTGACAGACAACGAGGAGACACCATGTCCGAACCGACTATCGACCCGGCGCGTAGCGCGTTGGTGATCATCGATCTGCAACGCGGCATCGTCGGCCGCTCCACCGCACCCCATGCGGCGGACCAAGTGGTGGAGAACAGCAGCCGGCTGCTGGCGGCCGCCCGTCGCCAAGGAATCCTGCCGGTGCTGGTGCATGTGGGCGGCGCCCCCGATTGGGCCGATCGGCTGCGGCTGAGCGCCGACCAGCCGACGCCGCCGCAGCCGCCGCCGCCCGATTGGAGCGAGTTTGCGCCGCAGATCGCGCCGCAATCCGGTGAGGTGGTGATCCTCAAGCGCCAGTGGGGCGCCTTCTATGGCACGGACCTGGATCTGCAGCTGCGCCGCCGCGGCATCGACACCACCATTCTCTGCGGCATCGCCACCGAGGTCGGAGTGGAGAGCACGGCGCGCGACGCCTACGAGCGCAACTACCGCCAGTTCTTCGCCGAGGACGCCATGAGCGGTCTCCACGAGGCGGGCCACCGCAACGCCATCGACCGCATCTTCCCGCGCATCGGCCATGTGCGCTCGACCGACTGGGTGGTGCAGGCGCTGGGCGGATAGATAGTCTGTGGGTCGGACTTCAGTCCGACCCACAGGTTTCTCAGTGCTGACTTGGGTGGTAGCTTGAGGATCGATCGGAACCACCAGATACACCGAGGCGACACTCACCATGATACGGGGAGTCGGCTCCATCGTAGGCCTGGCGGCCGGCGCCTGCGGGAAGAGGGGGGTTCTCGCCAAACCGCCAAGTGTGAGGGGGTTGTGGTTCGCTGCGGATAGTGTGCTATTCGCTCTCTATAGCGAAGTGGATAATCAATCCCGGTGGCGGGTTACCCTGACGTGGGTTTTGTCAGCCGCTTGAGGAACACCTTCATCTCTTTTGCCGCCTGGATGTCGCCCTTGGCCTCGGCGATGGCGATGCCGTCCTGGTAGGCGGCGATCGCCTCGCCGTCGAGTCCCGCGGCGGCCAGTGCCTTGGCATACAGCTTCCACGCCGCCGAGTAGTGACGGTCATGGGCCAGGGCGGCGCGCAGGTGCTCGATCGCCTGGGCGTACTCCTGCTGTTGCAGGTAGGCGTTGCCCAGGCCGAAGCGCACCATGGCGTTGTCCTGGCCGGCAGCGAGCAGTTTTTCCAGGTTGTCGGTGATGGCCATGGTGGCTTCTCGGGCGGCGGTGATGCTCAGGATATTGGGTGCCGCAAGCCGGCAGGCAAGTCCGCGTCAGTCGGGCCGTTGCGCGATCAGCCATGCTTCGTCGCGCACGCCACGTGCAATATCGCCGACGCGTCCCTCTTCGCGATAGAGGCACACCGCCAGTTGCGGAAACAGGCGCAGCAGTTCGTTGCGTTCCAGGCGGTAGGCGGGATTGGCGGGGCCGCCGACGTTTGCGGCGGCGCGCCCGAAGGGCTGGTAGAAAAGCCAGCCGCCCCGGCGCCGCGCGGGACGAGGTCATCCAGGCCGCCCAATCGGCGCATATCCATGCCTTCATCGAATCGCTGCCGGACGGCTATGACACCGTCGTGGGCGAGCAGGGCACCACGCTTTCCGAAGGAGAACGACAACGGATTACCATTGCCCGTGCGATTTTGTGGAACGCGCCGATTTTGATTCTTGATGAGCCGACCTCCTCGGTGGACTCGCAAACCGAAGCCCGCATCATGGAAGGATTGCATCGGCTCATGGTGGGCCGGACCACGTTCATCATCGCGCACCGTCTCTCCACCGTGCGGGAAGCGGATCTCATCGTGGTTCTCCAGCGGGGCGAGATTGTCGAAAAAGGAAGCTTCGCCGAATTGATGCGCGCTCATGGGCCTTTCGCAGCGCTTTATCGGACGCAGTTCGGCCTTCATGATGAAGAACGAAATTTCCGTTTGGTGAAGTAATTGAGGACAACATGGCGCGAATGCCTGATCTCAATGATCCACGGTATCTCGATGAGGTCGGATGGTTCCTTTATCACGAGAGATACGGGCGTGATAAGTTTGGCGGCTCTTACGGTGACGAGCGGCTCGCCTACTCGCGGCTGTTGCTAGATGAAGTCCTCAGCTTGTTGAACCAAGATACAAGATGGCTGGAAAAAAAGACAGTAGTGAGCATCGGCTGCGGCTGCACCGGTGATCTCGCCGCCTTCCCAGCAGGCGTCAAGATTGCAATTGACCCGCTTCTTCATGTGTATCAGCAGCTCCGCATGTTAGTCGCGGATAAGGTTGGCAGCCGAACGATCTATTTATCTGTTAGTGCGGAAGACCTGCCTTTACTCGACAATTTCGCAGATTTGGTCATATGCCGGAATGCTCTCGATCATATGCCTTCTCCGAGGGTGGCATTGAAAGAGATGTGGAGAATTCTCCGCGCTGACGGAAGACTGTTTGTAGCGTGGACACGGGAGGCGAACCGACTCCCGATGAGCCCACTGTGTTCTCGATTGAAAGCCTTTGCGCTGTTCTAGGAGAACACTTTGAAGCACACATTTTTACGGACAAGGAAGAGCCCCACAGCGAAGGGCGGCTCTGCAGTGTCAGGGCTGTGGCGCGAAAGAAAGATCAACCGAATACGGCGCTCGACAAGGAATCGATCCTCCGAGCCTACGAAGCGCGTCTGCCAGAGAATATCACTGAAGCGTAAAAATGATGGCGATGGTGCGTTGCATCAACAACTGAGCGAAAGAAACTTCCACGGTGAAGAAATCACGACGTATTGTGGTCGTTGGTATGGTCGCCTCCAATCCGTACGCCGGTATGGCGTGGATGCATATGCAGATCGCGGCCGGCCTTCGCCGCCTCGGCCACGATGCGTACTATTTTGAAACCACCTCTACTTGGCCTTACGATCCAATCCGCGGCACTCCTGTCCGTGATTCGGATTACGCGGTGCCGTACTTGAAAGCCGTCGCCGAAAGTTTTGACTTGGGCGACGGCTTTCAAGTACGGCACCGCGTAATCCGAATCACGGACAGGAGTGCCGCGGATTGGATCGTAAGGCCAAGTAG
>OFHG01000166.1_pt1 | contig 28121 bp, 32 predicted proteins | sample 1521931 | NCBI WGS metagenome assembly OFHG01 (sample SAMEA2468438, study PRJEB22500) | soil metagenome | biome: Glassland; feature: Farmland; material: Clay | place: Australia | collected 2013-01-31 | depth 0.55 m
TTCCTACGCCCCGTGCCTGGCGCTGCGTACCGGCCCGAGGGTGACCGGCAACGGCATCAGCTCCGGCCACAAGCCGCTCGTGATGATCACCGGCGCCAACCAGGGCGGGAAATCCACGTTCCTGCGCAGCGTCGGCCTGGCCCAGCTGATGATGCAGTCCGGGATGTTCGTAGCCGCCACCGCCCTGCGGGCGAGTGTCTGCCAGGGCCTCTTCACCCACTACAAGCGGGAAGAAGACGCCACCATGACCAGCGGCAAACTGGACGAAGAACTGGCCAGAATGAGCGACATCACAGCGCACATCACCGGCGGCTCTCTGCTGCTGTGCAACGAGTCGTTCGCCTCCACCAACGAACGAGAAGGCTCAGAGATCGCCCGCCAGATCGTCCGCGCCCTGCTCGGCGCCGGCATCCGGGTGTTCTATGTCACCCACCTCTATGACCTCGCGCAGGGCTTTCACACCAAGCCCGCCACCCCCGCGCTGTTCCTGCGGGCAGAAAGACAGCCCGACGGCCAGCGCACCTTCCGGCTGGCCGTGGGAGAACCCCTGCCAACCAGCCATGGCAAAGATGTGTACCAGGACGTCTTCGGCGCACTGGCCGGTGCCACACCACCTGCGCCGCCACGCGGGGACACCGGGGACGATCCTCGCTGAGGCGGACCGGCGCGAGACCAGGACCCAGGTATCTGTCACTGGCCTCGCTGCATAGCGGCACGCCGGGCAGCCGGGCTGCGTGAGCGGCTCAGCTGCGCTGCCGAGCGCGAGCACCGACGGGCCACGCGGAACGGGGGTGACGCTGGGCATCCCCCGCGCCTTCCGGCGGCTTCCTCGGGGCTGCCCACCGGGGAAATCCGCCAGATCTGCCCTCAGGCCCGGGCGCTGGACCGGCCGGAGATTATGCATGGGGCCAATAGTCCATCCGAACGAGCCGTTGTCCCCATGGGCGCCTGCCCTCCACCTCCATAGCGTTGCTTGAGAAGCAGCTTCGGCTTATGGGGGTAACCGAATGAAGCGCTTGATAGCGGGGGCGGCGGTGTTCGCCGCGGTTGGCCTGGCGATCGGTGCCTGCACCAGCACGCCGACGTCCACGACGCCAAGCACGGCACAGGCGACGTCAGCGCCAGCGGCGACGCCCGCCCAGTCCTCGCCGCCGGTAGCGGTCGGCCGTGCGCTCGTCGCCTCGGGCACCTACGCACACGAAACCGGAGAGGACCCCGGGGAGTTGTTCACCCGCTTGCACGCGGGAACGGCCTACCCCAGCGCGTCTGGGCATTCCGAGTACGACCAGGAAGGCAGCTTCCGCGAGCTTCACGTCTTCGTGACCAACATCGGCGGGCTAGCTGGCCATCACCTCACCGTCTCCATCAACGGCCACCTGGCCGGCACGATAACCGTGTCCAACGCCGGCCGCGCCGTTGGCGAATGGGACACCGAGCACCGGCAGAACGTGCCGTCCGCAACCGTCGGCAGCAAGATCCAGGTGAAGACGGGCTGACAACTCACCCCGCGTGGCGGCCTCACAAGCGCGGGAAGCACGGCAATTCCCGGGAAGGGGGCCAGTGGTGCTGAATCGCCTGCACGCCTGCGTGGCGCACGACCGAGCGCAGCACGGCGGCCACGATGATGGCGTCATCGGCCCTCCCACACCGCCCGCCCGTGCTCGTGATCAAGCTCCGTTTCGGGGACCCCGGCCCTGGCAAGCTGCAGGGCGATCTGGCCGCGCCCGCTCCGCGCTCACTTTCCCTGGAGCCTTGGCGAGACGGTGAACGAGGTGCTGTAAGAGGTGCCACGCCATCCCCGCCGCCACACGGGGGCACCGGGGACGATCCTCGCCGCTGAGATGGACCGGGCGCGGGTTCAGGATCCGGGGAGCCCGTAAGGCAGGCCGGGCTGGGTGGCGGTGATTTCGAGCAGCCGGTTGTATTTGGCGACTCGTTCGCCGCGGGCGGGTGCGCCAGTCTTCAGTTCCCCGCATCCAGAGCCGGTGGCCAGGTCGGCGATGAACGTGTCGGTCGTCTCCCCCGACCGGTGGGACACGAACTGGGCGTACCCGCCACGTCGGCAGGTCGCCATCGCTTCCAGGGTCTCGGTGACGGTGCCGACCTGGTTGACCTTGATCAGCGCCGCGTTGGCGACGCCGCGCCCGATGGCCTCAGCGATGATCACCGGGTTGGTGACAAAAAGGTCATCGCCCACCAGCTGGACCCGCTCCCCCAGCCGCGCGGTCAGCTCCGCCCAGCCGTCCCAGTCGTCCTCGGCCAGGCCGTCCTCGATCAGCCAGACCGGGAACCGCTGGGTGATCTGTGCGTACCGTTCGATCATCTCGGCACTGGTCAGCTTCTGCCCGGCCACCTGGTAGCGGCCGTCCTCTCCCCGGAACTCGCTCGCTGCGGGATCCAACGCGATCGCCACCCCATCCTGCCCGGCCACATACCCGGCCTCGCCGATCGCGGTGACCAGCAGCGAGAGCACCTCCTCCGGCTCGGCCAGCTGCGGGGCGAACCCTCCCTCATCACCCAGGCCGGTCGCGTGCCCCTTACCCGCCAGCAAGCCCCGCAGCGCGGCATACACCTCGGCGCCCGTGCGCACCGCCTCCGGGAACGACGGCGCACCCACCGGCGCGATCATGAACTCCTGGAAGTCAAGCGGGTTCGGGGCGTGCACACCGCCGTTGACCACGTTGAAGTGCGGCACCGGCAGCCGCGGTTGGACGCCGGCCGGGGTGAGCCAGTCCCACAGCTCCCTGCGCTCGGCCCGGGCAAGCGCGCGGGCGCACGCCATCGAGACTCCGACGATCGCGTTCGCGCCCAGCCGTGCCTTGTTCGGTGTGCCGTCCAGCTCTATCAGTGCGGCGTCGATCTCGGCGAGGTCACGCCAGCTCTGGCCCCGTAGCCGGCCGGCGATTTCGCCCTGAACTGAGCTGACGGCCCCGAGCACACCCAGCCCCCGGTAGCGACTGGCGTCACCATCGCGGCGCTCAACGGCCTCCTTGCTGCCGGTGGACGCCCCTGACGGCACCCCGGCTACACCTGTCGTGCTGTGGGCGAACGTGACCGCGACCTGCAGGGTGGGCCTGCCACGGGAGTCCAGGATCTCCAAGGCATCAACGTCGGTGATCTGGCGCTTTCCGTTTCCTGCGGCCGATGGCGTGGTCATCAACGTTCATCTTCCTTCACCGGGGACAGGGCAGCATCGCCCATCGTCGCGGTATGTGATGAGCCGCGGCGAGAGGCGAAGGTCACTGCCTGCGGATGCCTGCAGCAAGCCAGCTGGGCACCGCCGGCGTACTGCCAGCCAGCACACGACGCGCCTACCATGGTGGCAGTGGCCGATGCCACCCGGTGATGGATCCCGCCGACGCCGCGCATTCTTGCTGCGCGGTCACATGCCAACTGGCCGATGGGTCCTGCTTTGAACGTGAATGAGGAGGCAGGACCGTGGCGGCCCCTCCACGCATCGTTCGCCATTCGCCTGAGGCTGCGCGCGCCTGGCGGCAACGATCGGTAGCTGGCCGGGGGAATCGGTGAGGAGGTTATCAATGACCCAGGAATACCTCATTGGCGAACTGTCGGTACGCCTGGAGCAGTTGCAGGCTGCCACGGCACGGGGTGCTGCGGGAGACGTGGCACGCCTTCAGCATCAGGTGGAGACGGGGACGCTGACGGGACTGGCTTCAGCGGCGGTGCGGGCGCTGGCACTTGCCGATGATTTGTGCTGGCAGTCGCTGTCACGCGGCGACACAGTCGCATTCGCCCGGCAGGCCGAGGTCTCGGCGGACCTGCGGCAGTTCGGGGTCTGTTCCCGGCTGCTCAGGGACAGCCAGTCGCTAAACGGCTGTCGCGAGCAGCGCTGCGCCGGCGGCGGCGACTCCTGCCAGGACGAGCCACGGTGAGGCGGGGACCGTGGTCATCGCCGCGACGGCGGTGATGAGGGCGGCGGCCAACCCGGCGGCCAGGACCGGGAGGCGGCCGCGAGCCCACCGGAGTCTGCCGCTGGTGAGACCGGATTCGGCGGCGTCGAGTGCGAGCAGGTATGCCAGGACCAGGGTTCCCTCGGCGGCTGCCAGCAGGAGCGGTGCAGTCCCGGCGGCGATGCCGATGCCGCTCGTCACCACCGCGGCGAGCGCGGCGAGCGTCCCTGCCGCTGGCCATCTGCCGGGTACGGCAACGAGGAGGGCGGAAGCTCCTGCGATGGTCGCCGGCCAGGCGGCAGGGGCGACGATTACCGGGACGGCGAGCATCACTGCTCCGATGCCGGCGACCGCCAGCGACGTGCGGCTCACTGACCTGACGCGGACCGGGACGGGGGCTCTCACCGTCCACCACCGCGGACCCGATGGCGCGCGAAGCGGCCCAGCGCCACGTCGAGGCGCGCAGTGCTATCCTCCCCGGCGTCGGCGGTGTCCCGTGGTTCGCCGGGCCAGCCGACTACCGGGATGCCCAGGGATTCGAGCCGGTACCGCAGCGCTTGCCGTTCCAGCCGCCACAGCCGCAACGTCAGTCCAGCCAGAGTGGAACCCCGGGCGGGGGTAGGGGAGGTGGCGAGCACGTCAGTGACGATGACGGCGTGGCCGCGTTCCCGCAGGTCTATCGCGGCATCGATGGCCCGCTCGTCCAGCAGCGGCGAGAACATGACCACCAGCGCACCGGCGGGAAGCACGGACGGTGGAATGCGGGCCACGTCCGGGGACACGCAGCTGTACAGGCTGCGGATGTCGAGCACGGATTCCACGATGCGGAAGAATTGCCGCTGCCCGGCGCCGGGCGCGACCCAGCGCATCGGCCCGTACAGCGTGATCACTCCGACGCGGTCACCGGCACGGGTGTAGGCGCGGGCGATCCCGGCTGCGCCGCGGACCGCACGGTCCAGGGTGGAGTCTCCAGGCGGCCCGGTGTCGGTGACCGCGTCGATGACCGAGACGATCTCCGCCGCGCGTTCGGCGGCGAACTGGTTGACGTGCAGCGCGCCGCGGCGGCTGGTGACTTGCCAGTTGATCCGCCGCAGCCGGTCACCGGGGGCGAAGGGCCGTATCCCGGTGAATTCAGTGCCCTGTCCTGGCCGCCGGTCAACGTGATCACCGATGCGGGAGTGCAACTGCGCGGGCAGGACGAGCTGGTCCAGTGCTGGCGGGCGCGGGAACACGGTGATCTCCCCTGGGCTCACTGCCGTTGTCCCAGCGAACAAGCCGCCGGGGCTGCGCACGGTGACCAGGATCCGCGCGGTATCCCAGCGCCCCCACCGTCCAGCCGTCACCTGCCACTCCGCCTCGATAGGGCCACCGCCCGCCTGCACGTGGCCGAGCGCCGTGCTGCCGCTGACGGCCTGCGCGGAGGGCAGCATGAGCTGGATAGCGGCCGAATCTGCGGGGCCGCCTGGATCAGCGCTCACCCGGAAGGTGACCTGTTCACCTTCGAAGCAGCGGTCACCAGATGACTGCACGCTGACCCGGGCGCCGTAGCCGGGGCGGCTGGCCGCCAGGGCAAGTGCAGCCACCATGGGCGCGGCGAGCACCAGATAGCCCGGGTGACCCAGGACCACGGCCGTGAGCAGTGGCAGCAAAGCGAGCGTGACCAGCCGCCGGTAGTGGGCGGTCGGCACCCATGTGAGCCCGGGTTCCACTACGGAACTGTCATCACGTTTCGGTGCGTCCGTCACGGCGTGTGTTCCTGTGGAGCGGGTGGCCGGGTGAGGGGCGTTGGCACCTCGGCAAGTATGCCGGTGACGATGTCCTCGCCCGTGATACGCCGCACCCACAGTTCCGGGCGCAGCACGAGCCGGTGAGCAAGCGCAGGCACGGCGGCAGCCTTGACATCCTCCGGTGTCACATAGTCGCGGCCGTCCGCCGCAGCCTGACCGCGCGCGAGGCCGGTGACCGCGATCCCGCCCCGCGGGCTCGCACCGACGGCGACCTTCGGGTTCTCGCGGGTCGCTGTCAGCAGCCGGACAACGTAGCCGAGCACGTCGTCGCTGACGTGCACCTTGTTCAGGCTTTCCCTGAGCTCGGTCAGGCCGGTGGCGTCCATGACGGCGCGCAGCGCCGGTTCCTGTCCCGCCCGGTCCAGCCGTTGCCGCAGCATCACAGCTTCTCCCTCGGGGGGCAGGTAGCCGAGCCGGGTGCGCAGCAGGAACCGGTCGAGCTGCGCTTCGGGCAGCGGGTAGGTGCCCTCGTACTCGATCGGGTTGTCGGTGGCCAGCACGATGAACGGCTGGGGCAGCCGCCGGGTCTGGCCGTCCACGGTGACCTGCTGTTCGGCCATGGCCTCCAGCAGGGCGGCCTGCGTCTTGGGCGGGGTCCGGTTGATCTCGTCGGCGAGCAGCAGGTTGGTGAACACCGGCCCGGGCCGGAACACGATCTCCCCGGTCCGCTGGTCATACACCTGCGCGCCGGTCACATCGGCGGGCAGCAGGTCAGGGGTGAACTGGATGCGGCTGAACTCCAGGCCGAGGACGTGCGCGAACGAGCGGGCCATCACGGTCTTCCCCAGCCCTGGCAGGTCCTCCAGCAGCACATGCCCGCCGGCCAGGATGCCCAGCAGGACCAGGCGCAGCACTTCCCGCTTGCCGACGATCACGCGTTCAACTTCGTCGAGGATTTCCGCGCACCGCTTGGCCGTTTCGCTGATCGTCACAGGTCCTCCAGGCGGTCAACAATCCGGGCGAGGGTCTGCTCACTGACACCGGGCTCCCACGAGTCATTGGACGCGGGTCGCGCTGGATCGAGGAGCGGCCACAAATCGTCCCCAAGCGCCGCCCGGGCGGCTCTCCCGTCATTGGCCATGTCCACGCGGCGGCGGTCGGCGAGCAGTGCGGCGAGCAGCCGCTGCAACAATGGCCTGGCCGCATGGTCAAAAAGCCGTCTCGACATCCGTGCCTGGTCCAGCGCGCTTTCGATGCGCCGGTAGGCGGCGAATGCCGCGTTCGGATGCTGCTCATGCCGCGCCGGCGACGGCCGGGATGGAGGTGGGGGAATCCGCAGCCGGGCCGCCAGCAGCCCCACGACGGCGGCCAGCGCCACAACCGCGAACAGCCCCAGCTGCCCACCGACCGCATACCCGGCCGCGAGCATGATTGTCCCGGCCAGCGAGATCATCACCACCGTCATGACGCGCCTGACAGGTCGCGGCTGATGTCGGCGAGGGCGGCCCTGGCCGCTTGCCGCTGGGCGTCGGCGAGTTCATGCGGGCTGAACCGCGCCTCCCGGAACAGCGCGGTGAGCCGCCGGGCAGCCGGCGTCCTGATGACCCCGCTCCCCACCGCACGGTTCAGCAGCTCCTCCGGGGTATCCGCAGCCCGGCGCGGGGACCCGGCGGCAGCCAGCGAGTTCTCCATCGCGGCGTAGCAGGCGATGATCGCCTCCCGGACGCCGGCCGTGGCACCGAACGCCGCACTCCCCGCGGCCACCGCCACTGCCAGCGGCGACGGCTCCGCAACCCGCACATGCGGTGCCCCCGCTGAACGCCGCCGGTGGCGCAGCCGCAGCATGACCACCGCCACGACGGTCACCGCCGCCACGGCAACTAGCAGGACAGCTGTCTCGACCTCCCCGGTAGACGGCGGCGGGCCAGATAGGCGCGGCATGACCGGTATCACGGGTGCTGGAGCCGCTCCTGGCCGCCGTCCGCCGTGCCGGCCGCGGACAGCCACAACAACAGCGGCGACAGGGAGGGCGAGCAAGGCCAGGGCGGCAAGCATGGCGAGAACCCGCGCCCACCACGGCCCTGCCGGCCCGGAAACGGCGGAGAACTCATCCTCGCGGCGACGCCGGCGCCGCCTGGCCAGCAGGACCAGCACGCCAGCAAGAACAAGGCACGCTGCGGCAACAACGATCACGCCCACGACGGTGGTCACCGGCTGGGAGGCAGCCGCTAGCACCCCGGCGGTAGAAAGGCGAGTGACTCCACGTGCCGCAGAACCCAGGACAGCGACCACAAGCAACGTGACGGCAGCTGCCAGGCGCGCCACCGGCGCACCTGGTCTGCGCAGCGGTCTACGAGGAAAGCCGCTGCCTCCGGCCGCGCGCATCTGGCCTCCCGCCTGTGCTGCGCAGGGACCGTTGGCGGCCTAGACCGCGGTTGGCGGCGGGCCCCACCGCCGTTCACTCACAGAGTAGCTGGGCCATCCGCGTCAGCCGACGCGTGCCGGTGCCTGCGGACCAGCAGGATCAGCGGGATCGCCGCGAGTTCGGCGGCGACGGCGAAGACGGCCACCACTGCCAGGGAGACGCTGAAAAGAGCACCGATCACGATGCTGCCCAGCATCCAGGCGATGCCATAGACGCCGGTGAACAGGCCATAGGCGGAAGCCCGGCGGTCAGGTGAGACCATCGGCGCCACCGCCGCCGGGATGATCGATTCGTGCACGCCCATCCCAAGGCCCCACAGGGACACCCCCGCCAGGCTGGCCCAGAACCCGCCGAGGAACGCCAGCGGCGCGTACGCCGCCGTGACCAGCGTCAGCGGGATGAGAATGCTGATTCCGGCGCGGTCGAACAGCCGCCCGAAGATCAGTGAGCCGGTGCCGCTGACCGCCATCGCCACCGCATAGAACACTGGCACCAGTGAGGCAGAAACGGTTCCCGCGTGCTGGAAGTGATAGGCAATGACCGGAAAGTCGGCGAACCCGGCTGCCACCAGCGCGGCCCCGGCCAGGTACAGCCAGAACACGCGGGGCAGGCCGGTGGTGGTCACCTGGACGGGACCGGCCGACAGCTCATGCGGTCGCGGGTAGAACAACCGGGCCACCAGCACCAGCGTGATCGTGATCGCTCCGGGCACCGCGAGGCAGGCGAATGCGATCTTGTAGTCGTGGTGGCTGACCATTAGGACCAGGGCGACCAGCAGCGGGCCGAACATGGCGCCGAACTGGTCGAGCGCCTCATGCACGCCGAACCCCCACCCATAACCCATTTCCTTCGCGGCGTGCGAGAGCATGGCGTCGCGCGGCGGATTGCGGGCCGCTTTCCCGACCCGCTCCAAAATGATGAGCAGCGCGGCGACCTGCCAGCTGCCGGCCAGAGCGAGCAGTGGCACGACCGACATCTGCAGCACATACCCGCCGATGGTGATCGGCCAGTACCGGCCGGTCCGGTCAGCGCTGCGGCCCGACACCAGCCGCAGGCCATAGCCCAGGAACTCGCCGAACCCGGTAATGACGGCGATCGCCAGCGCACCCGCGCCGAGCAGGCCCAGGTATGGGCCGATGATCGACCGTGAGCCCTCGTAGGTGAAGTCGGCGAAGAAGCTCATCACACCGACCAGGAGCACGAACTTCAGCGCCGGGGAGGCCCGGGAGATCCGCTGCCTGACCGTCATAAAAGTCCTTCCTGCCTGCCGCAATGCAAGGTCCGCGGAGATCCTCACGGCTGCTCCGGTGGCGGGCCTCCACCGAAGACGCCACCGTCCAGGAACGCAGCCGCGCGCCGCCAGGCGTTCGCCTCCGTGCCCCGGCTCTCGCGCCGGAATGCCCAGGTGCCCTTCCGGAACGCCTCGGCGAGTTCCCCGGTCAACGTGCCCGCACGCTTCACCGCGATAGCGGCCGCGGCCCGCCCGGCGACGGGATCGGCCGCCCGCAGGGCAAGCACGTGGCGCACGCACAGCATCTGCGCACCACCGCGCGCGGGCGCCTGCGGCACGGCCCGGCACCGCTGGAGTTCCTGCCAGGCAGCCCGCTTCCGGCCCAGGCACACGGGGCATTCATCGCTCGGGGCGGAGGAATGCCCACGACGCAGCCACCCGGCGGGATTGCCACCTCGCCGCCAGACCGGTGGCCGCACCAGCCAGGCCAGGCCCGCTGCCTGGACTTCCGCCTGCCAGGCCAGCAGGGCAGCCACATGGCCGTCGCCCACAAGTGCCGCATCGCGAAGATGACCCGCACACAGGCAGAGGCCCTGGCGGGGTGCATCTCTGGCGGCAGCCTCGGCCAGCCGATCGCTGCTGATCCCGGCGGTCCGCGCCAGTCCCGCTAGCTCAGCGCGGGCGGCCGTGAGGCAGACCAGGCAGGCCCCGGCCGGGAGCCTGCCCCCGGGCGGCAGCGCGGCGCGCAGCCGTGCACGCTCGTCCGCGTCATAGTCCGGCCCACCGGCCAGCAGGTCCAGGCTGGGACGGTGATCGGCGGTGCTGGCGTCCATGGACTGCACCACCCAGGCGGCGGCGTGGCGATGACTCCGCACGCGGCAGGCGGCCCGCATGTGGGGCACGCACAACCCGCCAACTTCCAGATACCGCCCTTGGATCCCGGTCTCAGATATCCCGTCGAGCAAGATCTCCAGCACGCGCCTGGCCGAAGCCTCATCGTGCTCACACGCCGGGCAGGCAGCCAGCCGCGTCCCCCGCCCGGCCAGCCGCTCCTGGGCGGCCTGCAGCACGTACCGGTATCCGGCGGTGAGCCTGGCTGCGGCGCCTGATTGCCCCATGAGCCGGCGTGTATGCCTGGCGCACGCACCGAGGGACGCGCACCAGCGGGTGACGGTGACCGGGTCAGCGTGGGCTTCCAGCGCGAACCACGCCAGGTACCGGTCACTGGCCTCCGCGGCATAACGGCACACCGGGCAGCCGGGCCGCGTGAGCAGCTCGGCTGCGCTGCCGAGCGCGAGCACCGAGGGGCCGCGCGGAACGGGGGTGGCGCTGGGCATCTCCGGGCTCCCGTCGGGGGTGGGCAGGCAGCGACCGGCTGTCAGGGGCCGAGCCTGGTCAGGTCCGGGGTGAGGAGGTCCAGCAGCGTGTTGCATGGCCAGGTCGCTTGCCTGCGTTCGGTCTCCGCCGGGGTTTCGGTGAAGGAGGCGAGGCGGTCATCGGGCTGCCCGTGCCAGCGGGGGCAGTGGTCGTAGAGCGGGCAGTCGCTTGTGAGGGGCCTGCCGCGTGGAGCACACCGGGGCCTGCCCCCGGACCGGAAGGCACGCAGCGCGCGCCACAGCAGCAGGACGTCGTCGTCGCTCACCCGGGCCATGCGGCTCCCATCGGCCGGTTCCACCGAATCAGGGACCGTCAGCGGCACCGGCCGCGCTCAGGGCGAGCCCCATCGCCGCGACCAGTCTGGCAAGCCCCCGATCCGGCAGTCAAGGAACCCCGGTGGCCACCACGCCGGCTGCTGGGCCAGCTCCCTCCCCCGATCCCTTGCCTACCGGTGTGGCGTGCATCACAATGCGTCTGCGAAAGGGTGCGCCGGCATCACGGGATGGGCACCGGCCGACAACTTTGGCCGGTTCCGCCCGCGAAGGCAGGCTCCTGCCCTGGCAGCCGGGGAGGAGAGGAGGTCCGATGTTCCCTGCCCCGGACAGCAACAGTGACCGGCGTGGGCCGGCATCCAGCCCGTTCCGGCAGGTACTGGTCGGGTGGGATGGCTCGCCGGACTCGGTGGCGGCGCTGCGGACCGCAGCGGCCATCGTCGGTGATGGGCCGGGGCGGGTGATCGCGCTCGCCGTCCTGCCCAGCCCACCGCACCATGAGGCGGAACGGGACCAGGCGGGCACGGAAGCCGCGAGTAACCACCACGCGTACCAGACTTTCGAGGCCACTAGGTCCGCCATCGCCGCAGCGTCGCGTACCCGCATCAGCCTGCACACCGAGGAGGGCCGCCACGCCGCCCGCTCCCTCTGCGACCACGCCACCGAGCACGGCTTCGACCTGCTGGTGCTGGGCCGCCACGGCGACGGCGGCCTCCTGCACCCCAGGCTCGGCCATGTCGCCGAGGCGGCGGCGCGGGCAAGCCGGATCCCGGTCCTGCTTGTCAGCGCCGGCTAGGACCGCCGGTCGGCAGGTCAACCGGCGATAAAGATGGAGCAACCGACGTGGCGTGTGGCTCGTTCTGCCTTACTGCCGGTGAAGCGTCCCCATGTTCCAGGGCGGTTACGGCGTCCGAGGACCACGAGGTCTGCCTGATGGGCAGCGGCGGATCGCGCCAGTTGCTGCATGAAGCTGCCGCTGCGGATATCGGTTCGCAGTCGGACACCATGTTCGTCGGCATATGCTTCAGCGGAGCGCAGCCAAAGACGGCAGGTGCGCTGCCTGCGTTCGTGTTCCTCCCTCACCTCGCCGAGGCTGGCTCCATCGAAGTGAGGGAGGTGTTCTTCGACAGCGAGCGCGATCAGCCGGGCACCCTCCACCTGGGCAAGGCAGACCACCTCAGCTAGCGCCCGGCGAACTGTGGTTGAGTCGTCGTAGGCGACCAAGATTCGGTTCAACACTGGTCCCTTGACCCTCTGTGCTGCCTTGGGCGAAGCGTACTCCCGGATGCGCAGATTGCCACTGGTTACGCGTCTGGATCCGGCACCGCTGGTGCCCGGATATGCCCTCGGTGTACGGTGAAGCCGATCACGCGATGAGGCTCGCGTACCGCTGAGCCGCCCTGGCGGCCCGGCTGATGGCCTCTACCTGCACTGGCGTTATGCACGTCGGCCGACAGGCGGAGGCTACGTTGCCTTTTCTGATTCAGCTGCTCCAGAGCCTGGTCGTGCTGCTGGTCGCCCCGCTGTACGCAGGGGTGATCACGCGGGCAGAGGCGATAGTCGGCTCCAAACGCGGGCCGAGCGTGCTGCAGCCCTACCGGGACCTGGCCAAGCTCCTGCGCAAGGGCAGCGCCGTCAGCGATCAGGCGTCCTGGGTGTTCCGAGGCGCCCCGTTCGTGGCGTTCGCCTGCTACCTGACGGTTTCGGTGATCGTCCCGGTGATCACCAATGACCCACTGCCGCTGGCCTTTCTCGCCGACCTGATCGGCGGCGCTTTCGTGCTCGCGCTGGCCAGCTTCGTGATCTCGCTGGCTGGGCTGGATACGGCCAGCCCGTATGGCGCCTGGGGGCAAGCCGGGCGAGCTGGATCGGGAGCATGGCCGAACCCGCGCTGATCCTGGTCTTCTTCACCGTGGGCGCGGTCTCCGCATCGGACAACCCGTATCTGATGAACCATGCGATCGCGGGTTCCCCGTTCGCGCTGGTGCTGCCGACCCATCTGCTGGGGCTGCTGGCGTTTTTCATGATCGTGCTGGTGGAGAACGGGCGGATCCCGGTCGAGAGCCCGGGCGTCAGCACCGAGATCACGATGATCGAGGAAGGGCGGGTGCTGGAGTACTCGGGCCGGGAGTACGCGCTGGTCAAGTGGGGCAGCTGGATGAAGTTCTTCTTGCTGTCGTCGGTGTTCATGAACGTGTTCGTGATCCCGTGGGGCCTGGGCACCTCCACCGACCTGCCCAGCGCCCTGCTGGCCATCCCGGTCCTGCTCGGCAAGCTGGCTTTGTGCGGGCTGGCCATCGTGGTGGCGGACACCTCGTTCGCCAAGCTGCGATTCTTCCGGATCGCGGAGTTCCTCGGCGCGGCGTTCCTGCTCGCGCTGGTCGGCGTCGCGACCTCCTATGTGATCGGGGTGTGAGCGCACATGGAGAAGCTGGCCGCCACCAGTGCCGCCGGGGTCCTGCTCGACCTGTCCGGTGTGGTGATCCTCCTGCTGGCATTCGCCTGCCTGGGCTCGAAGCTGTTCAACCGGTACGTCGCCTACTACGGCGCCCAGTCGGTGGTGCTGTCGTTCGCCGCCGGGGTGGCCGCGTGGACCTTCCACAGCGTGGAGCTGTGGATGCTGGCCGGGCTCACCCTGGCGATCAAGGGCATCGGGATTCCGGTGGCGACCCGGGGGCTGCTGCTGCGCCGGCTGGCCCTTGCCCGCGACAGCGCTATCTCCATAGGCCTGTCCACTTCGCTGATCGTCGGCGGGGCGCTGACCGCGTTCGCCTACCTGGTCACTCGGCCCCAGCTTCTCCCGCATGGGGTGGTGGCGGCCGCTGTGGTGCCGCTGTCCACCGCGGTGATCCTTCTCGGCGCGCTGGCCATGGTGGTCCGCCGCCACACCGTCGCCCAGCTCATCGGCTGGCTGATCGTCGAGAACGGCGTCTTCCTCGGCGCCATCACCCTCGTTGCCACGTTCCCGTTCATCGTCGAGGCCGGCATCTTCCTCGACATCGCGGCAGGAGTGCTGATCATGCTCGTGTTCGTGTCCGGGATCACCCGCCAGCTCGCGCAGGCGAGCACTGCCGAACTGCGCGGGCTGCGCGGATGACGGCCCTGGCGATCCTCATCGTGATCGGCCCCCTGGCCGGGCCGGCCGCAGCGGCCCTACGGGCCCGGGCCCGCGGCGCCGGGGTGGCGAGTGCGGCGGGCGGGCTCGTCTCGCTGGCGGCGGCCATCGCGCTGGTGGCCGCGCAGCTCCACCATGCCCCGTTGAGCGGGTGGGCCGGGTTCCTGTACGTCGACACCCTCAGCGGCTTTTTCTTGGTCACGGTCGCCGGGGTGACGGTGCTCGCCGCCTTCGGCTCGATCGCCTACCTCTCGGCCGAGGAGGACGCCGGGACGCTGAGCGCTTTCCAGGTGCGGCTGTACTTCATCTTCTTCGGGCTGTTCGCCTCCCTGATGCTGGCCTCGCTGGAGACGGGCAACCTTGGGCTGCTGTTCGTCCTGGTGGAGGCGAGCACTCTGGCAAGCGCGGCGCTGGTCGGGCTGGAAGGCAAGGCCCGCTCCCTGGAGGCCGCCTGGAAGTACGTGATCATCAGCTCGCTCGGCGTCACCATCGCCCTGGCGGGCACGCTGTTCCTGTTCTACGCCGGCAGCGCCCTGCACCTCACCTCCAATGAGCGGCTGACCTGGCCCTACCTGCTCGCACACGCCGCGGCGCTGGCACCGCAGCCGCTGCGGCTGGCGTTCCTGCTGGCAGTGGTCGGCTACGGCACCAAGGTGGGGCTCGCGCCCATGCACACCTGGCTGCCGGACGCGCACGCCGAGGCACCCAGCCCGGCCAGCGCGATGCTGTCGGCGGCCCTGCTCAACACCGGCATGTACGCGATCATCCGGTTCCTGGCCATCACACAGGCAAAGCTCGGCACCACTTTCCCCCGCGCCGTGCTGCTGGTGTTCGGGTTCGCCTCGATCGTGATCGGGGTGCTGTTCATGGTCCGGCGCGGGAATTTCAAACGGCTGTTCGCCTACTCCTCCGTCGAGCACATGGGGATCATCGCGGTCGCGCTTGGGTTCGGCGGGGCGCTCGGGCTGTACGGTGCGCTGCTGCACACCCTCAACCACGCCGTCGCCAAGGCCGTGCTGTTCCTGGGCAGCGGCGATGTGGCACTGCGGTACCGGACACGTGAGGCGGCCGAGGTACGGGGGCTGCTGACGGCCATCCCGGTGACCGGCGGGGCACTGCTGCTCGGCTCACTGGCGGTGCTCGGCTCGCCTCCATTCGGCCTGTTCCTGTCCGAGCTGACCATCGTCAGGGCCGGGTTCGCGGGATCCACCCCCATCCTGCCGCTGCTCCTGCTCGCCCTGCTCGCGGTAGCGTTCATCGCGTTTGCCCGGACCACCGCGGGGATGGTGATGGGGCAAGCACCCAAACCCCCCGATCCGTATCGCGGACGCGGCCCCCGCTGGGCGGGCGCCGCCCCACTAGCGGCTGGGCTGGTGACGCTGCTGGTGCTAGGGCTTTGGATTCCCGCGGGTCTGAACACGGCGATCCTGCACTCGATGGCGGTGATCCGATGACCGCCGTCCGGCCAGGAGTCTCCGGGACCCTCGCCAGCCTCCTCGAAGCGGTTGGCGGCGCGGTATACCGGGGCGAGGGGAACGCCGTCACGGTGGAGGTGCCGGCCGGCCGGCTGGAAACCGCGGTGCATCACCTGGTGACCGCCGGGGCACGGCTTGCTGACCTGTTCGCAGCCGACGGCGACCGAGTCACCTTGCGCCTGGTCTGGGCGCTGGACGCCGAGCGGCAGTACCTCATCACCGAGACTGAGGTCACCGGGAGCGAATACCCCTCGCTGTCGGACATCGCACCCGCCGCCTTCGCCGAGGAATGCGAAATCTACGAGCAGTTCGGCATCCGGCCCGCCACCAGCAAGCCGCTAAACCGGATCGCCCTGCCACCCCACGCCGGGCCGGACTTCCCCCGCCTCGGCCACCAGCCACCCCACGAACCAGCAGAGATCCACGCCCCCCACACCGTCGGAGGGCACGCATTCGAGTTCCCGTTCGGGCCAGTCCGCCAGGCCGGCATGGAATCCCTCTACTACGGGCTGGTGACCAGCGGCGAGGAAGTCGTCGACCTGTACCTGTTCACATGGCACAAGCATCGCGGGCTGGAGTGGCGGCTGCGCGGGCGCACACCTGCCGACGCCCTGTTCCACGTTGAGCGCACCGAGGGCCTGAGCGCCATCGCAGTCAGCTGGTCGTTCGCCGCCGCCGTGGAGGCCGCGCTGGGCGCCGACCCGCCACCAGCCGCGCAGCGGACCCGGGCGGTCGCGCTCGAACTGGAACGGCTTTACAACCACGCTGCCGCGATCGCGGCGCTGTGCCAGTCGACCGGGCTTTCCATCGGCCAGTCCGCTGCCGAGATTGCGCTGGAGCGGCTGTTGCGCCTGGGCGCCGCGGCGTTCGGCCACCGGTACCTATTCGGTGTGATGGAGGTGGGCGGGGTGCGGCGCGCCCCCGATGGGGCGGCGCTCCGGAGCGGACTGCCGGACGCGTACGGCGAACTGCGCCGAGCCGCGGACGCGCTGCTGTCCACGAACTCCTTCCTGGACCGGCTGGAGGCGGCCGGGATAGTCACCGGCGAGCAGGGACGCCGCCTTGGCCTGGTCGGGCCGGTCGCGCGGGCAGCCGGAGTGGGCATCGACACCCGTGTGGACCAGCCGGCCGCACCCTATTTCGAGCATCCGCCCCTCGTAGCGGTCCGCAGCAGCGGCGACGTGCTGGCCCGTTTCCAGGTCATGCTGGCCGAGGCGGGAGAGTCGGTCCGGCTCATCGGGGATCTCCTCGACGCCGGCGCCGACGCCGAGACGGCGGTCGTTCCGCCTGGAGGGGGCTGCGGGCTCGGCTGGGCCGAATCACCCCGGGGCGAGGCACTCGCATGGGTCATGCTCGACGACTCAGGGCGGATCATCCGGGCCCGCCTCCGGCCGGCGTCGGCCCGCAACTGGCGCGGGTTCGATGATGCCTGCCGGTCGCAGAACGTCTTTACCGACATCCCCATCATCGAGGCCAGCTTCTGGCTGACCGTGGCTGGGACAGCACGCTGAGGTGAGGTGAAACCTTATGCCGTTGTGGTTTGTGCGGGGCCTGCGCCGCGGCGTCGTCACCACTCACTACCCAGCGCGGCCCGAGCCCTCGGCCGCGGACCTGCCGACACCGCCAGCGTTCCGTGCACAAAACCTGGACCGGGACCTCGCCGACCAGCTCTGCGGAGTGTGCCCCAGCCAGGCGCTCCGCCGGGAGGGCGATGTGCTGATCTTCGACGTGGGCGCCTGCACCTCCTGTGGCCGGTGCGGGGAGACGGCTCCGGAGGCGGTCACCGCGAGCGGGGAGTTCGAACTCGCCACCACCGTCCGCGCCCACCTGGTCAAGCGCATCCCACTGCTCCGGGAGGCCCGCCCATGACCCACGACAACGCTGCCACCAGCGAGGCAGCCACACCGGTGCCCGCAGTCACGGGGCTAGCACCCGACGGTGCTGTGGACGCATGGCAGGAACAGCAGGTGGCGGCACAACTGCGGGAGCGGATCGCGGGCCAGTTCGGCCGCAGCCTGCACATCCGCACCCTGGACACCGGCTCCTGCGCAGCGTGTGAGCAGGAGATCCGGCTACTCACCGCCCCTCATTACGATCTGCACCGGCTCGGTTTCTTCTTCACCCCCGCTCCCCGCCACGCGGACCTGCTGCTGGTGACCGGGCCGATGATCCGGGCGTTCGATGTCGCCGCCCGCAAGACTTTCGACGCGATGCCAGGCCCCAAGATCGTGGTCGCCACCGGCGCCTGTGCCCTGGGCGGCGTCTACCCGGCCGACGCGTTCGTACATGGCTCGGTCGGCGAGATTCTCCCGGTAGATGTGTGGGTTCCCGGTTGCCCGCCCAGCCCGCTGGCCCTGCTTCAGGGCCTGCTGGTGGCCGTGGACCGGCTCGCTGAGAAGGCGGCCAGCCTGACTTTCGTCGCTGATTCCCTGACGGGGGAGGTGCCCGGGTGAACTCCCTGAGCTGGTTCTACGCCGCAGCCGCCGGGTGGGGACTGGCCGCGGCCGTGGCGCTTACTGGTGGCAGCAGCCGGGCCGCGCTGCGGGCAGCTTGCGCACTGTCGGCGCTCGGCGGTGCCGCCGCTGTCGCGGGTGGGGTGTCATCGCTGCTGTGGGGCAACTCCCACGTCGTCTCGCTGGGTGACGCCGTGGTAGTAGGCACGATGCAGCTGCAGGCCAGCAGCCTGGCCGGGGTGTTCGCGGCTTTGCTCGGGCTCGTCGCGGTCGCCCTTGCCGCTTACGCGCCCCGCTACCACCAGGCAAACGCTGGTTCCGCGCTGTACCTGGCCGTGTATAACCTCGCGCTGCTCGCAGCGCTCGCGGTGTTCGCCGCCGCGAACGTGGTGACGTTCCTGGTGGCATGGGAGTCGGTGGCGCTGCTGTGCTACCTGCTGATCCTGCGGCACCCGCGCAGCGATACAGCGGCGAGCGGAGCGTTCTGGTTCCTGGCGTTGTCTGAGGCCGGGTTCGTGCTGATCATCGCCGCCTTTGTCATCCTGGCCGCCAAGACGCACTCGTTGCAGCTGGACGTGATCGCCTCGCGCGCCCACCTCGTGACCCCCGGATGGCGGGACGCGGCCTACCTGCTCGCGCTGACCGGGTTCGGCTTCAAAGCAGGACTCGTCCCACTTCACGTCTGGCTGCCGGAGGCGCACCCGGTCGCACCCGCCGACGGATCGGCGTTCCTATCCGGGCTGGTGGTCAAGCTCGGCGCCTACGGCATCGCACTATTCGCGTTCCGCCTGCTGCCCACCGGGGCGACCTGGCTGGGGCTGCTCACCATGGCGGCAGGGGCGCTCACCGCCGCCATCGGCATCCTGTACGCACTGAACGAGCGTGACCTCAAACGGTTCCTCGCCTTCTCCACGATCGAGAACACCGGGATCATCATCACCGCCTTCGGCGCCGCCATGGTGTTCGGCTCCTACGGCCAGCGGGCCCTGTGGGCGTTCCTGCTGATGGCTGGGCTCTACCACGTCGTTAACCACGGCACCTACAAGACCCTGCTGTTCCTGGAGGCCGGGGTGGTTGAGCACACGGCTGGTACCAGGGACATGGACCGGCTGGGCGGGCTGATTCACCGGCTTCCCCGCAGCGCGGTCATCTCCCTGGCCGGGACGCTGGGCATCGCCGCCCTTCCGCCGCTGAACGGCTTCGTCAGCGAGTGGCTGATCTTCCAGGGGCTGTTCCAGGGGTTCCGGACCGGCAGCCATCTGATCGGGATCCTGATCGTCGTCGCCGCGGCCACCCTGGGACTGACCGGAGGGCTTGCCATCTACGCGTTCGTCCGCGGGTACGGAATCCCCTTCCTCGGCATGCCACGTACCCGGCCGGCCGCCGAGGCCAGCGAGCACGGCCAGCCGGTCGCCGGGCCAGGGCTGCTGGCGGTCGCCTGCGTGGCCCTGGCGGTCGGAGCCCCGCTAGTGCTGCTCGCGCTGTCCCGCGCAGTCCGCACCATTACCGGCGTGGCGCTGCGGCCTGTCCTGCTGCCGGGAAACCTCACCGTCATCCCGGCGCACACCGACTTCTCCGCGTTCTCACCCACCTACCTCGCGGTGTTCCTGACCGCCGTGACCGTCGTGCCGGTGCTCATCTACCTCGCGGGCCGGCCACGGGCGGACTCGGTCATCGTGCCGGTCTGGGATGGCGGGATGGTCGCGTTCCGGCCCCGGATGCAGTACTCGGCCATGACATTCTCCGCCCCCACGCGGGTCACTTTCGACGCGCTGTACCGGCCATCGGTGTCGATGCACCGGGCCTCCGACGACCCGGCCGGCCGGTCCGGGCCGGTGCACTACGAGTCCGAAGTGACCCCCGTTTTCTTGCGGTATCTGTACCGGCCGGTGATCCGCGCTGTGGAATGGCTCGCCGACACGGTGCGCCCGCTCCAGTCCGGAGACGTCAACCTCTACCTCCTCTATGTGTTCGTCGTGATACTCCTCGCATACCTGATCGGCGCACTGTGAGAACCCTCGGCCGGGCAGTCACATTCAGCCCGCCAATTAGTTCGGGAACCAGCGATCGCTACGGACGACTTGCCCCCACCGGGTGCGGCCGGTCATCAGAGGTCGGCCATTTATCATGTGAGTCGAACGGCGGAGGGGCTCGCCGTCAGTCCGCGGAGATGCCGCCAACGGTCCCTGCTTGGAGCGGAAGGCCGACGGCATGTCCCATGGGTGTCTGGCGGGCTGCTGCCCGCACGCGTATGGTGATCCTCCCGGACTGTTTGGAGATTCTTCAGTGCGGTCCGCCACTGTGAACGGCGCCGGCCCCGGCTGTCCGCCCGATGTGCCCGCGGCGCCTTTGCCGGAGCGGGCCGCCCACCTGTATACATGCCAGGGCCTGTCAACCTACCGCGTCGCGGCGACGGTGGGGATCAGCCGGCAGCGGGTCACCCGCATGCTCCACCGGGCAGGGGTGAGCGTCAAACCAAAGGGCAGCGGCCGGCGCCGCCTTCCCCGCGGCGCCGGAGCACGCATCCCTGACCCGCTCCTGGCCGACCTGTACCTGCGTTACCGGCTCACCTGCGCCCAGATCTCGGAACTCACCCAGATCCCGGCCCGGACCATCCAGGACCGGCTCCGCGCTTACGGCGTCCAGCTGAGAACCCGGGGACGTTATAACCGCGAAGATCGGCTCGCCATCGAACCTGACATCCTCACCGACATGTACCTGCACGCTGGGCTGCCCTCCGGCGAGGTCGGCAGGATCCTCGGCGTGTCCCGCCGGGTGGTGCTCCGCACCGCCCACGACGAGGGTCTGCCCGTCCGCATGGGCGGACCTGCCCCCTCCCATGGACCCACCGAGATCGAGCTCATCACCGCCCTATACGCCGACCCGGACGTGCAACATGTGCTCACACGACATGGCCTGCCCGTAGTACCGGCAGGCGGCCCAATCTGGCAGCGGTTCCCCGTCCCCGTCCAGCTCGGCCCCGACCTGGCCCAGGAACTGTATGAATCATGCGGGATCGGCGTGCACCACATCGAACTGCTCACCGGCCAGCCCGCCGACTCAGTCCGCAAACTGCTGCATGCCGCTGGGGTAGTGCTCCGGCCCGCCGGCGGCAGATCCCCGTTCCTGCGCCGGTGGCGGACCAGCCAAACCATGGTGCAGCTGGCTCAGGAGGTGTAGCACTGCGGGTATGGGCGGCCGACACGAGACGGCGAAAAGAACCGATCCGACGATGGGTGCGGTCGTCCTCATCCTGCTCCTGATCCTGGCAACCGTCATGGTGCTGGCCCTAGCCGGTTACTGACCCACCCCCGGTCCTCCTGGCGGAAGCCCCTGCGAACCGTCACAACCAGCAGCCACTGCTGGGCCCATAGAAGCCCCCGGAAGTTGAGAATGCTGTGCGTTCGTGACCAGTGAGAACCTCGCCTGGGAAAGCGCGGTCTGCCGCAAGTCGCTCGCTGCCTGGCGCCTGTCCCGCCAAGCAGCTCTGTAACCGGCCCCAGCGCACATCTGCCAGCCAGCGCGGGCATCTACGAGCAGGGTGGCATGCGGTACGTGGTCGTGCCCAAAGCCGGCGCGGTATCTGCGCAGTCAACCGCGTAGGCGACGACGGCGGGCTCATCAGCATCAGTCAGTGGCCCGACGGAACCGGGAGCTGCTGAGAACGCGTGCCCCGCATTGTTCGCGTTCGCGCGCGTGGGCGGGCTCACAGCCGGGCGGCTGTTCGACTTCTCCGGCCTCAGCGACGCCAGGTTCTGGGAGGACCTCATCGGCCAGATCCTGCAGCCCGGCGCCTGCCAATACGCCACCAAGTGAACTACCGTCCTGACCTTTGCTCCGGTGGCCGGTGCTCGGGCTGACGGCGCGCTTTGGGCCCGTGGGGCGGGCCCGGCGGTCGGGGCGGCGGAGGCGGCCCGCCTTCCGGGTAGTGCTCCTCGTCCATTCCGGTTTCCTCGTAGAAGGCCTTGCGTTGGTACAGGATCCGCAGCGCTTCTTCCGTGAGCGCGATCTCCTCGCCCGAGGCGGCGCGGCGGATGTCGCGCTCGGCGATCCGCTTGAGCATCCGGACCCCCTCCACCCCTGTTCCGGCATCGAGGAGCCGGTGTATCAGCCCGGCGATGGCCAGGTCCCGCGGCGAGTACCGCAGCTTGCCATGCTCCCGGGTCGGGCTGATCAGCCCTTGCTCCTCCCAGTACCGGAGCACCCTCGGGGTGACCCCGACGCGCTCAGCAAGCCGGGGGATGGCCATCAGCTCATCATCCCGCGCCCTCTCAGAATCTGACATAATCGTGTAACATCCTATCCGGGCGAATCAGCCGCCGGCATCATCTGCATCCTGCGAATCAACGAATAGTGAGGAGGCATGCGTCCCTTCACGTCCAGAAAGGCCGATACATCCGCCAGGATCGCGTCACCTCGTGATGCGATCCGGCCCTTCCTGTGGGCGGCAGCAGCCGTCCTGACGGCTCTTTCCGCCTGGCTGCGGCCCGGTTCCGTTCCGCCCGCAGCCCAGGACACCCTCGGGCCGTTCGCCACCTTGGCCGCGATCATCGGCTGCGCCGCGCTGGCCGACCGTCTGGGCGCGTTCCGGCTGCTGGCCCGCGCCCTCATCCCGCAGCGGCCGCCACGCACCGCGGCCGCCGCGGTCCTGGCATTCACCGCCCTGCTGAGCGCGTTGATCAACCTCGACGTCGCAGTCGTCGTGGCCACTCCGGTGGCGCTGCGGGCTGCCCAGCGCCACCGCCTTTCAGGCGGCCGGCTGGCCATAGCGGTCGCCATAACGGCCAACGCCACCTCGTTCCTCCTCCCCACCTCTAACATCACCAACCTGCTCTTGCTGGGCCGCGCGCCGCTCCCAGCGCTCGCCTACCTGCGTGACTCGTGGCTCGCATGGCTGCTGGTCGCTTTGGTCACCCTCGGGCCGCTCAGTATCTGGGCCGCACAGACCGGAGCGGAACCGGTACGCCCCGTCCAGGCCGGCCCATCCGCCCGGGTGGTGCTCGATCTGATGCCTATGTTCCTCGCCGCCTCCGCGATCCGCGCTCTGATCGGAACGGCCCTGGTGCTGCACGGCAGCTTCATCCGCCAGCTCGCCGTTGGCTCAACGCTTGCGGCGGCAGTCAGCAACCTGCCCGCCGCCGCGGCGATGCAGCCGGCCGGAACGGCTGGGCTGTGGGCAGCCATCCTAGCCACCACGATCGGCCCGAACCTGCTCATCACCGGCTCGGTGGCCACCCTGATCTCCCGGCGGATCGCACGCGACGGCGGGGCACGGCTCGGCGCCTGGCGGTTCTCCGCGATCGGAGCGGCCCTTCTGCCCGCCCAGCTCGCCGCCGCCATCCTCGGACTGCACCTCGCCGGAGCATTGCGATAATGACGCCCGCCTACCCGCACCCCCGCCGAATACAAGACCAGCGCACGTGAGGAGATTATCGGCAAGGTAGCCTGGCCGAGCCATCAGCCCTGTCCGTCAAAGCGGGGTAACCCCAGAGTGACCGTGGTGGGATGAGGCTTTTGGCACTGCCCTGCGCCTCCTTGCGCTGGCGCAATGGTGCGGCCTGCCACAAGCCCCAGGCCAGCGCGTGGCGGGGAAGGTCAGCCGACTCGCAGGAGCTCGTCGCCGAAGTCTGCCATCAGGCTCAGGCGCCCGCCGAGGGCCTCGACGTAGCGGTCGAGGACGTCGCGGGTGGACACGCGGCCCCTTTCGATCTGGCTGATCCGGCTTTTCCCGACCCCCATCTTGGCGGCGACCTGTGCCTGGGTCATGCCCCGTCGGCGGCGGATCTCCGCCAGCCGCCAGCCGCGGGCCTCGGCGAGCATCTGCTCCTTGCCCGCCTCAAACTCCTCCTGCCCGATCCGCTCGATGTGCTCACCGCGGATGTCAGACCATTTGGTGAAGGCCATCAGCCACCCCGTTCCTCTTCCTCGGCCCGTTCTTTCAGGTAGATCTCCAGCAACTGCTCGGCCCGAGGGATCGCCTGCCGGTACCACTGCTTCCAGTTACCCGCTTTATCCCCGGCAACCAGCAGGATCGCTGAACGCCACGGGTCGAAGACGAATAAGATCCGCAACTCGCTGCGGCCCGCCGATGCTGGCCGCAGCTCCTTGAGATTCTGGATCGCCGAGTGCTCGATGTGATCGACCATAGGCCTGCCCAGCGCCGGGCCGCGGTCGGCGAGAATGTCGATCGCCTGCACGACCAGCCTGTGCGAGCGGTTATCCAGAGCGTGGATCCAGTCGCGGACCTCGTCGGTGAGGTAGATCTCCCACTCATCCAAGGGCCCACCAGCCTCCTCTCCGCGCCCCTCAAGTTTAGCATCTTGTAAACCAACGGGGCTGCCGCGGGCTGAAACCGCCGACGGCGTTCGTGACCGGCCGCGGTCCGCTCACCGGCGCGGCCCCCGGCAGCCCGCAATCGAACAGGAACCCGGAGGAGGACGATCATGAAGTCTCAGGGCAGTATCTACACCTGGTGCGGGTGCCGCGACCAGCGGAACGGGCGGCGGTTAGGCAGCCGGCGCCCGCGCCGCGGGCAGCCGGGCCACGGCAGCTGGTACCTCAGCATGGAACTGCCCGCCGGCGCCGACGGGCAGCGGCGCCGGATCCGCCGTGGCGGGTTCCCTGACCAGGCAGCCGCCCATGCGGCGCTGAGCCGGCTGATGATGCCCCCGCCCGGCAGCCCGGCGGATCAGCTGATGACCGTTGGCCAGTGGCTACGGCACTGGCTGGCCTCGCGGAACGCACCGAGGTTCTCCACGCTACGCAGCTATGCCTCGCACATCCGGCTGTATCTGGATCCCTGCCTAGGCCAGATCCTGCTGGCCGACCTGAGGACCGCACATGTGCAGGCCATGCTCACCGCGATCGCGCGCCAGCGCGCGGCGGCGGGACGCCCGGTCACGGCAGCCACCCTCGCGCGGATCAAAGCGGCGCTGCGCGCAGCCCTGAACGCCGCGATCCGGGCCGGCTACCTCACCGACAATCCCGCTTGCCGCACCGAGCTACCCTCAGCCCGCCGTCCCCGGCCCGTGGTCTGGACGGCCGCCCGGATCCACGAATGGGGAGCAGACCGGGACCCGCCCGCCAGTCGCGGTCTGGCTACCCGCACACACCGCCTGTTTCCTCAACTCCATCCAGCGCGACCGGCTATATGCCGCCTATCACCTGATCGCGCTGCGCGGGCTACGCCGCGGCGAAGCGGCCGGGCTGCGCTGGTGCGACGTCGACCTCGACAGCGCCACCGCCGTGATCTGCCAGCAACTGCAGCAATACGACGGGCACCTATCCCTGTATCCCTGTGCCCGCCCAAGACCCCAAGCAGCCACCGCGTGGTCGCCCTTGACCGCACCACCGTCGCCGTGCTCCGCCGCCACCGCGCCACCCAGCAAGCCGAACGCACGGCAATGGGCGAGGGCTACCACGACAGCGGGTACGTCTTCACCGGCCTGGGCAGTGACCCGATAGCCCCCGATCGGCTGACCCGCCACTTCCGGCAGCTATCCGACGCAGCAGGGCTCCCACCCGTCAGGCTCCACGACCTGCGCCACGGCGCCGCCACCCTGGCCCAAATGGGCAGAATTGCATCTGATGCATCATCCGGCAGGCTGCGTGAGCACGCGCTGCCTGCGGTGCAGCTTGCGGCCGTGCGGCGCACCCGGCGGGCAGGGACGGCTGGCGGCCGCGCTGACCTGGAGCTTCACCGGCCGCGTGCAGCTGATGCATCGATGATGCGGCTGGCACCGTTGCGTGGTGTGCGTCATCGTTGCGCTTGCTGACCTGGTGATGCGTCCGGGTGCTCGTAGCTGCGCCGGGTGCGATCATGGCGGCCGGGGCAGGGCGGCGCGCCGGCGGCCACGCCCGTCCGGGTGTGACTGCGGGCCGGCGCCGCTGACCGCGACACGCGCCCCTGACCTGGTGGTGCGTCCCCGGCGTTGCGGCTGATGCCAGGATGTGGCACCTGATCCGGTTGCACTGAGTGCCTGTCTGGCTACTTCTGATGCATGATCGTGGAGGTGTTCGTGCCCGGGACGCGGAAGGCCGCTGGGCCGGCTGCTTTAGTGCTGGCGGGCGGCGCGGTGCCGCTGCGGCCCGAGCCCGCGCTATTCGACGCGATGCTGGAGGGCTGGCGGCGCCAGCAGGCCGCGCAGCGGCTGACCGGCCCGCTGATCGACGGGCGGGCCCGGCTGGTGCGCCGGTTCCGTGATTTCACCGGGGCGTGGCCGTGGCAGTGGACGCCTGGGCGGGTGGAGCAGTGGGTCGCTTCGGGCGGGTGGGCGCACTCGACGGTCCGCTCGTATGAGGGCGCGCTGGTGGGCTTCCTGGATTACGTCTGCGATCCCCGGTACGGCTGGGTCGCCGAGTGCGAGCAGCAGGCCGGTGCCCGCCCGGTCCAGGTGTGCCACGAGGGCAACACCGCGGTGCACGCGGCCGGGTACGAGGGCCGGCCGGAGCGCCGCCCGCTGACCCGCGGTGAGTTGCAGGCGTTCCTTGACGCCGCCGACGATCACGTGGAGCGGGCGGCGTCATCGCGGCGCAAGGGGGTGGCTGGCCGCGTTCCGCGACGCGACGCTGTTCAAGGTGGTCTACGGGTGGGGGCTGTTCGCCGGGAGACCGCGATGCTGGACGTGTCCGACTTCGCCGCGAACCCGGCGGCCCCTGAGCTGGGCGCCCTGGGCGTGTGCCATGTCCGGTACGGCAAGGCGATGCGGGGCAGCCCGCCGCGGCGGCGGGCGGTGGCCACCGTGATAGAGCCAGACGGCGCTGGCCCTTTCCGATGACAGTCAGTCGGCCGGCTGCCCAGTCGATGTCATCGAGTGTGAGACCGGCGGCCTCGCCAGCGCGAAGCCCCAGACGCGACAACGTGATCACCACGGCCCGGTCCCGCACGCCGACCCTGGTCGCCGGGCTGGCAGCGGCCAGCAGCGCATCGACCTGGCCTGGCGTGAGCCCGCGCGGCAGCGTCGCGCGCGTGGCCCGCGGGCGCAGAATCCCGCGGCTGAGGTCGCGGTCTATCCGCCCGGTCGCCAGCGCCCAGCGCAGCAGCGACCGCATTGCGCTGACCAGCAGCGAACACGACGCCGGCGCGTAGCCTTTCCCGCGCTCGACGATGTAGGCGTTGACCATCGCGACGCCGGAATCCTCCCACCTGACGGCATCACCATCGGCGAGCGCGGCGACGAAGCCGCCTGCCCAGCCGCGCCGGTTACGAAGGACACCCTCGCTGACGGCGGCCTGGTCGCGCTGCCAGGCGCCCCACGCATCAAGTTCCGCGCCAGCGGGACCGGCCGGTTCCGGGCCTGCCGCGTGGCGTGACTGACTGCGCGGCTCGAGAAGGAAACGGCGAACCACTGAAATCCGGCCAATCGCCATGCTGCGCCCCGGAGTACCCGGGACAAAGCCAGCCGCGAACAGGTCCAGCAGCCCGCCATCCAGCGCCTCGATCTCGACTCCGTGATCATCCATCCACGCGCTCAGCCACAACGCCACGCTGACAACCTGCGGGATCGTCCCGGGCGAATATCCCTGGACCGTCAACCATTCACGCAGATCAGCTGCCACCGCGTCCGCAAGCGGACCTCTCGGCGCACCAGGGTGAACAGGTCGCACAAGACCACCTCCAAGTAGAACGAGTACTTGAAGGATCGGCCCATCAGATTATGCCGACCTTAAGAACCAGCCCGGCGGCCTGACCTGCGGCAGCACGCCGAACATCGGCATAACGAGAAGGTCGGCATAGACCCTCTACTTCGAGGCCGACCGCGGCGACGGCTTCCGCGAGCCCGGCTTCTCCAAGGAACGCCGCCTGGAGCCGCAGATCACCATCGGCCTGCTTGCCGGGCAGGACGGGTTCCCGCTCATGGTCTCCGCCTTCGAGGGCAACCGGGCCGAGACCAAGACCATGCTGCCGGTCATCGGGAAGTTCATGGCCGCCCACCAGCTGCCCGACGTCACGGTCGTCGCCGACGCGGGCATGATCTCCGAGGCGAACCAGAAGGCCATCGAGGCCGCTGTTGCCCGGCGCTGAGGATCCCCATCTTGGCGGCGTTTACGATGCCGATGAAGAACCGGGCATTTCGGGCGGTGTCATGGGGAAGGTGCCGGCCCACGTGGGCGAGGTGCCGGACTCAAGGCAGGT
>OFHG01000167.1_pt1 | contig 28070 bp, 29 predicted proteins | sample 1521931 | NCBI WGS metagenome assembly OFHG01 (sample SAMEA2468438, study PRJEB22500) | soil metagenome | biome: Glassland; feature: Farmland; material: Clay | place: Australia | collected 2013-01-31 | depth 0.55 m
GCCTTGGCGATCGGCCCCTGGGTGACGCGGTTCGTCAGCCCCAACAGCACGGTGCACACCGTGGCCACGACGACGAGGGCGATCACCATCAGCGACTGCTCGCGCGAGGCCTTCATTCGGAGAGTCCCTGGCCATAGACACGCGGGCGGCAGTAATGGTCGATCAGTGGCACGGCGCAGTTCATCAGGATCACCGAAAACATCGCTCCTTCCGGATAGCCGCCGAAGCTGCGGATCGACCAGGTCAGGATGCCGCAGCCGGTGCCGAACACCAATCTCCCCACGGGTGTGACCGGCGAGGTGACGGGATCGGTGGCCATGAAGAAGGCGCACAGCATCAGCCCTCCCGCCATCAGGTGGAACAGGGGCGGCGCGAAATGCGCCGGGTTGACGGTGCTGGAGATGGCGGCCAGGAGCGCCACCGTGCCCAGGTAGCTGAACGGGATCTGCCAGGTGATCGTGTGCCGGGCTAACAGGTAGATGCCGCCGAGCAGCAGCGCCAGCACGCTGGTCTCACCCAGGCTGCCGGCCTCGCGGCCCAGGAAGGCATTGAGGTAGTCGTAGCCGTAGGCCCTCAGCGCATCGGACACGCCGATGCCGCGCGTCCACTCCGTCTTCACATAGCCGAGCGCACTGGCCATCGACACCGCATCGATCGGCTGGCCGACGGATTTCAGGCCGAACAGGAAGACCTGCAGGCTGTCCGTCAGGCTGTACAGGTCGATGCCGGAGCCGGCCCCATGCATGGGAATGATCCAGGTCGTCATCGGCAGCGGAAACGAGATCAGGAGCACCACGCGCGCCGCCAGCGCCGGGTTGAACAGGTTGAAGCCCAGCCCGCCATAGACCTGCTTGGCAAGCATGATGGCCATGAAGCAGCCGATCAGCACCATCCACCAGGAGGTGGTGGGTGGCAGCGTCAGCGCCAGGAAAAGCCCGGTCAGCGCCGCCGAGCCGTCGCCGACGGCGGCGGTGGAGCGGCCCATCATGCGCAGGCTGATCCATTCCAGGCCCATGCAGCCGCCGATCGAGGTGCCGATGACCAGCACCGCCAGCCAGCCGAACAGGTAGACGCTGACGAAGCTCGCCGGCGCCAGCGCCAGTATCACCGTGATCATGGTGGAACGCACCGAATCGCCGCTGTGCAGGTGGGGGGAACTGATCAGCGCGCTCATGCCTCTGCCTCCCCACTGTCCGCATCCTGCACCTGCGCCTTGGCGCGCTCACGCTTGGCGGCGCGCTCCGCTTTCTCGCGGGCGATGCGATCATCGCGCGCCTGGCTGCGCTGGCGTGACAGTTCGGCGAAGGCGCGCTCGCGGTTGATCTTGCCGACCTCGCCCTTGGCGTACCGGTAATACTGCACGAGCGGGATATTCGATGGACAGACATAGCTGCAGCAGCCGCATTCGATGCAGTCGAACAGGCCATAGTCCTGCGCCCTGTCGAACTGGTCCTGCCGGCAATGGTTGGCCAGCTCATTGGGCACCAGCCGCACCGGGCAGACCTCGCCGCAATGGCCGCAGCGGATGCAGGGCTGCATCGGTCGGTGGGCCGAGGCCATGACATCCGTGGAGAAGGCCAGCATGCCGTTCGTCGACTTGATCACCGGCACGTCGACGCTGGGCAGACGCTCGCCCATCAGCGGCCCGCCGTGGATCAGGTGCAGCCCGTCGAAAGACTCCAGCCCGTGCTGGGCGAACACGAAGCGCATCGGCGTGCCCAGGCGCACGTTCATATTGCCGGGATTCGGTACCGCATCGCCGCTGACCGTGAGCACGCGCTCCGTCAGCGGCCGGCCCAGCAGCACGGCATCGTGCACCGCCTTCGCCGTGCCGACGTTCTGGCACAGGATGCCGATCTGCACCGGCAGGCGGCCTGCAGGGATCTCCCGGCCGGTGATGGCCTGGATCAGCTGCTTCTCGCTGCCCTGCGGGTAGCGCGTCGGCAGCACATGTACCGCAACCGCCGTGCCCAGCCGTGAGGCGGCCTCCTGCATGCGTTCGGCGGCATCGAGCTTGTTGTCCTCGACGGCGATAATGCCGCGGCGCGCCCCGACCATGTGCATCAGCACATCCAGGCCGCTGACGATGGCATCCGCCTGCTCCAGCATCAGCCGGTGGTCGGGGGTCAGGTAGGGCTCGCACTCGATGCCGTTCAGGATCACCGTATCGATCGTATGCTTGGCATCGTGCACCAGCTTGATGAAGGTCGGGAACACGGCCCCACCGAGCCCCGCCAGACCGCAGATGCGTACCCGCTCGCGCAGCTCCCCGACATCGCGCTGCCGGTAATCCGGCCAGGGCGCAAGCGATTCGTCCCAGGCATCCATACCGTCCGGCTCGATGAACAGGCTCAGTCGCCCGAGTCCCGAGGGGTGGGGCACCGGGTGCTCCTCGATCTTGACGATGCGCCCGGAGGATGGGGCATGCACGGATGCGGACACATAGCCCTGGGCACGGGCGATCTTCTGGCCGCGGCGCACCGTGTCACCGACCTCGACCAGCGGCACACAGGCCTCGCCGATATGCTGCTTGACCGGCACGATCAGCACCGGCGGCAACGGGCATTCGCGGATCATTGATCCTGCCGTCAGCTTGGACTGGTCCGGATGGATGCCACCGGGAAAGCCGCCCGGGGCCAGGCCGATGCGCTCAAGCAGCGTGCGCAGCATGCCCTTGCTCCCCGATGCGGATCGGCCGGTGCAGTTCCTCCGGCGACGTCCAGGTCCACTCCTCCAGCACCTCGGGCTTCAGGATCATGTCGATGCAATCCACCGGGCAGGGCTCGATGCACAGCCTGCAGCCGGTGCAATGCTCGGCGATCACCGTGTGGTACTGCTTCGGGGCGCCGAGGATGGCATCGACGGGACAGGCCTTGATGCACAGCGTGCAGCCGATGCACTCGTCCTCGCGCACGAAGGCCAGCATCGGCGGCTCCGGTTCCTGCGCCAGCGCCATCGGCTGTACCCCCATTAACTCCGCGATCTGCAGCATCACGCGCTCACCGCCCGGCACGCACTGGTTGACCTCCGCCGCACCCTTCGCCACCGCCTCGGCATAGGGCTTGCAACCCGGATAGCCGCATTTGGCGCACTGGGTCTGCGGCAGGATGCCGTCGATCTTCTCGGACATCGGATCGCCGTCGACGTGGAATACGCGCATGGCCACGGCCAGCATGATGCCGGCGATCAGGGCGAAACCGCCCAGGCTCAGGACCCCATATAGCATATCCGTCATCAGCGACCCATCATCCTTATCGTCACATCCCGTGGGTTTCTACCCCAAATAAACCAATAATTCAATGTGATTAACATTCATTAACAGCTTGATAGATGTTAATATTTGACGAGCCCCGAGAACCCCATGAAGGCCAGCGACATCAGGCCGGCCGTAATCAGGGTGATCGGCGAGCCCTTGAACAGTGCCGGCACGGGCGCCCCCTCGATGCGTTCGCGCAGGCCGGCGAACAGTATCAGCACCATCGAGAAGCCCGCCGCCGCCCCGAAGCCGTACAACGCCGAGGTCAGGAAGGTCTGCTTCTTCTGCACGTTGAGCAGCGCCACCCCGAGCACGGCACAGTTCGTGGTGATCAGCGGCAGGAAGATGCCGAGCGCCTGGTACAGCACCGGGCTCGTCTTGTGGATCATCATCTCGATGAACTGCACCAGGGCGGCGATGATCAGGATGAAGAAGATCGTCTGCAGGTACAGAAGATGGAACGGCACCAGCAGGTACTGCTGCACCAGCCAGGACACGGTGGCCGCCAGCGTCATCACGAACATCACCGCGAACGACATGCCGACCGCAGTCTCCACCTTGCCGGAGACCCCGAGGAACGGACAGATGCCGAGGAACTTGGTCAACACGAAGTTGTTGACCAGCACGGCGGACAGCAGAACGACAGCGGCTTCACCCATGGGCGGCGATTATAAACACCGTATCTGGCGCGGTATACCGTTATAAACTCGCACTTTTTCCTGTGTGATTGGCATGGCCATGCCATACTTGACAAAATCGGTCTGATTTAGACGATGATGCTCTTGGCCATGATGCCACGGCCATCAGCGACGGCCATCAGCTAGGAGATTGTCATGAACCCAACGAACGAACCAACGCGCGAGGCCATCCTGGGCGCACTGGCCCAGATCATCGACCCGGACTTCGGCAAGGACATCGTCAGCCTCGGCTTCGTCAAGGACATCCGCATCGACGGCGGCGCGGTGGCCTGCACCATCGAGCTGACCACGCCCGCCTGCCCGGTCAAGGAGGAGTTCCGCCAGCGGGCCGAGGCCCTGATCGGGGCGCTCCCCGGTGTGCAGTCCACCGACATCCACATGAGCTCGCGCGTCACCTCCCAGGCACCGCAGGGCAAGCAGGCCATCCCCGGCATCCGCAACATCATCGCCGTCGCCTCCGGCAAGGGCGGCGTGGGCAAATCGACGACCGCGGTCAACCTCGCCGTGGCCCTGGCCCAGACCGGTGCCAGGACCGGGCTCTTGGACGCCGACATCTACGGCCCGTCCGTGCCCAGCATGATGGGCCTGGATGGCAAACGCCCGAAGGTGGTGGAGAACGCCATGCTGCCGATCGAGCAGTACGGGGTGGTGACGATGTCCATCGGCTATCTCGTCGACGACAACCAGGCCATGATCTGGCGCGGTCCCATCGTCTCCGGCGCCCTGATGCAGCTGTTGAACGAGGTGCACTGGGGCGAGCTCGACTACCTTGTCATCGACCTGCCTCCCGGTACCGGCGACATCCAGCTGACTATGGCGCAGAAGATCCCGGTCACCGGCGCCGTCGTCGTCACCACCCCCCAGGACATCGCCCTGCTCGATTGCCGCCGCGGCATCGAGATGTTCAAGAAGGTGCAGGTGCCGACGCTGGGCGTCGTCGAGAACATGAGCGTGTTCGTCTGCCCGCATTGCGGCGAGAAGAGCCACATTTTCGCCGAGGGCGGGGCCGAGTTGCTGGCAAATGCCTACCAGACCGAGGTGCTGGCCCAGGTGCCGCTGCACATCCGTATCCGCGAGGATGGCGATGCAGGCACCCCGATCGTGGCCGCGCATCCGGATTCCGAGCAGGCGGCGATCTACCGGCGCCTGGCTGGCGCAGTGGCGCGCAAGATCAGCGTGCTGAACCAGCGCAAGATCGACATCCCCGTCGTCATGGCCTGAGCCTGTAAGGATGCGGCACATGGCCCGACCAAGCAGCGAGATCATGCATGGAGCTCATGCCGATGAAACGGATCATGCTTACCCTGCTCGCACTGCTGGCCATGGCCCCGATGGCGGCTGACGCCGCCGCCCAGGGCCTGCAGACAGCGACCTTCGCCGGCGGCTGCTTCTGGTGCATGCAGCCGCCCTTCGACCGGGCTGCGGGGGTGGTCTCCACGCGCGTCGGCTACACCGGCGGGCACACACCGAACCCCAGCTATGACGAGGTCTCCACCGGTACCACCGGGCACCTGGAGGCGGTCGAGATCGTATTCGATCCCAAGCGCATCGGCTACGCGCAACTGCTGGATATCTTCTGGCGCAATATCGATCCGGTCCAGGGTGACGGCCAGTTCGCCGATCGCGGGCCACAGTACCACACGGCGATCTTCTACCATGATGAGGCGCAGCGGCAGGCCGCCCTGGCCTCGAAGGCGGCGCTTGCCGCCACGGGCAGATTCGACCGTCCCATCACCACGGAGATCCTGCCTGCGGCCCCCTTCTACCCCGCCGAGGACTACCATCAGCACTTCTCGGAGAAGAATCCCGCCCACTACGAGCACTACAAAGACGGCTCCGGCCGCTCCCGCTATCTGAAGCGGACCTGGGGGCAGGACGGCCATTAGCGCTGCGCAGTACCCCCCCATCGACTACACTTCGCAAAGCCAGTCGCAGGGGGGAATGCCATTGATCGCCGCCAACCTGATGACCCGCGAGGTCATCACCACGATGCCCGAGGCGAAGGTGGCCGATGCCGTCGCCCTGCTGCACCGCCACCATCTGCACGATATCCCCGTCATCGATCATGAGGGCAGGCCGGTGGGCATGCTGACGGCGCGCGCCATCCTGCACCACGCACTGCCGGCCTATGCCTCCGAAGACCTGTTGGCGGCCATGCGGGCCAGCCCCGACCTGCCATCCGTGCACGAGCGCCTGCAGGCGATGGCCGGGCTTGCGGTGGCCGAGGTCATGAGCCCGCAGGTGCTGAGCGTCAGGGAAGGAGCCCCGACCAATGCCATCGCCGCCATGCTCGTGCTGCTGCGCAACGACTCCGAGAATATTCTCGTCACCGATGAGGGCGGGCGGCTCGTCGGCACCATCTCGGCACTCGACATCCTGTTCCGCGACAAGCCCGGCCCCCGCTGAGGCATGGAGCATCACAGCACCTTCTTCCTGAACCTGATCCTGGTGCTGCTGGGCGCGCGCGTGCTCGGCGAGGGCGCAGCACGCCTGGGCATCCCGGCCATGATCGGCGAGATGGCCGCCGGCGTGCTGCTGGGCCCCAGCCTGCTCGGCTGGGTCGAGCCGGGGGCGGTATTGAAAATCATGGCCGAGTTCGGGCTGATCCTGTTGCTGTTCGAGGTGGGCCTGGAGACGGACACGAACCGGCTGCTGACCGCCGGCGCCAAGGCCGGCATCGTCGCCGTCGGCGGTTTCGTCGCACCCTTCGCCCTCGGTGGGGCGCTGGCCTACTGGGGCCTTAACCTGCCACTGCTGGTGTCGCTGTTCATCGGCGGCACCCTGACCGCCACCAGCATCGGCGTCACGGTACGGGTGCTGCGCGATTTGAAGCAGCAGCGCTCGCATGCCGCCAATATCGTGCTCGGTGCGGCCGTGTTCGACGACGTGCTCGGCGTCGTGCTGCTCGCCCTGCTGTTCGAATTCGCCACCAGCGGCACCTTCAGCCTGACCCATGCCGGGCAGGTGTTCATCTTCATCGCCTTCTTCCTGATGCTGGCGCCGATCGCCGCCAAGCTGACGGCCATCGTCGTGCGCCGGCTGAATGCCGGCAGCACCATCCCCGGCATGATCCCGACCACCATCGTGTCGCTGGTGCTCGTCTTCGCGTGGCTGGCCCAGTTGCTCGGGGCGCCGGAGCTGATCGGCGGCTTCGCCGCCGGCCTGGCGCTGTCGCGCCGCTTCTTCCTGCCCTTCGGCGTGGCCCTGCACGAGAGCGACAGCCATTTCGTCGAACGCATCGACAACGAGATGAAGCCGATCATCCAGCTGTTCACGCCGGTGTTCTTCGTCATGGTCGGGCTGAGCCTGCGCCTGCAGGAGATCGACTGGGGTTCGCCCTCCGTGTGGTCGATGGCCGCTTCTTTCATCGTCATCGCCATGCTCAGCAAGCTCTCCGGGGCGCTGCTGATCAAGGAACCCTGGACCACGCGCTGGGTCATCGGCATCGCCATGATCCCGCGCGCCGAGGTCGGCCTGATCTTCGCCGAACTCGGCAAGACGGCCGGGGTGTTCAGCCAGCAGATCTATGCGGTGATGCTGTTGACCATCGCCGTGACCACGGTGGCCCCTCCCTTCATGCTGCGCGCCTATTACCGGCGCCTGGGCACGGCAGAGCCCTAGGCCGGAAGGTGCGTTTGCCAGGCGCCCGCCGGGACCATACCCTGGTCGGGATCGGAAGGGACAATGAAACGTCTGATCGCGCTCGCATGCCTAGCCTTCATGCTGCCGGCCCCGGCGCATGCCCAGCATGCATTCAAGGTCGACGGCGAGGCCTTCACCAAGCGCTTCGTCGGCCACCCACCCCATGGCGACATGCTGATCGAGTATATCCGGCCGAGAGAGGGCTTCGGCGCATGGACCAAGCTGATCGGCCTGCGCGCCCAGCACCTGCCGCGAATCCACAACGATCCGGTCACGACAGCCAAGGCCATGGCGATCTTCGTGAGGAAAACCAACCCGAAGGCCCAGATGCGGCTGATCACCAAGAACGACAAGTCGGAGGCCATCCTCGACTTCCTGACCTGGCCCCCCAGCGGCAGATTCCTCGAGTTCGACGTCTTCCGCTACGCGCGCAGCCGCGACGGACACGCCGTCGTATCCCTGCAACTGACCCGGCGCTTCACCGACCTCAGCCGGCAGGGCCAGCAGCGCTTCCGCCAGCAGTTCTCCAAGATACGCGCCTCGTGGATCAAGCAGGCCGCGGCCTTCGATATGGACGCCGTGCGTGCATCCCTGGCGCAGCAGGCTAGTCCTGGCGCAACCGATCCATCCCTAACTCATCTCTGACGAAGCGCGCCGCATCCCTCGGGCGCAGCCGCACCGTCAGCGCCAGCACCTCGCCCTCGTGCCGGCGGGTCAATACCTGACCGCGCGCATGGCAGAAGGCCAGCGCCCTGCCGTCGCCGACATCGAGCCTCAGACTCAGCTGCTGCATGTCCTGGGATGCCCAGCGCGCCAAGAGATCCAGCAACTCCTCCATGCCCTGCCCCGTCAGCGCCGAGGCCGCCACGGCGCTGCCATCGATGGCCTCGCCCAGGCGGGAGCGCACATCGGGCTTCAGGTCGACCTTGTTCCAGACCTCGACGATGGGCGGGCGATCGGCGCCATCCAAACCTATCTGCGCCAGCGTGGAGCGCACCACCTCGGCCTGGGCGTGGGTCTCCGGATCACTGATATCGCGCACATGCAGCACCAGCTCCGCCTCGACGACCTCCTCGAGGGTGGCGCGGAAGGCGTCGACGAGCTCGTGTGGCAGGTCCTGCACGAAGCCGACGGTGTCGGACAGCATGACCCGGGTTCCCCCGGCCAGAGGCAGCAGGCGCATCGTCGGATCGAGGGTGGCGAAGAGCTGGTCGGCGGCATGCACGGTGGATTCGGTCAGGCGGTTGAACAGCGTGGACTTGCCGGCATTGGTGTAGCCGACCAGCGCCACCGTCGGCAGCTGTTTGCGCTGGCGCCCGGCGCGCTGGGTGGCACGCATGCGCCGAACCTGAGCCAGCTCCTTCTCGATGGCCTTGATGCGGGTGCGGATCATGCGCCGGTCCAGTTCGATCTGGCGCTCGCCGGGGCCGCCCAGGAAGCCGAAGCCGCCGCGCTGGCGCTCCAGGTGCGTCCAGGAGCGCACCAGGCGGCTGACCTGGTAGTTCAGGCTGGCCAGCTCCACCTGCAGCACACCCTCGCGGGTGCGTGCCCTCGAAGCGAATATCTCCAGGATCAGGCCGGTGCGGTCGACGACCTTGGCGTTCCAGGCCTTCTCCAGATTGCGCTGCTGCACCGGGCTCAGCTGGTGGTCGACGAATACCACGGGGCATTGTTGCGCGGCCACGAGGGCTGCCACCTCCGCCACCTGGCCGGCGCCGAACAGGCTGCCGGGCGAGGCCCGGCGCACGGTCAGGGCCAGCGAGCCGACGCAATCGCAATCCCCGGCCTCCACCAGGCGCTCGAACTCCTCGCGCCTTGAAATCGAGGCATACTCGCCCCAATGCTCGACGGCCAGGCGCGGGTGCACGGCGATGGCCCTGTCCCGGGCCTTGTGGGTGGATGTGGCCTCATGCGCCATGGCGCCATGCCTCCGTGATGCGTGGTGCCAGCGTCTCGGCATCGCCATGGATGCCGGCCACCTGGCCGCGGAACCAGGTCTCCTGGCGCTTGGCGTAGCGGCACGTGGCCGTAATGCCCTCGCGCATGCCCTCTTCCAGCGTGATGTCGCCGCGCGCCACCGCCAGCAGCTGGCGGTAGCCGACGGCGCGCATGGCCGGATGCGTGTCGGGCAGATGCTGGTCGGCCAGCCAGCGCACCTCGTCCATCCAGCCGGCATCGAGCATGGCGGAAAAGCGCTCGGCCAACCGCCGACGCAGAATGTCGCGATCCAGCTCCAGCACATACACCGGACAATCGATCGTCTCGACCTGGGAAACATCGGCATGCCAGGCCGACAGCGGCCGGCCGGTCGTGCGGTAGACGCCCAGGGCGCGCAGGATGCGCTGGGTGTCGGTCGCATGCAGGCGCGAGGCGGTAGCTGCATCGACAGTGGCGAGGCGCGCATGCATCGCCTCCACGCCCACGCCGGCCAATTCGCGTTCCAGATCCCGGCGCACGTCCGCATCCTCGGGCGGGATGTCGGCCAGGCCGTTCACAAGCGCCTTCAGGTACAGCCCGGTGCCGCCCGTGACCAGCGGCGTGCGCCCGGCTGCGTTCTCGCTGCGGATCACCTGGCGCGCCTCCCTTGCCCAGCGGGCGGCGGAATACACCTCGTGGATGTCGGCGCAGTCGATCAGGTGGTGCACGACACGCGCGCGCTCCTCGCCGCTCGGCTTGGCGGTGCCGATGTCCAGGCCCCGGTAGACCTGCATCGAATCGCAGGAGACGATGGCCTGGCCGAATCTTTCGGCCAGGGCCAGCGCCAGCGCCGACTTGCCCACACCGGTGGCGCCCATCAGGGCGATGGCCCGCACCCTATTCCTTGCGTCCGAACAAACGTTCCAGGTCCGAAAGCGACAGGCGCACATAGGTCGGCCGCCCATGATTGCACTGGGCGATGTTCGGCGTCTGCTCCATGGTGCGCAGCAGGGCGGCCTGCTCCTCGGATTTCAGCAGGCGTCCGGATTTCACCGAGCCCTTGCAGGCGCGGTTGCCCAGCCAGCGCTCCAGCACCCTGCCCCGCTCATCCACCCTTGCCCCGGTGAGCATGCAGGCATCGACGAGCTCGGCGGCGAGCCCGGCCGGGGATTCGCCGCCCAGCATGGCCGGGACGCCGGTGATGCGAGCCTGTTCGCCATGCAGCCCCAACTCGACACCATAGGGGATGAGCTCCCCGGCATGGTCGTGCAGCCAGGCGAGCTGCCGCGCATCCGGCCGCCAGGGGGCGGGCGTCAACAGCTTCTGCACCTTGATGGCACCCGCCGCAAGCTCGGCCTTCAGCCGCTCGTAGGTGATGCGCTCGTGCGCCGCATGCTGGTCGACGAGCACGATGCCCTCCCCGGTCTGGGCCAGGATGTAGCCGCGGTGGATCTGTGCCAGCGGCTGGCCGAGATCGAGCGTGCCGTCCTCCCCGAAGGATGGGGCAGGCTCGGCCGCCCATGGCATGGCAGCCATGCCGGGGCGCGGATAGGACGGTGCCGCCGGCCGGAACGGCAGCGGGGCGTTGCCCCCCGGGGCCCGCGGCAGGCTGCGCGCGAAGGACTGCATGGCCTGGGCGGCGGGCACCGAGGACACATGGCCGCCCATGCGGGCGATGGCGGCGCGGGCGCAGGCGGCGACGGCGGCGCGCACCAGCTGCGGCTGGCGGAAGCGCACCTCGCGCTTGGCCGGATGCACGTTGACGTCGACGTCCGCCGCATCGATCTCGATGCGCACCAGCGCCACCGGGAAGCGGTCGTGGAACATCACGTCCTGGTAGCCGGCGCGCAGTGCGGCCAAGAGCGCCTTGTCGCGCACCACCCTGCCGTTGACCAGGAACAGCATGCGCCCGGTGTCCCGGTGGTGGTAGGTCGGCAGCCCGAAATGGCCGGAGATCTGGATATCCTCATGGGTGATGGCCTGCGCCAGGCTGTTGGCGGCGAAGTCCTCGCCCATCAATGCGGCCACGCGCGCCGCATCCGAGCCGGCCGGCAGGGAAAGACGCCGGCGCCCATCCGAGGACAATTCGAAGGAAACCGACGGATGGGCCAGGGCGATGGCCTTGAAGGCATCGACGAGTGCCGCCTCCTCGGTGCGGTCCGTGCGCATGAAATGCAGCCGGGCCGGCGTGTTCAGGAACAGATCCAGCACCTCGATGCGCGTGCCGCGCCGGGCGGGTGCCGGCCGGGCCTCGACCTCCAAGCCGCCGTCGACGCGCAGCTCCGTGCCCTCGACCTCACCGGCCAGGCATGTGGTCATGCGAAAGCGCGACACCGAGGCGATCGACGGCAGCGCCTCCCCCCGAAAGCCGTGGCTGGCGATGCGGCTCAGATCGTCGAGGCTGGTAATCTTGCTGGTGGCATGCCGTTGCATGGCGAGATGCGCATCCTCGCGGCCCATGCCGAAGCCGTCGTCCTCGACGACGATGCGCTTCTTGCCGGCCTGCTCGATCGCCACGGCAATGCGCGTGGCGCCGGCATCGAGGCTGTTCTCGACCAGCTCCTTGACGACGGAGGCCGGGCGCTCGACGACCTCGCCGGCGGCGATCTGGTTGGCGACCTGGGATGAAAGCAGGTGGATCACGGCATCAGCCATGCGCGAATCCCACCATGTTTCGCCCGCTCCCGGAAGCGATGGTCAAACGATGCGGCGCGGCACCGGCAGTGCCAGGCCGGTGCTGTTGCGCATCAACAGGCGCTTCACGGGCCCGCTGTTGCCGACCAGGCGCATGCCCAGGCCCCGCAGCTGGGGCAGCAGCGGCAGGGGACGCGTGAATAGCTGGTGCAAGGCCTCCATCGAAGCCATCACCGACAGCGTATCCGGCAGGCGCGCCTTCAGGTAGCGCTCGAGCACCGGCATGGTCCCCCAGTCCTCGGCAAAGCGCCTGGCGTCGACGATTTCCTGCGCCAGCGTCATGGCATCCCTGAGGCCCAGGTTGACGCCGAGCCCGGCCAGCGGGTGGATGGTGTGCGCCGCATCCCCGATCAGCACCAGGCGCGGACGCACCAGATGCGAGGCCAGCTGCATGCGCAGCGGGAAGGCGGCGCGGGCGCCGATCTCGAGGATGCGGCCGAGCGTCGGCCCGAAGCTCAGGTACAGATCCTCGGCGAAGGCGGCGTCCGGTAGCGCCATCAGCCGCTCGGCCTCGGCATCCGCTGCACTCCAGACGATCGAGCACAGGCCGCCGGCCATGGGCAGCAGCGCCAGGGGGCCGGTGGGCAGGAAGCGCTGGAAGGCGATGCCGCGGTGCGGGGTCTCCGGGCGGATGTTGGCGACGATGCCCTGCTGCTGATAGTCCCGGACCTGCACGCCGATGCCGTGCTGCCCGCGCACCCAGGAGTGGGGCCCGTCGGCGCCGACGACCAGCGGCGCCTCGATGAGGCTGCCATCGGCCAGCTGCACCTTCGCATGCGCAGTTCCCCAGCGCACGGAGGCGACCTCCACCGGGCAGCGGATCTCCACGTTCTCGGATGCCGCCAGCACCCGCTGCATCGCCGCCGTGAGCCGCGCGTTCTCGACGAGATGGCCGAGGCTATCCTCGCCGATCTCGGCGGCCTCGAAGCGGATGGCGCCCGCATGCTGGTCGTCCCAGACGCGCATGGCCCGGATGGCCTCCGCCCCGCCGAGTTCGCGCCATACGCCCAGGCCCTCGAGCACCTCGACATTGCCGGCGACGATGGCACTGACCCGGCAATCATGCCCGAGAGACAGCCGGGGCTCGGCCATCTGGCGCTCCAGCACCAGCACGCGCAGCCCCCGCCCGTTCAGGGCGCATGCCAGGCCGAGTCCCACCATGCCGCCGCCGATGATGACGATATCGGCCTGCTCGGCCCTGGAAGCCTGCGTTGTTCTAGCCGACATGCGCGTGCTCCTTCGCGCCCAGGCGCGCCTGCCCGACGCCGGAGGCATGGCGCAGCAGCATATCGCGTAGCGGCGAGACCGCCTGCAGGCCGCTCAGTCCCCAGCCCCTGGCCCAATGCATCGGCGGCAGATCGCTGCCGAACACCGCCGCCAGCGATTCGGTGAAGCCGACGACCTTCGCCACATCCGCCCAGCGGCGCTGGGCATAGGCCTCGACATGGATGCTTGCCCCCGGATCGCCGCCCGCAGCCAGGATGCCGGCGAGATCGGCGGCGTCCCTGAGCCCCAGGTTCATGCCCTGGCCCGCCACCGGATGCAGCGTGTGCGCAGCGTTGCCGGCGACGATGACACGGCCGGTGGCCATGCGCCTGGCCAGCGTCATCTCCAGCGGGAACACCGCCCGCCGACCGGTCTCGGCCAGGGACCCGAGACGGGCCATGACCTCGGCTCCGGCCTCGCGTTCCAGGCGGCCGATAAAGGTGGATGCCGGCGCCTGCAGCATCAATGCCGCCTCGCGCGGCGCCAACGTCCAGACGATGGACAGCCGCCCATCATGAAGCGGCAGGAAGGCCAGGGGCCCGGACGGACGGAAGCATTCATAGGCGATATCCCGATGACCGCCGGTACAGGACAGCGAGGCGACCAGGGCGTAGCGGTTGTGGTCCCAGCCGAGGGTAGAGATGCCGGCCATGCGGCGCACGGGGCTGGCGGTACCGTCCGCGGCGATCAACAGCCTGGCACAAAGCCGGCGCTCACCATGCTCCCCTTTGATGGCGATGCGCACCGCATCGGGCCCGGACTCGACGGCGATCACCTCGGCCGGGCTCATCAGATCCGCCGCCTTGGCCAGGCCTCCATACATCGGCGCCAGCACATCGGCCATCTCCAGCACATAGCCCAGAGCGGGGACGCCCGGTGCATCGGCGGCATCGAGATCGACGCGGCCGCGGTTGCCCGGCTCGCTGACATGCACATGCCCGATGCGCCCGAAGCCTGCGGCGGCAATGGGCTCCCAGAGCCCGAGTCTTTCCAGGTGACGGCGCGAGCCATGCGTCAGCGCGATCACGCGCTCGGGATTTCCGTGCGCGAAGTGTGCGGCGCGCGGCTCGATCATGGCCAGGCGGTAGCCGAGGCCGGCCAGCTCCAGGGCCAGTGCCGCGCCGATGGCGCCGCCGCCGGCGATGATGATGTCGTAATCCTGCTGCATGCCGCCCTTTGCTCCCCGCGTACTCTGTGCTTCAGTATCCGAAGCGCCGGTGCGATTGCAAGGCCCTAGCTCGGCCGGGTGACGGACACCGGAGAGCCCACGCCGACGCCGAGCAATGCGGCGGCGCTGGCCCGGTTGGAGGCGATCTCCACCAGGCCGTGCGCGTTGGCATACCAGATCAGGCCCCCGGGATGGGCATCGCTGAAGGTGCGCGCCCGCATGAGCCGGTACCCGGCGATAGTGATGCCGGCGCCGGTCGGCATGGCCGCGGCGCGGATGCCGGTGAACAGGTTGCCGTAGTCGTCGACATAGATGACCCTGGCCAGGTCATCCGGCCAATCCTGCCCCGCCGCGGGCGTGCAGGGCTCGACATCCGGCATCACCCCCCTGGCCAGCATGGCGGCCACCGGCGCGAACAGGTCGCGCCCATGGAAGCTCGCCGTCAGCTGCTCGGGCCGCCAGCGGATCTCCCACCACACCGCCTCGGAGGCGTGGCGCGCGACGATAGCGAGCAGGCCGTTGTCCGGCCCCACGTACCAGTTGCCGTCCGCCTTCAGGATCAAGGGTCGGCGGGTGGAGCCGACGCCGGGGTCGACGACGCACAGGAATACCGTGCCGGTGGGAAACGGTGCGATCAGCGCCGCCAGCAGATAGGCCGCGTCCCTGGCATCGAAGGTGGGGGCGTCGCTCATCAGGCGCACGACCCGGGCCGCCGGGGCGAGTCGCGCCAGCACGGCCTCCATCTGTCCCATATACGGTCCCAGGTGGCCGAAATCCGTGAACATGGCGATCATCTTCTTATCTTGACACATCGGGAACACCGCACAATGCTTCCGGCGCACTTTTAAACCGATGCCGAAGTGGCGGAATTGGTAGACGCGACGGACTCAAAATCCGTTTCCCGCAAGGGAGTGCCGGTTCGACTCCGGCCTTCGGTACCAGCTTTATACCTAAATCATGAAACGATCGGGCTTACGCCCCTGAACGAAACAGCTGTGTATCACAGCCATCGCAGACATGGATGCGCTGGCTTGAGGTGATGCCGTTCAGGCCCCGCTGATAGAGCTTGGTGGCATGGCATTGCTTGCAGGCAGGGCCGTCATCCGTGCTGCATTCCAGGTTCTGCCCAAGGTATTCCTCGAGTGTCGGCAGCATGCGCCATTCGGTAAGCTTTTTTCGGTGCGACCGGCCGGCCGCGACAAACGCCACCACCAGAATCATGGGGACGCTGAGAAGCACCAGCAGGCCGACGACAAGCGTCACCGATGCGGACAATTGATTCGACATGTTTACCCCCTTGCCAACAGGGTAAACACCTGTCCGGCGCTTGTGAACCCGATGGCTGCTGCCTGGACGAAGTCATGCGGGTAAAAAGCGAAGTCCCATCGCTAACCATCAACTAACGATATGACGAACCGAATGGGACATTATGCCTATTTTCCTGACCATGCAGATTCGACGCCGGCCTTCGGCACCCTCTCGTTTTCTGTATTAACCGCGATAATTTTGCGCCTACCCGCAATATTTTCTCCGGAATTCACCATCACATAATAAACGCCGTCTATAATGCCTCCGAATAAGGCTGCCCGACCCGTGTGCATGGCCGGATATATGCGGGATCGGATCGCTTCGATTCGCCATATGAATATGCACTTGCACGTATTTGACATGTTTGATCGGGTCTATACATTCGATCGCCTTATTAAGGAGGATTCATGGTTGGAAAAGCAACAACACAGCGCAAGAAGCCGGTTCGTCGCCCTCTGAAGGTTCGCCTGGACGAAGCGAAGAAGAACCTCGACCGCATTCAGAACATGCTGAATGCCGCCCAGGAGAAGTACGAGCAGCTTCATGCCAAGTACCTGAAGACCTAGCAGATGGAAAAGGTCAACGCCATCAAGACGAAGTTCAAGAAAGGCGAGGCGCTCAACGCCGAAGAGACCGATATCCTGCGCAAGGTGATGTAAATCGCCGTTGCCGGCAACGCATAGGGGGGCTTCGGCCCCCTTATGTTCATCGACCGCCTTCCAGCCCCATGGATGACAGGCACATCATCCTTGCGAGGAGGATGACATCGGCGCACGCTGTGAGCCGGGAGTCATACAAGGGGGGAGCCATGCAAACCTACCGGGGAAGCTGCCACTGCGGCGCCGTGCGTTTTGAGATCGACACCGATGTGGACAGGGCCATCCAGTGCAACTGCTCGATCTGCAGCAAGAAGGGGGCGCTGCACCACCGCGTGCCTCCCGAGCGATTCCGCCTGCTGGCCGGTCGCGAGGCATTGAGCTTGCACCAGTTCGGCACCCATACCGCCAAACACTGGTTCTGCCGCCACTGCGGCATCCACCCCTTCAGCAACCCGCGCCTCGACCCGGATGCCACCAGCGTCAACATCCGCTGCCTGGATGATTTCGCAGCGCTGCTGCCGCATATCGACATCACTCACTTCGACGGCCTGCATTGGGAACAGGCCACCGAGGGTTTAATCCCTTAACACCATCTCCATCCGCCCACGGACCTACCGGACCAAGCTTGCGCCTACCCCTTTGACCATCACGGATTAGGTTGCATTTGGTACAGCCAGACCGCCATGAACACGACCACAATGAAGGCAATGATTGCCAAAGGAACCTGCCATTTCTTGTCCGATAAATCATACAGCGCCACAAGAATGGCCGATGCAAGGCCGATGCGCAGCAGATGTGCCTGATTTGCGTCACCGCTTGTAGCCATTGCGGCAATCACCAACAGCATTACCGCCGTCAGCGCACCGGCCACATGACGAACCAGAGGCACGGGTTCCCCGGTTCTGGCATCCAGAGCCAACAGCCAAACGCTGAGGGCTGTTGTGCCAACGGCCATATCCAATAGCTCCGACTGACTGACACCCCAACCATCGCGCCAGAAGGCAGACGTTGTCGCAAAAAATGCAGCCAAGATGAAGCTGCCGCCAGCCTGGATTTTCCTGGATACCCCGTATGCATTACAGAGGCCGATCACGCTGAGCATGATGACAGCCACCCAGCCGATAACCACCGCAGATTGAAACCCGCGAAAGTACGTTGCAACAGCGGCAATCACCACGAATACAGCGGTTTGCCACCAAGCCAGACGGATAAAGAAGCCACGATTACGATCAGCTGACATCTTGTTAGGCCGCCTTCTCTTTCCCCGGATACATTGATACATTTTATCTGAATTCTATAGCAGAAGGCCTCGCATCGTTGTCGATATTGTAGACGGAGCGAGCGCTTTAGAATTGACCGAAAGATGTCATCCTGGCTCAGGATTTCGCGGCGCTGCTGCCGCATATCGGCATCATCCACTTCGACGAGAAGCATTGGGAACAGGCTGGGTTTGATCCCCTAGCGGCCCGAAATCAGGCGATCGGCCCTCAGTCGATGGGCAGATGCCCGACCTTCACCAGGATCACCGTCTCTTTTTCAACATAGGGATAGTGCTGGCTCATATGCGGATTGCGCAGCCAGCTCAGCTCCGGGTACCGGCCGTGTTCATCCATGAAGGTGCCGGAGAGCACCAGGATCTCCTCCCCGCCGAAGTGGCGATGCGGCTGGAAGCGTTCGTTCTCCGGCCATTTCACCAGCGCCGTGTGCTCCACCTCGAAGCTGTGCAGCGGCATCACCGTCAGCCCGCCCTGCCCCGGCAGCCATGCCGCAGTATTCGTGTCGATGCGCACGGGCTCGGTGTCACCCTCGGCGAACTGCCCCAGCTTCACGAACAGCGTGCAGCCGGGCTCACTGAACGGCGCATGGGCGCTGCCCGCAGGATTGCGGATATAGCTCCCTGCCGGATAGTCGCCGCTCTCGTCCGAGAACATCCCGTCCAGCACATAGATTTCCTCCCCGCCCGGATGGCTGTGGCTGGAAAAGCGGGAGCCTGCGGCATAACGCACGATGCTGGTGGCATGCCCGGACTCCGCATTCTCACGCGCCAGCGGCTTGCGCTCGACCCCCGGCATCGGGCTCGGCTGCCAGGGCATGGCGTTGGTGTCGATCACAACCCGCTCGGTAAAATCCATGTTCAGCATGGCGGCACCCCCTGCTGCATTGTGCCCGAAGCCATCGGCCCCGTCCTGCGCCATCCGCCCCCCATGGCGCGCGATTCTCCCCGCCAGGCGCAGCCGATGCAAAAAATCGCCCCTCGGCCCGAAATGGCGGAGCCGGGCTGCTAGCCTCATGGGATGTGGAGGAGGGAAAATGGGAAGCATGGCGCAACAATTGCCTCTGGCACAACAGTTCTCCCAGCTCGGCACCTGGCTGCGCCGTCGCTGGCCTGTGCGGCACCCGCGGCTGTTCATCAACAGCCGCGGGGTGACCCAGGAGGTCGTCCCCGGCAGCAATCAGCGGCGGTATGTGCGCTTCCCGGTGCACCTTGCCGTCAGCTATGGTGCCGTCGAATACGAGGCCGCCGGCTGCGGCGCCGTCGGTGACGAAGACGAGGGCTCGCGCATCTACAACAGCTTCGTGCTGAATGCGAGCCGGGGCGGCCTGTTCATCATCTCGGAGCGGCCGTTTCCGCGGGGAAGCATCCTGCACATCCATTTCTTCATCCCGCCGGAGGAGAAGCTGCTCGGCGCCTTCGTCGGCGAGGTGGCGGGCGTCAATCTGTCCTCCCGGCAGCCGCACGGCATGCACATCAGGCTCCTCGGCTACTCGGCCGACATGAAGCAGCTGATCGCCTATCTGGAGGAACGCCTTCCCCTACTCGACCATATGGTGTGAATTCCACCCCATTTGGCCAATCGCCTTCGCCCGCCCTGGAGGCTAGGCTAGTTCGGCCGAATCCGCCGGGGAGGGTTTTCCATTGAACAAGCGCGCACTGTTGTTGATCTGCATGATTCTCGTCGGCTGCTCGCAGGCCCCGGGAAGCAAAGACACCGGTTATCACGGCATCTCCTGGGATGCGCATGCCCAGAGCGTGGCCCAGAGGCTTGGCGTGGCGCCGAAACTGACCCGCGTCGATACCTTGTTCGCCAGCTACTACCAGGCCTCCGCGCCCAAGCTTGGCGCGTTGATGGAAAAGGGCTTCGCCAAGAAAAGCGGCGCCGGCCTGAACGGCCTCGCGGTGCTGAAGGACATGACCATGCTGGACGCGGGACCGGCCGGATACAGCCTGTTCTTCCACGGCAGGTTCGGCATGAATGTGCACCCGATCCCGGTATCCGAGTACCAGGTCGAACGCGAAAAATTGAGGAGGCGTTACGGCGTCATCGACAAGAAGGTCGATTACATCCCCGACGAATACAATTCCGCCAACTTTTTCATGTGGCACGACGCAGACGGCAAGATCCTGCTGGCCAAGGAAGTCTACAAGGTGGGCCCGGACCACGAGGTCACGGCGGCCCAGGTCATCCACATGGACAAGCATGTCTTCGCCGCCATCTCCAGCGAGCTATCGCCAGCCAAATAGCGACATGCAAAACCCGGCCCCCGACAGCTCAATGCCGAGGTCCGGCCATGAGTGGACAGTCGCCATATTGCAGCAGGGTGTCGATTTGGATTGCACTACCCTGCTGATTTCCGCTAGCGCTTGTGTAATCCGTCTATGATACCGATGGACCGGACCGCATCGTATTACGCCTTCCGGGGATTTATTTCTGAGGAGTACGACAAATAAGGGGGAAATTGGGGACAGTATATTCTTTTCAACCATCTTCCCTTCACCGCCAGGCCCAGCTCTTGATTAATTAGTATACTGTCCCCGATTTCACTGGCCGATGCCCGACCGTCCTGTCCTAAGTAGATACACGCTCGAATCACGAGCAGCACCTAGCATGACGTGCCTAACTTGCTGACAACAAGACATGGCGCTTTACTCCCTATCGGGGAGGCCCCATGTTCAAGAAAATGTATCTTATGATCGCAGCCGTGCTCCTTTTAGGCGGATGCGCAGAACATTTCGATCCGATGAGCCTGCCCATGAAGCCGGTAGCCACTAGCGCTACCAGTATCAAACAGGTGCAGGATGCGGCCGCAACCGCCGGCAACCAGCCTGGTATGATCACGTTCGCAAACCAAGCCAGTGTGCTCATGGAGCAGGTACATCGTGTACAGTTGCTCCAGCAGCAGAACTATACGGCGGGTGTTGTGAAGCACGATTATTCCCCGTCTAAACTTGCTGCGCTCAAGCTAGTTCCGGCGCTCTGGAAGCTCGAGTACGATTCGCGGGCGCTCTACTTCATGGCGCGAGAGGCCCCTCCAGGGTTCTCCGCCGAGGGCATGGCGTTCGCCCAGCAGTCATTCAATTACGCTGACCTCAGCGCTACGGCCCTGGCGCTTAATCTAGGGTACCCGATCTCAGGTATCGAGTGGAATGCATCGTACCTTTCGACGAAGCATGAGAAAGAGATGAATGCGCATATCGTCCAGGCTATAGCGTCGGCAAAGAAGTTTGACGCGTCCGCGCAAAGGTTCATCAAGCACCTCTCTACCGTGCAAGCCAGTGGTGGTGTAATCGCATCGCTCAAGCCGCTCGACCCTATCTCGATGCATACAATCACAGTGTCGGTCATCGGCAAGGCCTCGAGGAGCGACCGTGACCGTCTAGCTACAGCCCTACGAGCGGCGGCCGCAAATATGCCGCCGTTGCCCTGCGATGTATCTCTCACGGTGAATCTATCCCACTTAGGCGGGACATTCTTGCCAAGTCGCACGGTCATGATCCTTACGGGACCATTCGCTTCGGAAATCGCCGGAAACGTGGCCTTCTCTGCATCGGTACGATTGGACTCGGGTAAGCCGGCCAAGCTCGCCGTAGAAATGGATGCCATGCAAGCGAAGGAAACGGACCACCTAGTCGTTCTTGCCGTCTCGGCCATCCTCAGTCGGGCAGCAGTAACAGCTTACGGAGAAGGATGGTATTCGCCTAGAACCTGATTTCCTAAAATTGCATCGCCATTTTTTAAGATCTATCTGAATATCCAAATCTGGCGGCCGGTTGCAGCCACCCAGACCAAGGGCGTCCAGCAACCGCATCCTTGGGCTACCGCCATCTTCGGCATCGTCGCACGCGATGGTTTATAGTGTTTCCAATGCCCTGCCGAGGACCGTGCCCATGAAACTGCGCCACATCCCTGCCCTGCTCACCCTCACCATTGGACTGGCGCTGGGCGGATGCTCGGGGCATGGGGGGCCGAGCGATGCGCGCATGGCGCAGCAGATCGCCCAGCAGTTCAACAAGGAATTCGGGGGCAATCTGGTGCAGGTGCTGAACCTGAAGGAGAGCCAGGGGCATATCACTGCCAAGGGGCACTACATCGCGCTGGTGCATTTCGACATGAAATTCACCAAGAGCCTGGCCGAGGTGAAGAAGCAGGATGGCGACGAACAGGCCATGGAGCTGCGCGTGCTCTTTGACAAGTTCCATGCCGGCGACACCAAGTCCATCACCGACGAGCTGCTGTTCCAGAAAACGGACAAGGGCTGGGTGCTGATCAACAGCAGGCAGCGGAAGTAATCAGGGGTGATCCGACCCCATCATCGACAGATCACTCGAACAATCCGGGATGCTCACGCGGCTGCGAGCGCAGGTACTGGTTCGGCGCATGCACCGTCGCACCCAGCTCGGCAGCCGCATGCCAGGGCCAGCGCGGGTCGTACAGCATGCCGCGGGCGAGCGCCACCATGTCCGCCTGGCCCGAGGCGATGACGGCCTCGGCCTGTTTGGCTTCGGTGATCAGGCCGACGGCCATGGTCGGCATCCCCGTCTCTTTCTTGATGCGCTCGGCGAACGGCAGCTGGTAGCCCGGCCCCACCGGGATCTGCTGTTTGGGTGAAAGCCCGCCGCTGGAGACATGGATGTAGTCGCAGCCCCGCCGCCTCAGCGCCTGCGCGAAGGCCACGCTCTGCTCGATGTCCCAGCCGCCCTCCACCCAGTCGCTGGCCGAGATGCGGATGCCGACCGGCATGGAAGGAACCGCCTCGCGCACGGCATCGAACACCTCCAGCGGATAGCGCATGCGGTTTTCCAGCTCCCCGCCGTAGGCATCGCTCCGATGGTTCGACAGCGGGGATAGGAACTGGTGCAAGAGATAGCCGTGCGCCGCGTGCACCTCGATGGCCTCAAGGCCGATGGCCGTTGCCCGCCTGGCCGCATCGGCAAAGGCCCGGCGGATGCGCGCCATGCCGTCCACGTCCAGCGCCTCGGGGGCGGCATCCGTTTGTGCAAACGGAATCGCCGACGGGGCGAACGTGGTCCAGCCGCCCTCCGATACGGTCACCTGACGGCCGCCCTGCCAGGGCACGTGCGTGGAGGCCTTGCGCCCGCCATGCGCGAGCTGGATGGCCAGCGGCATCGATGCGTGCCGGCGCACGGATTCCAGCACGCTGGCCAGTGCCTTCTCGGTGTCGCCCGACCATAGCCCGAGATCCTGCGGGGAGATGCGCCCGGCGGGCTCCACCGCCGTCGCCTCCAGGATCAGCATACCGGCGCCGGACAGTGCCAGGTGCCCGAGATGGATCAGATGCCAGTCGGTGGCCCGACCCTCATCGGCCGAGTATTGGCACATCGGCGCCACCACGATGCGGTTCCTCAGGGCGAGACCGCCCAGGGAAAACGGGGAGAACAGGGCGCTGTCACTCACGACGACCTCCAGCATGAGGGGAATGGGGACGCGATCCTTGGCCATCGGGGTGCCCGCGGTCAACGCCCCGCATGGGTCAGGATCAGCGCGACAAATGCTTGCGCCGGTCGGCGATGCAGGCCATCAGATCGCGCCAGGAATCGGCGAAGGACTTCGTGCCGGCCGCCTGCAGCCGGGCGGCAAGTTCCGCCTCGTCGATGCCGCCCTCGGTGAAGGCGCGCAGCATGGCCTCGGCATTGCCGCCGCTTCCGGGCACCACCTCCTCGATATGGCCATGGTCGGCCAGCGCCAGCAGCGTCTTCTCCGGCATGGTGTTGACGGTGTCCGGTGCGGCCAGCGCCTCGACGTAGAGCACATCGGAGGCCTTCGCATCCTTGGTGCCGGTGCTGGCCCACAACAGGCGCTGCGGGCGGGCACCGGCGGCCTGAAGCCGCTGCCAGCGCGATGATGCCAAGAGCTCCCGGTAGGCGGCATAGGTGCGCTTGGCGACGGCGATGCCCAGCCGGTTGTGCAGCGCCTCGGGCACTTCGTCCTTGACGGCGACATCCCAGCGGCTGACGAACAGCGAGGCCACCGAGCCGACGGCCGGGTCCAGCCCCGCCTCGATGCGGCGCTCGATGCCGCGCATATACGCCTCGGCGGCGGCCAGGTAATGCGCGCGGGAAAACAGCAGGGTGACGTTGACCGGCACGCCCGCATAGATCGCCTGCTCGACGGCGGGGATGCCGGCGGCGGTGCCGGGGATCTTGATGAAGACGTTCGGCCGCCCCGCCCTTCGATGCAGCGCCTTCGCCGCGGCGATCGTGCCCTCGGCATCGTCGGCCAAGAGCGGGGACACCTCCAGCGACACCCAGCCGTCCATGCCGCCACTGGCATCATGGACCGGGCGGAACAGATCGGCGGCGCGGCCCAGGTCCTCGATGGCCAGACCGAAGAACAGTTCCTCGTCGCTGATCGGGGCCGATCCCTGCCCGGCGATGGCCTCGTCGTAGAAATCGGTATGGGCGATGGCGTGGTCGAAGATCGTCGGGTTCGAGGTCAGGCCCGTCACCGACAGATCATCGATATAGCGGGCCAGGGTGCCGCTGTTCAGAAGCCCGCGCGTGATATTGTCGAGCCACAGGCTCTGGCCGAGATCGTGCAGTTCCTCTGTCGCTTTCATGGCTTCCTCCTTGATGCGTTTGCCGCATGCGTGCCCTGCACCCGGAACACCGCCTGCCCCTCCAGGGCATGGTGGCCGATGACGGCGGCGGCCGCACTCCAGCCCTGATGCCGGGTGCCGCCGGGTGTGCGCTTCAGGCCGTGGATGTATTCGGCGAAGCCCCAGGCCTCGTCCACCGGCTCGATGACCGGATGGAAGGCGGGCAGCAGCGCCAGCTCGTCGGCCAAGAGCTCGCCGTCGATATAGGCATCGACGGTGCGGCGCTGGGCATCGTCGGCGACATCGAACAAGGACGCCAGCACATTGGCGAAGGCATCGAAGCGGTAGCCGTAGCCGCCGGGGGAAAAGAACGGCATCCAGTGGCGCCCGGCGCCATGCGCGTCCGCCGTCGCCCTGCCCTTGGCATAGAGCACCTCGTGATAGGCATCGTCGGGCACGGACTCGCCATCGTCGGCGAACCAGTAGTTGTCGCGGATCAGATGACGCAGGCGGCTGGCCTTCTCCTCCAGCGCATGGTCGGCCGAGCCGTGCACGGCGGCATGCATATGCGCCAGGGTACGCTGCGCCTGCAGATAAAGCAGCTGGTCGTAGAGCACATAGCCGTGATGGACGTATTCATCGGCCCAGTCGCCCGTCAACGGCACATAGATCAGGCCGCGGTTATTGTATTCCCAGGCGCCGAGCAGGAAGCGCACCCGCTCGATGGCCGGCAGCAGCTGCTCGAGGAAATCGTCCTGGCCCGTCGCCAGCCAGTACTCGCCGCAGCCGATGACGAACCACAGGTCGGCATCGATGCGCCCGGCGGTGCCGCCGTAGCTGTAACGCTCGGAGACGATGTCGACATTGGTGGGAATCTCGCCGTGCGGGCCCTGGTGCGCGGCCAGCGTCTCCAGGGTCTGGCGCGCCGTGGCGATCAGGCCCTCATCGCCGGCAAGCAGCGCCGCCAGCACCATGATGGCGCCGTCCCGGGCCCAGATCCGCCGGTAGTTGTCGTGGTGGCTGGGGCTGGCAACGAATCCGTCCGGGCCGGCGCAGGCGCGCAGCAGTGCCAGCGCCCGCCCAAGGCCCTCCTGCGCCAGGCGCTCCACTCAGCCCTCCGGCTCCGGGTTGTGCCAGCCGCCATGGGCGTCGTCCACCAGCCCCGCCGCCGCCGCCGGGCCCCAGCTGCCGGGCGCATAGGGATGGGCCGGATGATGCTGGCCGAGCACCGGATCGACGACGGTCCAGGCCGCCTCGACCGCATCCTCGCGCGTGAACAACGCCCCGTTGCCGGCCATGGCGTCGGCCAGCAAGCGCTCGTAAGGGGACTCCTCCCCCGCCTGTTCCTCGAGCAGGAAAAGCTCGCGCTGGTCGCCGACGAACTCCTTGCCGGCACGCTTGACGCGGGCGGCCAGCGCCACGGCGGAATTCGGGGAGATGCGAAAACGCAGGTAATTGGTGCGCCCGTGCACCGGATCGGAATCGTCGAACAGCCGCTGCGGCGGCGGCTTCAACTGCACCAGCACCTCCGCCGCCGTGGCAGCCAGGCATTTGCCGGAGCGCAAATACCAGGGCACCCCCTGCCAGCGCCAGGAGTCGATGAACAGGCGCATGGCGCAGAAGGTCTCGACATCCGAATCCGCCGCCACGCCGGGCTCGTCCTTGTAGCCGTCGTACTGGCCGCGCACCACGTCGTCGGGATGCAGCGGCCGCATGGCCTGGAACACCTTGGCCTTCTCCGTATGCACGGCGCCGTAGCCCTGGTAGGCCGGCGGCTCCATGGCCAGCAGCGCCACGATCTGGAACAGGTGATTCTCGATGACATCGCGCAGGCAGCCGGCGCTCTCGTAGAAGGCACCGCGGCCCTTGACGCCGAAGTCCTCGGAGAGGGTGATCTGCACGCTGTCGATGCAGTTGCGGTTCCAGATCGGCTCCAGAAAGGAATTGGCGAAGCGGAAATACAGGATATTCATGATCGCTTCCTTACCGAGGAAGTGATCGATGCGGAAGATGTCGTCCTCGGCGAACACGGACAGGGCGATGCGATTCAGGCCCTGCGCCGAGGCCAGGTCATGCCCGAACGGCTTCTCGACGATGACGCGGGCGCCTTTCGCGAGATCCGCGGCATCGAGCCCTTCGATGACGGTGGCGAACAGCATGGGGGGAATGGCCAGATAATGCGCCGGATGTTCGGCATCCCCGAGCGCCCGCTTCAGGGCCGCGAACGTGGCCGGCGCGTTGTAATCGCCGCCGACATAGGAAAGCTGCGACAGCAGGCTCTCCAGGGCGGCCTCGTCGTCCACATCGCCTGCGGCGCGGATGCACGCCTCAGCATGCTGCCTAAGCTGCGCATGCGTCCAGTCGGGGGCGGCCACACCCACGACGGGCACGCCGAGCACCCCGCGCCGGACCATGCCGTACAGCGCCGGGAAGATCATCTTGTGCACGAGATCGCCGGTTACGCCAAAGACCACCAGCGCATCCGCCGGTGGCCTTTTCCTGTCATCGCTCATAAATCCATCCTTTTTCCATTATGGCCGACACCTGTCCACCCTGCCATGCATCTCAACGGCTGGGCTTGACGATGACATGCACGATGTAGTCGTACAGCTGCCGGGTCTGGCTGGGCGTAATCTTCTCGGCCGGGAAGGCGGGCATGGCGCCGAGTGAACCGTCGGGCATGCTTGGGGCGCGGATGAAGCGCTCGAAGGTCTCGTACTGCTTCAGCTGCGGCGCCAGCGCCAGCGGCAGGTTCGGGTCGATGACGTTGCCGCCATGGGCGTGGCAGCCGGTGCAGTTGTTGTCGAATACCTTCTCGCCGGCGGCATAGATCGCCGGCCCACCCGGCGCCAGCCCGGCATAGACGAGCTGCCCGCCGTAATAGCCGAGCACGACGACGGCGGCGAAACACAGGGCATAGATCGGCATCAGGATATGCAGCGAGGCCTGGCGATAGCCCAGCACGACGCCGGCCACAAGCAGCACCAACAGCGTCAGGGCCAGGGCCATCTTGATCTTGATGTCGAACAGCCAGGCCCCGCCCAGATAGCGCTGCCAGTCCATGACGCCGAAGACCACGGTCGGGAACCAGAAGATCAGGGCCAGCACCGTGGCGTGATGCGCGGATCGCCTGAACGCGCGGAAACGGGGGAAGGCGGCCATGCCGATGAAGGCTGCCGCCCCCACCACGAGCCCGATCGGCATATGCACCATGGCGGGATGGATCGGATGCATATAGCCGATCCGGTCGAGAAAGGCGTAGAACACATCGACGGCATGGTGCATGCAATCCTCCTGCGCATGGGGTGCCTCGGGGCTCCGCCCGAGTCGGCATTATAGGCATCGAGAATGCGCCCTGCTGCAACCGGCGGGCGACTGGCGTTGGAGAGCGCCCCCCGGGCTGCTAGCATATGCGCATTCTCAAGGGCTCCGGCCCCTTCTAGGATGAACGATGACCGACCATGCCGCACGCACCAAAGCCCTGAAGGATGCGCTTGCCGAGCGCATCCTGATCCTCGACGGCGCCATGGGCACGATGATCCAGCGCCACAAGCTCGAGGAGGGTGACTTCCGCGGCGAGCGCTTCGCCGACTGGCCCAGCGACCTGCGCGGCAACAACGATCTGCTGACGCTGACCCGGCCGGACATCATCCGCACCATCCATGAGGCCTATCTCGAGGTCGGTG
>OFHG01000168.1_pt1 | contig 28039 bp, 25 predicted proteins | sample 1521931 | NCBI WGS metagenome assembly OFHG01 (sample SAMEA2468438, study PRJEB22500) | soil metagenome | biome: Glassland; feature: Farmland; material: Clay | place: Australia | collected 2013-01-31 | depth 0.55 m
CCCCAGACCCAGCAGGACCGCGCCGCGGTTGTTGTGCGCCTCGGCATAATTGGGGTTCAGAGCCAGCGCCCGATCGAAGGCAGCCTGCGCGGCATCGGCAAGCCCCAGCTCCTTCAGGGCATAGCCACGGTTGTTGTGTGCCTCGGCATAGTCTGGCTTCAACGCACGCGCCCGATCGCACGATGCCAGCGCCTCATCCATGCGGCCCAGACCCAGCAGGGCCGCGCCCCGGTTGTTATGGACCTCGGCCAAATCCGGTTTCAGGGCCAGCGCCCGGTCAAAGGCGGCCACGGCCTCATCCAGCCGGCCCAGCGTCTGGCAGGCATTGCCCTGGTTAATGTAGGCATATGGATTCTTCGGTTCGAGCACCAGCGCGCGCTTCAGCAGATCGATGCAGGAGCTGTGTTGCCCGGCCTGCAGATGGGCGGTGCCCAGCAGAAACAGCAGTTGGGGGTTGTTCTTCAGACGCGGCAAGGCCTTGGTGTACAGATCGATGGCCTCGGCGATCTGGCCGGCCTGGTGGAGCTGCAGGGCCCGGTTGAACTGCTTCTGTGGATTCGCCATGACCTACCTGCCGTGCTTTCTCATGCTTGGCCGGAGCTCTCCCGGCCATTCCCCAAACAGCGAGCAAGACTGCTGCCATCGGCGATGAGGGGAAACCCGCATCCGGATGGCGGTGGCTCACCCCCCCGATACCGGGCACGGGTAAATACCAGAGCGCTTCAGGTGCCGCAGAAGGTTTCATGCACCTCTTCATGCGGCTCAGGGGGCCGCTCGAAGTGCGCACAGCCGGGCTGCTCCTCGAAGGGGCGCGCCAACAGGTCGACCAGCGCATGGAACGGTGCGAAGTCTCCCCGTTCGGCCTGTGTAATCGCCTGCTCCACCCGGTGGTTGCGGGGGATATAGATGGGATTGGCAGCCTGCATCCGCCGGATGCTGTCGACTCCCGGTTCGTGCAGAGCCCGCCACTGTTGCAGCCAACCCGTGGCTGCCTCCCGGGCGCTGAACAGTGCCAGCCATGGCGCTTCCTCTCCGCCTGCCGCCAGACCGGTCAGGTGCCTGAAGAAGAGGGTGAAGTCGATCTCGTTTGCCGCCATCGTCGAAAGCGTCTCCCGGATAAATGCCTCGTTGCCCTCGCCCTCAGGCAGCCCCAGCTTGGTCGAAAAGCACTCCCCATAATGCTTCAGGAAGGCCTCATCGAACCGGGAAAGCACGCCCTGGGCCATGGCAATGGCCGCATCCCGGTCCGCATCGATCAGTGGCAACAGGCATTCCACCAGCCGGGCCAGATTCCATTTGGCCATGCGCGACTGCCGGTTCCAGGCATAGCGGCCCATGGCATCGATGGAGCTGAGTACCTTGTCGGGACGGAAGCGGTCCATGAAGGCGCAGGGCCCGAAGTCGATGGTCTCCCCCGCCACCTGCATATTGTCGGTGTTCATCACGCCGTGGATGAAACCGACACCCATCCACCGGGCAATCAGCGATGCCTGGCGCATGGTGACGGCCTCAAAAAGTGCCAGGTACGGACGATCCGTCCCCTTAAGCTCGGGGTAGTGACGCGCGATCACATAGTCGGCAAGCTGCGTCACCCCCTCCAGATCATCCCGCACGGCGAAATACTGGAAGGTACCCACCCGCACATGGCTCTCAGCCAGGCGCGTCAGCACCGCGCCCGGGAGCACCGTCTCACGATACACCGGCTCACCGGTCAGCACCGCCGCCAGCGAGCGTGTACCCGGAATCCCAAGCGCTGCAAACGCCTCGCTGACGATGTACTCGCGCAATACTGGGCCAAGTGCCGCCTTGCCATCGCCACGACGGGAAAAGGGCGTCCGCCCCGAGCCCTTGAGGTGGACATCGAAACGCAGGCCGTCACGGTCGAGCAGCTCGCCAATCAGGTGCGCACGCCCGTCCCCCAACTGCGGCACCAGGCTGCCGAACTGGTGGCCTGCATAGGCCATGGCAATGGGCTCGGAACTTTCGGGCAGGCGCACGCCGGAAAGCATGGCCACACCATCCGCCGATTTGAGCCAGTCGATATCCAGGCCGAAGCGGGCCGCCAGCGGCTCGTTGAGCCGGATCAGCTCAGGTCTAGGCGCCTGCTCTGGATGCACGCGCGCATAGAAGCGCTCCGGCAATGCGGCATAACTGTTTTCGAAACGGATCGGGGCCATTGGCTGGATGATACCGTAGTCCTTGCTTCAGCAATATGGGTGGAATCTATGGACTCTCAGCCGCACGGCAGGCCTATAGAGGCGCACACGGTGCTCACTTGCTCAAACAGGCGACGAAGAATCCGTCATGGTCCTCCGCCGGGAACAGGCGCTCACAGGACTGCAATTCGGGGAAATGCTCGACCACCCGCTCGTTCTCCGCAGGGTTTATGGAGCAGACCGCATAGACCAGGCGCCCGCCGGGCCTCAGCACACGCAGGGCCTCGGCGACCATGCGTTTCTGCAACCCGGCATGGCGGGTCACGCTGTCGCGATCGTGGATGAATTTCGCGTCCGGATGGCGGCGGATGACGCCGGAGGCCGAGCACGGCGCATCGAGCAATATGGCATCGAACGAGCCGTCCTCGAACGCCAATGCCGTGGCATCGGCCTGCTTGATCCCGACGTTGGCCGCCCTGAGGCGCTCCAGGTTCCCCGTGAGGCGCGGGATGCGCTCGGAGCTCAACTCCACCGCCGTGATCCTGGCCGTGGGATGGCGGCGCGCCAAAAGCGCCGTCTTGCCACCCGGGGCGGCGCACAGGTCCAGCACCTCGTCATCCGGACCCACGTCCAGCGCCACCGCCGCATACTGGGCGGCCTGGTCCATGACCGTGAACCGCCCCGCTTCATAGCCCGGCAGCGCGGCCACGTCGGTGGAGGCCGGCAGTAGCACCGCGTGCGCGGACAGCTCTCCGGGCGTGGCCGCCATACCCTGTCCCTTGGCCTCGCCGATCCAGCCGTCCCTGTCCCCATCCAGCACCGCCACGCACAAATCCGGCACGGCCAGCTGCACGCGGGCGATCTCAGCGACCACATCGGCGCCGAAGGCGTCGCGCCAGGCGGCATACAGCCACTGTGGAAGCTCCGCACGCTGGTTCGGCTTCAGTTTCGCAGGAGGCTCGGATTCGGCCACACGGCGCAGCACGGCGTTGACGAAGCCCGCGGCCTTCGCCTGCGCCGAGTCCTTGACCGCCTCTACCGTCGCATGCACGGCGGCCCTGGCCGGCACGCGCAGATGCCGGATCTGGTAGGCACCCACCAACAGTGCCAGGCGCACATATTCGTCGGGCTTGGCCTGGATGTATCGGGAGACGTCGGCTTCAAGGGAGAAGTAACGGCGCAGCACGCCGTAGACAAGCTCGCGCAGCAGGGCACGGTTGCGACCATCGTCGAAGGCCGCACCCAGGCGCTCCAGCACGGCGTCAGCCTTGGCGCACTCGCCCAGGATGCCGACCAAGGCCGCGACGGCCTGCTGCCGCACATCCTGGGCCATGGCTAGCCCAGCCCATCGCCCGGCTGCAGGTGTGCGCCGCGCAGGAAATCGATGGCGGCCATCTCCCCCTTGCCCTCGGACTGCACGGCATCGATGCGGTAGATGCCCTCCCCGCAGGCGACGTCGATGCCGTGGGCGAGTGCCACGATGTGGCCGGCCGGAATTGCGGCCTTACCCTCCAGCACCCGGCCCTCCAGCACCTTCAGCCAGCGATCGCCAAAGCGGGTGCGCGCCCCGGGCCTGGGCGCGAAGCAACGCACCTGCCGATCGATGGCAGCTGCATCCTGCGTCCAGTCGACCTGCCGGTCCCCGGCCGCGATCTTCGCCGCGTAGGTGACGCCCGCATCCGGCTGCGGCTCCGGCTTCAGCTCTCCGGAGGCGATGCCCGGCAGGCTCTCAGCCAGGAGATCCCCGCCAAGTTGGGACAGCGAGGCCCACAGCTCCCCACCCGTCGTGGTGCCGGTGATCGGCAGGCTGCGGCAGGCATAGACGCCGCCAGTGTCCAGGCCCGCTTCCATATGCATGATGCAGACACCGGTCTCGGTGTCTGCCGCGAGCAAGGCGCGCTCGATGGGGGCAGCACCCCGCCAGCGCGGCAACAGCGAGGCGTGCACATTGATGGGGGCGATGCCGGGCGTCTCCAGCCAGGGTACCGGCAGGATCATGCCGAAGGCGACGACGACGAGCACATCCGGCCGCTTGTCCTGCAGCCAAGCCAGTGCCGCTTCATCGCCGCGCAAACGCTCGGGGGTGATCACATCGATGCCCGCGTCCAGCGCCGCCTGCTTGACCGGCGACGGCGTCAGGCGCATACCGCGCCCGGCGCGCCGGTCCGGCTGGGAGACGACACCGACAACCTCGACGCCCGACATGGCCATCAGCGCCTGAAGACAGGGCACGGAAAAGGCCGGCGTACCGGCAAAGACGGCGCGCAGGCTCATGCCGCGGCCAATTTCTTGCGCTTTCTCAGCTTCTTCTTGATCAGGTTCTGCTTCAGGGCCGACAGCTTGTCGATGAATAGCCTGCCGTCGAGATGGTCGAATTCGTGCTGCAGCGCCACCGCCTCGAAGCCGTTAAACTCGGCCTCGTGCCGGTTGCCCTCGACATCCTGCCAGCGCAGGCGGATGCGCGCCGGGCGCGACACTTCCTCGTAGATCTCCGGCACGGACAGGCAGCCTTCCTCGTAGGTCTCCATCTCTTCGCTGAAGAAGAGGATCTCCGGGTTGATCCAGGCATGCAGGTCCCGCGCTGCCCCCTCGGCCCGCCAGCCGGTGTCGGTGACGACGACGCGCAGATCCACGCCGAGCTGCGTGGCCGCGAGGCCCACGCCGGGGGCGTCGTACATGGTGTCGGCGAGATCACGCACCAGTTCGCGCACCTCGGGAGCCGTCGCATCGGCGACCGGCTGCGCCATCTGGCGCAGCCGGTCGTCGGGATAGGTCAGAATCTCGCGAATAGCCATGGCGGCGATATTACCCGATGCGCCGCCGGCGTGCCATCGGAAACGGCCCGGGCTATGGGCGCCAGGCCTTGTAGGCGTTGATCAGGCCGTTGGTCGAGGCATCGTGGTCCGCGACCTCTGCATCCTCCCGCATCTGCGGTAGGATGCGGCTGGCCAGCTGCTTGCCCAACTCCACCCCCCACTGGTCGAAGGCGTTGGTGCGCCAGATGACGCTCTGCACGAAAATCTTGTGCTCGTACATGGCGATCAGCATGCCCAGCGTGCGCGGGGTCAGCTTCCGGAACAGGAAGGAATTCGTCGGCCGGTTGCCCGGAAACACCTTGTGCGGCAGAAGCCTTTCCAGCTCCTCCCCGGCAAGCCCCCCGGCAGTAAGCTCCGTGCGCACCTCGTCCGCATTCTTGCCGCGCATCAGCGCCTCGGTCTGGGCGAAGAAATTGGCGAGCAGGATCTCGTGGTGGGCGCCGACCGGGTTGTGGCTCTCCACCGGTGCCAGGAAATCCGCCGGCACCAGGCGCGTGCCCTGGTGCAGCAGCTGGTAGAAGGCATGCTGGCCGTTGGTGCCGGGCTGGCCCCAGATCACCGGCCCGGTATCGTAGTCCACGGCCCGGCCGTCGCGGTCGACGCGCTTGCCGTTGCTCTCCATATCCCCCTGCTGGAAATAGGTCGGGAACAGGTGCATGTACTGGTCGTAGGGCAGGATGGCATGGGTGGCTGCCCCGAAGAAATCGTTGTACCACAGCCCGATCAGCCCCATCAGCACCGGGATGTTGCGATGCATCGGGGTGGTGCGGAAATGCTCGTCCATGGCATGGGCGCCTGCCAGCAGCTCCTCGAAGCGATCCATGCCAAGATACAGGGCGATGGACAGGCCGACGGCGCTCCACAGCGAATAGCGGCCGCCGACCCAGTCCCAGAACGCGAACATATGCGCCGTATCGATGCCGAATTCGGCCACCGCCTCGGCATGCGTGGAGACGGCGACGAAGTGCCTGGCCACCCCCTCCCGGCTGCCGCCGTGCGCCATGTACCAGTCGCGCGCCGTATGGGCGTTGGTCAGCGTTTCCTGAGTGGTGAAGGTCTTGGAGACCACGACGAACATCGTGGTCTCCGCATCCAGCCTTTTGAGCGCCTCGGTGATGTCCGTGCCATCGACATTGGACACGAAATGCACGCGCAGGTTCTCGCGCCCGTAGGGCTTCAGCGCCGCGGTGACCATGGCCGGGCCCAGGTGCGAGCCGCCGATGCCGATATTGACGATGTCGGTGATCGGCTTGCCGCTGTGGCCGCGCCACTCACCGCTGCGCACGGCCTCGGTGAAGCGGCGCATCTGGTCCAGCACGGCATTCACATCCGGCATCACGTCCCGGCCTTCGACGATGATCGGGCGGTTGGCGCGATTGCGCAGCGCCACATGCAGCGCCGCCCGGTGTTCGGTGGGGTTGATCTCCGCACCATCGAACATGCGGGAAATCCAGGCATCGAGATCGGCATCCCTGGCCAGATCGAACAGTAACGCCAGGGTCTCATCACTGAGGATATTCTTGGAATAATCGAACAGGATGTCGTCGAGGCGCAGGCTGTAGCGCACGAAGCGCTCCGGATCGCGCGCGAACAAATCACGCATCTGCACCCCGCCCATCCCGGCCGCGTGCGCCTGCAGGGCCTGCCATGCCGTGGATTGCGTCAGTTCGGGCACCGTCCACCTCCTTGCCGCATACGGGCCACCGGCTCGGCGCCGAGTGTAGGTGAGGCGTGCGGCGCATGACAATAGCCATGGGAAGACCGGGCATTGGGTTTCAAGGCGCATGGGCTAGAATGGGTGGCATGGGAATGATCATGTCCAAGCGCCACATCGTCTTCGTCGCCTCGGAAGCGGCACCGCTCGCCAAGACCGGGGGGCTGGCCGATGTCGTCGGTTCTCTGCCCCTCGCCCTGCGCGCGCTCGGCCACGAGGTAACGGTGGTGCTGCCCTACCACCGGCGGCAGCTGGGAGCCACCGGCATCGTGCCGGGCACGGCCCGCTGGATCGTGCCCCTGTGGATCGGCGGCGGCGTGCGAACCGTGCCGCTGCACGATATCGTGGTGGGTGGCCAGCGCTTCATCCTCGTCGAGCAGGACGACCTGTTCGACCGCGACGGCCTGTACGGGCCGCCGGGCGGCGCCTACGAGGACAACCTGCTGCGCTACGCGCTGTTCACCCGTGCCGCCATCGAGGCCGCGGCACTGCTGGAAACCCCCGTCGACCTGTTCCACTGCCACGACTGGCAGGCCGCACTGCTGCCACTGCTGTTGAAGACCCAGTACCAGCACCATGCCTCCGTCGCCGGTGCCTCCACCGTGTTCACGATCCACAACCTGGCCTACCAGGGCATCTTCCCGGCCACGCAGATCGCCCAGGTGGGGCTGCCTCCCGAGTCTTTCCACCCGGAGGGCTATGAGTTCTACGGCCAGATCAACTGCATGAAGGCCGGCATCATGATGGCCGATGCCATCACCACGGTCAGCCCAAGCTATGCCGAGGAGATCCTGACCCCGGCCTACGGCTGGCACCTCGAAGGCTTCCTGGCTCGCCACCGGCACAAGCTGTCGGGCATCGTCAACGGCCTGGACACCGTGGCCTGGAACCCGGCCGACGACCCGGCGCTTCCCGCCCACTTCCAGGCCGGCCAGGTCGCGGGCAAGGCCAGATGCAAGCAGGGGCTACAGCAAGAGCTGGCCCTGGCGGCATCGGCGCGCACGCCGGTGCTGGCCATGATCTCGCGCCTGGCCGAACAGAAGGGCCTGGATCTGCTGCTGCCCTGCGTGCCCGAATGGGTGCAGCGGGGCCACCAACTGGTGTTCCTCGGCAGCGGCGAGCCGCATTACGAGGCGGCACTGCGCGAGCTGGCCGAGCGCCACCGCGGGCAGGTGCATTTCTTCGACGGCTTCGACGAGGCCCTGGCCCGGCGCGTCTACGCCGGCAGCGACATCTTCCTGATGCCGTCCCGCTTCGAGCCCTGCGGGCTCAGCCAGCTGATGGCCATGCGTTATGGATCGGTGCCGGTCGTGCGCGCCACCGGTGGCCTGATCGATACCGTGCACGACTACGACACGGCGCGGCGTCAATCCACCGGCTTCAGCTTCACTGAGCCCAGCCACGCGGCGCTTTCCCATGCCGTGGAACGGGCCGTGGACCTCTACCGCCATGCCCCGGCCTGGAGCCCGCTGCGCGCCCGCGCCATGCGCCGCGATTCGTCGTGGGACGCCTCCGCCCGCGCCTATGCCGAGCTTTACGAGGCCCTGCCATGAGCCGCGTGCTGGCCGCCGATGTCGGAGGCACCAATATCCGCGTCGCCGTCGTCGACGACGTGGGGGCCATCCATGCCCGCCATCGCCAGCAGGCCGAGCTGTCGCAGCTGCAGGCCTCCTCCCCGGATGAGGCCGCCCGGCAGGTGCTGGAGGTGCTGGAGACCGCCTTCCGGCCACTGATCGACGCCGCCCCGGACGCCCGTGGCATCGGCATCGGCTTCCCCGGTTTCTTCCATGCCCACAGTGGCGTGCTCGCCGCCTCCCCGAACGTGCCCGGCCTCGTCGACTTCCCTCTGGCCGAGCTTCTCTCCGAGCGCCTCGGGCTGCCGGTGGCCGCCCATAACGACGCGCTGACGGCCTGCCTCGGGGAGGCCCGCTTCGGGGCGGGCAAGGGGCTTTCGCATCTGATACACATCACGCTGGGAACGGGTGTGGGCGGCGGCGCCGTCATCGACGGCGCCCCCTATGCCGGCGAGGGAGGCATGTCGATGGAGATCGGGCATATGCGCGTCGTCGATCCCGAGGACGCCGGAGCCCGTCCCTGCGGCTGCGGCGGGCGCGGCTGCCTGGAAACCTATGCCTCCGCCACCGCCGTCGCCGCCCGCTATGCCAAGGCCGCGGGCCGGGACTGGGTGACGCCGATCGAGATCCACGAGCGGGCCGGCAAGGGCGAAGCGCTGGCCCAGCAGGTGCTCACGGAGGCCGGGGCCTATCTGGGCCAGGCCATCGCCGAGGCAGTGAGGCTGCTCGACATCCGCACCGTCACCGTCGGCGGCGGCCTGAGCCTGGCCTGGGAATGGCTGCATCCTTCGCTCGTCGAACGCATGGAGCAGCGCGTGATCCCGCCGCAGCGCGGCCAGATCCGGGTGCTGCACTCGATACTGGGCGACGATGCCGGGTTGTTGGGTGCCGCCGCCCTGGCCCTGGGCAACTAGGGCCCTACTACAGCGTCGTCATCAGCCCCATGGCCATCGGATGCGGCAGGTCCGGATGGTGGGGATACATGCGCACCTCGAAGCGGTAATTGCCCGTGTCATCGGGGCGGATATTGGCGGCAAACAGGCCGTCGGTTTCGTGCGTCAGCTCGATGGCGCCATCGCGCACGTAGCCGCCGTCCCGCGCCGGACGGAAAAACAGCACCTCCACGCACACGTCCTCGGGCGCCAGGCCGCCCAGGCCCACCTTGACGCGCAGCAGGATATCCTGGCCGACATCCCAGATGCTGTAGTCGGGGATGGCGTCGATGGCCTCCAGGCGGGTCTGCGGCCAGGCCGCTCTCACCCTGGCCTTCCAGGCCGCGAGCCCCTTGGCGCGCGCGAAGCCTTCGGCGGCCATCTCCTGGCCGTGTCGGGAGGCGGGCACGTAGAAACGCTCGACGTACTCGGCCACCATGCGGTCGGTGTTGAAATACGGGATACTGGTGATCATGGCGCGCTTGGAGATGTAGACCCAGTCGTCGGAGAAACCGCGCTCGCTGCGCCGGTAATAGGTCGGGATCACGTCGTGCTGCAGCACGTGGTACAGCGAGTCGGCATCCTCGGCATCCCTGAGCTGCTCGTCGCCGATGTCGCGCTCGCCGCCGATGACCCAACCGTTGTCGCCCTGGAAGCCCTCCGGCCACCAGCCGTCGAGGACAGACAGGTTCGGGGCGCCGTTCATCGCCGCCTTCATGCCGGAAGTGCCCGAGGCCTCCATCGGCCGGCGCGGGTTGTTCATCCACACGTCCACGCCGCTCAAGAGGTAGCGCGACAGCGTCATGTCATAGGCCTCGAGCATCAGCACCCGGCCCATGAACTCGGGCTTGCGCGCGATGGTGTGAATGCGGCGGATCAGCGCCTGGCCGGGCTCGTCGGCCGGGTGCGCCTTGCCGGCGAACAGGAAAATCACCGGCTGGCCGGCCTCGTCGAGCAGGCGCTTCAACCGCCCCTCGTCGTGGAACAGCAGCGTGGCGCGCTTGTAGGTGGCGAATCGGCGCGCGAAGCCGATGACCAGCGTGCGCACATCGAAATCTGCCGTCATCTGACGCACCAGTTCCCCACTCTCGCCGTTGCGCTTGGCCTGCACCAGCAGCCGCTCGCGCACATAGTGCAGCATGCGCTGCTTGTTGGTCTGATGGATGCCCCAGAACAGATGGTCGGGGATATCGTGCACCCCCTCCCAGAACTCCGGATCCTGCAGCCGGCCGCGCCAGCGCGCACCCAGCTCCTGGTCGAAGGTGGAGATCCATTCCTGGGCCAGCCAGGTCTTCACGTGCACGCCATTGGTCACCGAGGTGACGGGATTTTCCTCCGGGTCGATATCCGGCCACATGTCGTGACACATCTCCGAGGTCACCGTCCCGTGCAGCTTGGACACGCCGTTCTGGTAGAAGGAGCCGTGGATGGCCAGCGCCGTCTGGTTGAAACCGCCGCTGCCATGGCCGAAATCGCCGCGGCCCAAGGCGTGCAACTGCTCGCGCGAGACGCCGAGCGATTCCGCATAGTGGCCCATGTACTGGTCGAACATCTCCAGCGGGAAGATGTCGTGCCCGGCCGGCACCGGCGTATGTGAGGTGAACACCGTCGAGGCCGCCACCACCTCGACGGCCTCATCGAAGGCCAGGCCCTGGCCTTGCACGAGCTCGCGGATGCGCTCCAACACGATGAAGGCTGCATGCCCTTCGTTGGCATGCCAGGCCGTCGGGTTGAAGCCGACGGCGCGCAGGGCGCGCACGCCGCCGACGCCCAGGCAAACCTCCTGCTTGATGCGGTTCTCGATGCCGCCGCCGTAGAGCTGGTGGGTAATGCCGCGATCATCACTGCCGTTGGCCTCGATATCGGCATCGAGCAGCAGCATGCGGATATGGCCGACCTTGGCCTGCCACAATTTCAGGTGCAGGGATCGTCCCGGCAGTTCGATGTTGACGAGCAGATCCTCGCCACCCTTACCCTGCAGTGGTTGCACGCACAGATTCTCGAAACGACTGTCCTGATAGGTGGCGATCTGGTTGCCATGCGCATCAATGCTCTGGATGAAGTAGCCGTTGCGGTACAGAAGCCCGACGGCGGTGAACGGCAGGCCGAGATCGCTGGCGGACTTGCAGTGGTCCCCAGCCAGGATGCCCAGGCCGCCGGAATAGATCGGCAGGGACTCGTGCAGGCCGAATTCGGCGGAAAAATAGGCGAAGGTGTGGCGCTTATGATCCTTGAAATGACCCGGGAACCACAGCAGTTCCTCCTTCAGATAGGTGTCGAAATCGGCGAGCACCCCGTGATACATCGACAAAAAGGCGCGATCGCTGGCCATCTCCTCCAGGCGGATCTGGCTGATACGGCGCAAAAACAGGCGGGGGTTGTGCCCGCACAGCGTCCACAGGCTCTCGTCCATCTGTCGGAACAGGTTGCGCGCACGCGCATGCCAGGAGAACCAAAGATCGCCGGCGATCTCCTCCAGGCGGGACAGGGTCTCGGGGATCTTCGGGCGGACCTGGAAATGGAAGACCTGGGGGCGAGTATTGCGCACGCGTCAAACTCCTGGCGGCCGGTCATGATCTAGCGAACAGCAGGCTTGCGCATCGACCGATCAGCGTCAACGCCAGCCTCTCAGCTGAAACGGAAGCCATCAGCGAACACCCCCAGGCAGGCGTCCACAGCATTGGTATCGAAGAGCGTCCCCTTATGCTGGCTGATCTCGGCCAGCACCGCCCCGACCCTCATGCCGCCACGGTGGGGCCGGCGCGAACTCATCGCCTCAACCACATCGGCGACGGCGACGATGCGCGCTTCCAGGCGAATCTGCTCGCCCTTCAGGCCCTGCGGATAGCCCGATCCATCCAGGCGCTCGTGGTGCTGGTAGGCGATCTCGGCCACCGGCCAAGGGAAATGGATATCCTTCAGGATCTCGTAGCCGACCTTGGAGTGCTGTTTGACCAACGCGTACTCGTCGGCATCGAGCCTGGCGGGCTTGGTAAGGATATTCTCCGGCACCTGCAGCTTGCCGATATCGAGAATGGTGGCGCCCAAATGCAGGCCCTGCTGGGCCTCCTCGGCCAGCCCCATGTAGCGGCCGATGGCCACGGCCAATTCGGCCACCCGCCGCTGGCGGCCGGCGGCATACGGATCCCTGGCCTCCACCGCCTTGGCGATGGCGGCAATGGTTTCCTCCAGGTACCACGCATAGCGCGAGGTGTGCCGCAGAGCCTGGTTCTCCCGCTCCAGATCCGTGACGTCGGTGCCGGAGACGAGCAGCCAGTTCTCGTTGCCCGCCCAGGTGGGCAGCGGGTGGTCGCACCACTGGATCAGCCGTTCCTCGCCCGATTTGGTGACGATGGGATTGATGTTCGCCTGGGTCTGGATGCCGCCGACAGCCTTGGTGAAAAGCACCTTGATGCGCTTGCGGTCGCGTTCCGGCAGGAAGGTCGCAAACCAGTTCTTCCCCAGCACCTCGGCCAGCCGATAACCGCTCAGCCGTTCCAGAAACTGGTTGATATAGACGATGTTTCCATGCTCATCGAGCACCACGACGGCGGCCTGCATGGTGGCAAGCAGCTGGTCGGAGAAAACCTTCTGCGCGTCCAGTGCCGCCTCCGCCTGCCCGAGGCGATCCAGAACCGGTGCATACAGATGCGGGGTTCGCCTAACCATTAGCCAACCTCCTCCATGATGTTCATTTTCCGCATATCCCCCACCCGATATCTGTCAAATTAGACGGACGACCGAGGTATAGCAATTCAGGCGCCATCGTCGGTGATTCTTGCCGCTGCTGCGTTCTGCCGGCAGGCTGCGCCGCCATGCCATCGCTGCGTTTCCAGATTCTCGGCCGTGATCCTGGCGGTTTCGCCCGCCGCGGGCGCCTGCACCTGCCGCATGGCACGGTCGAGACCCCGGTATTCATGCCCGTCGGCACCCAGGCCACGGTCAAGAGCCTGACACCCGAGGACCTCACCGAAGACGTCGGCGCCCAGATCATTCTCGGCAACACCTATCACCTGATGCTGCGCCCGGGCGCCGACATCATCGAGAGGCTGGGCGGGCTGCACCGGTTCATGGCCTGGGATGGGCCGATCCTGACCGATTCCGGCGGTTTCCAGGTCTGGTCGCTGGGCAGCCTGCGCAAGATCGAGGCGCATGGCGTGTGGTTCCGCTCGCATGTCGACGGCACGAAGGTGTTCCTGGGGCCCAGAGAATCGATGCAGATCCAGAGCAAACTGGGCAGCGACATCGTCATGGCCTTCGACGAGTGCACCCCGTATCCTGCCACGGAGGACGAGGCGCGCAGTTCGATGCAGATGTCGATGCGCTGGGCGGCCGAATGCCGCGAGCATCTGCCTGTCAATGATCGCCAGGCGCTGTTCGGCATCGTGCAGGGCGGCATGTATCCGGAGCTGCGCCTGCAGAGCCTGGATGCGATCGCGGCCATGGATTTCGATGGCATCGCCATCGGCGGGCTTTCCGTCGGCGAGCCGAAGCCCGAGATGATGGCCATGCTCGATGCCCTGGCCCCGCACCTGCCTCCCGCCAAGCCGCGCTATGTCATGGGTGTCGGCACCCCGGACGACCTGATCGAGGGCATCGACCGCGGCATCGACATGTTCGACTGCGTCATGCCCACCCGCAACGCCCGCAACGGCACCCTGTTCACCGACCATGGCATCGTGCATATCAAACAGGCGCGCTTCACCGAGGACGGGCGCCCGTTGATGGCCGATTGCGGCTGCTATGCCTGCCGCCATTTTTCGCGCGCCTACCTGCGCCATCTGTACATGGCCAAGGAGATCCTAAGTTCGCGGTTGAATACATTGCACAATCTTCACTACTATACGGCCCTCATGCGCAGGGCCCGCGAGGCCCTGGAGAGGGGAAACTGGCCGGAATTCCGCGATCAATTTCTGCAAACCTATCGCGGCGGCGATCCCGAATCCCGCTCGCAAAACGAGGAGTTTTCATCATGAATCTAACGATTTCGCGCATCCGCACCATCGCCGCCGCCGCCGCGCTGTGGCTCGGCACGGCCACCACCGCGCATGCCGCCGAGGGCTCGCCAGCAGCCGGCATCGTGCAGCTGGCGCCGCTGCTGCTGATCATGCTGGTGTTCTACTTCCTGCTTATCCGCCCGCAGCAGAAGCGCCTGAAGGCGCACAAGGATATGGTGACGAGCATGAAGAAGGGCGACAAGATCGTCACCGCCGGCGGCATCTACGGCACCGTGGTCGAGGTCTCCGACAACGATGTCAAGGTGGAAATCGCCGAGGGCACGCGCGTACGCGTCAAGCGCGACACCATTACCGGCCTGGCCGAGTAAGGACGCAAACCGAATCCAGAAATGAAGGAATCCTGACATGCATGCATACCCGCGGTGGAAGCTCTGGCTCATCCTGATTGTGTTCGTGGTGTCCATTATGGCCGCCCTGCCGAACTTCATCTCCGTGCCCTCCTGGTGGCCGGGGATGCTGAGCAAGAAGATGAACCTGGGCCTGGACCTGAAGGGTGGCATCCACCTTGTGCTCGACGTCGAGGTCGAGAAGGCGGTGGCGCACGGCGTGTCGGAGGACGTCGATACGGTGCGGCGCACCTTGCGCGAGAATCGCATCCCCTATTCCAGCCTGGATAACCAGGGCCGGACGATCACCGCCGTCATCCGCGATCCGGCCCAGACCGGAAAGGCCGGCAAGCTTCTGGCCGACGCCATGGACGCCTTCAGCATGCAGCAGCTCGGCAACAAGCTGGTGTTCACGCTCAAGGCCAAGCAGGCCGACGACATCCGCAAGTTCGCGGTGCAGCAAGCCATCGAGGTCGTGCGCAACCGCATCGATGCCCTGGGCACCACCGAGCCGGTGATCGCCAAGCAGGGTGACCACCGCATTCTGGTGCAGATCCCGGGTTACGAGAACACGGCCCGCGCCAAGAGCCTGATCGGCCGCACCGCCGAGCTGGAGTTCAAGCTCGTCGATGAGAAGGGCGACCTGGACAAGGCCCTGGCCGGCGATGTGCCGCCGGACGACGAGATCGTCTACGGCGATGCGGAGAAGCGCGGCAACAAGACCTATCGCCAGCCCTATCTCGTGAAGAAGCGCGCCGAGCTTTCCGGCAACGAGGTCACCGACGCACGCGTGTCCATCGACTCGCGCTACAACGAATATGCGGTGACGCTGAAGTTCAACAACCGCGGGGCCGAGCGCTTCGATAAACTGACCAGCCAGCATGTCGGCGACCGCTTCGCCATCATCCTCGAGGGCGTGGTCAAGTCCGCCCCCGTGATCCGCGAGCGCATCGCCGGTGGCACGGCCCAGATCACCGGCAGCTTCACGCCGCAGGAGGCCCGTGACCTGGCCATCGTGCTGCGCGCCGGCGCCCTGCCCGCGCCGGTCAATATCGTCGAGGAGCGCTCGATCGGGCCCAGCCTCGGCCAGGATTCGATCATCAAGGGCACGAACTCGACGATCTACGGCTTCATCGCCGTCGTCGTGTTCATGCTCGTCTACTACCGCCTGTTCGGGCTGGTGGCCGACATCGCCCTGATCTTCAACCTGGTGCTGATCGTCGCCGCCATGAGCATGATCGGCGCCACGCTGTCGCTGCCGGGCATCGCCGGCATCGTGCTGACCGTCGGCATGGCCGTGGACGCCAACGTGCTGATCTTCGAGCGCATCCGCGAGGAGTTGCGCAACGGGCGCACGCCGCTGGCCGCCGTCGACTCCGGCTTCGACCGCGCCTTCGTCACCATCGTCGACTCCAATGTGACGACGCTGATCGCCGCCATCGTGCTGTTCCAGTTCGGCAGCGGCCCGGTCAAGGGCTTCGCCGTAACGCTGACCATCGGCCTGTTGGCCTCGATGTTCACGGCCATCACCGTCACCCGCGCCATCATCGCCCTGTCCCTGGAAGGCCGTAGGCGCATCGAACGACTGAGCATCTAGAGGAACATCGCATGGAACTGATCCGTCCGGACACACATATCGACTTTCTCGGCAAGCGCAAGATCGCCATGAGCATCTCCGGCGCCATGCTGCTGATCTCCATCATCATGCTGCTCGTCAGGGGCCTGAACTTCGGCATCGACTTCACCGGAGGCACCGAGGTGGAGACGCGCTTCACCCAGCCACCGGCCATTGCCGAGGTGCGCGAGGCGCTGTCACCGAAGGGCTACGGCGGCGCCATCATCCAGCAGTACGGTTCGCCCACCGAGATCATGATCCGCGTGCAGAACGGCGACAGCAAGGCCTCCGCCGCGATCAGCAACACCGTGCTCGACGCCCTGAACGCCAAGTTCGGCGCCCACCAGGTGGAGATGCGCCGTGTGGAGTACATCGGCCCGCAGGTCGGTAAGGAGCTGGCCCGCGCCGGTATCCTGGCCGTGCTGTTCGCCATGATCGCCATCTTCGGTTATGTGATGCTGCGCTTCGAGTTCCGCTATGCCGTCGGCGCCGACCTGGCCCTGGTGCACGACACCACCATCGTGCTCGGTGCCTTCGCCATCACCGGCATGGAGTTCAACCTGACCGTGGTGGCGGCGGTACTGACGGTCATCGGCTACTCGCTGAACGACACCATCGTCGTCTTCGACCGCATCCGAGAGACGAACACCGCCAACCGCAAGCGCAAGAACCCGGACAACGAGATGAAGGTGGCCAACGATGCCATCAACCAGACGCTGTCGCGCACGCTGATCACCTCATTCACGGTGCTGATCGTGCTCTTGAGCCTGTTTTTCCTGGGCGGCGAGGTCATCCACGGCTTCGCCTTCGCGCTCTTGGTCGGCGTCGTCGTTGGTACCTATTCCTCGATCTACATCGCCAGCCCCATCATGCTGATGATGAAGGGCCGCTCGAAGGCCGACGAAGAGGCCGTGAAGGAGCTGGAGGCGCGGCCCTGATCTCGCTGCCGGGCGACGTCAACCCCGATATCGGCGCCGATATCCCGCTGTTCCGCGGCTACGGCGAGGATTACCTGCAGGTCGGTGACGAAAGCTACCGCTCCGGCTTGCTGGTGCATGCGGGCCACGTGCTCGCCCCCTGGGGTCCGGATCGCCTCAGCACCCTGGACATGGCGGCACTTGGCCCCATCCTCGAGAACCCGCCGGAAGTGCTGATCGTCGGCACCGGCCGCATCACCTGCTTCCCGTCCGAGGCGGTGCTGGCAGCATTGCGGGAGGCGCACATCGGCTACGAGTGCATGGACTCGCGCTCGGCCGCCCGCACCTACAACATCCTGGTCACCGAGGGGCGCACGGCCTCGGCGGCGATGCTGCTGCCGTCCGCCCGCAACTGACATGGCCCGTTACGAACTGATGATCCGCACCGATTTCGCCGCCGCCCACCAGCTGCGCGGCTACGACGGCGACTGCGCCCGGCTGCACGGCCACAACTGGCGGGTCGAGCTGTATGTCGAATGCAGCGAACTGGACGAGTTGGGCCTGGGTATCGACTACAAGATCATGAAGCGCGAGCTCAAGGCGGCACTCTCCGGCTGGGACCATTACAACCTCAACGACGTCTCCCCATTCGACACCATCAATCCATCGAGCGAGAACGTGGCCCGCGTACTGTATGAAGCGATGAGCCGGCGACTCGACGACGAACGGCTGCGTGTGTCGCGCATCGTCATCGGCGAGACCTGCACCGCCCGCGTCACCTACTGGCCGTAGGCCGAGGAACCATGTCCAAGAAGAACATCTACCGCATCACCTTCGTAAACTATGACAAGACCTACGAGATCTACGCCCGGCAGGTCGGTCCCTCCAGCATCCTGGGCTTCGTGCAGGTATCCGGGCTGGTGTTTGGCGAGAAGTCCGGCATCGTCGTCGACCCGTCCGAGGATGGCCTGCGCAGCGAGTTCCGCGACGTCAATCAGACCCATATCCCCATGCACGCCATCGTGCGCATCGACGAGGTGGAGAAGATCGGCGTGGCGCGGGTCAGCGCCGTCGGCAACGCCGGCAATGTCACCCCCTTCCCCTTCCCCATGCCGGAGCAGACCCCGCCGAAGAAATAAGCCCCGGGCCGGGGCCGGCCCAAGCCCCCGGCTTATTGACACCACGGGGCAGGGTTCCTAACGTCCCCTGACTCCATTGCAGGGAAGGGTACCGATGTCCTCCATTCACAAGTCCGAACTCGATTTCAACCAGGCCCAGCGGCTGCTTCCCGGCGGCGTCAACTCGCCGGTGCGCGCCTTCAAGTCGGTCGGCGGCACCCCGCGCTTCATCGCCAGGGCCGAGGGCTCCCGCATCTGGGACGTGGACGGCAATGCCTACATCGACTATGTCGGCTCCTGGGGGCCGATGATCCTCGGCCACGCGCATCCGGAGGTCATCCGCGGCATCACCGAGACAGCCCGCTCCGGCATCTCCTTCGGCGCCCCATGCGAGCTGGAGATCGCCCTGGCGGGGCTGGTCATCGACATGGTGCCCTCGATCGAGGTCGTGCGCTTCGTCAGTTCCGGCACCGAGGCGACGATGAGCGCCCTGCGCCTGGCGCGCGGCTTCACGGGCCGGGACAAGTTCATCAAGTTCGAGGGCGGCTACCATGGGCATGCCGACGGCCTCTTGGTCAAGGCGGGCAGCGGTGCGGCTACCTTCGGGGTGCCGGATTCGGCCGGCGTGCCGGCGGACTACGCCAAGCTGACGCTGACAGCGCCCTTCAACGACATCGAGGCGGTGAAGGCGTTGTTCGCGTCCAACAAGGACGAGATCGCCTGCATCATCGTCGAGCCGGTGCCCGGCAATACCGGGGTCATGGACCTGTATGCCACCGGCTTCCTGCAGGTCCTGCGCGAGCTGTGTGACGAGAACGGCGCCCTGCTGATCTTCGATGAGGTGATGTGCGGCTTCCGCGTCGCCGCCGGCGGCGCCCAGGAGCGCTTCGGCATCACCCCGGACCTGACCTGCCTCGGCAAGATCATCGGTGGCGGCATGCCGGTCGGCGCCTATGGTGGGCGCGAGGAGATCATGCGCATGATCGCCCCGGATGGCCCGGTCTACCAGGCCGGCACCCTTTCGGGCAATCCGCTGGCCATGCGCGCCGGGCTGGAAACGCTGACAAGACTCCGGGTGCCCGGCTTCTACGAATCGCTGGAGGCCAAATCCGCCAAGCTGTTCGACGGGCTCCTGGCCGGCTGCAAGGCAGCGGGGATCCCGGCCACAGGCAACCGCTTCGGCTCGATGTTCACGGTGTTCTTTACCGACGCGGACGCATGCAATAACTATCAGGACGTCTGCGGCTGTGACCTGCCGCTGTTCGGCCGCTTTTTCAACGCCATGCTCGACGAGGGCGTGTATCTCGCCCCATCGCAGTTCGAGGCGGCCTTCGTGTCGGCAGCGCATTCGGACAGCGACATCGAGGCCACCATCGCCGCCGCATCCCGTGCCCTAGCAGGGCTCAGCGCATGAACCAGCTCGACCGCGTACGCCTGTTGAGCGAAATCAGTTTCAACGAGGCAGGTCTGGTTCCGGCCATCACGCAGGACGTGGAAACAGGCCGCGTGCTGATGATGGCTTGGATGAACGATGAGGCGGTTCAACAAACCCTCGACACCGGCTTCGCCCACTACTTTTCGCGCTCCCGCAAGGTGCAGTGGAAGAAGGGCGAAACCTCTGGGCATGTGCAAAAGGTCGTCGAGATGTATCTGGACTGCGACGGCGACACGCTGCTGCTTCTGGTCGAGCAGGCGGGACCGGCCTGCCACACCAACCGTTACTCCTGCTTCTACCGCCTGCAGAAGGGCGGCGAGTGGGAAACCATCGAGGAGCCGATCGCATGAACCGGAACATCCTGAAGGAGCTGACCGCGGTGCTGGAGGCGCGCAAGGGGCAGGATGCCGAGTCCTCCTACGTCGCCGCGCTCTATGCCAAGGGCCTGGACAAGATCCTCGAGAAGGTCGGCGAGGAGGCCGTGGAGGCCATCATCGCCGCCAAGAACGGCGACAAGGACCAGATCGTCTACGAAACCGCCGACCTGTGGTTCCACACCCTGGTCATGCTGGCCAGCCACGGGCTATCGGCCGACGACGTACTGGCCGAGCTGGCCCGCCGCTTCGGCATCCCCGGCCACGACGAGAAGGCCTCGCGCGGCAAGGCCTGATCCCGTGAAAGGACAGCCCTCCCCGATCGCCATCGTCGCCGCCGAGGCACCGCCGCGCACCCGGCCCTCGCTCTATCCCGAACCCTTCGCCTCGCGCATGCAGGGGCGAGAGAAGCGGCAGCTCGGCGATGTGTTCGGCATCAAGAACTTCGGCGTCAACCAGACGCGGCTGGCACCCGGCGCCGTTTCGGCGCTGCGCCATGCCCACACGCGACAGGACGAGTTCATCTACATCCTCAGCGGCCACCCGACGCTGGTGACGGATGAGGGAGAGACCGAGCTCTCGCCCGGCATGTGCGCCGGCTTCCCGGCCGGTACCGGCACCGGGCACTGCCTGGTCAACCGCAGCGGCGAGGATGTCGTCTACATCGAGGTCGGCGACCGCACGCCGGGGGATGCGGCCAGTTACCCGGACGATGATATCCAGGCCACGCTGATCGACGGGCAATGGTACTTTGCGCACAAGGACGGCCGGGCGTACTGACGCCCCGCCGGCGCAGATCTACCCCCCCTTCTGGCTAGGGCCGTATGTCATCATGCTGCCATCATAACCACAAATTATGCCAAGGAGATGCCGACACGGGTGTCTCTGAAATCCCTTGTTGATGCCGCAGGGCATCCCAGGAGGAGCATTATGCGCATCAACCTGCCGGTGACCCAGAAAGAAAACGATGGCATGTGGAACGACGAAATCATCTGTTCGAAAACGGATACGAGCGGCATCATCACCTATGCCAACGAGGCGCTGTGCCGCATCTCGGGCTTTTCGGAGACTGAAATGCTCGGCCGTCCGCACAACGTCATGCGCCATCCCGACATGCCACGCGTGGCCTATGCCTGGTGCTGGGACGTGCTCGGCTCCGGCCGCAACTGGCGCGGCATCGTCAAAAACCGCTGCAGGAACGGCGACCACTACTGGGTGGATGCCAACGTCTCCCCGCAGTTCGGCCCCGACGGTGACATACGCGGCTATTTCTCCGCGCGGCGGAAGCCGACCCACGCACAGGTTGCCGAGGCGGATGCGTTATACGCTGAGTTGCGCCAACAGGAAGGAAGCCTGGAGCAGCGAGGCAAGCTGTCGCGATCGGCAATCATACAGCTATACAGGGAAGGACCGCTGTACCGCGCACCGGCCATGCAGGAAGCATAGGCCGTTCATCTGCCGTCCAGCACCTCACGGACCTTGGCGGCCAGGGCCTCGATCGTGAACGGCTTCTGGATGAAGTCGAGCCGCTGCTCCAGCACGCCATGCTGGGCAATGGCATTGCCGGGATAGCCGGACATGAACAGCGTCCTGATCCCCGGATACAGGGAGGTCAGCGTGGTCGAAAGGGCATGGCCGTTCATGCCCGGCATCACGACGTCGGTAAGCAGCAGGCCGATCTTGCCGGCATGCTCCTCTGCCAGGCGGATGGCATCCTCGGGGGCCGATGCCCCCAGCACGCGATAGCCGCATTCCTCGAGCATCAGCTTCGCCATATCCAGCCCCACGGGCTCATCCTCGACCAGCAGAATCGTTTCGCTTCCCTGCTGCACAGACACCATTGCCCGGGTATCTCTCCCCCCAGTCGTTCCCGCCTCCCCCTGGTGCGGAGGCAGATAAATCCGCACGGTCGTGCCCTGCCCCGGCCGGCTGTCGATCTCGATGAAGCCCCCATTCTGCTTGACGATGCCGTAGACCATGGCAAGGCCCAGACCCGTACCCTGGCCCAAGCCCTTGGTCGTGAAGAACGGCTCGAACACCTTATCCAGCGTCTCACTGTCCATACCGCATCCGTCATCGCAGACCACCAGTGACACATAATCGCCGGGCTCAATGCCCAGATGCTTGGCGCAGTGGGCCTTGGTGAGGCTGGCGTTGGCCGTCTCGATGGTGACGCTGCCGACGCTGCCGATGGCGTCACGGGCATTGACGCACAGATTGGCCAGGACCTGATCGATCTGGCTGGGGTCCATCTTGACCGGCCATAGCCCCTGTCCCGGCAGCCAGTCCAGGCGGATGTCCTCGCCGATGAGGCGGCGCAGCATCATCAGCATGCCTTCCACCGTCGCGTTCAGATCGAGCACGGCGGGAAGGGTGGGCTGCTTGCGGGCAAAGCCCAACAGCTGGCGCGTCAGATCGGCGGAACGGCTTGCGGCCTTGTGGATCTCCTGCAGGTGTACGGACAGCCGATGCGTCGGATCGACGCCCTGCATCGCCAGTTCCGCATACCCCATGATCGCAGCCAGCATATTATTGAAATCGTGGGCGATGCCGCCGGCCAGACGCCCCACGGACTCCATCTTCTGTGCCTGCAGAAGCTGGGCCTGCAGGCGCTCGCGCTCGGCCTCGGCCTGCACCCGCTCGGTGATATCCTCGACGATGCCGTCGAACATGATCGGATCACCCTCGGCATTGCGCACGGTTTTCAAATACAGGGTGGCATCGAACTCGCTGCCGTCCTGGCGCCGGTAGCGATTCACATATTGCGTGGCGTCGCTCCCCACCCCGAGCTGCGCCCGGACCACTTTTTTGCGGTCATAACCCTCGGCGTAGATCTGCCGGCCGATATCGCGGATTTCGCGCATCACCGCCTCGGGCAGATCATAACCCAGCATATGGGCCATGGCCGGGTTCAGCTCGACGAAGCGCCCTTCGAACGTCGAACGGAAGATGCCCAGCGGCGAGTTCTCGAAGATGGTGCGGTACTTCTCCTCGGCCAGTCTGCGATCTTCGCGCGTGCGCAATACATCGATGCCGAAGGCCATGTCCTCGGCCAGTTCGCCTAGCAACCGCATCTCATCCGTAGAGATCGCATTGACTTCGGAAGAATAGATGGTCAGCACGCCGAACACCCCGCCGCCTTTGCCCTTCAGCGGCACGGCGATACTGCAACGGTATCCCCGCCGCAATGCGCGCTCACGCCATGGCTCCATACGCGCATCAGTGGCGATATCCTGTGCATAAACGATGTCACCGTAGCGTACGGCGAGCCCCGACGGCCCCTGGCCGAGCGGGGAATCCCTATCCCAGGTCAGGTCGATATCCTTGATATAGCCGCTATCGAATCCGGCCCAGGACACCGGGCGTATGCCCTTGGCCGCATCGTGTTCCACGTACCCCACCCACGACATGCGATAGCCGGCATCCTCGACGATGATGCGGCAGATGTCGTCGAGCAACGCCTGCTCGTTCTCGGCTCTCAACAGGGTCTGGTGGCAACGGCTGATGGCCTGCAATTCGCGATTCAGATCTTTCAGGGCCTCGTCCGCCCGTTGGCGTTCGGATCGATCGCGCAAAACGGAGATGCCGAAGGCCAGGTCGTGGGACAGATCCGCCATCAGGCGAATCTCTTCCGGCGTGATCGCATCGGGCTCGGAGGAATAGATCAGCAGCGCGCCGAACACCCGGGCATCCACGTCCTTCAAAGGCAGGGAGACGCAGGTGCGATAACCAAGCGCCAGGGCTCTATCGCTCCACGGAATCATGCCCTGGTCGGTGGCGATATCCTGGATGTGCTTGATCCGGCCGCTGCGGATCGAGGCGCCGGAAGGCCCCTGCCCGTATTTCGAGTCCTCCGCCCATGAGATGTGGGAGTTCAACAGGTATGCGCCATCGTCTCCGGCCCAGGCCACGGGCCGCACGGTCTTGGCCTCATCGTCTTCGGCATAGCCGACCCAGGCCAGGCGGTACCCGGCCTCTTCGACGATGATACGACAGATCTCATCGAGCAAATCCTGTTCGTCGCTGGCACGCAACAGGGTCTGGTGGCAAAGGCTGATGGCCCGCAGCTCGCGGTTCAGGCGGTGCAGATCCTCCTCGGCCCGCTCGCGCTCGCTGATATCGCGAGCCGTGGAGATATACAGCTGGCGTTCGCCGTCCAGCAACGAACGAAGTCGGACCTCGACCGGGAAAACGCTTCCGTCCTTGCGACGATGGCGCGACGCAAAGGTTACGATCTCGCCCTTGTCCGCCCGGGCGCGGAAGGAATTGCGAAAATCCGGGGAAAGGTCCGCGTCAAAATTGCCCGAGCTCATGCCGATCAACTCGTCCCGGGTGTAGCCGAGGCTCAGGCAGGCCTGGCGATTGGCATCGAGGACGACGCCCTTCTCGCCGTGCAGGAAGAATGCATCCATGGCATGGTCGGCGAAGGTGCGAAAGCGAGCCTCGCTGGCTCGGAGCTCATCCTCTGCCCGCTTGCGCTCGGTGATGTCGAGGATGGCGCCGATCAGCCCCTTCGCGGCCCCCTGGCTGTCGGTAAACACAGCCTTGTTGAAGATCACATCGCGCAGATCTCCCCGCGTGCTCTTGACCTGGGACTCGTAGCGCTGCACGCCACCGCCCTCGAAAAGCTCATTGTCCTTGGCGTAATAGACCTCGGCCAGCTCACGAGGGCTGATATCGAATACGCTCTTGCCCACCAGTTGATCCCTGGATGCGCCGAAGAATTCCTCATAGGCCCTGTTGAACCCCAGGTACCGCCCCTGCCTGTCCTTGTAGAAGACGGGAAGGGGCATGGCATCGAGCAGCGCATGAAGGAAGGATTCATTCTCGCGCAGCGCCTGCTCGGCCATCTTGCGTTTGCTGATATCGTGGGCGATGCCGAGCACGCTGACAACGCGGCCATGCTCATCCCTCTCGGGTACGTGCAGGATCTCGAAGAAACGCTCGCCCTCGGCCGTCATCCATTGCACCTCGGCGCTGTTGCTGCGGCCATCCGCGAATACCCGCCCGATCATGTCCTCCAGCCTGGCATCCTGCGCCTCGTCCCCGCCCGCCCCCGTCTCGGAAAGGCGTTTGCCGATAAAGTGCTCGGCCGGAAGGCCGAAAAGCCGTGTGACCGCCGGGCTGACGAAGGCATGGCGGCATTCGGCATCGAAACGGGCGATGCATATGGGCATATTGTCCAGTAGGGCCTGCAGCCTCTGCTCGGTCAGGGCATCGACGTCGTGTGCCAGCGCCTCGCGTCGCACATCGGCGCGATCGGTCCCGTCAGCGGATGCCATGATCCCCGACCCATGCCGGCTCGCGCGTGCGCATGAACCCAGCATCCGGAGTGATTGACGCATCGGGCATAGCGACGGTTGTATAAGCAAAACCGATACCGAGTTTCAATACATCCTCCTCAGCAAAAGATACGGCGGGCCATGGTGACATGGCACCATAGACACATGGCCGTTGGCGTCCATAACTTTCATTCGGCATCCGCCATGGTACATTTGCATGCATGCCAGAGATCGAGGGAACGACATGAGCGCCTGTATCTTCTGCAAGATCGTGGCGGGCGAGATCCCGTGCAAAAAGATCGACGAAGACGACGATTTCCTAGCCTTCCACGACATCCATCCCAAGGCCCCCGTGCATGCCCTGGTGATCCCGAAGCAGCATGTGGACACCTTCGCCGATGCCGATGACCCGGCCATGCTGGGCCGGTTGATGGACCGAGTGCGTCGGGTGGCCGAGAAGCTGGGCGTGGCGGACGCCGGCTACCGTGTCGTCATCAATGTGCGCGACGGCGGCGGCCAGGAGGTCTATCACCTGCACGCGCATATCCTCGGTGGCAAACGCCTGCCGTTTTGAACCGACCCCACCGCCCGCGTTCGCGGCTGTCCCGGCTGGAGCATGACCTGTCCGCCGTGCTGGGCGAGGAAAACCTCGGGCCACTGCTGGCTGTCACCCGCCTGCGCAAGCTATGGCCGGAGATCGTCGGGTCGATGATGGCGGCGCGCACCGAGCCGGTGCGCATCGAGGAGCATGCGGATGGGCATGACGGCGGCCGGCGGCTGTGGATCGCCGTCGATCATTCCATCATGGCCCAGCAGATCCGCATGCTGCGAAGCGATATCCTGCGCGCCTGCCGCAGCCGCGCCCGCATCGAGGGACTGACACAAATCCGCACGCAAATGCTGGCCGGGGCGGGCATGCGAAGCCCGGCACCGCGACGCACGCGGCCTGCACCGCTCCGCATGCGCAAGGCTATTGCGCAATCGCTGAAGCAGGTGAACAATGACAGACTTCGCCGGGCCATATACGCAGCCAGAGTGGCCCAGCTCATCCATGCCGACACATCAGAAGCGGCGAGTCAGGAGGACGAAGCGTGAAGAGAATGTTGGCCATGGCCGCCCTCGCCGTCATTGCCTCTTCGATGTTGCATCTCGGACAGGCCGAGGCGCGACGTTTCGGCGGCGGCGCCAGCTTTGGCTATCATCGCCTGATCCCGCATGCGCCCTCGGGCGCCTATCGCTCCCGCCCCATGTTCGGTCCGCGTACGGGCGGCATGCCGCGCCGCGGCATAATGGGTGCCGTCGCCGGCCTGGCCTTCGGCGGCCTGCTCGGCTCGCTGCTGTTCGGCAGCGCCTTCCACGGCATCAACCTATTCGACATGCTCATCCTCGGCGGCATCCTGCTGTTGATCCTCACCATCATGCGCCGCAAGGCGGGACCCATGGCCTATGCCGCCCAGCCGTTCTCCGGCATGCAGGGCATGCAGGCGCAGTATCGCGGCTTCACCGGCGCCACCGATGCGCCTCCGAGCCAGCTTCCGCCATCCATCGACCGGGAACGCTTCCTGACATCGGCAAAGCAGATCTTCGTGCGCATGCAGGCCGCCTGGGATGCCAAGGACATCGCCGACATCCGTCGCTTCTGCACCCCCGATATTGCCTCGCGCATTGAGGCGGACATGGCCTCGCTGGGCGAGGGACGGGCACTGACCGAGGTGGCCATGCTCAATGCCGAGCTCGCCGATGTATGGCCCGAATCCGGCTATGAATGGGCGGCGGTGAGCTTCGACGCCATGCTGCGCGAACAGAGCCTGGACGCCGCCGGCGCCCTGACCGAGGACATCCGCCACGAGGTGCGCGAATACTGGATCTTCCGCCACGACCCCCGCCACGCCCTGGAGCACGCCGACAACGCCGAGGTGCTCAAGGCGCCGCACACCGCCGCGGTGCTGCAGAGCTTCGGCAAGCGCGCTGCTGCGGAGCCCGGCCCCCTCACCGCCGAGCGCTTCAAGGCGCTGCTCAACGAAGTCAAGGCCGAGACCGGCCATGATCTCGGGAGAGACCCGCTGGCCCGCCAGCGCCCACCGTGGCGCCGATAGCAGCGCCTTTGCCGCCGCCCGCAATCGCGCCGATGATGGCGCCGACAGCCGCTCCTCCGCCGATACGCTCAGCGCTTTGCTTTCCGCGGCCTTTGCCGGCAACGTCATACTCGGTCGATTCCACCGGCACGATGTTTCCGTTGATGCGGATGCCGGTTAGCTCGAGCGTCAGCTGCGCACTTCCTGTGATTTTCCCAGCTTCCTTCGCTTGCGCCAGTTTGCCGTACACGTCGGCGCCTTTCGGCGCCACAACAGTGTTGCCCACGGTCAACGGACTTTCCAGGCTGGCGTGAAACGGATCGCCGATCTGGTTGGTCGAGGAATCCACCGTATCGATCATGCGTACCAGGAGGGAAGTGCCTGCTGGGATCGTGATTGCATGTGTGGCCCCTGTGCTTGGCGGCGCGGGCTGGCCAGCAGCAACGGATGTAGCAGGAGCAGCGGCTGCGGGCGCAGCCGCCATGGCGCTCGATTCGCTTTCGGTTTCGTCGAATCCAATGTTCAGCACTTCCTTGGTTGGGAAGATTTGCTCCTTACCGTCCACCTCGAAACGGATATTGAGCGGAGATCCTCCCAGGAATCGGCCCTGCATGATCTGGCCGCTCTTCAATTCGAGCGTGTCGCCGAGCGCGATCCCCGGCAAAGAGACTGCGGCGATGGTCACGG
>OFHG01000169.1_pt1 | contig 28038 bp, 38 predicted proteins | sample 1521931 | NCBI WGS metagenome assembly OFHG01 (sample SAMEA2468438, study PRJEB22500) | soil metagenome | biome: Glassland; feature: Farmland; material: Clay | place: Australia | collected 2013-01-31 | depth 0.55 m
CGGCGAGGTAGGAGACCTTGCGCTCCTGGTCGGTCAGGCCGTGGACGACGACGCCGACGGTCAGGCCCAGGAAGCCGTAGATGCGCCCCATCCATTCGGAGTCGCGCCGGGCCAGATAGTCGTTGACGGTGACGACGTGCACGCCGCGTCCCGACAGCGCATTGAGCACGGCAGGCAGAGTGGCGACGAGAGTCTTGCCCTCGCCGGTAGCCATTTCGGCGATGCGCCCGCTGTGCAACGCGTAACCTCCGATAAGCTGCACGTCGAAAGGAATCATCTCCCAGGTGAGGGGGTGCGCGCAGAAGCCGGCGCAATGACTTATATGGAAGACGGCATCCAGATGCAAACGGGAACCGGTGGGGGCGTTTTTAGAGGCTTGAAACGCGTGATCACCGGCGAAAGCTTCTTCATAACCACTTTTTTGAATACCGCCAACCGCAAGAGCCACGTGGCCTTTGCGGCCCCATACCCGGGCAAAATCATCTCATTGGATCTGGCCAACCTGGGCGGTGAATTCCTATGCCAAAAAGACGCATTCCTGTGCGCTGCGCAGGGTACCGAGATCGAGATTGCCTTCACCAAGCGCCTGGGTGCCGGGCTTTTTGGCGGCGAGGGTTTCATTCTGGAGCGCCTGCAAGGGGATGGGCTGACTTTCGTGCACGCCGGCGGCACGATTATCGAGAAGAATCTGGCGGCGGGGGAGAGCCTGCGGGTGGATACCGGCTGCCTGGTAGCCTTTTCACCTAGCGTAAGCTATGATATCCAATTCGTTGGCGGTTTCAAGAATGCCCTGTTCGGGGGTGAGGGGGTCTTCCTGGCGCGCATGACCGGTCCGGGCAAGGTCTACCTGCAAAGCCTGCCCTTCTCACGCCTGGCAGATCGGATCTTCGCTGCCGCAAAATATCGCCAGGTAGGCGAAAAACCGGGTGCGGCTGGCCTGGGCGGCAACGTATTGGGTGGCCTTCTCGGCGGTGATCGCAACTTCTAACGCTTGGCCGCCTGCCAGAGAGCTTCCATTTCTTCCAGGGACAAATCGGAGAGGCTCCGCCTTTGCCGGCGGGCCGCTGCCTCGATCACGGCAAAGCGCTTGCGGAAGCGCAGGTTGGCCTCCCGCAAAGCGCTCTCCGGCTCCACCTGGTACCAACGGGCCAAATTGACCACTGAAAAGAGCAAATCTCCCACTTCGGCCGCACGCGCATGCGCGTCTGCGGCCGAACGTACTTCTTCCAGCTCTTCCTGAACTTTAAGCCACACCCCTTCGATATCGGTCCAATCAAAGCCCACGTGATTGGCACGCTTCTGATATTGTTCGGCCTGCACCAGGGCCGGCAAAGTTTTCCCAATGCCATCCAGCAGGCTGGCCTCACCTTTGCCGTTTACGAGGCGTTCCTCGGCCTTCAGCTTTTCCCAATTTTGCAGGACCTCGCGGGTGCCATTCACCGCCAATTGGCCAAAAACGTGGGGGTGGCGGTGGACAATCTTGGTATGGATGCCGCTCAGAACTTCGGCCATGTTGAATTCGCCGGCTTCAGATGCGATTTGGGTGAGCATCACGATCAATAGCAATAAATCGCCGAACTCCTCGCGCATCGCCTGCGGATCATTTTCGTCAAGGGCCGCCAGTGCTTCGTAAGTCTCCTCAAGCAAAGATGGCCGCAACGACTGTAAGGTCTGCTCACGATCCCACGGGCAGCCATTGGGCGCGCGCAGATGGGCGATAACCTCCAGGAAAGCCTCGAAACCGGATTCATGACCCAAGGGGGGCAGGTATAACGCAGTCAGCAGGCCGATATGCTGGCTGCGGTCGATCTGGTACAGAGGCATCGTTTCAACCAACGAATGTTCGGTGCCGGCGGCATGCACCAGGGTCACCGGATGCTCATCCGGGTAAAGGGCCATCAAGGTCAGCTTCACATCCGAAGCAACCTGAGGTGAATAAATCTGGGCCACGATCGCCGGGGAACTGGTCGGGAAAGGCGGCACGTGCAAGCCAGCCAGCTCCAGGGCATCAACCAGGGCGGTGTGTGGAAGAGGGTCTAGCCCAATGGCGGAGAGGACCGGCTCGAGGAAACTGAGGCCTTCGACAAGGTGCAACGGCAAGCCTTCCTGGCGGGCGCGCCGGGCGATTTCGGGGGCAGTCGCTTCAGCCACGAAAGGGTGGCCAGGTACCGCATAGATGACCCCTTGCGGCCGGCGTCCCAGTTCCAAAACTTTTTCTACAATCTGCGTGTATACGCCCTCGAACGAATCTCCCTGTGTGTAAAGGTCATCGAAAGAATGAATCACTAAGCCGGGCGGAAGACCGGCCGCGACCGGGTGCTGGCGCGTGCGCAAATATACTTCTTCTGCGTCTTGCAGCGTCCGCCAGGCCTGGCGCGTCAACAGAGCCGGATCGCCAGGGCCAAGACCGAGCAGTGTAATTCCACCAGAAGGTTCAACTGTCATAACCACCAACCTCTCATTAGCACCTGTTTAAAGCAAAACGTAATGCGCAAAACGCAACCGGAGCGGGACACCCCCATCCGAAAAGCGTCTTACACATTACGCTCCCAGTTTGATTACGACAAAATCAGCGCTTGGTGTAAGTCGGAGCCTTGCGGGCACGCTTGAGGCCGGGTTTCTTACGCTCTTTCACGCGCGCGTCACGCGTCAAGAAACCGCCTTTGCGCAGCGCCGAGCGCAGGTCCGGATTCATCTTCGCCAGTGCGCGGGCGACGCCCAGCTGTATTGCATCGGTCTGGCCGGTCACGCCACCACCGCGCACAACCACGGTGATATCCATCTGGCCGCGCTCATACCCGGCGGCCTGAAGCGGGGCCATAATGCTTTCCACATCACCCAGGCGACCGAAGTATTCATCCCCGGGTTTTTCATTCACGATGAACCTGCCTGAACCGGTCATGATCCGCACACGAGCGGTGCTTTCCTTGCGACGCCCAATGCCCTCGTAATATTGAACTGCCATGAATCTTACTCCTTATCCAGGGCCAGAGGCTTGGGATTTTGCGCCTCATGAGGATGGTTCGGCCCGGGGTATATCTTTAGCTTCTTAATGATCTGGCGACCGAATTTGTTATGCGGCAACATGCCCCAAACCGCGGCGCGAATGACGCGCTCCGGGTGCTTCTGCAGCTGATCGCGCAGGCTGATAGCCTTTAACCCGCTGGGGTACATGGAGTGCCGATAGTAGATCTTTTCCACCATCTTATTACCGGTTACCTGAATGCGCTCGCAGTTGACCACCACGACGAAATCGCCGGTATCCATGCCAGGGGTAAAGCTTGGCTTATGTTTACCCAGCAAAATGCTGGCAATTTGAGTAGCCAGGCGTCCCAGGTTCTGTTGGTTGGCATCCACCAAGATCCAATCCCGAGTGATCTCGCCGGCTTTAGGAATGTACGTTTTTTCCACGCTTAATCTCTCCATCTACCGGCGAAGTGTGCGGTTCAGCATACGAAAGCAACCTGCTCCACTTTAACCGGGCTTGGTAAAATTCTCAATCTTCCAATCAGGCAGTCTCTTCCACCGGGTATACCACCGCTACCAAGGTCAAGCCTTGTGGCGGCGCCAGCCCTTGAACCATTCTCGGCGGGGCCTGCTGCAAATTTCGGGCAATGTCCTGCAAATCCAACTTGCCCTGGGCTACTGACACCTGAGTGAACACCATTCGTCGCACCATACGGTACAGAAAGGCATTCGCCGACACGACAAAAGACAGGTCGGGGCCATTTTGCGCCCAATCCGCCTCAAAAACGATACGCATTGTACTGCCTCCAGCGCGGGGCGGGGTGCCGAAAGCAGCGAAGTCATGCGTGCCGATGAACAGGCGGGCGACCTCCTGCAGACTCTCCAGGGTCACTGCAGGCCAGACTCGCCAGGCATAGCGATCCCGCAAGGGATCACGGGCTGGCAAGCAGTAGATCCGGTAACGATAATGACGGGCCGCGGCAGCGTAGCGGGGGTGAAAATCAGGGCGGACAACCCGTACCGCCTGTACGGCGATATCTGCCGGCAGACAGGCATTCAACGCCGCCTGAAGCGCATCCGAGGGATGCTGCCATTCGAGATCGAAAGCAAACACCTGTCCGGTAGCATGTACGCCACTATCGGTGCGGCCGGCAGACAGGATCGAATGGCCTTGCCAGCCCAATTGGCGTAACGCCTCTTCAAAGACGCCTTGAACCGTGCGTTCTTCTAACGCGTCCTGGGTCGTCTTCCGGCGGTGTGCCTGCCGCTGCGAACCACGCAAATGGGTCCCGTCATAGGCGAGGATAACCTGGTAACGTGCCATCACAAGCTATTTGGCCACCCGCCAGCCGTTCACACTTCGCCGGCTGGCTGGCGGCTAACAGCTAATCTTCCACCAACTCTAAAAGCACCATCTCCGCCGAATCGCCCATGCGTGGTCCCAGCTTGATCACGCGGGTATATCCACCATGGCGATTCTCGTAACGAGGTGCGATATCATCGAACAACTTTTTAACCGTCTGGGCATCGCTCAAGCGAGAGGCAGCCAACCGGCGGGCATGCACCATCTTCGCTTCGCCGGCTTGGTTGCCGTGTTTCGCCAGGGTAATCAATCGCTCCGCCAGGCTGCGGGCTGCCTGCGCCTTAGCACGCGTGGTACGAATGCGCTCATGGTCAAACAGTTGTTTCACCAGATTACGCCGCAAAGACCGGCGATGATCTTTTGATCGACTAAGTTTATATCCAGCTACTCTATGTCGCATTGCTAACTACTCCGCATCTTTCTCTTCTTCGGTAATGAGATAGCCTTTTTCGGTCATTTTCTGGCGTAATTCATCCAGACTTTTCTCACCGAAGTTACGGATGGACATGACTGCTTCGTCACCTTTTTCCAGCAACTCAATCACTTCACCGACAGTGGTAATGCCGGTGCGTTTGAGCGAATTGAACACCCGCACCGAGAGATCCAGATTTTCAATGGGGGTCTCGATCATTTCGCTGGTCAGGCGGCTACCTTCCTCTTCTTCGAGAGCAATGGCTGCCAGCGATTCCTCGCTGATGCCTGCCAGGTGGCGCAGGTGATCAATCAGGATCTTGGCGCTGGTGCTCAAGGCCTCTTCCGGGCCAATGGTGCCATCCGTCCATATCTCCAGGATTAATCTGTCATAGTTAGTGCTCTGACCGACGCGGGCGTAGCCCACCTCCCAATTGACACGCCGGACAGGACCATAGATGGCGTCAACCGGCAATTCACCTATGGGTAAGCGGCCGGTGCGATCGTCGGCAGGGGAATACCCCCGGCCGCGTTCCACCGCCATCTCAATCTCCAGCTTGGCGTTCGGATCATCTACCGAAAACAGGTAGAGGTCCGGGTTGACAATCTCCACTTCCGGCGGTGCAATGATGTCGGCTGCAGTAACCACACCACCCCCGCGCACCTCCAGGTGCAGGCGGGCAGTGTCTACCTCCTGCAGCTTCATCCGCAGTTGCTTGATTTGTAACATCACCCGGATGACGTCTTCACGTACGCCGGGGATGTCGCTAAATTCATGTTGTACATCCGCAATGCGAATAGAGGTGACCGCCGCACCCTCCAGGGAGGAAAGCAAGACACGACGCAGCGCGTTGCCCAGCGTGATACCATAGCCACGCTCCAGCGGACTGATGATAAACTTGCCATAATTGCGCGCTTCAGCTTCGCGCTCAATTTTAGGCGTTACCATATTACTCAAACCGATCACGGTTCACCTCTTCCCCAATTGTATGATTCCAATGAACAGGGTTGCACGTTGGAACGGCGTGCGCGCAGCGCACCTCGCCCACCAACGTGCAACAAATCTGACTTAACGTGAGTAGTACTCGACGATAAGCTGTTCTTGTAGATTGCCGTCGATCTCAGCGCGCTCGGGCAAACGAATAATTGTGCCGGACAATTGCCCAAGGTCACGCGTCAACCAGGCCGGAACGTTGTGCGGCTCGGCGAAATCGGGCAGCTCTTTGAAGTATGTGCGACTGCGCGAACCATCGCGCACAGAAACAATGTCGCCAATAGAAACCAACATTGAAGGCACATCCGTGCGGCGGTCGTTTACCGAAAAATGGCCGTGGGTGACCAGTAATCGCGCTTGCGCCCGGCTTTCAGCGTAACCCAAACGATAGATGACATTATCCAGGCGGGACTCCAGGATTTGAAGCAGGTTCAAACCGGTGAGCCCACGGCGTTGCAATGAAACTTCATAATAACGATGGAACTGGCGCTCTAAAATGCCATAAACCCGGCGCGCCTTCTGTTTGGCGCGCAGCTGGCGGTTGTAGTCCGACTCGCGACGGCGGCGGAACTGAGCGCCTTTCCCATGTTCACCCGGGGGATAACCCCGTCTTTCAAAAGCACATTTCGGAGTGAAGCAACGCGCTCCCTTAAGAAAGAGCTTTTCGCCTTCACGCCGGCAAAGTTTACATACAGGTCCACGATATTTCGCCATATCGTCTTATCAAATCCTTCCTAAAAGAGATTACACGCGGCGTTTCTTCGGAGGCCGGCAACCATTATGTGGCACCGGCGTCACATCGGTGATAGACACCACCTTCAAACCCTGGGCCTGGACGGCGCGAATGGCCGACTCGCGACCGGGGCCAGGACCCTTGACGTACAACTCAACTTCTTGCAGGCCCATTGCCATGGCAGTTTTAATTGCCTGTTCGGCAGCCAGGCGTGCGGCAAATGGTGTGCTTTTGCGCGACCCTTTAAAGCCCACTGAACCGGCGCTGCCCCAGGCTACCGTGTTGCCCTGGCTGTCGGTAATAGTTACAATTGTATTGTTGAAAGTCGCGTAAACATGCACCTGCCCACTCGACAGGGTTCGTTTTACTTTGCGTACCCCGCCTTTACGGCGCGTAGAACGTACACTTTGAGCCATAACACCTCACTTTGCACCTAGATTTTCGCCCGGAACCTGCACATTTCCATTTGGCTGGCAGCCGCTGGGGAGGAAGGACCCCAACCAGTCAGGCAAAAATGGCAGGAGGACAAAATCAAATATTATTTCTTCTTGGCACCACGCCGCCTGCCGCGCCCGGCAACGGTCTTCTTAGGACCTTTGCGAGTGCGAGCATTGGTGCGCGTACGTTGCCCGTTCACCGGGAGGTTACGACGGTGGCGTAATCCCCGATAGCTGCCGATCTCGATCAGCCGCTTGATATTCAACTGGGTCTCGCGGCGCAGATCGCCCTCAACCTTATAATTCTGGCTGATGTAATCACGCAGTTGGGCAACTTCTGCATCGGTCAGATCTTTGACACGGGTTTCAGGGCTCACCCTGGTCGCCGCCAGAATGGCATGTGAGCGTGGCACACCGATGCCATAAATATAGGTCAGCCCAATTTCAACCCGCTTATTGCGCGGTAAGTCAATGCCTTCGATACGTGCCATATCCCACTATCCTTGTCTCTGCTTGTGCTTAGGATTCTCACAAATCACATACAGAACGCCCTTGCGCCTGACGATTTTGCATTTGGCACAGCGCTTCTTAATCGACGAAGAAACCTTCATGATGACAATCTCCTACATTCCCGGCTCCCGCCGGTATATTCAGCCAAAGTTCTAATTATACCAGTTTTCACTCTTTTCGTCCAGCCCGATTTTAAATTTGCTCAGGGCAAGGTCAGAATAAGTGGATCCCCTACGGTCACCGCAACCGAATGTTCGAAATGAGCGGTCAACGAATTATCGGCTGAAACAACCGTCCACTCATCAGCCAGCACACGGGTGTGGGCAGTCCCGATCAGCACCATGGGTTCCAGGGCGATGGTCAGACCAGGACGCAGTGGCATACCACGACCCGGCATGCCGTAATTCGGCACCTGAGGTCCCTCGTGCATCTCGCGCCCAACCCCGTGCCCGGTATATTCCCGGGTGAGGAAATAACCCTGCGCTTCGACGTATTCCTGAACGGCATGAGAAACGTCGCCAACGCGGTTACCGATCCGTATAGCGGCAATGCCCTTGTAAAGCGCTCCTTCGGTCACATCCAGCAGGCGCTGCGCTTCGGGGGTAATCTCCCCGACTCCCATGGTAAAGGCCGAATCACCAACAAAGCCATCCAGCAAGGTGCCACAATCAATGGAGACGATGTCGCCTTCCTTAAGTTTGCGCTTGCCAGGGATACCGTGTACCAACTCTTCATTGACGCTGACGGTAATCGTCGCCGGATATGGATACGGCCCCGGATATCCTTTAAAAACCGGTACGCCGCCGTGTTTGCGGATTACTTCTTCAGCAGCGGCATCTAGTTCGCCAGTGGTCACTCCCGGGTGCACCAGATCACGCACGGCTGCCAGCGCCTGGGCATTTACCCGGCCGGCTTCTCGCATAAGGGCTAGCTCATGCTGACTTTTAATAACGATATTTCGATCCCAACTCATTTTTAAATTACAGCCGATAAAGCATCCATCATGTCTTCGCCAACCTTTTCTATGGACTGCGTTCCATCGATCTCCAACAACTTATTGCGCTCCTGGTAGTAGTTTATTAGCGGCATGGTTTGCTCGAGGTAAACGCGGATGCGGCGAATCACCGTCTCGGCCTTATCATCATCTCGCTGGTAAAGCTCAGAACCATCAAAATCGCAGAAACCCGCTTTGCGGGGTGGATTGAACTTTTCATGAAATACATGTCCTTCTGCCCGGCAAGTCCAGCGTCCGGTCAGACGCTCAACCAACACATCTTCCGGCACTTTGATGTAGGGGACACCGTTCACCTGGCTGCCGAAATCCTCCAGCATGGCATCCAACGCCTGCGCCTGAGCGGGTGTGCGCGGAAAGCCATCCAACAGGGCGCCGTTGGCGGCATCCAGGCGCGAGAGGCGCTCACGTATCATGGCGATGGTGACATCGTCCGGCACCAGCTCGCCACGATCCATATACCCCTTGGCCAACTTACCCAATTCGGTCTGGGCTTTCAAGTTTTCCCGGAAAATATCCCCAGAGGAGACGTGCGGCAACTCCAATTTTTCAGAAACAATCTGAGCCTGAGTGCCTTTTCCCGCTCCAGGCGGGCCGAGCAAAACAACATATGTGGGCATGGGCTTTCCCTTAGCGCACTAACAACGCCTCATCATAGCCATGTAGCTTGAGTTCGGCCTCAATGTTAAAGAACATGTCCCGTACGACACCCACCACGATCAACCAGCCGGCCGAAGAAACCAACAGCAAGCTGGTGCTTTGCTGGCCGAAAGGGATCACCAGCGATATCAACCAGGGCAGGATTGCCACCACGCCCAGAAAGACTGCGCCTGGTAAAGTGATACGGCTTAAGACCCGGTTTAAGTACTTTTGCGTGGGCGCGCCGCGGCTCACGCCCGGGATTTGAGCGCCAACGCGCTTGAGGTTTTCACCATAATTCTGTTGCTGGAACAGCACGTTGGTGTAGAAAAATGTAAACAACACTACCATCAAGAAGTACATCATGTAGTAGAAAGTACCCTGACCGGCGAACAGCTTTTGAATATCGGAGGCGATGGAGGCGATGAATGTCGAGCCGGATTGCAGGAAGAAACCGGCGATGATGGCGGGGAAAACCAGCAACGATTGGGCAAAGATCAAGGGGATCATGCCGGCCATATTGACCATCAAGGGCAGCGTACCCTTGACCGGCATCGACATGCGGTTGCCCACCCGGCGCCCGGGGTACATCACCGGCACGTTGCGCCGTCCCTGCTGGACGAACACAATTGCGAAGACGGTAAGCGAAACGAAGAATATGATCCCGGCCAGGATGTACCAGCGGTTTTGCTGGTCAGCCATCAGGCTGCCGAATTGGGCCGGAATGCGCGCCACGATGCCGGCGAAGATGATCAATGACAAACCCTGGTTACGGATGCCGAACTCGGAGATCAACTCGCCCAGCCAGATGGCGAACATGGTGCCGGCCGTCATGCTGGCGATGATAGCGATCGACGGCAGTAAATTTGCCCCGCTAAAGCCGAAGTTCTTGATGATCGGGGTGTTAGTCAGGCCCGAGAAGAGGTTGATCTGGCCAATCGCTTGCAGCATCGCCATCGGCACGGAAAGGATATAGGTCCATTTCTCCATCCATTTCTGGCCTTCGCGTGGATCCTCCTCCATGCGCTTTTGCAGCGCGGGGATGATCGGAACCAACAACTGCAGAATAATCTGCGCCGTAATGTATGGATAAACGCCCATTGCCAGCACAGAGAAATTCGATACCGTGCCGCCAGACAGCAAGTCCAGCAAACCCAACAACGTTCCCCCGGCGCCGCCACTACTCAAAAGGCCTTGCAGCGCAGCACGGTCAACGCCCGGAACCGGGACGTGTGCGGCCAGACGATAAACCACCAAAAGGCCCAGGGTTATCAATAATTTGCGTCGTATGTCAGGTGCTGTCCAAAGAAAGCGCCAAGCAGACCGCTTCATGGATACTTCTCCTTAAGCAACTTCACTTTACTTCTACGGTCTCTACGCTGCCACCGGCAGCTTCGATCTTGGCCTGCGCACCTTTGCTTACGCGATGAACACGCACCTTAAGCGCCACGCTGAGTTCGCCGCGCCCCAGGATGACAACCGGGTTCCTTGGATTACGCAGCAAGCGGGCTGCGGCGAGGCTTTCAGGAGTGATCGCGCTGCCCGCGGCGAAGTCCGTCAACTGGTCCAGGTTGACCTCGTTGTATTCAACTGTATTCAAAGGCGTGAAGCCTTTACCACGCACAAACGGCAGGCGCCGGAAGAAGGGCAGGTTACCGCCCTGGTGGTACAGGCGCGTCCCACCACCGGCGCGTGCGCCCTGACCCTTGGTACCTCGACCGGCCGTCTTACCCTGCCCGGCCGAAATACCGCGTCCCACGCGTTTGCGCCCTTTTTTCGATCCTTCTTGAGGTCTAAGATCGTGCAACTTCATGATCATCCCTATTCATTTTCTTCTACCAGCACAAGGTGACTGACCTTGGCCAGCATGCCGCGCAGCACTGCAGAATCTACGTGTTCAATGGTTTGGTGCATGCGGCGCAAGCCCAGTGCACGGACGGTGGCTTTTTGACGCTTAGAATAGCCAATCGGACTCTTCACAAGCGTCACACGGACGATTTTTTCGGTTTGGGCGGATTTAGCCATTTTTCCTCCGCTCCCAGAAAGGCGCCAAATCCTTGGGAGATTTACCCCGACGAGCAGCCTCTTCTTGTGGTGATTTGAGCTGTTCCAATGCATTCATGGTAGCCATCACCACGTTGAGGATATTATTGCTGCCCAAGGATTTAGTCAGGATATCGGATATGCCAGCGGCTTCCAAGACGGCGCGCACACCACCACCGGCAATAACGCCCGTACCGGCGGAAGCCGGCTTGAGCAGCACTCGCGCTCCGGCGACCTTACCTATCACTTCGTGAGGGATGGTCGAATCGAACAGGTTCACCGAATGCATATCGGAGCGTGCGCGCTCGGAAGCTTTGCGCATGGCGTCCGGAACTGCATTGGCTTTGCCTATACCTACCCCAACTTTACCCCGGTTGTCGCCAACTACCACGGTGACACGGAAGGAAAAACGGCGGCCACCTTTGACGACTTTTGCCACACGGGCGATATCTACGACGCGTTCGTCTAATTCTTGGGTTAATTCAGAAAACTCGTAGTCTGACATACTTTTCTCCTTGTAACGAGCCGGGGCGTAGCAACGCTCCAAACGTCGTTACTAGAAATCCAGGCCACCCTCGCGGGCGCCATCTGCCAGCGCTTTCACACGCCCGATGTAACGATAGCCGCCGCGATCGAATACTACCTTTGCGATGCCTCTGTCTTTGGCTCGTTCGGCAAGCAGTTTACCGACCCGGCGAGCCTGTTCGGTCTTCTTGAGCCCAGCCATTTCCTCGCGCAATGCCGAGTCGATTGTGGAGGCCGAGACCAGGGTATGACCAGCCTCATCGTCGATCACCTGCGCATAAATCTCCGCCAGGCTGCGAAATACGTTCAAACGTGGCCGTTCCTGTGTACCAGCAACGGTTTTACGAACGCGCATATGGCGCCGATTGCGAGCAGCAGAACGAGATTTATTGGTAGCCATGCTTACACCTTACCAGCCTTACCAGCCTTACGGCGAATCTTCTCATCGATATATTTGATGCCCTTGCCTTGATAGGGCTCTGGAGGGCGCACCTTGCGAATATCGGCTGCCACCTGCCCAACGGTCTGCTTATTGTGACCCATAACCTTGATCTGGCGGGTTCTGGCATCTACTTCAAAGCTGATCCCCTCCAAGGGTTCGATGACCACTGAGTGAGAGTAGCCAACATACAGGACGAGATTTTTACCATTCATTTCGGCGCGATAGCCGACGCCATTGATTTCTAATGTTTTTTCAAAGCCAGTGCTTACACCTACGACCATGTTGTTGATCAGGGCACGCGTCATACCATGCATGGCGCGATGGATTGGTTCGTCAGATGGACGTTCCACCACAACCTGACCCTCATCTTTTTTAATGGTCATCGACGACGGGAATGTGTGGCTGATCTCTCCTTTAGGCCCTTTGACACGTACATAGGTGCCCTTGATCTCCACATTCACACCGTCTGGGATAACCACCGGCATGCGACCAATTCGTGACACTGCTCCAACCTCCTGCAGACATCCCACTGCCGATCAGGCGTTGCCTGCCGCAATGGCCATCCGCGTGTTAAAGAATTACCAAACCTTGCAGAGCACCTCGCCGCCCACACCCAGCTGGCGAGCGCGCTGGCCGGTCATCACGCCTTTTGGGGTGGAGAGAATGGCAACGCCCAAACCGGAGAGCACCCAGGGGATTTCCTGTTTGTTCGTGTACACTCGACGACCAGGGCGGCTTACCCGCTCCAGCCCGCTGATCACCGGGCGACGCTCGCGGCGCTCGCCTACGTATTTCAATCGAATGCGCAGCATTTTCTGCCCGGCGGTCTTGCCATCTACCACCTCGTAGCCACTCACATAACCTTCTTCCTTCATGATCTTGGCTATCGAAACCTTGATCTTCGAACTTGGCAAGGCTACCGTGGTATGCCCGGCGAGGACCGCATTGCGAATGCGGGTCAACATATCACCGATAGGATCTATGATACTCATATGTTCACCTCCGCCCGGCTACCAGGAAGATTTCGTCACGCCGGGGATCTTGCCTTCAAGAGCCAGCTCACGAAAGCAGATACGGCACAGCCCGAAGCGGCGAATATAACCACGCGGCCGCCCACAAATCTTGCAGCGATTGCGGACACGGGTGGGGTATTTCCGTCGCGTTTCTCTAATCACCATGCTTTTCTTTGCCATGGTTTATCCTTCCTTCCTGAACGGCATGCCGAGCATTTGTAGAAGCTGCCGGCCTTCTTCGTCAGTCCGTGCTGTGGTTACAATGCTGATTTCCATGCCGCGGATCTTATCGATTTTATCGTACTCGATTTCCGGGAACACCAGTTGCTCGCGCAACCCAAGGGTGTAATTTCCACGACCGTCAAAAGCATTTGGGGAAATACCGCGAAAATCGCGCACGCGCGGCAAGGCAATATTCATCAGGCGATCCAGAAAAGCCCACATGCGATCGCCGCGCAGGGTCACTTTGACGCCGATGGGACGGCCTTCGCGCAGCTTGAAGTTGGCGATGCTTTTGCGGGCCTTCGCCACGACCGGTTTTTGGCCAGTAATCTGGGTCAGGTCTGCAACTGCAGCGTCAATCGCCTTGGCATTGTCCAGCGCCTCGCCCAGGCCGATATTCACCACCACCTTCCTGATGCGTGGTACCTGCATGGTGTTGTGAAAATCAAGCGATTTTTCCAGGCCCGGCACGACTTCGTTAAGATATCTTTCTTTTAGGATATTACTCATATGATTGCTCCCTACCAGCCGCTCAGTCAATCAACGCCTGGCAGTTTTTGCAAATCCGCCGTGATTCATTATTTTCGCGCTGAATTGCCACTCGCGATGGCTCGCCGCATTTCGGGCACACCAACATCACATTGGAGATATCCATAGGCGCTTCAAATTCAATAATGCCCGGATTCACCGTACGGCCCTGAGTTTGCACCTGGCGTTGGTGCTTCTTGCGAATGTTAATGCGTTGAACCACCACGCGATGCTCGTCCGGCAAAACTTTGATCACCTCGCCGCGTTTGCCCTTATCCTCCAGGCGACCGCTGATGATTTCTACAGTATCACCTTTACGAATCTTTACTCTCACGTTTCTCGCTCCTGCGTGTGCTATCACACCTGACGCCAGCTCTAGAGGACCTCTGGAGCCAGCGAAACGATCCTCATAAAACCTTTTTCGCGCAACTCGCGGGCCACCGGTCCAAAAATGCGCGTTCCCCTCGGATTACGCCCATCCGTATCAAGGATGACAGCAGCATTATCGTCGAAGCGGATCGAAGAGCCATCCTCACGGCGCCATTCCTTGGCGCAGCGTACGATGACTGCCCGCACGATGTCGCTCTTCTTCACTGCGCCCTGTGGCGTAGCCGACTTGACCGTCGCGACGACGACATCCCCCACCCGCCCGTAGCGGCGAGTGGAACCACCCAAGACATGAATAACCAGCAGCTCACGTGCACCCGTGTTATCAGCAACCTTTAAGCGAGTTTCCTGCTGAATCATGGCTAAACCTCCAGGGCAGGCTCGCCGGCCGCGACATCATGGCGCAGAATTTCCTCCACCATCCAGCGCTTTTTACGCGAGAGGGGGCGACTTTCCACTATGCGCACCTGATCGCCGAGCTGGCAACCCAGCTCGTCGTGCGCCATCAGGTGTTTGCGGTCATGCACAACTTTTTTATATAACCGGTGACGGTAGGTGCGCGTAATTTCGACGATAACCGTCTTTTCCATTTTCGTGCTGGTTACGACACCGGTCAATCGACGTCGAGTATTCATTGCTCACCTTCCGTGCTTGCTGCGAGTTGCCGCTCGCGCAGGATGGTCAACATCCGGGCGATCTTGCGGCGAGTGAAGCGCAAGCGAGTGTAGTCTGTAAGTTCACCACTAGACAACTGAAAACGCAGCCGCATAAGTTCTTCACGAGCATCATTCAGGCGCGCCTGGATCTCTGCCGTGGGAAAGCTACGAATATCCTCTTCAGCCATCATTCGCCTCCTGTCAAATCATGGCGTGCGACGATCTTCGTCTTAATCGCCAACTTATACTGGGCCAGATGCAGGGCTTCCTTCGAAATATCATCCGGCAAGCCACCCCCGACCTCGAACATAATGCGGCCCGGTTTAACCACGGCCACCCAATATTCCACGTTGCCTTTCCCTTTACCCATGCGGGTTTCCGCCGGCTTACGAGTAACCGGCTTATCGGGGAAGATGCGGATCCAAAATTTTCCACGGCGCCGCATGGTGCGCACGATGGCGCGGCGAGCAGCTTCAATCTGGCGGGCCGATATCCAACCGGGCTCCAGAGCCATCAAACCAAAATCGCCGAAGGCCACTTCTGCGCCGCGCAGCGCCTTACCTTTCATGCGACCGCGCATCTGCTTGCGCCACTTTACACGCTTTGGCATTAACATAATGACATCCTCACTTGGATTTCGTCTGCAAACACCCGCAATCAGGCGGGGTATGCACAGCCAATCCGTTTATTCGCTCACGTAGACGCCTTCAGAAGACTCGGCTTTCTCTTCCACCTCGGGCAGCACTTCGCCTTTATAAATCCACACTTTTACGCCAATGCGGCCATAAGTAGTCAAAGCTTCCGACTGGGCATAGTCGATGTCGGCGCGCAGCGTCTGACGCGGTACGCGCCCTTCGCGCATATTGACCGTGCGCGCCATTTCCGCACCACTCAAACGGCCTGAAACTTCCACGCGGATCCCCTGCCCGCCCTGGCGCATGGCTTGCTGGATGGAACGCTTCATTGCGCGCTGGTAGCTAATACGCCGTTCAAGCTGCTCGGCGATGTTTTGCGACACCAGGTAAGCATCCAGGTCTGGCGATTTGATCTCTTTGATCTCCAGGTCAATTTTCTTGCCGACCACTGTCTCGAGGCTATGGCGAATCTTCTTGACGTTTTCGCCCTTCCGCCCGATCAAGATGCCGGGTTTAGCAGTATGCACAACCACCTTCACCTTGCCAGGGAAACGCTCGATTTCGATGCGGGAGACGCCGGCGCGCGGCGCCTCATTACGCACCAGGTCTCGCAACTCAAAATCCTGGTGCAAATTCCTTACGTAATCTTCGCCATCAGCAAACCAGCGACCTTCCCAGGTCTTGTTAATCTTCAAGCGAAAACCGATTGGATGAACTTTACGACCCATATGATCTCCTTAACCGAACTACGCCTGCCGCTCCCGCAGGATCACCGTGATATGAGATGAGCGTCGCAGCCAGGGCTTAAAACGTCCACGGGCACCGAATCGACGCCACTTTCGGGTGGGAGCTTCGTCAGCGAAAATCCGGTAGATGTACAGATCGTCCCGGCTAACCCCGAAGTTCTCTTCACCATTCGCCATCGCCGACGCCAGCACTTTGGAAACCGGATGTGCAGCCCCATTTGGCGTAAACTTCAGCAAGGTCAATGCTGCGACTGCGTCCTTGCCGCGCACCAGGTCGGCCACCAGGCGCACTTTTTGAGCGGAGACCGGAATGAAGCGCGCTTGAGCAAAGATATCATTCTCCATAGCTTACCTCATGACTCCTTTCCGGACAGTCTTCTTCTCGGCGAGATGACCTCGGAAGGTGCGGGTAGGAGCGAACTCGCCCAGGCGATGACCCACCATATTTTCTGTGATGTAAATGGGTACATGACGGCGACCATCATGTACGGCAACAGTATGGCCGACCAGCTGGGGAAAGATGGTGCTCGCCCGGCTCCAGGTGCGAATGACCTTCTTTTCGCCTCGCTCGTTCATGGCTTCGATTTTTTTCAATAACTTCGGCTCAATAAAGGGCCCTTTTTTAAGAGAACGTCCCATAGCTCTTTCTCCAACGTTTGAGTGGCGCCCCTAGTGTAGTGGCACCATCCAAGCAACCAATCTTAGCGGCGTTTCTTCCCACGGCGGCGGACAATGTATTTGTCCGTTTTCTTATTGCGGCGGGTCTTATACCCCAGGGTGGGTTTACCCCACGGGCTCTTGGGGCCCGGCAAACCGATGGGCTGGCGGCCTTCACCGCCACCATGCGGGTGATCGCGGGGGCTCATCGCCGAACCACGCACCGTCGGGCGAATACCCAGGTGGCGTTTACGTCCGGCCTTCCCCAATTTCACATTGCTGTGATCCAGGTTGCCCACCTGACCAATGGTGGCGTAACAGGCCTGGCGTACCAGACGCACCTCGCCAGAGGGCAAGCGCACTTGGGCGTAATCGCCCTCTTTCGCCAGGAGCTGGGCGGCACCACCGGCAGCGCGCACCAACTGGCCACCGCGGCCTTCTTTCAGCTCGATATTGTGCACCATGGTGCCGACCGGGATATTAGCGATCGGCAAACTGTTGCCCACCCGAACCTCCGCTTGATCACCGGCAATCACAGTATCGTTCACCTTGAGATCCAGGGGAGCGACGATATAACGCTTCTCGCCATCCGCGTAGAACAACAACGCCAGGCGGGCCGTGCGATTCGGGTCATATTCAATCGCTGCCACACGTGCGGGAATATTGCGCTTATTGCGTTTGAAATCGACCACGCGAATATGGCGCCGGCTTCCACCACCGCGATGGCGGACGGTAATACGACCGTACATATTGCGCCCGCCGCTTTTGCGCAGCGGCACGAGCAGTGAGCGTTCCGGCTTATTCTTGGTGATTTCCTCGAAGGTGTAGCCGGTCATACCCCGTTGGCCGGGGGTAATTGGTTTGTATTTTTTTACTGCCATCACTTCACCCCTTCAAACACATCAATCGTATCTTCAGGAGCCAACGTGACGATAGCTTTTTTATATCCGCTGCGGCGCACCAACAGTCGCCGGCTGCGCACGCGGCGCGTGCGCTTGGCAGACACGTTGATGATATTCACCCGCATCACGTCAACGTCGAACAACGTTTCTACTGCGTCTTTCACCATGGATTTCGTGGCATCTCCGCTCACCTCAAACACGTACTGGTGCAGCTTCTCGTTTTGGTAGTTCGATTTTTCTGTAATAAGCGGTCGGCGGAGCACATCATATATGGTCGGCATGGCTTCCTCCACCTATCCTAAAAACGATGCCAATACGTCCAGTACCTGGACCGGCATCACCAGCTTGTCGTAACCCAACAAATCGCGAATATTCAGATAATGGGCCAGCAGGGTCTTGGCATCCGGCAGGTTGTTGGACGAGCGAACCACGTCATCGTATTGAGCGTTCTTTTCCGGGATGACAATTAATGCGCTGGCACTGCCAACCAGTCTATCCAGCGCCTGAGCCATCAAGCGTGTTTTCGGTTCATCCACCTTCAGTTCGTCCAGCAAAACCAGGCCATTGTCGGCGGCTTTAACCGACAGGGCCGAACACAAAGCAGCCCGGCGCATCTTGCGCGGCATCGATTGCGAATAATCGCGTGGCTTGGGCGTGTGAACCTTGCCACCGCCGACCCACTGTGGAGCCCGCGTAGAACCCTGGCGCGCCCGGCCAGTGCCCTTCTGGCGCCATGGCTTGCGGCCACCCCCCCTCACATCACTGCGCCCTTTGGTGCTATGGGTGCCCAGGCGAGCGTTTGCCATCTGGCGCACAAAGGCCTGGTGCATCAAATCCACTTTCAGCGGGGCTTCAAAGATCTTCGCCGGCAGTTCAACCGTACGAACCTTCTCTCCCTGCATATTGAAGACGTCTACTTCCATAATCGCTTCGCTCCTCTGCGGGCTAAACCTTGCGCGCGCCTTGAACCAATACCAGGCCGCCCTTTGGGCCGGGTACCGATCCGCGCACCCCGATCAGGTTGCGCTCGGAATCCACCAGGACCACCAGCAAATTTTGGGAGGTGACACGCTCGTTCCCCATATGCCCGGGACCGCGGGCGCCTTTGTACACGCGACCGGGGGTGGTGCCCGAGCCGCGCGAACCCGGGGCACGGTGGCGATCCGATTGGCCATGGGTCTTCGGCCCACCACGGAAGTGGTAACGCTTGACACCGCCCTGGAAACCGCGGCCTTTGCTGGTTCCAATTACGTCGACGTGCTCACCGGTGGAGAAGACGTCACTTACGCCTAACTTGTCACCCTCCTTGACTTCGGGGTTTTTCTCCCGAAACTCACGAATAAAACGCAACGGAGGTAAACTGTTGCGTTTGAGGTGCCCAAGCTGGCCACCAGAAAGACGTTTTGGCTTGACTTCTTCAAATCCCAATTGCACCGCTGAATAGCCATCCTTAATAGCCTGGCGCACCTGGGTAACATAGCATGGGCCAGCTTCGATAAGAGTAACCGGAACTGCAGAACCGGCTTCATCGAAAATCTGGCTCATGCCGACTTTCTTGCCAATCAGCCCTTTCAACATCTCAGTTTTCTCCTGTCAACAAAATTCCGGGACTGTCAGCCTGGGCTGGGCAGCATCATCCCTGAACGCAACGCAGTCGGTCAGCATGCCGCGGAATCGGTGGTTTTGTCATCCGCGCGCAAAGCCGCTCTTACGTTACCTGTCAATTACGCATCCGTGTCTGGCGCCCCTTCAATCCAACCGGCACGCGACATAGACGCGGTAATTTCACAGTTTTTCAGATTTTAATTTCGATATCCACACCCGCAGGCAAATTTAGCCGCATGAGCATATCGATCGTCTTGGAGTCCGGATCCAGGACATCGATCAGGCGATTGTGGGTGCGAATTTCAAAATGCTCGTGTGAGTCTTTATCGATGAATGTCGAGCGGCGTATTGTAAACCGTTCTATGCGAGTTGGCAAGGGCACGGGACCAACAACCCTGGCCCCGGTGCGCTCGGCGGTTTCTACGATACGTTTCGCCGATTGGTCCAGAACTCGGTGATCGTAGGCTTTCAAACGGATGCGGATTTTTTGCTTTGCCATAGAGTTACCTACTCAAGGATCTTGGTGATCACGCCGGCGCCAACCGTCAGACCACCTTCACGAATTGCGAACTTCGAGCCCTGCTCCAATGCCACCGGCACGATCAACTCCACTTCCAGGTTCACATCATCCCCCGGCATCACCATCTCCACCCCTTCCGGCAGCTTGATGTTCCCCGTCACGTCCATCGTCCGGATGTAGAACTGCGGCCGGTAGCCCGTGAAGAACGCCTTGTGCCGCCCCCCTTCATCCTTCCTCAGCACGTACACCTGGCTCAGAAAGCGCCGGTGCGGCGTGATGCTCTTCGGGATCGCCACCACCTGCCCCCGCTCCACGTCCGTCCGGTCGATCCCCCTCAGCAGCAGCCCACAGTTGTCCCCGGCCATGCCCACGTCCAGCGACTTGTGGAACATCTCCACCCCCGTCACCACCGAGCTCAGGCTCTTGTCCCTCAGCCCCACAATCTCCACCGCCTCCCCTACCTTGATCTTGCCACGGTCCACCCGCCCCGTTACCACCGTCCCGCGCCCCTTGATCGAGAACACGTCCTCAATCGGCATCATGAACGGCCGGTCCACATCTCGCACCGGCTCCGGAATGTACTCGTCCACCACCCGCAACAACTCCTTGATGCTGGCATACTCCGGCGCATTCGGGTCCTTGCTGGTGCTTTCCAACGCCTGCAACGCACTCCCCCTCACGATCGGCGTCTCGTCCCCCGGAAATCCGTACTCGTTCAACAACTCCCGCAACTCTAACTCCACCAGCTCCAACAGCTCCGGGTCATCCATCATGTCCACTTTGTTCAAGTACACCACGATCGCCGGCACTTCCACCTGCCGCGCCAACAACACGTGCTCCCGCGTCTGCGGCATCGGCCCGTCCGGCGCCGCTACCACCAAAATCGCCCCGTCTACCTGCGCCGCCCCCGTGATCATGTTCTTGATGTAGTCCCGGTGCCCCGGCATGTCTACGTGCGCATAGTGCCGCTTCTCCGTCTCGTACTCCACGTGCGCGATGTTGATCGTGATGCCGCGCTCTTTCTCCTCCGGTGCATTGTCGATCGAATCGAACGCCCGAAATTCCGCCCTCCCCTGTAGCGCACACCACTTCGTGATCGCCGCCGTCAACGTCGTCTTCCCGTGGTCGATGTGCCCCATCGTTCCTACGTTCATGTGCGGCTTCGTCCGCTCGTATTTTTGCTTGGCCATAAATGCACTCCTTAATTAAGACATTTCATAAATTTCGTGGCTGGCATGATTATGCGCCAGTTAAAATCGCTCGGGCCACATTTTCGGCCACACGAGCGTAATGATCGAATTCCATCGTGAAGACCCCGCGTCCCTGGGTTGCCGAACGCAGGTCTGTGGCATAGCCAAACATCTCCGCTAGCGGCACCATAGAGCGTATCGCTTGAGCGTTTCCAGGGCGGATTTCCATGCCCAGGATCTCACCGCGCCGGGAGTTGAGCTGCCCGATGATTTCTCCCAGGGATTCTTCAGGAACGATTACTTCCACCTTCATGATCGGCTCCAACAAAACTGGATTACCTCTTTGGACGCCTTCTTTGAAAGCCATTGATCCGGCCATTTTGAACGCCATCTCACTCGAGTCCACTTCATGGTAAGAGCCATCGTAGAGACGGATTTTAATATCGACTACCGGGTACCCGGCAAGCACGCCACCATCGGCGGCTTCGCGCACCCCTTTTTCTACCCCGGGGATAAATTCGCGCGGGATAACCCCTCCCTTAATGTCATTTTCAAACAGGATTCCGCTGCCCGGCTCACCCGGCTCAAGTTCGATCACGACGTGGCCGTATTGGCCGTGGCCGCCGGTTTGTTTTATATAGCGATAATCCACTTTTTCTACCGGGCGGGTGATCGATTCGCGGTAAGCTACCTGCGGGCGTCCCACGCGCGCCTGCACCTTAAATTCACGCAGCATGCGATCGACCAGCACTTCCAGGTGAAGCTCGCCCATCCCCGAGATAATTGTCTGTCCGGTGTCCTCATCCGTGCGAACACGGAAAGTGGGATCCTCTTCAGAGAGCTTACGCAGCGCTTCCGCCATCTTGTCCTGATCGGCTGTGGTCTTCGGTTCAATTGCAACCGAAATGACCGGCTCGGGGAAAGTGATATTTTCCAGCAAGATCGGATTGGACTGGTCGCACAACGTGTCACCAGTGAATGATTGCTTCATCCCCAATACAGCGCCGATATCGCCAGCCAGCACCTCGGTAATGTCTTCGCGGCGGTCGGCATACATGCGCAACAAGCGACCAATGCGCTCGCGTGTATCTTTGGTCGAGTTATAAACCATGGAGCCTTGGGCCAGCCTGCCCGAATAAACGCGCACATAAGCCAGGCGACCCACATATGGGTCGGTGACGATCTTGAATACCAAAGCGCTAAGAGGCGCGCTATCTTCCGCCGGGCGGCTGACCTCCTCCTCCGAGCGCGGGTGAATCCCGATGACTGGTGGGATGTCTTCCGGGGAGGGTAAAAAATCAATCACCGCGTCCAAAATCGGTTGGACACCCTTGTTGCGCAGGGAACTGCCGCAGAACACCGGCGTAGCGCGGTTTTCGATGACTGCCCGCCGCAGTCCAGCTTTAAGCTCTTCGACAGCGATCTCTTCGCCTTCCAGATACTTCATGGTGAGCTCATCGTCCAACTCGGCGACTTTCTCGACCATGTGAGTGCGCAACTCTTCCACCTGCTGGCGCAGGTCGGGCGGGATCTCGATTTCCTTGGGCGCTTTTCCAAGATCGTCCTCCCAGGCGACGGCGCGGGAGGTGATCAGATCGACGACACCTTTGAAAGAAGCCTCTGAGCCAATTGGCACTTGAACGGCAATCGGATTCGCGCCCAGCCGCTCCCGGATCGAATCGATGGTTTGCTCGTAAGAAGCGCCGACTCGATCCATCTTATTTACAAAACAGATACGCGGAACCCGGTAGCGATCCGCCTGGCGCCAGACCGTCTCGCTTTGTGGCTCCACGCCCTGGACGGCATCAAAAACCACGATGCCGCCATCCAAAACACGCAGCGAACGCTGAACTTCAGCAGTGAAATCGATATGCCCGGGGGTATCAATGATGTTAATCTGATACCCTTTCCATTCAGCCGACACCGCGGCCGAAACAATGGTAATCCCGCGCTCGCGCTCCTGCTCCATCCAATCCGTTACCGTCGTACCTTCATCCACCGAGCCGATGCGATGTGTTTTACCGGTATAGAATAAGATACGCTCGGTCGTGGTAGTTTTACCAGCGTCGATGTGGGCGATAATCCCAATATTCCGGTAACGTTCTAAGGGGTGGTTGCGCGCCATCTCGAAAACCTGATTCCATAAGGGCTGATCGCCCAATCAACCGGAAAAATCCTACACCCGATAATGAGAGAAAGCCCGGTTGGCTTCGGCCATCTTGTGAGTTTCATCGCGCTTGCGGATTGCCGTGCCGGTGTTATTGGCAGCGTCAATCAGCTCAGTTGCCAGTTTTTCAGAGAAGTTCCGGCCTGAGCGGCTATTGGCGGCCTGCAAAATCCAACGGCAAGCCAGGGCGAATCGACGGTAAGGTGGGACTTCCATAGGGACCTGGTAGGTAGCACCGCCCACGCGGCGTGGCTTGACCTCCATCATCGGCGAGACATTCTTCAGAGCCTGCTCAAAAGTCTCCAGACCGCTGCGCTTGGTGCGCTCTTCGATGAGATCGAAAGCATTGTAAACCAGGGTGGTAGCCACACTGCGTTTACCAACTCTCATCACGCGATTAATGAAAGATTGAACCTGGACGCTGTTGAAGCGCGCATCCGGGTTGATCTTTCGTTTTTCGGGTCTATTCCGTCGAGACATTCAACCTCTCCTACTCTGCGATAAGAAACGCCGGTGTCTATGGCTCATACCGGCGATTCCGAACTCATCCTCAGGGCTTCGGGCGCTTGGATCCGTACTGGGAGCGCCCCTGCCGGCGAGCACCCACGCCGCCGGTATCCAGGGTTCCGCGCACGATGTGGTATCGCACACCTGGAAGATCTTTCACACGGCCTCCGCGCACCAGAACGACCGAGTGCTCCTGCAAAGTATGCCCTTCGCCCGGAATGTAGGCGGTGACCTCGATCTGATTGGTCAGACGCACACGGGCGATCTTGCGCAGGGCCGAGTTCGGCTTCTTGTGGGTCATGGTTCTAACCACCGTGCACACGCCGCGTTTTTGCGGGGCACCTTTGTCCTGGCGGACACGCTGCTGCTTCATCGAGTTGAAGGTATACAGCAGCGCAGGAGCCTTGCTTTTGACTTTCTTGGACTTGCGGCCCTTGCGGACCAATTGGTTGATGGTTGGCACGTTCGCCTCCAAAAATAACTTCGAGCAGCTCTCGTTTTCTATCCGTTAAGTGAGGCCATCGAACAGCATGATGGCCTCACTAAATTGACATGGTCTAGATTGCCCGAGCGGGGGTATTGCCGCTCAATTCGCAATGAACACAACGAACTGCGATTTTACCATGCGCCAATGGGTGAGTCAAGGTCTTTGCCAATGGCGTTTTGCCGCCGGAATTTTGCCTCCGGCTTATAAGGCGCTCTATAGATCCTCGCCAATGCCCAGAAGACCCGTACCCAATTTGGGCGGGCGCGCCCGTTCCTCGTCCTTCCCAAAACGGATGATCTCGCCCGTATCGGTCACGGCCTCCACTGCCAGACCCAGGCTTTGCAGCTCCTTGACCAGCACGCGGAACGAAGCCGGGATGCTGGGTTCTTCGATGGGCTCGCCCTTAACGATGGCTTCGTAGGTTTTCACGCGACCTTGCACGTCATCGGACTTGACGGTCAGCATTTCCTGCAGGGTGTAGGCTGCCCCGTAAGCCTCCAGCGCCCACACTTCCATCTCGCCGAAGCGCTGGCCGCCGAACTGTGCCTTGCCGCCCAACGGCTGTTGGGACACCAGGCTGTAAGGGCCGGTAGAACGGGCATGGACTTTATCCTCCACCAGGTGGTGCAGCTTGAGCATGGTCATCACGCCCACCGTCACCGGCTGGTCGTAAGGATCGCCGGTCTTCCCGTCGCGCAGGATCAGCTTACCCAGGATGGGTGTAGGAATACCCGTCTCTTTTGTTTCCCGGTTGGCGCGGCTCCGCAATTCGGCGTTGCTAAGTTGGTCTGCCTCAATTCCACGCCCCTTGAGCCACAACTTCAAACAGGCTTCGATTGCTTTGAGATCCGCCTCTTCTCGAACATCCAGGGGCATCAGGTCGTCTTCAAAGGCCAGAATATCCTTTGGATTGTAACCCTGGTCACGCAACCATTCGCGCATCGTGGAGCGCCGGGCGTAAGTCACATCCGAAATGATCTGGTAGACATCATAATCTCGCTCGCCCAACCAGTTTTCCAGGTACAGGCGGCGCACTTCATCGTTATCTTCGATCGTAATGGGATCGTACTCCTGCTGCTTCAGCCATTCCCACGCCTTTTCTTCAGCGAATTGCCAGGCGCTATCCATCAGCCAGGCGCGCGCCAGTTCGGCCTCGATTTCCTTTTCATCGGCGCCATCGAACACCGGCGAGACAGCCCGGAAGCCCAAGCGAGAAGCAGCCCAACCCAGGTGAGTCTCCAGCACCTGGCCGATGTTCATACGCCCAGGCACGCCCAGCGGATTCAAGATGATATCCACCGGCGTACCGTCCTCCAGGAAGGGCATATCTTCCACCGGCACGACTTTGGATACGACGCCCTTGTTTCCGTGTCGCCCCGCCATCTTATCGCCAGCGGTGATCTTGCGCCGCTGTGCCACCGAGACGCGCACCATCATGTCCACACCGGCCGACAGGTCGGCGTTATCTTCGCGGGTGAACACCTTCACCTCCACCACCTTGCCGCGCTCGCCGTGCGGCATGCGCAACGAGGTGTCCTTTACGTCGCGCGATTTCTCCCCGAAGATGGCGCGCAGCAGGCGCTCTTCTGGGGTCAGCTCTTTTTCACCTTTGGGCGAGATCTTGCCAACCAGGATGTCATTCGGGCCAACTTCCGCACCAATGCGGATGATGCCGCGATCGTCAAGGTCCTTGATGGCGTCTTCACCGACGTTGGGGATATCGCGAGTGATCTCTTCCGGACCCAGGCGCGTGTCGCGCGATTCAACCTCGTACTTCTCGATGTGCACCGAAGTGAACGCGTCGTCCTGCACCAGTCGTTCGGAGATCAGGACGGCGTCTTCGAAGTTGCCGCCCTCCCACGACAAGAAAGCCACCATCACGTTCTGGCCAAGCGCCAGCTCACCACCCTCTGTAGACGACGAATCGGCGATCACGTCGCCCTTCTTCACGCGCTGGCCTTTGACCACGGCCGGGCGCTGGTCGATGCAGGTGCTCTGATTTGAACGCTGATATTTGCGCAGCGTGTAAACGTGCGTATTCCCTTCACTGGTGCGGATGACCACTTTGCTGCCGGTTACCGAAACAACTTCGCCATTTTCCTCGGCGATCACCACCTGCCCCGAGTCCACCGCGGCATGGTATTCCATGCCAGTAGAAACGATAGGTACATCGGGGCGCAGTAATGGAACCGCCTGGGCCTGCATATTGGAGCCCATTAAAGCCCGGTTGGCATCGTCGTGCTCCAGGAAGGGGATCAGCGCAGCGCTGATACCTACAATCTGGTGCGGGGCCACGTCCATATAATCGATATTGGTTGGGGCGGAGAACAGGAAGGTGCTGTGGTAGCGGGAGGAAACCCGCCGGCGGACGAATTCGTTGTGTTCGTCCAGCGGCGTGTTGGCCTGGGCGATCATGAAGCGATCCTCCACATCGGCCGAGAGGTATTCCACCTCGTTCGACACGAAAGGTATCACCAGGATCTCAGGGAGGTTGAGCTGGACGAGCTTCTCCGCCATTTCAGCGGTGACGCGCTCGTCTTGGTTGCCGACCACTTTCCCATTTTCAGGATTGGTAACGGCCTCACGTAAAGCGCGTCCGACCAGGCGAGAATCGTCCGGCTTCAAAGATTTACGCACCCGTCGATAGGGAGTCTCGATAAACCCGTACTCGTTCACCCGGGCAAAAGAAGCCAGGCGGCCAATCAGGCCGATGTTGGGACCTTCCGGGGTTTCAATCGGGCAGATACGCCCGTAGTGCGAGTGGTGAACGTCGCGCACGTCGAACCCAGCGCGCTCACGGCGCAGGCCACCGGGGCCGAGGGCCGAAAGGGTGCGCTTGTGGCGCAGCTCTGCCAGCGGGTTGGTCTGGTCCATAAATTGCGAAAGCTGGCTGGAGCCAAAGAACTCGCGCAGCGCCGCCACGACCGGGCGGATGTTGATCAACGTGATCGGCGATAACTGGTCCTGGTCGCGGATCGACATGCGTTCTTTGATCACGCGTTCCATACGTCGCAAGCCGATGCGCAGTTTATTTTGGATCAACTCGCCAACCGTTTTGGCGCGGCGATTGCCCAGATGGTCGATATCGTCGGGCTCTTGCACGCCGTTATTGATCTTGATCATCCGGCGCACCAGATTCACTACGTCCCATTTCGTCACCATGCGGTGCGTGATGGGCACGTGCTCATACAAATCAAGTTTCTGATTCAGCTTGTAACGCCCGACGCGCTCCAGGTCATAGTGACGCTGGTCGAATAACTGTTCTTCCAGAAAATCACGGGCATTATCCAGCGTTGCCGGGTCGCCCGGGCGCATGCGCTTGAAAAACTCCAAGAGCGCCGCTTCGGCGATCGACACATTATGGGACAGGTCCCAATCCGGTTCCTGAAACAAGGTGGAAGGCATGAACATGCGGTCCGGGTTGTTGTCGACATCCCCAAACAGTTCCAGTAGCTCTTCGTCCGTTCCGGTAGTCACCGGCGAATCGGGCAGCTTATCGTCCACGGCTGCCAGAGCGCGCAGGAAAATGGTGACCGGCACCGTGCGCTTGCGGTTAAAACGCAAGGTCATGTAATCGCTTTTGCGGGTCTCAAACTCCATCCAGGCGCCGCGATCAGGGATCAACTTCGCCATAGCGAGCAGGCGGCCGGTCGAGCGATCCACCGGCGCTTCGAAATAAACGCCCGGAGAACGGATCAACTGGGAAACGACCACCCGTTCGGTACCATTAATAATGAAGG
>OFHG01000170.1_pt1 | contig 28027 bp, 26 predicted proteins | sample 1521931 | NCBI WGS metagenome assembly OFHG01 (sample SAMEA2468438, study PRJEB22500) | soil metagenome | biome: Glassland; feature: Farmland; material: Clay | place: Australia | collected 2013-01-31 | depth 0.55 m
AGGCGCGTTTGCTGCAGTTTTCCATAGTTCTGTTCGAGAAGGCAGTGCCGGGAATGCTCGGCGATGACGATGGAAGACTGCTCCAGCAGTCTGCTGCGCGCGAGCTCCCGCAAGCAGTGATGGTACTCGCGAATTTCGTCGTAGGGCGGGTCGAGGAAGACAAAATCGAAGCGCGAGCCTTCGTCGGCGATTTTTTCGAGGCTCGCGATGACTGCAGTCGTCATCAGCCAATAGCCGCCTTCGATTGCGAGCGCCGCCAAGTTCTCTTTGATAAGTCGCGCGGCGGGGCGGTGATGCTCGATGAAGACAACCTCGCGCGCGCCGCGGCTGATGGCTTCGATGCCCACGGCGCCGCTGCCCGCGTAGGCATCGAGGAAGGCCGAGCCCTCTACCAGCGGGCCAAGGACGTCGAACAAAGTCTCACGCAGGTGGTCAGAAGTAGGGCGCAGCTTTCCGCCCTTCAACGTCTTCAAATAACGCCCGCCGTATGTTCCAGCAATGATTCTCATCGGTTCATCTAGCGATTATATGATGTGGCGATCTAGCGATTGAAAGCGGAGACTGCGCTCTGTGTCCCATTCGCAAAATAGCTCGGCAGGCAAATCGCTAAATCACTCAATCACAAAATCACTAGATCCTCTAGGCGACCCCCGCCAGGCCGTAACGCCGCGGCCAGTCTTGGCGCAGAAATGCAACGTAGTTTTCGAACTCATCCCGCGACGCCGGATGCTCGACGAATTCCGCCGCCTCGCGCTTGGCCCACTCCAGGATTTCCTGGTCGCGGAGCAAATTGGCGATGCGAAACGTCGGAATGCCCGATTGCCGCGTGCCGAAAAACTCGCCCGGGCCGCGCAATTTCAGATCAATCTCCGCGATGCGAAACCCGTCGGTGGTTTCGCACATGGTGCGCAAGCGCTCATCCGCCACCTCGTTGGTCGAGTCGCCCGCCATCAAAAGGCAATACGATTTGGCGCTTCCCCGCCCGATGCGGCCGCGAAGCTGGTGTAACTGCGAAAGGCCGAATCCGTCGGCATGCTCGATCAGCATGACGGTGGCGTTGGGCACGTCCACGCCCACTTCGATCACCGTAGTCGAGACAAGGATTTGAATCTCGCCCCGCTTGAAGAGTTGCATCACGCCTTCCTTCTCCTCGCTGGGCAGGCGGCCGTGCAGCAGCGCCACGCGGAATTCGGGAAAGACGTTGCGCGCCAAGTGCTCGAACATGCGCACGGCGGTGCGGATGTCGGGCCGCGCGGCCTCCTCGATGACCGGATACACCACGTAAGCCTGTTCCCCGGCCCGCACTTTGGAGCGGATGAAATTGAAGGCTTCTTGCCGGCCGCCTTCGTTGATGAGGCGCGTTTCGATGGGCGTGCGGCGCGGAGGCAGCTCGTCAATCACGGAAAAGTCCAGGTCGCCGTACAAGGTCAGCGCCAGCGTGCGCGGAATGGGCGTGGCGGTCATCACCAGAACGTCGGGCGTGGCGGCCTTGCGAATGAATTTGAAACGCTGCATCACCCCGAAGCGATGCTGCTCGTCCACCACGGCGAGACCCAGGCGCGCGAACTGCACGTCTTCCTCGATGAGGGCATGGGTTCCCACCACCAAATTCACCGCTCCCGCGGCGATGCGCTGCTTCAGGTCGGCCTTGGCGCGCGCTCGCCGCGCGCTGATCAGCAAGTCCACGCTGTAAGGCAAGGGCGCGAGCAGATCGCGAATATAGAAATAGTGCTGGGTGGCGAGGATTTCCGTCGGCGCCATGAGCGCCACCTGGTAACCGTTGTCGAGCGCCACCAGCGCCGCCTGGACGGCCACGATAGTCTTGCCGGAACCCACGTCGCCTTGCAGCAGCCGGTTCATGGGGCGCGGTGAGCGCATGTCGTCCACGATTTCTTTCAGCACGCGCTTTTGCGCGGCGGTAGGGTGAAAAGGCAGGACCCGCTTGATGGCGGCGCGCACCGTGTCGCGGACGCGAAACTCGATCCCCGGCGCGGCCTTGGCCCTGCGCCGGCGGAGCGCCAAGCCCGCGCCCACATTGAAAAACTCTTCGAAGATCATTCGCACCTGGGCGGGCGTGCGGAAGCGCGACAAGTCCTCGATCTTGTCCGCATCTTCCGGGAAATGCGTCAGGTGGACCGCCCGTGCGCCCTTCGTCAGCTTGTTTTTGCTCAGGACTGACGGCGGCAGGTGATCTGGAATCCTTTCACCCAGAACCTGGAGCGCGGTCGCAATCAGCCGCCGCAGCACGCGCGGGCTGAGCCGGCCTATGGATTCGTAGATGGGCACGACGCGGCCCACCTCCAGCGAATCGCGGTCGCCCTCTTCCGATTCCGGCAGAATCTCATACTGCGGCTGAATCATTTGCAGGTTGCCGGTGCCGAACGGGTCGCGCTCGACCTTGCCATAGAAGAAGACCCGCTGTCCCGGGCGGAAGACCTTCTGCCGCTGGAGATAAACGGCGTTAAACCATTTGCAGCGGATGATTCCTCCCGGGCCGCTTTGGTCGGTGGCGGCGAGATCGAAAATGAAGGTGCCCCTGCGCGTACGGAACAGACCGCAAGTCAAGACCTTGGCAAAGACCGTGGTTGTTTGACCGGGAATGAGGTCGTGGATGCGCGTCAGCCGCGTGCGGTCCTCGTAGCGAAACGGCGCATAATAGAGAAGGTCCTCGACAGTGCAGATGCCGCGCGAGGCCAGCACTTCGGCGCGCGCGGGGCCGACGCCCTTCAGGTATTTCACCTCGGAAGTGAGGGTTAAATTAGAGGTCGGCATCACGATTCCATGCCTTATATTATAACGAGAAGGCCAGAAGGGCCTTGGAACCTTACGCGCGACGGAATCGTCAGAGGCGCTTTCCGCCGCCGGTCGGAAGCTGAAAGATGAACCTGTCTCCAGCCCGCTTACTGCGCTATCTGGTCATCATCGTGATCGGTAACATCCTTTATTTCATGGCCATGCCCCACCTGCCCGCGGCAGCTCGCCACAAGCGCTTTCAACTTGACCTCGGCACGCTGGTGGATTTCTGGTTTTGCCTGGTGGTCTTCGGAATATTCGAGCTGGTGGATTTTGTCCGCAAGCGGAACAAAAGATGAGTTTTCCCGCTGCCGCGCGTCAAGTTTTCATGCGCTTCCGCCGATATTATCACTGTCATTAAATTTTTTTCTTTCCAAAAACTACGCGAGCGGGTTACATTGGAGATTCACGGTTCGATTCGGAGAAACCGATGTTTACTGCGCAAGACGCTCCAGTTGGTTCACGATTCCCCGAAGTCGGCTCCGGAAACAACTTGACCACTTCTCGTTAACAACAGGCTGTGCGAACAGGCTACTGAAGGAGCAAAGGCAGCCAGCGCACACAAATCGAAAACAAACGGGCGGCAGCGTCCCCAACCCAACAGAAACGGGCAAGTAACTCACCAGGAGGCAGAACAAGCATATGGAAATCAAAGTTGCAGTTGGAGAAACCGCAGGCAAAATCTATCAGGTGCTTTCAAGCGGCGGCCCGCAGACGGTCAGCCAGCTCAAAAAGAAACTGGATGGTTCGGGCGAACTGCTCAACTTCGCCCTCGGATGGCTGGCGCGCGAAGGCAAGATTGATATGGTGCAGGAAAAGAAGAACATCCACGTCCAGTTGAAGTAAGGCGCTTCCTAGAGAGCTCCGGCTGATGGGAGAGTAGAGGCGGCGTGGGTTTAGCGACCCGTTGTGACAATGCCGCGAAAAGCCGGCACGAAGCTGGACAAGGGAATCCGAAAGATGCCATCCGGCTGCGGAGGCTGACCCCAGGGATTCCGCAGCGTCATGGTCAGGCCCGGGGAGTCGTAGCCGAGGACCGTAAAGCAGTGCGCGTTCACATACCAAGGCCTCGCCGAGGCGGGGAGGGGCTGGTGTGCGGCAATTTGCTGGTAATACTGGCTCCCCGCGGTGCAGGCCACCACGGGGCGGTGCGCGCCTGTGGCGCTCGCGAGGGCCTGTGCGGCTTCCGCTTCTGAAGTATTGGGAATCTCGACGGCTTTCCCCGTGAACGCCTCCATCGCGCGCCCGGCGATCCCGCCATGCCCGACGGCGCGATAAGCCCCAAATATCTCGCCGTTGTCCCGGATCATGGCTGCAATCGAATCCAGGAAGCCGCCGGATTCGATCAGCTTGACCATGGAATCCTTGATGTCGTCCGGCACCTGAATCGGCTGCAGCTCTCTTTTGACCTGGGCTTCAAGCCGGACGCGGTCAATGTTTCCCTGCTGATCCACCGCGGCGCGAATGGCGCGGTCGTAAGCGAGCACGATAGCGTCGTTGGATTGGACGAATTCTTCCGCGTAGTGCTTGACGAGCGGGAATAGCTCGCTCTTGTCCACCGCTTCCGCCAGCGCCCCGCGCAGCACACGCTGGGCGTAAGCGCGAAACAGCACAGCCACCCATAGTCCATCTGACAGGTCGTAGCCGCTCGTGCGGCTGTACTGAATGTCTTCCGGATAGGCCGTTTCTTTTTTGCCGTCGGCAAACTGGACCGTGTAAGTCCCGTCGGCGTTGGAATGGATCATCGCCCGGATGTCCTGGGCGTTTGTCTGCGCCAGGGCTGCAATCACCGAGTGAAAATAGCAGCTTCCAAGCGCACCTTGCTTCACGGCTTCCGGCCGAATTCCTTCCTTGCCGTAGAGCGGCTGGACGGTTTCTTCCTCCTGCCCGGCAAACATCGGGAAGCAGGCCCACACCAGAAGCGCGGCCAAGCTGAAACTGATCAGGCCTCGGCCCGGAGACGCGATAATTCTGTTCTTCAAGGCGAAAATCACGGCGGCAAGAATAGCTCACGCCCCGGAGCAGGTCAACCGCTTGTGAGGCGCGGCCTCGCGCGGCGCTGCCATCGCTTGTGAACTTAGTCGGAGGGTTTTTTTTGGAAACTGCGGTTGGAAACTGGAAACTGCGGTTGACCTTGGAAAGGGACCCTATGTATAATTTGCATTCAGGGCTAACTTACAAATTCCATTTTTGCGAGGAGCGTTCGATGTCGCTACGACTCAGTGATACCGCGCCGGACTTTACCGCGGAAACCACCCAGGGAAGGATCAAATTCCATGAATGGATCGGCGATGGCTGGGCCATCCTGTTTTCCCATCCCAAAGATTTCACTCCCGTGTGCACCACCGAACTCGGCTATATGGCCGGCCTGGAGCCTGAATTCAAGAAGCGCAATTGCAAGATTCTCGGGCTGAGCGTGGACCCCGTGGACAATCACGGCAAGTGGGCAAAAGATATCGAAGAAACGCAGGGCCACAAGGTGAATTATCCGATGATCGGCGACCCGGAGCTAAGAGTGGCCAAGCTCTACGACATGCTTCCCGCTGAGGCCGGAGACTCCTGCGAGGGCCGGACCGCTGTCAACAACCAGACCGTGCGCACTGTGTTCGTGATCGGCCCGGACAAGAAGATCAAGCTGATGCTGACCTATCCGATGAGCACCGGGCGCAATTTCGACGAGGTGCTGCGCGTCCTCGATTCGATTCAGCTCACAACCATGCACAAGGTCTCGACGCCGGTGAACTGGAAGCCCGGCGACGACGTCATCCTTTCGGGCGCAGTGTCGGACGAAGAGGCCAAGAAGCTCTATCCCGGCGGGATCAAAGCGCCTCGGCCCTATCTGCGAATCGTTCCCCAGCCCAAGTAAGATTCCTGCCGCGGATTTCAGCTTGATGGCGGGGGTGGGAGAAGTATCAGTAGCTCGGGGAATCACGCAGAAGCGGCGCAGGCTGTTCTGTTTTTTCAGGGATTGATGTGGATCAAGGGACTAGCAGCCTGCCGGCTGTCTGGCCGATTCCGGCCTTGGAATGCCTTCCGCTGGTTCTCTCCGCCTGGTTCTGGGAAAGATTTGTGCCGAAGGTCCTCGTCCAGATGAAAAAGCGCGTGATTTGACTTTAGCCCCTGAAAACTGTTATAGATAAAAGGTGTACCGGGCATCGAGAGGGGTTTAGGAAACGCGCGCTCTGCTTGTAACTAGCTCAAATTAAACTACTTGCTCTCCAAGCAGGGGGTAAGAATGCACACTTCTTCGCGCAAATCGCGACTTCGTCGGGCAACAAAGTCATCCACAGGGCGAAACGGCCGTCGTCCGCTCCGTGGCCGCGCCAATTCCAAGCGAAGGGCCAAAGGCCGTGCCGCGGCCTCTCATTCCGGAAATGGCTCCCGATCCGCAACCCAAACCTTCCTGGCTCAGCCCGATCCCCGCACCAGGGCCGCCGTCAAGCTGTTTGCGGAGGCCACACGGCATTTCTATCGGGAAGACTTCTCCCGCGCCAGAGCGGTTTTCGAGAAGTTGGCGAGTGGCGCCCCCACTGAGATCGCTGCACGGGCGCGGGTTCGCATCAGATTGTGTGACCGGAGGCTCTCCCGCTCTGGACCTGCTCCCAAGACGCCGGCCGATTATTACAACCTGGGTGTGGCCGAGATCAACGCGCGGGAGCTTGAGCGCGCCATCGAGCACCTGACCAAGGCGGACAAGGCCGCCCCGCGCCGCGATGAGATTCAATACGCTCTCGCGGCGGCTCGGTCCCTGCAGGGGAATGCCGAGACCGCGCTGGAACACCTGAGGACCGCCATCACTTTGCGGCCCGAGAACCGGTTCCTGGCGCAGCACGACGACGACTTTGAGCCTCTGCGATCCGACCCGCGCTTCCGCAGCTTGATGCGTCCGGGAATCTCCTCCGGCCTGCAATACACCTCATGAGCGCCCGACCCTCATCCGATGTAGAATAGGGAGCACGCCGTCGAGATCGAACCATGAAAGTGGTCAGTATCGGTGGGGGCACGGGCCTTTCAGCGCTTCTGCGGGGACTCAAGCACCACATCCACGAGCCCGCGCATCCTGCCCGCTTCAAACCCGTCATCAGACGGCTTACAGCGGTCGTAACCGTCACGGATGAGGGCGGCAGTTCCGGCCGCCTGCGGTCCGAATTCGGCATTCTGCCTCCGGGCGACATCCGCAACTGCCTGGTGGCGCTGGCCGAGGACGAAGAACTCTTTACGCGCGTCTTCAGCTACCGCTTCTCCAACGGCCGCGGCCTGCGCGGGCACAGCCTGGGCAATCTGCTGCTGGCCGCGCTCACTCATCTGACCAACGATTTCGCGATGGCGGTGAAGGTCTCGAGCGAAGTCCTCGCCATCCGCGGAGAGATTTATCCCTCCACGCTGGCGGACGTGCGCTTGCGCGCGCGCCTGCGGGACGGCCGCACGGTGGCCGGCGAATCACGCATCACCGGCACTCGAGTTCCCATCGAGCGATTGGAGATTGTCCCCGCGCGCTGCCGCCCGCTGCCTGAGACTCTGGCGGCCATGCTGGAAGCCGACCTGATCACTATCGGGCCCGGCTCGCTTTACACTTCCCTGATTCCGAATCTGCTGGTGCACGGCATTCCGCAGGTGATTGCGCTTTCGCGGGCGCGCAAGCTTTATATTTGCAACCTCATGACCCAGCCGGGCGAGACCAGCCACTACACTGCCGCCGATCATCTGAAAGCACTGAACGAACACGCCGGTTGCCGCCTCTTTGACTGCGTGGTTCTGAACAACCGGCCGCTTTCATCGCGCCTCGCGCGCAAGTACGCGGCGCAGCGCGCGGAACCTGTCGTCAACGATTTGGCGAAGATCCGCTCGTTGGGCGCCAGACCCATCCTGGCTCGGCTGCTCGAAGAGGACAAGGTGGCGCGCCACGATTCGCGGCGGCTGGCCAAGCTGGTCCTTTCCCTCGCCGCGCGGCGCCGTTGAAATCAGGCGGCCAGGCTAACTAAAACCGAAACAAGCTGATATGGATGGCTGCCCGCGCTCAGGCTGCGTGCGAGTCGGATTGTGCGCGCCGCATGACCCAGATCAGCGGCACGGCCAGGACGAAGAGCAAAGTCAGCACGCGAAAGGCGTCCATATAGCTGAGCGCCGCGGCCTGGCGGTTGATGAAGCCGCTGAGCATCCCGATGGCGCCCGTCCGCGCGCCCGCAAGTCCTTCGCCTTGGCCGATCAGGAGGCGGCTGAGCCGACTCAGGTATCCCGAAGCCAGCGCGTTGTAAGGATTGACGTCGCGGGCAAGGATGGCGCGGTGAATCTGCTCGTGGCGGGCCAGCAGCGTGGTCACGGCGGAGATGCCCACCCCACCGCCGATATTCCGCATCAGCGCGATGATGCTGGTGGCGTAGCCCATCTGTTCGGCGGGAATCGGGTCCACGGTGATGGTGGCGAGCGGAACGAAGGTGAAGGAGAGTCCCAGCCCAATGATCACTTGCGGCAGAACGAAATTCAGCGGGCCCGCCTCCAGGCTGAGGTAGGAAAGGAACATCATGCCGACCGCCGCAGTCAACACGCCGAAGGTGAGCATACGGCGCATGTCCCACCGCCAACTGATGAGCATGCCGGCGATGGGCATGCACGCCATGGTCGCGAGGCCGCGTGGAGTGTTCCACAGCCCGGCGGTGACGGCTGGGAATCCCAGCAGTTCCTGCATGAACAGCGGAATCAGCACCGTGCTGCCGAACAGCACGATGCCGAGAATCGCCGAGAGCGTCACGCCCGCGGTGAAGGTGCGGTACTTGAGCAGCCGAAAGCGCACGATGGGCTCGGGGCTGCGCAGCTCCCAGACGACGAAGGCCGTGAGTCCCACTGCCGCCAACACCGCCAGTGTACCGATGAAGTGGGAGCTGAGCCAGTCGTCTTCCTGGCCCTTGTCGAGCATTACCTGCAGCGCCGCAATGCCCAAGGCCAACATGCCCAGGCCCCAGTAATCAATGCGATTCGAGGTGCGCCGGATGTAGGGAGGATCGGAGATGAAGTAGTGGACCATAACCAATCCGACGATGCTGACGGGCACGTTGATGAAGAAGATCAGCCGCCAGCTCCAGTTGGTGGTGAGATATCCGCCCAGCACCGGCGCCAGGATGGGCGCCACCACAATGCCCACGCCCCAGAAGGCCATCGCCTTGCCGCGTTCGTGCGGCGGAAAAGTTTCCAGCAGGATGGCGCGCGAGGTAGGCTGAAGCGGACCGCCGCCCGCGCCCTGCAAAATCCGGAAGAAAACCAGCAGCGGCAACGAAGGCGCCAGGCCGCAGAGCACGCTCGACACGGTGAACACGCACACCGCAATCATCAGCAGCCGCTTGCGCCCCATGTAGTTGGCCAGCCATCCGGCCGTGGGCAGCACCACGGCATTCGAAACCAGATAGGAAGTGAGTACCCAAGTAGCTTCGGTGACTGAGGCGGAGAGGTTTCCGGCCATGTAGGGCAGGCTGACGTTGACCGCCGAGGTGTCCACCAGCTCCATGACCGCGGCCGCCAGAACGGCCAGAGCGACCAGCCAGCGGCGTGTGTTCTTGGCAGCATCGGGCGGTGGGACGGAACCAGGCATGGACATTTCCATTGTACACGAGCAGAACCTCGGCTTTGTCAGGCGGCTGCCGCCCCAAAAAACAATCCGCGGGACCCTGGCGGGATCCCGCGGATTCAGTGACGATATTCAGGATTACGATTTACCTGCCGAAACCGTGCGGCGGAGTGTGCTTGTTGCCGCCGTGCCCGCGTGCCTCGCGAACGTTGCCGTGCGGTTGATGCATGGCGTGCGGCTGCGGGTGAGCGTGCTGCTCAGGCTGGCGCGCAGCCTGGGGACGGTCCACGTTCCGCCGCATCTCCGCTTGAGGGGGAGGGCTCGCATGGGGTTGATGCCTTGCACGCGGAGCTTCCTGCCTTGGAGGTGCCGACCGCTCCTCGTGTGCTGAAGGCGGAGGATTCGAATGGCGCTCGCGCCTTGTCTGCGGAGCTTCCCGCCTTGGAGCCACCGTCCCCTCCCTGCGAACCGGCGGCTGCGGTTCGGCGCGCCGGGGCTCGCGGGGTTTGGGAGGTCTCGCCGAAGGATGGGCGGGCATCGAATGAGGATTCGCTTCCATTTTGCGCTCGTTCTTCATCGCTCCGCGCTCAGGCGCCCGGTAGGGCGCGCCCGCGCGCGTGGCTCGAACGGCGCCGTGGCCGCTGAATTCTCCCGGTCTCCTTGTGGCGGCAACTTCCGGACGGCCTCTGTTTTCCCGCGCCCGCTGGGCCGGGTTTCTGCGCGCGGCCTGGATCTGGCGTTGCTGCGCCTCCACCGCGCCCATCCGCCGCTGGCGAGCCGCGGCCAACTGCGCGGATGTAGCGCGAGCTCGGACGCCGTCAGGTCCGCCGTTGTAACTGACGCGAGTCACATTGTTGTTGACCACCGTCCGATTGTAGACGTAGGTCACGTTGGTCGTGCGCACATTGGTCACTGCCCGGTTGTAGTAGAAGTGTTGGTCGCGCCAGTACCCGCCTTCGTAGCCGTATCCGGTGTATCCGTAGCCGTAATAAATCCCGCCGTAGAAGCCGACCACCGGACCCCAATAACCCGGATACCAGACATACATGCCGTCGTTAAAGCCCCAATAGCCGGGCGTCCACAAAGCGCCCACAAACGGGGCCATTACCCAGGTACCCGGCACCCAGTAATATCCGTAACCGGGGTCCCAGGCCCAATAGCCCGGCGCCCAGATGTATCCCGGACCAGGACACAGCGGCTGAGCGTAAATGGGCAGCGCCGGCGGGCCAAACGAAACCGCAACGCCAAACGAGACCTCTGCGCGCGATTTGGCGGGCGCCACCAGCATCGCAACGGCCACCAGAAACGCGCAAACCGCGGTCACGACAATTCGCGCGCGCGAACGGTGCTGCGATACGACATGGGCGGATTCGGCTTCGCCCGACTCCCACGCCGTGCGCTCGGCGTTCTCGACTCGGTCAAATTCTCTGGAGGCCCCTTCGTATGAAGGGCTCGAGAAACGATCCTCCCACACTTCCTCTCGTTCTCTCATCGGACACCTCCTTTCCAAAACTTGCGGGCTCCCGGCCTCAGCCAAGAGCACACCTACAGGTGGGCAACTTGTTGTCCATCCCGGAAAGTTTTTAGTGAAGTTGCGCTGCGTCAGTTAGTTAGACGGAATGTTGGAGGGCTAAATCTCGCTCGAATAGCGCGTGGATTCGGAGGCCGATGGGTAAAACTTACAGCCCGCCGCGCCAAGCTTCTGCCCCCTTGCCTCCCCCGCGCAAAGGCGATAGATTTAACGGCGCTTGGGAGGGTCATCATCAATGGCAAGTTTTTCTGTCTTGATACTCGCGGCGGGCAAGGCGACGCGCTTCAAGTCCGACCATTCGAAGGTGCTGCATCGCTTGGCGGGGCGGCCGCTGGGTGAATACATCCTGGGCGCGGCGCTCAAGGCGCGCGCCGAGCGGACTTATATGGTGATCGGCCACGAGGCCGAAGAAGTGCGCAAGACGTTCGAGCGGCCTGGGCTGATTTTCATCGAGCAGAAGGAGCAACTCGGCACCGGGCACGCGCTGATGGTCGCCCGCGCGCAAATTGAGAACTGCCCGACCGATTATCTGGTCGCCCTGGTGGGCGACGCGCCGCTGCTGCGCGGCTCGACGATTCTGGCGCTGGTGGAAGCACACGCGAAATCCCGCGCCGCCGCCACAGTGCTTTCGACTGTCGTCGAAGACCCTACCGGCTACGGCCGCGTCATCCGCACCGGCAAAAACGTGCGCGCCATCGTGGAAGAAAAGGTTGCCACGCCCTCCCAGCGCAAGGTGCGCGAAATCAGCTCCGGAATTTTGTGCTTTACGCGCGCGGAGCTGCTGAAGCACCTCGGCGAACTGACCGACCAGAACGCCCAGCACGAATACTTGCTGACTGACCTGATCCAGATTCTCAACGCGCACAAGAAGAGAGTGGCGGCCTTCCGTGTGGCAGACTGGCGCGAAGTGCTGGGGGTGAACGACCGCGTGGAACTGGCGGGGATGGAGAAAATCCTTCGCCTGCGCAAGGCAAATTCCCTGGCGCGCGACGGCGTGACCATCATGGACCCGGAAAACACTTACATTGACGACGAGGTCGAGGTGGGCCGTGACACCATCATCGAACCGGGGGTGAGCCTGCTGGGCACAACGAAAGTCGGCATGAGCTGCGCGCTGCGGCCGCACTCGACCATCGCCGACTCGGTGATTGGCGACCGCGTCACCGTGCGGCCGAATTGCGTGGTGACCGCGTGCGAGATCGGCTCCGACGTCATTCTCGGCCCCTTTGCCCACCTGCGCGACGGCGCGGTGGTGGACGAAAACGCGCGCGTGGGCAATTTCGTGGAGGTCAAGAAATCTCGCATCGGGCGCGGCACCAAGGCCTGGCACCTGACGTATCTGGGCGACGCGACGCTGGGCGACAAGGTCAACATCGGCGCCGGAACCATCACCTGCAATTACGACGGCGAAAAGAAAAACCCCACCCACATCGAAGACGGCGTTTTTGTTGGCAGCGGGTCCATGCTGGTGGCGCCGCTACGGATAGGCAAAGGGGCGTACGTGGGCGCGGGCTCGACCATCACGCAAGACGTCCCCGCCGAGTCGCTGGCTCTCGGCCGCGCCCAGCAAGTCATCAAAGAAGGTTGGGTGCGAGTGCGCCGCCAGGCCCGGCAGACTGCGCAGCTTGAGACCCGCAAGGTCGGCCGAGTGGCCATCGTGGACGTCGCCGGCCGCCTCACCTTGGGCGACCCGGCCAGCGACCTGGGACGTCTGCTTGAACAACTGGCCCGGTCGGGACACAAGCAGGTCCTCTTGAACCTGGCGAGCGTGGACTACATGGACAGCTCGGGCATGGGGGCGCTGGTCGAAGGCGCAGCGAAACTCCGCGCGCGCGAGGGCGAACTGAAGCTGAGCGGTGTTCCCCGGGAGATCGGTTACCTGCTCGAGGCCGCTAACCTCGACAAGGCATTCGAGATTTTTGCCGGCGAGCTCGAAGCCTTGGGGAGTTTTGGCCCGGCCCCCGCATGAGGTAGTCAATTCAAACTCTCAGACATGTTGCTACCCTCTTTTTTACATCCCCGACAGTAACAATTGCCTTCCAGCCAGAGGCCCTTCGAGAAATTAAGTTATGCATTATCAATCGCCTGTCAGGGCAAGTGGCATGGCCATCCGCGTGCTTGGGGGGCATTCAGGTTGTCAGTCGCGCCGAGTGGGCGCGGGTTTGAGGAAGACGGAAGGAGGATCAACCCCATGGCTATTGACCAAGTAGATGAAAAGAATGCCGCGCAACCCGAAAAACAAGATCACACGGCGAGTTTTATCGCCATCTTTGTAGCCCTGGCCCTGCTGGCGATCGGCGAGATTTATTCGCTGAACAGCCTGGGCAAAATGCGGCAGGCAATGGAGGCGCAACAGGCCGCCACCAAACAGGCCCTGACCGCCCAGATCAACGATCGCATGGGCGCGCTGGAGCAGTCCAACGCGCGCGTGGTCGAAGACCTCAAGGACCAGTTGGATCAAACCTCCGAGCGCGCCGGCACAACGCAGAAAGACTTGCACCGCGCCCGGGCGCTGGTGAAGAAAATCCAGGCCGACCAGGCCAAAGAAGCCGCCGAGGTCAAAGACGAGCTGGCCAAGAAAGCCGACCAGGAACAGCTCGGCCAGTTGAACGGCACGGTGGTCTCGACGCGCCAGGATTTGGATGCGACCAAGAAATCGCTCGACGCCACGCGGCAGGATCTGGGCATGGCGCGCAGCCAGTTCGGAACGCTCATCGCCCGCAACCACGACGACATCGAGTATCTGCGCAAGCTCGGCCAGCGCAACTACTACGAATTCACCCTCACCAAAAACAAGGAGGCAAAAGTAGCCGGCGTGGGCCTGACCCTGAAGAAGACCAACGTCAAGCACCACCGCTTCAACCTGAACCTGCTGGCTGACGACATGGTCATCGAGAAGAAAAACCGCACCGTCAACGAGCCCATGTTTTTTGCGGTGGAAGGCTCAAAATCATTTTACGAATTGGTGATAAATCAGGTACAATCGGGGCAGATCAAGGGGTACATCAGTACCCCGAAGATGACGTCCGAGGTTGCTTCGCGCTAAGAGGGGGCGCAGCAAGCAAACTTGGTCTCACAAGCTTGAGGGGGCGAAGACCTCGCCCCCCAAATTTCCATAGCTGGACAATGCGCCAGGGTCCGGCCATGAAGGAAACTGGGAGGTTTCCAAGACATGGTCAAGCGCGCATTGCTGTTTGCAGTTGCAGCTCTCCTGAGCGTTTCTCTCGGGCGAGCTGAAACCTTTACGATTCCCGCCGGCTCCACGATTCACTGCCGCCTCACGGAGACTGTCTCCACCAAACTCAATTTCCAGGGCGACGCGTTCACCGCGACCGTGACGGAGCCTTACGTGGTGAACAACCGGCAGATCATTCCTGTGGGCGCGACCATCACCGGACGCATCGCCGATTTGGTTCGTCCCGGGCGCGTCCGTGGCGTGGGAGAAATGCGATTGGCGCCGGAACAGATCACCTTTCCCGACGGTCACACCATGCAGTTCAGCGCGGTCCTGATGACGGCTTACGGAGCGGACGGTGTCAAGGTGGACAGCGTCGAAGGCCTGGTGAAGGGCCCCAGTTCGCGGATGCGCGACATCAAAGAACTGGGAATGGGAATGGGCGGCGGCGGATTTCTGGGCACGCTTTTCGGCGGCGCTCACGGAACGCTGATCGGCGGCATCATCGGCGGCGGAGCGGCGCTGGCCGACACGCTGCGCAAGCGCGGGCAGGATCTGACGCTGCCCACCGGCACCCAACTGAATTACCAGTTGACGCGGCCGCTGCTGGTGGTCACGTCATCCCTGAACCTGACCACCACGTCGCAGAACGTGATGCGCCCGCTGCATCCGGATGCCGCGCGGGTCACGGAAGAGCCCATCCAGTAAACCGCCGTGGCGCGACCGGTACCCTTCTCAATCTCGCGGGAGGCGTGTGCGCGCTTGTGCCTCCCGACGGGCGGCTGAGGCCCCAGCTTCAGCCGCCTCCCTATCTCCCCTCGCACGATCCCGAAGCGCGCCCCCCAAAAAAGTGTGTCAGTTGTATCACCCGTATCACTGGTATCACCAGGGGCCCAGGCGGCAGAGGTTTTCCAGACATTTTGTCCTTCAGCCTGCGGGACCACTCGATGCCCTGCTTGATGTGAGCTCAGGGCCCTCTCTTTCCTGACATCCTGTCCGGTCGCCCGCCGGCGAGCCTCGCAGACATCAGACACTTGAATTTTGGTGTTTGAGTTCAGGGAGGCCGAGAGGGGTTAGAATAGCATCGCCTGCCGGGGGCTCGCGGGCCTGAGCGGGTGTCGGGCGGCGCGGATTGCCGACGTCAAGCAGCGACGCTTGCGGCACCCGTCGGCATGGAAATCCTGGTCAACTTGTCTGTGCGAGCTGAGCCAGAGAGAGTCAGCCGGCAAATAAGGAGGTGGGCATGGCGCAAACCACGATCGCGGTTGGGGATCTGATTTACGAAGCGGCGGTACACTTCACCAGGGTGACGGAATACGGCTTCAGCTTGACAGCCTTCCTGGCGGGCCAGCAAGCCCCGCCTTTGGCCGGTGCGCGCATTGACGTCGGCTTTGAGGGAAGTCTTCTCGGGCCTAAGCTCAAGGGACGTATTTCAGGTGTGGACTATCTTGGCATACGGCCCGACGGACACGTCCAACTGCACATCCACGCGGAAATAGCCACCGACGACGGCCAGAAAATCGCCTTCTTTGCCGACGGCGTTGCCAGCCCGGAAGAGGGTACGGGCGTGCTCCGGCTGCGGGAGAACGTTACTCTCACCACTTCATCCCCTGCCTACGAGTGGGCAAACCATCTTCAGGTGTGGGGCCAGGGGACGGTTGACCCGGCAAAGGGTGAGATCAAAGTCAAAGCCTACGCCGCATAAAGCCCTGGGATTCTCTCTTGAATTTCGCGCGAGCGGCGCATACACCGCCGCTCTGTGCGGTATGTGCGACCGAATTCGCGGTACGGGCAGGCAGATTATTTCACCGCGCGGACGGTGACGCTCGAGAAGCCGTAATCCGGCCCGCGGTCGCGGTCGTAAACCACTTCCTTGATCACCCGGACATCGCTGAAGCCCGCCCCGCGAATGGTCGCCAGATAATCCTCTTTGTCGAGCGCGCCGGCGGTGCAGCCCGCCCACTTCTCCAGGTTTGAGCGCACCTCGGCCGGCACGGGGCCGAAGGAAACGATGTCGGAAACGGTGATCGCCCCGCCCGGCTTGAGCACGCGGTGCGCCTCGCCGAAAACCTTGGACTTGTCGGGCGCGAGATTGATGACGCAGTTGGAAACGATGCGGTCCACCGTCGCGGATTCGACGGGAAGGTTTTCGATTTCGCCCTTGCGGAATTCCACGTTGGCAAAGCCGCCCTTCTGTGCGTTCGAGCGCGCCCGCGCCAGCATCGCGTCCGTCATGTCCACGCCGATGACGCGGCCTGCGGCGCCCACTTTGCGCGCCGCGATGAAGCAATCCACCCCCGCGCCGCTGCCGAGGTCGAGCACCGTCTGCCCCACGGCCAGGTCGGCGTCGGCCGTCGGGTCTCCGCAGCCGAGGCCCAGGTTCGCGCCTTGCGGCACCGCCGCGAGGTCTGCCGTCGCATAAAGCTGCGGCAGCGTCACGATGCTCGCGCCCTCGCCCGAGCCACAGCACAGCGTGACCTTGCCGCGCGCAATTGCGGCGTATTTTTCTTCCACCGCCTTTTTGATCGTTTGGTCGTCGGCTTGCGTTTCTTTAAGGCTCATCGAGTGTTTCCCACCTTTCTTGGTTTCAGATTGCGAGGTTTCAAGGTTGTCGCTGCCCCAATGTTCGAGACCAGCCCCACGCAGCACAGCCCGCCGCGCCGCAGCTTCAGCCGTTGGCGCGCGCGCGCCGCGTCCTGCTTCAAATCGTGCCGCTGGCGTTCGAGCGCGGCGATGGCCTCGAGCAGCGTCTGCTGATAGCCCGGAAGCTCCGGCTTGATGCGGTAATAGACCCACTTGCCCTGCTTGCGATCGTCCAGCCATCCGGCATGCTGGAGCACGCGCAGGTGGCGCGAGACGTTGTATTGCGGCAGGCCCAACGCGTCCGTCAGCTCGCACACGCAGATTTCGCCCCGGCGCATCAGCAGGTGCAGCAGGCGCAGCCGCGTCGCGTCGGCCAGGCTCTGGAAAATTTCGGCTTCGCGGTCCATGTTTGCTCCTATGCGCTATTGTGCATATGTTATCGGGCGGTGTCAACACCTATTTCCGTGGGGGCGCTGTCTCAGCGCCGCAGCCTGCCTTTGCAGTGCCGCAGCTTGCCGCCGCTTTGGAAAGCGGGAGCAAGCTCCCGCACTCCACAGCGGGGCCGGATTATTTTTCCGAGATCACGCGCCCGTAGGGGCTGGAGCGCGCCAGGCGGTCGAAGTAGGCGTAGGCCAGCCGCGCCACGTCCTCGATGGCGCGCTCGCCTTCGGCTTCGTTCGAGAGGTAAGTCGTCATCACGGTCATGACGAAGGGGTGGCCGGGAATTTCGATGATGCCGGAATCGCAGCGCACCGCTTCGAGCGCGCCGGGCTTGTCGGCAATCTTCGCCGTGTCGGGCAGCGCGGTGTGGAATTCGCTGGTCTTGGGCAGCTCGAGCAGGCGGAAATATTCCGCCGCGTGCGCGGCGTCAAGCGCTTCGCCCGCGTGAACCTTTTCGAGCAGCGTCATCATCTCGCGCGGCGTGGAAACGTTCTCGTTGCCCTGCTTGGCCGCCTCCAGGTCCATCATGTGCCGGCGCAGCTTGGTCTCGGTCAATCCCAGGCGCGCGATTTCGGCGTTGACGCTGGCCATGCCCACGCGGTCAATCAGGATGTTGGTGGCCGAGTTGTCGCTCAGCACCACCATGAACGTGGCGAGGTCGCCCAGCGTCATGCTCACCGTGCCGTCGCCCAGCATGTAGAGGATCGGATCGCCGGCCACGGTTTCGCTGCGGCGGATGGTGCGCTTCTCGCTGAGCGAGAGCTTCCCTTCCTGGTCCTGCCGCAGGAGTTCGAGCAGAATCGTCAGCTTGATGGAGCTCGCCTGCGGAAACACCGTGTCGGGCAGGCGGTAAAACGCTTCGCCGGTCGTGATGTCCCGGATGGCGTATCCCATCACGCCGTTCAGGCGGTCGGCCACGGCGCTCAACTGGGTCTGTAGCTGATCGTGATACGCCGAATGAACTACGATGTTTTGCGCCAGCGCCGCCGGAAGCACTGCGCCGAACATCACCGCAATTAAAGCGGGCAAACACCAACACGCACGTTTCCGCATGAAGGCCTCCTCACAAGAAAGTTGCGAAGGGTTTGGAGTTTGGCAGGTTGATCGGCAATCGTCAATCGTCAATCGGCAATTCTACGCTCCCACGTATTTCGCGTACAAGACGCGGGCCGCCGCGGGGTCGTCCGTGCCTTTGACGATGGTCCGCCCGTCAGGAAAGATCGTCAGCTCGCAGCGGCCGACGGCGAAGCGGAGCAGGTAATCGTTGCCGCGCACGGTGCCGAACTGCTCCAGGCGCCGCTTCAATTCCACCAAGTCCAGCTGTTGCGGCAGGCGGGGGCGAATCTGCACCGCGCCGCGGCCGCACAGCGCCGCCTGTGTGGGTGCGGAGCCGTCGAGGTGCGTGAACTCGCGCGCGACGCAGGCGCGGCACTTCGGGTCGCGCTTGGGCTTGACCTGCCGGAATTCGTTCTTCCAGACGTCCGCGGTCATGAGCGAGCCGTGCAATTCCGCTTCGCGCCCGAGCAGAATCTTAATCGTTTCCGTCACCTGAATGGCGCTGGCCCAGTGGACGGCGGGCGCGATCACGCCCACCGTGTCGCAGGTATCGTGCAGCCCGCGCGGCGCCTCGGGAAACACGCACGCCAGACACGGCCCGCGTCCGGGAAGGACCGTGAGCGTCATCGCGTAGCTCCCCACCACCGCGCCGTAAACCCAGGGAATGCCGAGCTTGACCGCGACGTCGTTGACCAGATACCGCGCTTCGAAATTGTCCGTGCCGTCAACGATGACCTGGAAGCCGCGGACCAGCTCCTCCGCGTTCGCGCCGTGGAAATCCGTGACCAGGCCCTCGACGTGCACGTCGGAATTGATTTGCCGCAGCTTGCGCTCGGCGGCGACGGCCTTGGGCAGGCTCGAGGCTGCGTCGGCTTCGTCGAAAAGCGTCTGGCGCTGAAGGTTGGATTCTTCCACATAGTCGCGGTCCACGATGCGCAGCGTACCCACGCCCGCACGCGCCAGCGCCGCCGCGTGCGCCGTGCCCAGCGCCCCGCAGCCGAGAATCACCACGCGCGAAGCGAGGAGTTTTTCCTGCCCTTCGGCGCCGATGGGATGAAACAAAATCTGGCGGGAATATCGCTCACGATTCATTTGCGTAATGGAGCCCGTTGTCCGTGGTCAGTTGTCCGTTGTGGAGTTCTCAGTCTTCAGTTATCAGTTCTCAGTTGGGGACCCGCACCGACGCACGAGCCCTCAAGCAAAACTGACGAAACTGAGGCCAACAGCAACTTCACGGTATCACACTCCGCGTGCGGCTGACTGAAAACTGAAGACTGACAATCCCATGATACGCTTGACCATCTCCAGCAGCGACCAAGCCGATTTCTCCCCGAATCCGCGAGATTAGAAACCGCTGGACTCGCGCTGCGCGCGGCGAGATGATGGAGCCAGCCGCAGCCGCCTCCGCCGGCGGCTTCCCCACTCCTGCCATGCACGACGTGCCTTTCGAAGCCGAGCGCCGCGACATGATTGAGCGGCAACTGCGCCGCCGCGGGCTTCACGACAAAAAAGTTCTCGACGCCATGCTCGCCGTGCCGCGCCACGAATTCGTCCTTCCCGAATGCGTCGGCGCCGCTTACGACGACCGGCCGCTGCCCATCGGGCCGGAGGAAACCATTTCCCAGCCTTACATCGTCGCGGCCATGTCGGCGGCGGCGGCGATTGAGCCCGGCGACCGCGCCCTGGAAGTCGGAACGGGCAGCGGGTATCAGGCGGCGATTCTTGCCTGCCTCGGCGCACGAGTTTACACCATCGAGCGCAATCCGGAGCTTGCCGCCCAGGCGCGCGAGCGCTTGGCCCACTTGGGCTACGCGGGCATCGAAGTGATCCACGGAGACGGCAGCAACGGCTACGCGGCTGCCGCGCCCTATCAGGCGATCCTGGTTACCGCCGCCGCGCCCGCCGTGCCCCCGCCCCTGATCGAGCAATTGGACGAAGGCGGCCGCCTGGTGATTCCGGTGGGCGACCGCTATCATCAGTTCCTGCAATTGATCTTCAAGCACGGCGGAAAAACCGCCGCACGCCTGCTCGACCCCGTGCAGTTTGTTCCCTTGGTCGGCCAGCAAGCGTGGCCGGAAAATCAGTGAGCGGTCCCACGCGGCGCGTTGGACGCAAGCCCGCGCCCGCCGAAGTGGCCGCGCAACCCGGGTTGTCTTCTTTCTGAATCCAAACGCGGGCGCGCTGCATCATATCTAATTGGCATGAAGCTCCGCTCTGATTCCCTGGTGCTGACAGCTTTGCTGACCGCTTTGGTCTGCGGTGCGCCCGCACGCGCAGCTCACTGCGCTTATGCACCGCTCAACTCAGGTTCCAGGACTTTTCTCGCTGTTCTCGCGCCTTCCAGTCTCAGCGCCGCCCCCGATTCTGCCGCGCACCCGCCTTGCCGCCTGACCTCGGGGAGTCTGCTGGCGAAGGTTTGCGAAGCAATTCAAGTCCCGCATCAAGGCACCCCCGGCACCCTCGCCTCTTTCCTCGACCGATGGTCCCCGCTTTCCGGCTATGTACGGCAACCCGAGAGCGCAGCCGGTCTTGGCGGCGTCTCAATCCGCCCAAGCGTTCTTCGACTCTGATCCTCGTCCCGATCTCAACCAAGCCCCTGAACGATCCTGACCAGTGCGCGGCGGAAGCCGCTTGGCCCGCATTCGCGGCATGACGTTGATACGGGCACATACAGAAGCCGCTATCTGCACAAATCCAATTGATCGGAGATGCCATGTTCACTCGACTGAGTGCAGTCCCTCGCAAGTTATCGCACCGCGGGAAAGGGCACCCTTTCTCGTTTCCCGTCTTCCTGATTCTGCTCGCCCTCGCCGGGTTGGGCCAGCCACGGTTCACCGAGGCACTTGACACGAGTTCTTCCCAGTCTGCCGTCGCAGGCGAATTTCCTGACCAATACCTGCCGCAGAACCTTCCCGACGCCCGCCTCGCCGCATTCTTTCCCAAGACCTGGACGACCTACGCGTCCAACCCGGGACGGAACGCGGTCTTCAACCTGAACGCCTCGGCTCCCCCCATTCTGCGAAAGGGCGTGAGCTGGAGTTTCGCGGGAGCGGGCGCCATTCCGCTCGACGGCCCTCCCCTAAATAACAGCATCATCACCACGGCTTACGCGGTAGGAATGCCCGTCGGCGTGTCGGTTGTCGGGGGAATCGCTTATGTGGGCAGCGACAACGGCTACACCTACGCGCTGAATGCCATCACGGGCAAGCTGATCTGGGCGCATTACGGCTGGAACATGACGATGAGCAATCCGCTGGTCGCAGGCGGCCGCGTGTACGTCTCAACCGGCAGCGCCTATTTCAACTATGCCAACACCATGCTCTACGTGCGGGGCAAGCGGCCGGTGCGCGGCCCCGGACTCAACTCCATGTACGCGCTCGACGCCAGAACCGGCAAGGAAATCTGGGTCTACCACTTCCCCGGAGAGGCGATGCCCACCGCCGCGTATGAAGATGGCTTCCTCTACATCGGAACCGGCGACGGCCACGTCTACAAGCTCAACGCTGCGACCGGCAAGCCCGCCTGGATTTCCGACATCGTTTCTTTCGTCAGCATGTCCTCGCCGGTGCTGAACGAAAAATACGTCTTCCTCGGTGGCACCGACCCGAACTTCTTCTACGCGCTGGACAAGAAGACGGGCGCGGTTGCCTGGAAGATCACCCTGCCGAAACTCGTGGCCACAGGCATGGGCGACTGCACACCGGCCTATGCCGACGGCGTGGTCGTGCAGGAGGCCACCGTCGAGACTGGCGATCCGCGGAATCCGGTGGCGAATGTCCTGCTCGCCCTCGACGCCGCGACCGGAAGCACCATCTGGCAGAAGCAGTTCGCGAAAGGACCTACACCCCCGGCCATGAAGACCGCCACGCCGATGATCGCCGAGGGCAAGGTGTTCGAAGGAAGCCCGGTCACCGGCGAGTACTTTGCTTTTGACCTCAAGACCGGCCGTGAGCTCTGGAGCGTTCGCCTGGGCGCGCAGATCAGGGCGGGCGCAGCGTTGGCGGACGGAATCCTCTACGTCCCGTACAAATCCGGCGACATTGCCGCGATACGCCTGCGGGACGGGTCTCTCCTGGGGAACAAACACGTTGGCGGCGCCTTTGGGCCCTCGTCGCCCGTGATCGTCGGAGGAACTCTGTACGTGACGAATATTTACGGGTGGGTTCTGGCAACACCCGTTTCGGAGATCCCCGGGCGAGCGAACCGGCCGGAACAACAGTGATAAGTGGCAAGTGGCGAGTGGCAGGCAAGTCTGAAGTGTGAAGTATGAAGTATCGAGTCTCAAGCATTGAGTCTGAGGTGTGAAGCCGAAGGGGCAGAACCCCAGCAGTGGCAAGAGAGTGTGAAGTCTGAAGTATGAAGTCCGAAATCGGGCGGTGACAGATTAAAGGATAATATTTCCTCATCGCGTTGGTCGAAGTTTATGTCCTATTCTTCGGGCTTCACGCGGCCCACTTCAGAATTCATACTTCACACTTCGGACTTCATCTTTTCATCGCTTGTCACTCGCCACTGCCTTTTGTATAGTTTCGGCCGATGGCTGATCCCTATCTAAGCGTCGTGATTCCCGCCTACAACGAGGCGTTGCGCGTGGGCAGCACGCTCGAGAAGGTGTGCCAGTATCTCCAGACCCGGAATTTCGAGACGGAATTGATTCTGGTGGATGACGGCTCTTCAGACGACACGCCGCAGATTCTCGAGGAAGCGAGGCATCAAATCTCCGCCATGCGAGTTTTCCGCAACGAGCCGAACCGCGGCAAAGGTTATTCCGTGCGGCGCGGCGTGCTGGAAGCGCGCGGCAAACTGGTTCTATTTTCCGACGCCGACCTCTCAGCGCCGATCGAAGAGGCCAACAAACTCATCGCCGCCGCCGAATCCGAGCAGGCCGACGTGGTGGTGGGCTCGCGAGCGCTCGATCGGCGGCTGATCGGCGTCCGCCAGCCGCGTTTCCGCGAGTTTTCGGGACGCCTCTTCAACGTGCTTGTACGCGCCTTTACAGGCCTCAAAATTCACGACACGCAGTGCGGTTTCAAGCTGTTCCGGCGCGCCACCACCCGCCGCGCCTTCGAGCTGCAGCGCGTGGAAGGCTTCGGATTCGATCCCGAACTGCTCTTCCTCATCCAGCGCCTGGGCGGGAAAGTCCTGGAAGTGCCGGTGCGCTGGAATGACAATCCCGCCACCAAAGTCCACTTCCTGCGCGACTCCACGCGGATGTTCCACGACCTCATCTCCCTGCGCTGGCGCGCGCTCACGGGAAAATATCGCGCTTGATTCCGCGGCATGAACGCCGGGACTGCGCCGCGATTGACTCGCCACACCGTGGCGGTTATTCTCTTCTCGTGAAGGTTCGCGAGGTGGAACGAATGCTGCGAGACGCGGGATGGCTGCTTGTACGCACCCGCGGCAGTCACCACCAATACAAGCACCCCACCAAGCCAGGCTTGGTGACGCTTCCGGGCAAGCAAAATGACGAACTGGCTCCCGGAACCTTAAACAGCATTTTGAAGCAGGCAGGCTTGAAAAAATGAAGAAATATCTGGTGGTCATCGAAGCGACGAATACTGGTTTCTCGGCTTACTCCCCTGACCTTGAAGGATGTGTTTCGACGGGACGCACCCGGCCGGAAGTCGAAAAAAACATCCGCGAAGCCATCGAGTTCCATCTCGAAGGCATGCGCCTGGAAGGGATGGCAGTGCCCGACCCCCACGCCTATTCAACGTACGTCGAGGTTCCGGCTTAGACGCAACTCGGCCGCGAAGGCCGCGCGAATCTTCACCGATCCACTTTCCTGCGCGGGCGTGCACTCACGGGAAAATACAAAGCGTAAATTTTCGCGCGCGGCCGAAAATTTTCTTGACTCGCGAAGTCCCGCCTTTATATTATCGCGCTCAGCTAGAAAGGAGGTGATCCATGCCAGACGAAAGTAACCTTAGCGAGGGTGCTGAGGCATAGGCGCTAACTGGCGCTCGTTAGGTAAGGACCTCTCTTCCTAGCGAAAAGAGAGGTGAAGTGGCAAGGCGCTGGTTTGCGCCGTTTCCGTAAAGCAACGGAGTTGCCAATTCCCATCAGCATACCGAGCCCCTGGCTCCGCGGGGCGGCGCCAGGGGCTTTTCATTCCTTCAGTTTTAGGCCCGCAAGAAAACAGCGTAGCCTGTGACAAAAGTCGCTGAACCGGGCATCTCCGTTCGGTAGGATTCTTCCACTTCACTTCGCGAGGAGGTGATCCATGCCTGCGGAGGGCAAGCGCTCGCTGCTCGTTTCCCGAACCTGGCTTCAGGCTGCTGTCATCGTTTTCCTATTCGGCTTCTTTGTTCTCGGACTTCTGGCGTATTGGACATATACCTACGAACCGCCGATTCCCGCGCAAGTCCGCGATCCCTCCGGCAACGTGCTCTTCACGCGCGACAACATCAAGCAAGGCCAGCAGGTCTTCTTGCGCAACGGCCTGATGGAGTATGGCTCGATCTTCGGCCACGGCGCGTATCTGGGCCCGGACTTCACCGCCGATTATCTCCATCGCTCGGCTGAAATCGTTCTGGATCAATACGGCGGCCCGTCATCGGACCGCGCCCGGCAACAGACCATCCAGGATTTCGCGACCAATCGCTACGACAGCGCCACGCAGACGCTCACCTTGACGGCGGGCCGAGCTGAGGCTTTTAGCGAGCTCGAGCGCCATTACGGAAATTATTTTGGCGAGCCCACGACGAAGTTCGGCCTCCGCCCCAAAGCGATTACCGATCCGCAAGACATCAAGGAGCTCACGGCGTTCTTTGCCTGGTCGGCGTGGACGGCCTCGGCACGGCGGCCCGGCCACGATTATTCCTACACCAACAACTGGCCGCCCGAGCCGCTGGTGGGCAATCACGCCACCGCCGACACGGTGGTCTGGAGCGTGCTTTCGCTGATCGCGCTGCTGGGCGGGATCGGCCTGCTGCTGGCCTCGTTTGGAAGATGGAATTTCCTCGGCTGGCACGGCCGCGAGATGCAGCGCATTTCCTTTCGCGCGCCGGATGAGGTGACGCTGACGCCCGGCCAGCGCGCGACGGCCTGGTTCTTCCTGGTGATGGCGCTGCTGTTTTTGATGCAGACCTTGTTCGGCGGCGCTTCGCAGCACTACCGCGCCGAGCTCACAAACTTCTTCGGCATCAATCTGGCCGAGCTGCTTCCCTTCAACCTGGCGCGCACCTGGCACGTCCAACTGGCGATCTTCTGGGTGGCGACGTCGTACCTTGCCGCCGGCATTTTCCTCGCGCCGATGGTCGCGGGCCGCGAGCCCAGGCGCCAGTCTTGGCTCGCCTACGGCCTGCTGGGCGCGCTGGCAATTGTGGTTTTCGGCAGCATGGCGGGCGAGTTCGCGGGCATCCAGGGCCTGATTCGCCGCGGCTGGAGCTGGTTTGGCGACCAGGGGTTCGAGTACCTTGACCTCGGACGCTTCTGGCAAATCCTTCTGATCATCGGCCTGCTTTTCTGGGTGCTCATTCTCTTTCGCGGATTGCGAGGACGCCTGAGCGCCGAAAAGCTCGGCAACCTGCCGTGGCTTTTCTTTTTCTCCGCCCTTTCCATTCCCGCTTTTTACGCGGTGGGATTGCTCGCGCGCCCAAGTTCAACCTTCACCACCACCGACTTCTGGCGGTTCTGGGTGGTCCACTTGTGGGTGGAAGATTTTCTGGAACTCTTCACTACCATCATGGTGGCCTACATTTTCGTCCTGCTGGGCGTGGTGCACGAACGGGTGGCCCTCACCATGGTCTATCTCGACATCGTGCTCTATTCGGCGGGCGGCATCATCGGCACCATGCACCACGTTTACTTTTCCGGCGAGCCGGCGGTGCACATGGCGCTGGGCGCGTTTTTCTCTGCCGCCGAAGTCATCCCGCTCACGCTTCTGACGCTTGAGGCGTGGAGCTTCCTGCAGCTCGGGGCGCAGCAGGGCACGCGGGCGCGCACGCCCTTCCCGCATTTTTGGGCGGTGATGTTTCTCGCCGCCGTCGGCTTCTGGAATTTCCTGGGCGCGGGCGTTTTCGGCTTCCTGATCAATCTCCCCATTGTCAGCTATTACGAGATCGGCACCGCGCTGACGGCCAACCACGGCCACGCGGCGATGATGGGCGTCTACGGGATGCTGGCGGTGGGCCTGGCGATTTTCTGCCTGCGCTACATGGTGCCGCAGGATCGCTGGTCCGACCGCGCCGCCAAGCTCAGCTTCTGGTCGCTTAATTTGGGCCTCGCGTGGATGGTCTTCGCGTCGCTCTTCCCGCTCGGAATCCTTCAGTTGTACCACTCGGTGCGCTTCGGCTACTACAACGCCAGGACGCTGCAATACCTGACCGGCCACCTGAACACTCTGATCGAATGGTTGAGATTGCCCGGTGACGCGTTGTTCATCGTGGGCGGCGTTCTTCCCGTGCTTTATCTGGCCTGGCTCGGCGTGCGGCACACCCTCGAGCGCGCCACGAGCGAGGAGGAGCCAAAGGAAATTCTCTTCACCGAAATCGTTGAAGCGGGAGAAAGTAAGCCGTGATGGACGGCATTCATCCCGAAGTCTGGATGGCGGCGGGCTACGCGCTATTCCTGGTGGCCGCGGCCGTCGCCCTGGAGTTGCTCGCGCGCCAGTCGCACAAGCGTTCGGAAGGAATGCAACTGGCGGGCTTCCGCTATCGTCACGAGCACGACGCCTGGGAATGCCCCACCGGCCAGCGCCTGGGCCGCTCCGAGACCGACCATCAGCGGCGCGTGGTGGTCTATCGCGCCATCGTGCACATCTGCAATTGTTGCGGGGTCAAGAAGCATTGTACAGATTCCGACAATGGCCGGACCATCGAGCGCCCGATTGATTCCTGGGTGCGGTCCGAAATCCGCCGCTTTCACCGCGGCCTCTCGATGACTCTGGTGGTCCTGGCGGCGGTCATCCTGCTGGCCGAGATCGCTCATTTCGACCGGCCGAGAGAGTTGCTGCTCCTGGGCGGATTCCTCGCGCCCATCGGGATTTTCGGCGCCAAAATCGCGTCCGGGTTCCTTGGCGATAAGAAGGAGAGTAATTCACCCATGGCGTGACTAACTCTTCCGAGCTTTCCTCGCCAATCGGAACGCCTCGAGGATTACGCGCCGGGCCAATGGAGTGAGGTCATACCTCGAGAGATCCTGCGGCCGCGCCCATCGTGCATCGAGGACGTCGGAGGCGGGCCGGAGCTTGCCGCGCTTCAGCCGACAGAAATAATCCACAATCACAAAATGATAACGGACGCGGCGGCGAACCCGTTGGATGCGGTCGAAAACGGCGACGACCTGGACCGGCTCGACCGTCAAACCCGTTTCTTCTATCAGTTCGCGCGCGACGGCGCGCTCCAGCTCCTCGCCCAGCTCGACGAGGCCCCCCGGAATGGACCATCGCCCCTTGAGCGGTTCGCGCGCGCGCAACACCAGCAGCGCCCGGCCGCGGTGAATCACCACCCCGCCTACACCCACCATCGGAGTTTTGGGAAATTCGCGCTTTGCCATGATTCAGCCGAACCGGGCAGCGCCGGCAGCTTTGTTCTGCGGCTTCTGCTGGTCACTCATCACTCACCACTGCTCTTACTGGTTGGCCGCTCGCGCCACGAGCTCGTAATAAATCTTCACGCCGCGGCGAAGTTGCTCGACGGGAATGCGCTCATTGGCGGCGTGCTGCGTGTCGTCAATCTCCGGCGAAATTTCGACGGGCACGAACCCGTAGGCGTTGATGCCCAGCGGCCGGTACATCTGGCTCTCCGTGTAGCCGCTGTTGAGCGCGGGCGTAATGAGCGCTTGCGGGTTGTACTCGTGAACGACCGTGCCAATAAGGTGGTAAAGCATCGTGTCCGTGGGGGACGAATTAGGCGGGCGGTACTTGCTGATCGGCTCGACTCGA
>OFHG01000171.1_pt1 | contig 28018 bp, 27 predicted proteins | sample 1521931 | NCBI WGS metagenome assembly OFHG01 (sample SAMEA2468438, study PRJEB22500) | soil metagenome | biome: Glassland; feature: Farmland; material: Clay | place: Australia | collected 2013-01-31 | depth 0.55 m
GCGAGAACGCGGAGGACGACCCCGCGGCGGTAGTCGCGGAGACCCTCGACAACCCCCTGTTCGACGTGGACTACAAGGGCGCGCGCGGTGCGCTCATCCACATCAGCGCGGGGCCGGGCATGCGCCTCCGGACCGCGCACGAGATCGTCGAAGGGCTCACGGCGCAGATGCGCCCCGACGCCAACGTGATCTTCGGCGTGCGCGTGGACCGCAAGTACGAGGGCATCGTCCGCGTCCTCGCGATCATGACGGGCGTCCGCTCGCCCATCCTCGAGTCCGCGGACCCGGCCGTCGCCCTGTCCGACGATCCGAGCCTCGCCCTCTCCTCCGCCGCGACCGCGGTCCCTGTCTCCTCCTTCTCCCGGAGGCGCTGAGGCGCCCTCCCGCACCACAGGGGAGGGCCCTGAGCTAGCCCACGCTCTTCGTATGCCCTCCGGAGGCCCTCAGCCCTGGGGCGGCGGCGGAGGCGGCGCGGGCTGCGCCGGCGTCGCGGCCTGCGGGTACGCATCCTCCTCGATCATCTGCTGCAGGTGCTTGGGCTTGAGGCGGATGCGGATCGTCTCCGGCCGCGGGCGGATGAGGTTCCACCCGGCCTTCGTGATCAGGCCGCCGATGACGGCCATGGCGAGGTAGAGCCCGACCGTGAGGAGGCCGATCCCGATGGGCAGGAGCAGGTCCGTGAAGCTGAAGTTCAGGTTGGGGAGGTTCGCCGTCAGGTCGCCGATGCTCATCCCGCTGCGCGTCTGGGCGGGGACGATGTCCAGCGGCGAGACCGTCGTGCTCTGGCGGTGGCTCGAATCCGTCACGGTCAGCAGGACCGTGTAGGGCGCGGGATTCGCGTACACGTGGACTGCCGGATGTGCGCCGGAGGCCGTTCCGCTGTTATCCCCGAAGTCCCATTGCCAGCTCACGATGGACGCCGCGCCGGGGCTGGACGTGTCCTGCACGGTGAGGTTGAACCCGTTGCTCGACCACGTGAACGAGGCCGACGGTCCTTGCCCCGTCTGCTGCGTCGAGGGAATCTGGTTCTGGAGGAACGGCCCGGGGTTCGCGGCCAAGGCGAACGCGCTCGCGAACGTGAACAGGAGCAGGCCGATTCCGAGGATCAGGACGCCGAGGCCCAGGAGGAGTTCCGAGGTGTCGCGCTTCACGAGGTCACCGCGGGCCACCCCCCGGGCCGCGGCATAAAGGAGCGGAGACCGTTCTCACGAGTGAGAATGGCCCCGGGCGCCTCATCCGCGGAACGTGGGCTTGGCGCTCACGAGGACGGGGTCCGCGAGGCCGCGGAACGGTCGGCCGGCCGTCTCCGACTGGATGGCCTTCCGGAGATCGCCGGGGGCCATGTCCCGCTGCTCCTTCGTGGCGCGGATGCGAACGTTGAGCGTCCCGGAGTCGGCCTCCTTCTTCCCCAGGACCGCGATGTACGGGACCCACTCCTTCTCCGCGCGGCGGATCTTCTTGCCGAGGGTGTCCCCCGAGTCGTCTAGGTCGACGCGCACGCCCTCGAACGCGGGGAGGAGGGCCTTCGCGGCCGCGAGCTGGTCGCCGCTCACGGGCACGATGCGGATCTGGGTGGGCGCGAGCCAGGTGGGGAACATGGGCGGCTTGCCCGCCTTGATGTCCGCGGCGGCCTTCTCCAGGAACGCGTACAGGACGCGCTCGACCGCGCCGCTCGGCGACAGGTGGAGGATGTAGGGGTTCCGCTTCTGCCCTTTCTCGTCCGCGTACGTGATGCCGAAGCGGGCCGCGTTCTCCGTGTCGATCTGGTCCGTGGTCAGCGCCGCCGCCTTGTCGTTCGCGTCGACGTAGTTCCACTCGTACTTCAAGATGAAGTAGAAGAACTGCTCGGACCACATCTCCACGAGGACGGGCTTGCCCCAGCGACTCGCATACGCCTGGACGAAATCCCCGTGCTCCTTCCAGAAGGGCTCCGTCACGCGGAGGCCGACCTCGAAGTCGTCGGGCATGGAGAAGCCCATGTCCCCCATGAGCTTCCACGCGACCTCGAAGCGGACCATCATGTGCTCCTTCGCCTGGGCCACGTCGGGGACGAGGGCGTGGCAGTCGGGCATGGTGAACGCCCGCAGGCGCCGCAGGCCGGCGAGCTCGCCGCGTTGCTCCGCGCGGAACGAGTACCGCGTCAGCTCGTACAGGGACAGGGGCAGCTGCTTGTACGAGAGGACCATGTCCTTCATGATCAGGAACTGGCCGAAGCACGCGCTGAAGCGCAGGAAGGCCTTCTTGTTCGGCGTCTGGACGACGTACTGCCGCGCGGGGAAGCGGTTCAGGTACGACTTCAGGGCGGGGTGCTCGAAGTCGTACATGACCGGGCATTCGACCTCCATGGCCCCGTACTCGCGGACGCGCTGCGAGACGAACTCCTCAATCAGGGCCTTGATGAGCCGCCCTTTCGGGTAGTACCGCAGGTTCCCCGGGTCCGAGCCGGGCTCGTAGTCCACGAGCTCGAGTTCCTGCATCAGGCGCACGTGGGGCGGCTCCTCCTTCACCTCGCGGGACTTGGCCATCTCGTACTGGGCGAAGCGCCGGAGGCGGTCGTGCGCCGCGAAGTCGAACCCGGCGACCCGGCCCGCCTCGATGGAGAGGGGATGGAACCCGCCCTGCGTGTCCAGGACGTGCCAGTGGGAGACGAGCCTCTGCTCCGCCTTGAGGGCCTCGTTGGCCATCTCCTTGGGCTCCTCCGCGACGGCCGGCGTGGCCTCCGCGACGATCTCCCGGGAGAGCTCGCTGAGCGGGTGGCCCTTCACGCTCACCCGGAAGGACTTGTAGTACCCGAAGGGGGACGCGTGGACATCGTAGCCTCGCTTCCCGAGCTCCGCCTCCAGGGCGGCGAGGACGGCCTGCGCGGGCTCCGGGGCGGCCAGGTCCGAGCTCAGGTGGGCGTACGGGTAGAGGGCGATGCGCTTCGTGTGGAGCTGGCCCGCGACGTCCTCGATGTTCTTCGCGGCCGCGAGGGCCGCGGCCTTCGGATCCTTCTCGTCCCGCTTCTCCGCGCTGAGGAAGCAGACGAGCGCCTCCTCGACCCGTCCGTGCTTCCGCTCCTGGGGGATCTCGCCGATGGACTTGAGGGCCTTCCCCGTGACCTCGTACTCGAGGTAGTCCACGTGGAGGAAGAGGACTCGCATGCTCCCGGGCCTATTCGTTGTAGGTATAAAGTTCCTGCGCGGTCCCCGCGCATCCTGAAATACGCTGCCGCCGATGGTCCCTGCGATGGTAGGTCCCGCAAAGGTCTGGCGGCACCGGACCGGAGAGCTGACCCTGGACCGCACGCGGGTCATGGGCGTCCTCAACGTGACGCCGGACTCCTTCTCGGACGGCGGCCTCTTCCACGATCCCGAGGCGGCGATCCGGCGCGGCCTCGAGCTGGTCGAGCAGGGGGCCGATCTCCTCGACATCGGCGGGGAGTCGACCCGGCCGCGGTCCGAGCCCGTGTCCGCCGAAGAGGAATGGCGGCGGGTGGGTCCCGTGCTCGAGGCCCTGGGCCGCCAGGTCCGCGTGCCCCTCTCCATCGACACGATGAAGCCTGGGGTCGCCGAGAAGGCCGTCCGGGCGGGCGCGGCCATCGTGAACGACGTGTCCGGGATGCGGGACCCCGCCATGATTCGCTTCGTGGCGTCCGCCAAGGTCGGCATCGTGGCCATGCACATGCTCGGGAACCCGAAGACCATGCAGGAGCACCCGGAGTACCGGGACGTCGTGGGCGAGGTCACGGCGTTTCTGGCCAACCGGATCTCCGCCCTCCAGGCCGCAGGCGTCCCCTCGGAGGCCATCGCCGTGGACCCGGGGATCGGCTTCGGCAAGTCGCTGAACCACAACCTCGCCCTGCTGCGGGGTCTGGACGTCCTGGCCGCGCTGGGTCATCCCGTCGTCGTGGGCGTCTCTCGGAAGTCCTTCATCGGGAAGATCGGTGCAGGGGAGCCGGGGGAACGGCTGCCAGGCAGCCTCGCGGCGGCCGCCCTGGCGGTCTCCCGGGGGGCGCACGTCATCCGAGCTCACGATGTCCTCGAGACGGTCCGCGCCATGCGCGTGACGGATGCTCTCCTGCGCTCCCCCTGAGCACGTCCTACCCCTCAGCTATTAATAACGCCGGATGCGTGGTCGCCGGCCGCCATGGAGTACAAGTGGAAGGCCCTGTCCGTCACATCGGTCGGCGCGCTCATGGCGGCCGTGGACAGCACGGTCGTTCTGCTCGCGCTCCTCCCCATCGCGGAGGAGCTCCGCTCCGACTTCGTGACCATGGTGTGGGTCGTCATCGCCTACATCCTCGTGAACACGTCCTTCGTCCTGAGCCTCGGCCGCATCGGGGACATGTACGGTCGGAAGCGGATGTACAACCTCGGGTTCGCCGTCTTCACCGTGGGCTCCGTCCTCTGCGGCATATCGATCAACGCGCTCACGCTCGTCGGCTTCCGCGCGGTCCAGGGGTTCGGCGCGGCCCTCCTGACCGCGAACTCCTTCGCCATCCTCTCGGAGGCCTTCCCCGCGAAGGAGCGGGGCCGCGCCTTCGGGCTCAACGCGATCGTCTGGGGCGTGGGCTCCATCACGGGAATCGTCCTCGGCGGCCTGGTCATCACGTTCACCACGTGGCGCCTCATCTTCTGGATTAACCTGCCCGTCGGGGTGTTCGGGACGTACTGGGCCTACCGCGCCCTCCATCCTTCGGCTCGTGCAGCGAAGAACGAGACCTTCGACGTCCCGGCCGCGGTGTTCTTCACGCTCGGGCTCCTGTTCCTCCTGCTTGCGGTGACCTGGGGGCTGCTGTACTCCTGGACCGACCCGCTGGTCTACGTCTTCTTCCTCGCCGCGCCGCTGGCCCTCGCCGCCTTCGTGGTCTGGGAGGTCCGCGTCAGCGAGGACCCCATCGTGGACTTCTCCATGTTCCGGAACCGCGTCTTCACCCTGTCCATCACGACCGCGGCCATGCAGTCCCTCGCCCTGTTCAGCGTGGACTTCCTGCTCGTCTTCTACCTGGAAGGGATCGCGGGCCTGGACATCCTCACGGCCTCGTACCTGATCATCCCCATGGCCGCCATGGTCTCCATCGCGGGTCCCTTCGGAGGCATGCTCTCGGACCGCATCGGCGCACGCATCGTGGCCACCCTGGGCCTCGCCGTGCAGGCCGCGGTCCTCGTCTTCTTCAGCTTCTTCCTGACCACGCGGACGCCGTTGCTGGACATCGGCATCGCGGAGGCGGTTTACGGGGTCGGCGGAGGGTTGTTCTGGCCGGCCAACACGAGCACGATCATGTCCTCCGCCCCGCCACGCCGCTACGGCGTCGCCTCCGGCGTGATGAACACGTTCCGGAACACGGGGATGGTCATGAGCTTCGCCCTCTCCCTCGTGGCCGCGACGAGCGTGATCCCGCCGTACGTCGTGTACCAGCTGTTCATCGGCAACCTCTCGGGCGCCCTCCCTCCGAACCTGGCGACCGCCTACCTGGCGGGGCAGAGCTTCGCCTTCGAGGTGTCCATCGTGCTCCTCGCGGTAGCCGCCGTGGTCTCCCTGGTTCGAGGGAAGTTACCCGCCCACGCCCCGATCCCCGGTGAGGCGCCTGCGGCCTCCGCCGCGAACGGCGGCGACAAGGTCTGAAAACCTTTAATGCCGCGAAGGCATTCGGTCGATAATGGTAGCCCGTAGGACGTTCGCGTCCCTCGCCGACGATTACAAGGACATCGTCGTCGCCACGGTCTGCTCCCATTCTTCCCTCCAGATCTTCCACGGAGCCCGCCAGGAAGGGTTCAAGACCCTGGGCATCGCGATCGGGAAGCGTCCCCGCTTCTACGACGCGTTCCCCCTGGCCAAGCCGGACGAGTTCCTCATCGTGGACTCGTACAAGGAGATTGCCGACCACGCGGACGACCTCGTGGCCCGGCAGGTCGTGACCGTCCCGCACGGGTCCTTCGTTGAGTACATGGGCGCGGACGCGTTCGCCAAGCTGCCCATCCCCTCCTTCGGCAACCGGAACGTGCTCACCTGGGAATCGGACCGGGAGAAGCAGCGGGACTGGCTGACCTCGGCCGGCGTGACCATGCCCAAGAAGATCGCCCATCCCGAGGAGATCGACAGTCCCGTCTTCGTGAAGTACTACGGCGCCAAGGGCGGCCGTGGGTCGTTCATCGCGAAGAACCACGACGAGTTCCTCGCCGCGGTCAAGCCCGGGATGAAGTACGCCATCCAGGAATACGTGGTGGGCACGCGGTACTACCTGCAGTTCTTCTACTCGCCCATCGCAGACGGCGGCTACCGGCTCTCCAAGGGGGGTCTGGAGCTGCTCGGCATCGACCGCCGCGACGAGGCGAACATCGATGAGATGTACAAGCTCGGAGCCCAGGAGCGCCTCCGCGAACTGGAGATCTACCCCACGTTCGTCGTCACGGGGAACATGCCCGTGGTGCTGCGCGAGTCCCTCCTCCCGAAGGCCTTCGAGATGGGCGAGCGGACCGTGGAGAAGTCCCTCGAGCTCTTCGGCGGGATGATCGGGCCGTTCTGCCTCGAGACCATCGTGACGGACCGGCTCGAGTTCAAGGTCTTCGAGATCTCCTCCCGCATCGTCGCGGGCACGAACATCTTCATCTCGGGTTCGCCGTACTCCGACATGCTCGAGCCCGGGATGTCCACGGGCCGGCGGATTGCGCGGGAGATCCGCGTGGCCCAGAAACACGGTCTCCTGTCGGAGATCATGAGCTAGGCCCACCCCCGGTGGAATCAGCCGGGAAAAGGAGGGGCAAACGCTTTTATGGTCTCGTCCGGCTCGGCTCCTGCCCATGGTGGATCAAACCACCACGATCATCATCGTGGTCCTCGTCGTCGTGATGATTGCGGTCGTCTGGCTCGAACTGCGCTACCTGCGCCGCAAGTCGAAATCCCGCCGTCAGCGGGCGGCCCAGAGGCCTGAGGAGCTCCAGGACGAGGCCCACAACGCCCTCATCACGACCCGCGCCATCGCCTCCACCCTGGCGGAACGGGGCGGGATTCGGAGTGACGAGGTCGACTCCCTCCTGCGCGAGGCCCAGATGGCCTACAGCCGCCGGAACTACCGCGTATCCATCGACCTGACCGCGAAGGCGAAGGACCGTCTCGCGGCCCTGCGGAAGGAGCACGCCGCCCAGGGCGACCTGGCCAAGGTGGCCGCGCCGCCGCCTGCCGCGTCGGAGGACGAGGAGCCCACGACGAAGGAAGTCCTCCAGAACGAGTACGCTCCCAACCTGATTCAATCTAGGTTTGCCATCAGTCTGGCGGAGTCCGCGATCACGGACGGCCAGACCGCGGGCCGTGATGTTGCGCAGGCTCAGGCCCTGGTCGCGGACGCCAGGGCGCGCTTCGATGCCCAAGATTACTCGGGTGCCCTGAGCATGGCCCGCCAGGGCGAGCGGAGTGCGCGCGGCGAGGCCGTGACCGTGTCGGTCCCGCCTCCGTCGACCCCTGCCACGGCCCCCGCCGCTCCGGGCCGCCCGGTCGCGTCCAAGTCCGCACCCGCAGCTGTAGCCGTGGGGAGTGCCTGCCCGTCCTGCGGCGAGCCCATGAAGGTGGGAGACGCGTTCTGCCGCAAGTGCGGCGCCCGGGTCGTCGTCACGAACTGCCCCACCTGCGGGGCCGACCTCCTCGCGGACGACGCGTTCTGCCGGAAGTGCGGGACGCGTATCCAGCACTGAACCCGACCTGGGCTTTCCGTATCGTAGTGCAATAAACCTTAATACGGGCCCCCCTCCATCCCTTTCTCAATGGCGATGGGTAACGACATGGAACAGGCCTTGACGGCCCTCTACGGCGAAGACCAAGTCGCCGCGGTCATTACCCTGAAGGTGGACACCAAGGAAGCGGATCGGATCGCCACGGAGATCGCCAAGTTCGACGTGATCCAGGACGTCTTCCTGGTCACGGGGGACACGGACATCGTCGCGAAGGCCCGGTTCAAGAACTACAAGGGCCTGAAGGACTTCGTCCTCACGACTCTGGCGCCGATCTCGGGCATCAAGGACACGAAGACGCTCATGGTGGTGACCACCTACAAGGAAGCGGGACAGGCGAGGTCGCAAGGTTGAGGGCAAGGGTCAGGGCCTGGAGGTGGTGCGATGGACAGCGAAACCAAGCTCAAGCAAGTGGTGGACGTCCTCGATTCGATTTCCGAGGACACCTCCGTCCCGCGCAATATCCGGCGCGGGGCCGTGGACGCGAAGGCCCGACTCTCGAAGAAAGGTGAGGCGCTCGACCTGCGGGTCACGAGTGCCATCATGATCATGGACGACCTGGCGAACGACCCGAACATTCCGTTGCACGGTCGGACCCTGATCTGGAACATCATTTCCCAGCTGGAGACGGTGACCAAGTCTTAAGCGCACGACAATCCCTCGGGGTAGCGTGCCGGACCTCGTGGTAGCGTGCCGGACCTCGTGGTGACCTTCCTCTTCCTAGGCGTACCGATTCTGGCCGGCATCGCGGGCTCCGTGCTGGTCTGGTCCGCCTATTCCGACTTGCGGTCCCGCCCGGAAGAATCCGACCTGGCATCCTTGGCGCGGGCTCGTTTGCCCGTGTTCTTCGCGCTCTCGGCGGTGCCGTTCGTCTTCGGGCTTTCCCTCTGGCTCCTCCTCAGCGGTGCGGAGCTCGAGCACGGCTCCTTGCCGGTGCCGGCGGAGACGGTCGCCTTCTGGATGGCCGCTGGCTATGCGATCGTCGCGGTGCTCGTCGTGGCCTCCCAAACCTGGCTGGGGCGCGCGCGGTTGCGCGAGTTCCTGTCCGTCCAGTTCGGCCGCGTGCTGCCGGTTATGGTGATACCCAATACCTCGCTCGTCTTCGCCGTGGTCCTTTCCTACCTCGCGTTGGGACGGCTTCCGGACTTCCTAGGTCCCACCCCCGCTCTCTCGGAGGCCGCGGCGAACAGCGTCGCCCTGGTCTTCCAGGTCTTCGCCCTCGCCGCCCTGGGAAAGCCTGTGGGGATTGCCCTCTCCCTTAGGGTCCGTGATATCACCACGACTCAAGGCTTCACGAGGATGCTATCGTTCGCGGAGATTGCCGCGTTCCTTTCCATCGTGGCCCTGGTGTGGGGATTCCTGCAGCTCGGCTCGCTGTGATGGGGACGCTCAAATACCACCGCGTCTCTTTCGCGCCCCGCGCGAGGCTAGTCTAATGGTAGGACAGAAGCTTCCCAAGCTTCTAACGCGGGTTCGATTCCCGCGCCTCGCATTCTGACTCTTGCGAGGACCCGCCAACCTCATGTCGCCGAGCTTCCATCGCGGGGCCATGGTCCGCTCGATCCTCCTGACCGGCTACAACCCCTACCGCAACGCTCCGGACTACAATCCCACAGGCGTCCTCGCACGAGAACTGGACGGCCGGCGCATCGGGAAAGCGCACATCCACGGGGCGGAAGTCCCCGTTGCGGTGGAGGATGCCGGGTCGGCCTTCCGTCGCCTGCTGAACCGGATGAATCCGGACGCGGCCCTCGCCATGGGCGTGGCCCCCGGCCGCTCCCGGCTGAGCGTGGAGCGCGTGGCCGTAAACGTCCTCGACTTCTCCGTGCCGGACAACCGGGGCCGCCGGTACCGCGACCGCCCCATCCGGAAGGGCGGTCCCGCGGCGTACTTCTCCACCCTTCCCGTCCGTCCCATCCTGGCCGCGCTCCGGAAGGCAAGGATCCCCGCGGAGCTCTCGGACACCGCGGGCACCTACCTCTGCAATTTCGCTATGTTCACCCTGCTTGACGCCTTCGCTGCGGACGGGAAGAAGGGGCCCGCGGGGTTCATCCACATACCCCAGGTCCCCGAGGCCAGCCTCGACAAGTCGGGCCAACCGTCCATGGACTACGTGACGATTCGGCGGGGCATCCTCGTCGCCCTGCAGGAGATCGAGAAGGCTATCCCGCGCCCGCGGCCGCGCCGATCCGGCGCAACGCCATGAGGGCCTCGGCCACGCGCCTCAGCCGCGCGGCCGTATCGGGAATCTCGAGGATCTCCTGTTTCGCGTCCTCCCCGACCGGGAGCGCGGAGGCCACCTTGTACGAGAGGGACCGCGCATCGAGGTCCTTCCAGGTCTCGTCGATGACCGCCTGGCCCGAGAGCTCGACGGATTCCAAGACGCCCTCGAAGAGCTTAGCCACAGCCTCGGCCAATCCGGGGTCCTCTTCCCCCTCCGGCTCCTCGAGGAAGCGCACGTCCGCGCGGAGGTAGGGCCGCGTCCGTTCCAGACTGGTTACCTCGAACCGGCGGCGGCCCTCCACGACGATGTCGTAGCGGCCGTCGCGGTAGCGCTGGGCGGCGATGATCGCGGCCTCCGTCCCGATCCGGTGCGGGATGGCAGGTCCGCCGACCTCCTCGCCCTCCAGGATGAGGCAGATGCCGAACGGTTCCTCATGCTCGAGGCACCGGCCGACCATCTCCCGGTACCGGGGCTCGAAGATGTGGAGGGGCAGCGTGGCCCCGGGGAAGAGGACGGCCTGGAGGGGGAACAGGGAGATGCGCACGGCCCCCGCGATTCCATGGGAGGCAATAAACCTCACTCGGGGTGGATGTCCACAGCCACGGACCACGCGGTCTGGCATCCCGGGCATGCTACGGACCGCCTCAGGGAATCGCCCGCATCCGCGAGCTTGAACGTGAAGAAGAGGGGGTTGTTACACCGCGGACAGTTGAAGTTGATGCCGCCGACGGTCATGGCCCTCCCTCGAAGACCGCGGTCCCCTTAAGCTTGCGCCCCCGGTCCGCGCGGACGCGCTCCCGGTCCGCGGGCACCCAGACACCGGAGCTCCGTGCGGCAAGTTTATGACACGCTCGGGCCTGCCGAGGCGCGGATGCGCGTCGAGACGCTCGTGGTGCCGCCGCTGGACAACAACGCCTACCTCGTGATCGACGAGGCGAGCGAGCAGGCCGCGGTGGTCGACCCGGCCCTCGGGGCCAAGGACCTCCTGGCCAAGGCGGAAAGCCTCGGCGTCCAGATCGTCGCAATCCTCAACACCCACGGCCACGCGGACCACACGGCGGACGACGGCCCGCTGAAGAGCGCCACGGGCGCCAAGCTGGGCATCTTCGAGGTGGACGCCTACCGCCTGGCACGCAACGCGAAAGAGTCGCGGTGGTTCCTCCCCGCCCCGCCACCGCCTGTGACCGCGGACCTTCTCCTCAAGGAAGGAACCTCCGTCCCGATCGGTGGCGTCACCCTGGTCACGATCCACACGCCCGGCCACACGGAGGGCAGTTGCTGCTTCTACGACGCCGCGGACGGCGTCCTGTTCTCCGGCGACACGCTCTTCGCGGGCTCCTGCGGTCGGACGGACACCCTGGGCGCGAGCCCCGCCAAGATGAAGGCGAGCCTGCAGCATCTGGCTGAGCTCCCCCCCGAGACGCGGGTCCTGCCCGGACACGGTCCCGCGACCACGATCGGGAAGGAGACCTGGATCGCGGACCTGGCCTACCCGGTCGTCTGATCAGCGCCGCCCCATTCCGTTCCCCGTGGGCCGCCAGTGCTTCACGGCCGGAGGGGTGCGGAGCACGCGGATGGGCTTGGGCCGCCGCCGTCCCAGGCCGAGGCCCAGGCGGCGGTACACGACCTTCATGCTGAAGACCACGGCGAGGAAGTACGTGTACAAGATCGCCAGGGTGGCGGGCCAGTAATACTGCCACACGATGGCGACCAGAGCGATCGTCGCCAGCGTGCCCACGACGATCCGAAGGACGAACGTCTCGATCGTGGAGCGGCTGAAGGGCCCGCCCTGCATCCCGTAGTTCGTGTGCCGCACGGGCTCCCGGAAGGTGCGGCGCGCGGCCGCGTAAACGGCGAAGATTACGAAGGGCGCGAAGCTCGCCATGATGAGGTGGGCAATCTCGTGGGTGATCGTCAGGTCGATGACCCAGGCGGCGTACAGGATGAGCGTGGCCTGGAAGAGCCGACGCTTGCGGTAGATGGGCAGCATGCTGGGCATGACCACCGTGCGGAGGGTGCGCTTGACGAGGTCCGCGCCGAACGTGATGGACTTCGGGAGGCGCCGGGCGAGGGCCCTGGCCAGCCGATCCGATCGCACCATGAGGAGGGGCGCCAAGCTGCTCATGACGATGCAGAGGATGCCCGCGAAGGGTGTGAGGTAGGTCCCCGCGTAGTTATTGGAGAGGTTCGTGTTGTTGCGGATGGACCGCGTCCCCACGCTGGCGTAGAGGACGGCCTCCTCGTTGCGCGCGATGAAGCTCGTGCCGATGGCCATGGCGGCCTTCGAGGAGAAGCCGATCATGTAGGCCAGGCTCGCGGTCAGGAGCATGTCGCTCATCAGGATGAGGGGCACCGCGAGGAGGAGCATGGGGAGGACCATGGGCAGGGCGGACGGGTCGATGAGCATCCCGAAGCTCAGGAAGAACATGGCCACGAACGCGTCCCGCAGCGACTCCATCTTGGCCTTCATGCGCTGGGCCAGCTTGGTGTCCGCGAAGACCATGCCCATGAAGAAGGCCCCGATGATCGCCGGTACGCGGAACGTCTGGGCCAGGGCCGCGGCCAGGAACACAAGGGCCATGGCGAACAGGATGAACAGCTCGTCGCTCTTGATCCGCTCGAACATCTTCACCGTGTTGGGGATGACGAGGACCGCGAGGAAGGTGAAGAATCCCAGGAAGATCCCGATCCCTACGAACAGGGACACCGGGTCCACGGGCGCGCCGTCCGCCGAGACGACGACCCCGTTCACCAGGGTGAGGATGATCATGGCCATGAACGATTCGAGGATCACCATGCCGAGGATGAACTCGGACTCCGCGTTCCCGAGCCGCTTGAGGTCGATGAGCGCCTTGGCCGTGATGGCCGAGCTCGACATACTGATGACGCCGGCCATGAAGATCGTGTCAATCAGAGGCCAGCCCATCCAGGCGCCGATGACGAACCCCGCGAACATGTCCACCGCGAGGTTGGTCACCGCAAGGATGGCGGCCGCCTCCTTCGTCTTCTTCAGCTTCGTGATGCTGAACTCCAAGCCGACGAAGAACAGGAGCAGGACCAGCCCGAGCTGGGAGATCTCCTGGACGAACTCGCTGTTCGTGAGCACGCCGTTGTAGGAGACGCCGAACAGGCTCAGGTGGATGTTCGGGCCGATGAGGATCCCTGCGATGATGTAGCCGATGACGACGGAGATCTTCGCGCGGCTCGCGATGGCGGCTCCCAGGAAGCCCACGGCGGCGATGACGCCGACCTCGAACATGATCGAATTCGTGTCGATCACGCGCGGCCCATCCCGGGAGTTGCCCGGTCGGCGTGGAGCGTGACCGCTCGCCCTTCCGGCGAGAAGACGATGGTGCCCATCCCGCCCGTCGAATCGAAGGCGGGGCTACAAATACCTACTGTCAAGACGACATCCTCATACCGCAAGCCCGCACAACCGCCTCGTCCGCCGGGTGAGTTAATAATGGCTGGCCCCATCCGCAGCTCCATGCCGGAGGCTTGGCACGCGGTCGATGTGGCGACCCTCTTCGAGCGCCAGGCCTCCTCCCCCACGGGTTTGTCCAAGGGCGAAGCCTCCGAGCGACTGGCCCGGATGGGGCCCAACGAGCTCGTCCAGACGACCCGGATCAGCCCGATCCGAATCCTGTTCGAGCAGTTCACGGACGTGCTCGTCATCATCCTGATCATCGCCGCCGTGATCTCCGGCTACCTCGGGATTTCCAAGGGCGACTCCACGGAGCTGTGGGACGCCGTCCTCATCGCGATCATCGTCGTGTTGAATTCCATCCTGGGGTTCGTCCAGGAGTTTCGGGCCGAGAAGTCCCTGCAGGCCCTCAAGGCGCTCGCCGCACCGAAGGCCCACGTGGTCCGAGAGGGCGAGGCCCTCGTGGTCCCCGCGCGGGAGCTGGTCCCCGGGGATGCCGTGATGCTTGCGGCGGGCGACAAGGTGCCCGCGGACCTCCGGCTCTTCGAGGTCGCCAGCTTCCGCACGAACGAGGCGTCCCTCACCGGCGAGTCGACGCCCGTCAGCAAGACGACCGCCGTGCTTCCCGCGGACGCGTTCCTCGGAGACCGCAAGAACATGACCTTCATGGGCACGACGGTCGAAGGCGGACGCGGGAAGGGCCTGGTCGTTGCGACGGGGATGGCGACCGAGCTCGGCAAGATCGCCGGCCTCGTGCAGCAGGAGACGAAGGAGGAGACGCCTCTTCAGAGGCAGCTCGACCGGCTCGGACGCCAGATCGGCCTGATCATCCTCGGGATCGCCGCCGCGGTCTTCGTCATCATGTTCCTCAAGGAGGCCGACCCCATGGGCAAGCTCGAGTTGCTCTTCCTTACCGCAGTCGGCTTGGCCGTGGCTGCCATCCCGGAAGGCCTGCCCGCCGTGGTCACGATCAGCCTCGCGCTCGGCCTGCAGCGGATGATCAAGCGGCACGCCCTGATCCGCAAGCTCCCCGCCGTCGAGGCCCTGGGCGCGGCGACGGTGATTTGCTCGGACAAGACGGGCACCCTGACGAAGGGGGAGATGAACGTCCGCTCCTTCTTCGTCGATGGCCGCACGTACGAGGTCCGTGGCGAGGGGTTCGACCCGGGTGGCGACATCGTCGCAGACGGGCAGCCCGTCGACCTGAAGGCTCACGCGGACCTGCGCGAGGCCCTCGTCTGCGGCGTCCTCTGCAACGACGCGAGCCTCCGCCGGGAAGGGGAGCGGTGGACGTGCGAAGGCGACCCCACGGAGGGGGCCCTGGTCGTCGCGGCCATGCGGGCCGGCCTGGACGCGGACATCCTCCGGTCCGAGCAGCCGCGCGTGGCGGAGATCGCATTCACCTCCGAGCGGAAGCTCATGTCGACCCTCCATGCCCCGCTCTCGGCCCAGGCGCTCCGCGAGATCCTCGCGGTGTCCGAGGACCGCCGTCATCTCTCCCTGGCCGAGATCGGCGCCAAGATGCTCTACGTGAAGGGCGCGCCGGAGAGGGTCCTGGCCGCCTGCACTCACCAACTCGTCCAGGGAGAGCGCAGGCCCCTGACGGACTACGACCGGAAGCAGTACCTCTTCCAGAACCAGGAGATGGCCACGCGTGCGCTTCGCGTCCTCGGGCTGGCGAGTCGGTCCTTCCCCGAAGAGGTCCCTCCGATCCGCGAGCAGGCGCTCGAGGAAGGCCTCACGTTCCTCGGACTGGTCGGCATGATGGACGCCCCTCGCCTGGACGCCATGACGGCGATTGACCGCTGCAAGAAGGCGGGGATCCAGGTCGTCATGATCACGGGGGACCACAAGCTGACCGCCATGGCGGTCGCGCGGGAGATGGGGATCCTCGCGGAAGGGGAGCGCGCCCTGACCGGCGAGGAGCTCGACAAGGTCCCCGAGGACGACCTGCTCCGGGACGTGGAGCGCATCAAGGTCTACGCCCGCGTCAGCCCGGAGCACAAGATGCGCATCGTGGACGCCTGGAAGAAGAAAGGCCACATCGTCGCCATGACCGGCGACGGCGTGAACGATGCGCCTGCCCTGAAGCGCTCCGATCTGGGCGTCGCCATGGGGATCACGGGGACCGACGTCGCGAAGGAGAGCGCGGACATGGTCCTCACGGACGACAACTTCGCCTCCATCGTCGCCGCGGTCGAGGAGGGCCGCGGCATCTACGAGAACATCCGGAAGTTCGTGGCGTACCTGCTCTCCGCGAACGCGGGCGAGGTCCTCATCATGCTCCTCGCGACCCTCCTCGTCGTGGATCCCGTCTTCCTGCCCTTCTTCACGCCGGTCCAGCTCCTGTGGATCAACCTCGTGACGGACGGCCTCCCTGCTCTCGCCCTCGGCGTCGATCCCTATCCCACGGACATCATGAGCCGAAGGCCCCGGAATCCCAAGGAGGGCGTCCTGTCCAGGGACATCGTGTACCTCATCGCCATCGTGGGCGTCGTCCTGACCGTCGGGACCCTGGGGATCTTCGCGTGGGAACTAGCTGACGGGTCCGACCCGGTGCGGACCCAGACCGTGGCCTTCACGACCATCGTCTTCTTCGAGCTGTTCCTGGTCTTCGCGATTCGTTCCCCGCGCCAGACCGTGTGGCAGGTCGGCCTCCTCACGAACAAGAAGCTCATCTACGCCGTACTGCTATCCATGGCGCTCCAGATCATGGTCATCTACGTGCCGTTCTTCCAGGTCGCCTTCCACACGGAGCCGCTTACGGTCTTCGACTGGGTCCGGACGATTGTGGTCTCCCTCTCAGCTTTCCTCCTCGTCGAGGTGCTGAAACTCGCCCGGCAGCGACGGTCCAGGACCACGAACCCGACGAAGGTCGCCCGGGCATGATCGAGATTGACGGCTCCCACGGAGAGGGCGGGGGCCAGCTGCTGCGCATCGCCGTGGCGTTGTCGGCGGTCACCCACAGGCCCGTGACCGTGAACCGGATCCGCGAGGGCCGTCCGAACCCCGGTCTCGCCGCGCAGCATGTGACCGCGCTCCACGCGGTCGCGGAACTGGCCTCGGCCCAGGTCAGCGGCCTCGAGGTCGGTTCCTCAAGGGTCGTCTTTGAACCCGGAGAACTCCGCGGCGGCGACCACGCGTTCGATGTCGGCACGGCGGGGAGCGTCACCCTGGTCCTCCAGGCCTGCCTGCCTGTCGCCTTCGCGGCGAACGAGGCCACCCGCCTGCGCATCGTGGGCGGGACAGATGTCCAGTGGTCTCCACCGCTGGACTACTTCGCCCGCGTCTTCCTCCCGCTGATCCGACGGGTCGGCGGTCAGGCCGACCTTCTGTCCCATCGCCGCGGCTATTATCCGCGAGGAGGCGGCGAGGTGGAGATCGTCGTCCAGCCCACCGCGGTCTGGTCTCCGCTCGTGATTTCCGATGCAGGCGCGGTCGAGCACGTACGAGGCATCGCGCATGCCTCGAACCTGCCGGCAGACATTCCTCGGCGGATGAAGCAGGCCGCGACCCGCGGCCTGCACGGAATCTCGGACGTCAAGATCGAGGAGCGGGTCTACCCGGGCGAGGACGCCGTGGGTCAGGGCGGCGCCGTCGTCCTGTGGGTGGAGCGGGAACACGCGCTCCTCGGTGCGAGCGCCCTCGCGGAGCGGGGCAAGTCCTCCGAGCGGGTGGGCGAGGAAGCGGCCGCGGCCCTCGAGGCGGAGATTCACGTCAACGCGACCGTGGACATCCACGCCGCGGATCAGGTCGTGGCCTACCTGGCCCTCGCGGACCGGCCCTCCTCGTTCCTCGTGCGGGAGGTCAGCCCGCATCTCCGGACCATGGCGTGGCTCATCCCCCAGTTCCTGGGACGGACCATCGAGTTCCAGAGCATCGGGGACCTGACGAGGGTGAAGGTCAGCGGGCCGTCGGCCTAGCCGTACATGCTCGGCCGCGCGGGCTCGGAGCCCGGCTTCTTGGCCACGTCGGCCTGGTGGTGGATTGCCTTGAGCTGCATCTCGATCCGCTCCGCTTCCTCATAGAGCGGCTTCGCATCGAGCTCCGTGTGCAGTAGGAGCGCGTCGATGATCTCGATGGCCCTTGCGGCCGCGCGGGCGTCCGGGTAGTCCGGATGGGCCTCGCTCAGGAGCGTGATCACGTCGAAGTCGCGCTTGCGCCCCTCGTTCAGGAGAACGCCCGCCACGCCCGTGATGACACCTTCCTCGAAGATGGTGACCTTGTGCTTCCGGAGCATGTCCATGGTCTTGTCCGTGGACCCGATGCCGTACACCTCGACCTGGCGGTCCTCCGAGTCGTCCTCCTTCGAGTCCACGATGAGTCCCTCGGGACACACGAGGAGGTTGCATCGCGCGTCCTGGGCCCAATCGAGGACCGTGGACGCGATGGCCTTGATCAGGTTGGGCGGCGGCTGGAACTCGCTGATGAAGACAACGACCTGGTCCGTGCCCTCGCGCTTCGTCCCGGCGTAGATCCGCACAGGGTTCATCGGCTGCCCATCGCGGACCAGGGCGACGGTCGGGAAGTACACGGAGTCCATGATTCCGATCTGCGTCAGGTTCAGGGCGTTGATCAGGTAGTTCGCGACGATGGAGCTGACCAGGCCCACGGAAGGGAACCCGTCGATCACGGTGGCCCCCCGAAGGTCCATTCTCTTCAGCTCGTAGATCTGGATGCCTTCCATAGGCGGCGGCCCATCTCGAGCGGGTTACTTAAAGATAGCCGCCCCATCTCTCATTCCTGAGAACACTCACTCCGGCGGCAGGATTTCCCACGTATTCTCCCATGCGACGCCGCCGCGGCGAATCATGATTCCGACGGAGCAGTACTTCTCCGTCGACAGGTCGATGGCCCGCTGCAACGCGGACTCCTTGATGCCCTCGCCGTAGACCTTGTAGTGCAGGTGGATCTTCGTGAAGACTTTGGGGTCCTCCTTCGCCCGTTCTGCGTCCCCCTCGATTTCCAGCTTGGTGAAGGGCACGCGCTGCTTGTTCAGGATCCACACGACGTCCGAGGCGGTGCAGCCCATGACCGCGAGGAGCGCGGTCTGCATGGGCGACGGGCCCGTGATGGGTCGCTCTTTCTGCTCGGCATCCATGACGATGGCGGGCGTGCCTTCGACCTGGGCCTGGAACTTCATCCCCTGGATCTGCGCGAGGTGGGCCTTCATGGAACGCCTCTCGGTTCCGACTGGCTCGCGATACTAGAAGGTTCTGTCTGTATCGACCACAAGATTGTTATTCGCCGCTTCCCTTGGCACGTGCGTGCGGCCCCGGGTGGTCATCAACGCAGCGATGAGCGTCGATGGCAAGATCGCCTTCGCGGACGCCCGCCCCGCCAAGCTGAGCAACGAGGAGGACATGGCCCGTGTCCACCGGCTCCGGTCCCAGGTGGACGCCATCCTCGTGGGTGTCGGCACGGTCCTGAAGGACGATCCCAAGCTGACCGTGAAGCCCGAGCAGGTCCGGGGCCGGCAGCCCCTACGCATCGTCCTCGACTCCGATGGGAAGACGCCGGACCACGCGCACGTGCTCGATGGCAGCGCGGAGACGCTGATCGCCACGAGCCAGGACTGCACGCGCGAGTTCGGCCAGGCGCAGGTCTTCCGCGCGGGCAAGGACGAGGTGGATCTCGTGGCCTTCTTGGACCATCTCTCCCAGCGGGGCGTGAAGACCCTCCTCGTGGAAGGCGGGAGCACGGTGATCTGGTCCTTCCTCCGTCAGCGGCTGGCGGACGAGCTCACGGTCTTCGTGTCGAGCCTGGTCCTGGGCGGGCACACCGCGCCCACCCTGGCGGGCGGACCCGGTGTGAGGTCGATGCAAGAGGCCTTCCGGCTGAAGCTCGAGAAGGCCGAGCTTCTTGGGGACGGTGTGGTCCTGTCGTACACGGTGGTCCCTTGACCCGGGACGACTGGTTCTTCGAACCTCACGACTTCATCCGGTACCTCCGGGCGACGCGTCCCGAGTCGCCCAACCGGCTGCGCCTGCCTTCGCGGATTGTGCTCGTGTTTGGCGCGTACTTCCAGAGGGTCTGTTCGACGGCGCTGCGCGCCCGGCGCGCGGATTGGAACTCATCCATCTCGCTGGGCTATGCTGGCCGCCGGTCCGTAGCCGTCGTCCGTTCGACGATTGGCGCGCCAGCCTCCGCCATCGACTTGGAGGAATCGATTGCACTAGGTGCCCAGACCATCATCGCGTTCGGATCTTGCGGATCCGTGAGCAAGGACCTGCCCATCGGGCTCACGGTTCTCCCGACGGCGGCGTACTCCGACGAGGGAACATCCAAGCACTACGGTGGTTCGCGGTGGGCCCGCCCCGATCCCGAGCTGGTGCGGAGACTCCGCGGAGCGTGTCATCGACGGTCCCTCCCTGTTCGGGAAGGCACCGTGTGGACCATCGACGCGGTGTACCGGGAGAGCCGGTCCCGCGCACGAGCGCTCGCCCAACGGGGTGTGGTCGGCGTGGACATGGAAGCCTCCGCCCTCTACACAATCGGCCGTTTCCGTCGAACCCGCGTGGCCAGCCTCCTGGTGGTCTCCGACGAGCTTGCGGGGGACGCCTGGTATCCCGGGTTCACGCACCCCACGTTTCGACAGGGGGTTCGGGCGAGCCTCCAGGCCGTCGTCGATGTGATGTCCGGTGGGATTCCGTGAGGCTCCTCTGCGACCACATGCTCGGCACCCTCGCGAAGTGGTTGCGGTTCATGGGCTACGACACGGCGTATCCGGGGCCCCTCGGCGACACGGACCTGCTCGCTCTCGCGGAACGGGAGGACCGCGTCCTCCTGACCCGGGACAAGGAGCTCGCGGGCCGCTCGGCCCGGGCGCTCCGGGTGCACAGCGACGAACTGGAGGAGCAGATACGTGAGGTGGCCTTCGCCTTGCGCCTCCGGCTCATCGACCCGCTCTCCCGCTGCTCTCTCTGCAACACACCCCTGGTGGCGGCGAAGCCCGAGGAGGTCGGGGGCCTCGTGCCCGAGGGCGTGCGGACCCGGCACACGTCGTTCTGGCGGTGCCCCTCATGCGCCAAGGTGTACTGGCAGGGGAGCCACTGGGACAAGATGATTGAGCGGCTCAACCATTTCGACTTGCCGAAATCCGTGTGAGCCGCGGCGAACGCAAACCCTAATAACCCGCGTCGAAAATGGGGTGAGGGTCTACCGGATGGAGAGCTCCCTGGTCCTCGAGGACGGCACGGTCGTCCGGGGAGCGTCTTTTGGGGCGCCCGTCAAGGCCTTCGGCGAGCTCGTCTTCAACACGAACATGACGGGCTACACGGAGGCCCTGACCGATCCGTCCTACCGCGGGCAGATCCTTCTCATGACGTATCCCCTGATCGGGAACTACGGCGTGGACCCCGCCTGGATGGAGTCGGACGAGATCCAGGTCACCGGCTTCGTGGTCCGCGAAGCCTGCGCAGCGCCGAGCCACGCCCGCAGCCAGAAGGCCGTGGGCCCCTTCCTCGACGAGTACCGCGTGCCCGGGCTCCAAGGAGCCGACACGCGCGACCTGACCATCCGCATCCGGAGCCGGGGGACCATGAAGGCCGCCCTGGTCCCGGGGGGAGAAGACCTCCGAGCCGCGGCGAAGGAGGTGCGGACCATGCCCTATCCCGACCGCCGCAACCTGGTCGCGGAGGTCAGCTGCCGCAAGCCCGTCCGCTATCCGGGTGCGGGGAAGCGGACCCTGGTCGTCGTGGACTGCGGCGTGAAGCGGAACATCCTCCGCGAGGCCCAGCGCTTCGCGGACGTGGTCCGCGTGCCCTGGGACACCCCCGCGGACGACATCCTGGCCCTGAAGCCCAGCGGCGTCATCGTCTCCAACGGTCCCGGGGATCCCGCCCATCCCGACCTGGCGCGGACGACGGTGCCTGCGGTGCGCGAGCTCGCGGACCGCGTCCCCCTCCTGGGAATCTGCCTGGGCCACCAGATCATCGCCCTCGCCTTCGGGGCGAAGACGTTCAAGCTGAAGTTCGGCCACCGCGGAGGGAACCAGCCCGTGAAGGACCTGCGCACGGGGAGGGTCCACATCACCTCCCAGAACCACGGCTTCGCCGTGGACGCGGACTCCCTGGACCCATCCGAGTTCGAGGTCACCCATCTCAACCTGAACGACCGCACCGTGGAGGGGATCGTCCACCGCACGCGTCCCGTCTTCTCCGTCCAGTACCACCCGGAAGCCCACCCGGGTCCCCGGGACAACGAATACATCTTCCGCGAGTTCGTCGCCCAGCTCAGGGAGTCGTAGCATGTCGGGAGGTGGTCGACGTCCCCAAGCGCAGTGACCTGACGACCGTCATGGTCATCGGCTCCGGCCCCATCGTGATCGGCCAGGCCGCCGAGTTCGACTACTCCGGGTCCCAGGCGTGCCGCTCCCTCCGCGCGGAGGGGCTTCGGGTCGTCCTCGTGAACAGCAACCCGGCGACCATTCAGACGGACCCGGAGATGGCCGACGCGGTCTACGTCGAGCCGCTGACCGCGGGGTTCCTCGAGAAGGTCATCGCGAAGGAGAGGCCCCAGGGCATCCTGAGCGGGATGGGCGGCCAGACGGGCCTCAACCTGTCCAGCGAGCTCGCCGAGCGCGGCGTCCTGCGGACGTACGGCGTGGAGCTCCTGGGCACCAAGCTGGAAGCCATCCAGGCGGCGGAGGACCGCGAGAAGTTCGCGGCCCTCATGCGCTCCATCGGCGAGCCCGTGGCGCGGAGCCGGGCCGTCTCCGACGTCGCCGCGGCGGCCGAGTTCGCGGCCGAGGTGGGCTTCCCCGTGATCGTCCGTGCGGCCTACACGCTGGGGGGCAGCGGGAGCGGGGTGGCCCGCAACGCGGAGGAACTCGAGCACATCACAGGCCTGGGCGTCGCCTACTCGCGGATCAAGCAGGTGCTCATCGAGGAGAGCGTGCTCGGCTGGAAGGAGTTCGAGTACGAGGTCATGCGGGACGCCGCGGACAACTGCATCACGATCTGCAACATGGAGAACCTGGATCCCATGGGGGTCCACACGGGCGAGTCCATCGTCGTGGCGCCCGCACAGACCCTGAGCGACACGGACCACCAGACCCTCCGGTCCGCGGCCCTGCGGATCATCCGGGCCCTGCGCATCGAGGGCGGCTGCAACATCCAGTTCGCCGTGCATCCGAAGACGGGCGAGTATCGCGTGATCGAGGTGAACCCGCGCGTGTCCCGCTCCTCCGCGCTCGCGTCGAAGGCCACGGGCTACCCGATCGCCCGGATCGCCGCCAAGATCGCCATCGGCCTGACCCTGGACGAGATCCCGAACCCGGTCACGGGGAAGACCCTCGCCTCCTTCGAGCCCACCCTGGACTACGTGGTCACGAAGATCCCGCGGTGGCCCTTCGACAAGTTCCGCACCGCGGACCGCCGCTTGGGTACGTCCATGAAGAGCACGGGCGAGGTCATGGCCATCGGCCGGACCTTCGGGGAATCCCTCCTGAAGGCGGTCCGCTCCCTGGAGGTCGGGGCCATCGGTCTCGAGGCGGACCCCCGTCCCGACGCGGAGCTGCGGGAGGACCTCGAGCACCCGACGGACCGCCGCCTCTTCGCCATCGCGGAGGCGCTGCGGCGTGGATGGGGCGTCGAGAAGGTCGCCGGCCTGACGGCCTGGGATCCGTTCTTCCTCCGGAAGGTCCGCGACATCGTGGAGGCAGAGAAACGACTGGGCTCGGGCCGTCCGTCCAAAGCCCTCCTGGCCGAAGCCAAGCGTTTCGGGCTCTCCGACGCGGAGATCGCGAGGGCCACGGGTTGGCCGGAGGAGCGCGTGCGTCCGGCGCGTCCCAGGGCCACCTACAAGATGGTCGACACGTGCGGCGGCGAGTTCGAGGCCGAGACGCCCTACTTCTACTCCACCTTCGAGGCCACCACGGAGACGCGTCCCCTCCAAGGCCGGAAGGTGCTCATCGTGGGCGCGGGCCCGATCCGAATCGGCCAGGGCGTGGAGTTCGACTACTGCTGCGTCCAGGGGATCTTCGCCCTGCGCGAGGAGGGCGTGGCCGCGATCATCGCGAACAACAACCCGGAGACCGTGTCCACGGACTTCGACATCTCGGACCGGCTGTACTTCGAGCCGCTCCTCTTAGAGGATGTGCTCAACCTGATTGAGGTGGAGGAGCCCGAGGGCGTCATCGTGCAGTTCGGGGGGCAGACGTCCGTCAACCTGGCCGTGCCCCTGCAGCGCGAGCTGACGCGCCGCCGTTCCCGGACGAAGATCCTCGGGACCCCGGCCGACTCCATCGACCTCGCGGAGAACCGGCGGCGTTTCGCGGCCCTCATGGACCGCATGAAGATTCCCCAGCCCCGCGGGGCCTCGGGATTCAGCTTCGCCGAGGTTCGCGAGGCCGCGGCACGCATCGGGTACCCGGTCCTCGTGCGGCCCTCCTACGTCCTGGGCGGCCGCGGCATGGAGATTGTCCACAGCGAGGACGAGCTCCGGGACTTCATGGAGGCGGCGACCCGGGTCTCGAAGGACCATCCCGTCCTCGTGGACAAGTACCTCTCCCATGCCACGGAGATCGATGTGGACGTCGTGGCGGACGGACACGACCTCTTCATCGGCGGTATCCAGGAGCACATCGAGGAGGCGGGCATCCACTCGGGGGACGCGTCCTGCGTCCTGCCATCCCAGACCCTCTCGCCCGACGTGCTCCGCCAAGTCCGCTCCATCACGCGGAGAACCTGCAAGGCTCTCCACATCGTCGGCCTGATCAACCTGCAGCTGGCTGCGAAGGACGGGACCGTGTACGTCCTCGAGGCGAACCCGAGGGCCAGCCGCACGGTGCCCTACGTGTCCAAGGCCATCGGGGTCAGCCTGGCCAAGGTGGCGACCAAGGTCATGCTCGGCGCCTCCCTGAAGAGCCTGGGCCTGGGGAGGGAACCGCACCTCGACCATGTGGCCGTCAAGGCCCCCGTGTTCCCCTTCCAGCGGCTGACCGGCGTCGACGCCGTCCTCGGGCCCGAGATGAAGAGCACGGGCGAGGTCATGGGCATCGATCGGACCCTGGGGCGGGCCTACGCCAAGGCCATGATCGCCGCGGGCAACGCGCTTCCCACGTCGGGCGGGGTCTACCTCACCATCCGCGACGAGGACAAGCCCGCCATCCTCCCGGTGGCCGCGCGCCTAGCCCAGCTCGGTCTGCGACTCCACGCCACCCGCGGCACGGCCCAGTTCCTCCGCGAGCACGGCGTCGACGTCACCACGGTGTACCGGATCAGCGAGAACCAGTCCCCGGACGCCCTGGGCCTCATGCGCCGGGGGGAGATCCAGCTCGTGATTAACACGCCCACGAACTCGAGCGGCGCCCGCCGGGACGGATACATGATGCGCCGTCTGGCGGTCGACCTCAACATCCCGTTCATCCCGACCATCCAGGCCGCCGTGGCCGCGGCCCAGGCCATCGAGGAGCTGCGTCAGGGGGATCTCGAAGTCCAATCCCTCCAAGCGTACAACGCCGCGGTGATTCCCAGGAAGGCAAAGCTTTAGCGAGGTCCGCGGATGGCCCGGGCCGTGCGCCTGGTCCGCCTCTCCGGCCCGGTCGTGTTCCTCGCGGGAGTAGTCGCCCTGGTCGTCGGATTCGCGGAGAACCAGGCGACCCTGAGCCTGTTCGTGATCTTCCCCGTCGTCACCGCGACGGGACCCTGGTCGATCCTCGGCATCCTCCTCATGATCGGTGGCTTCCTCCTCTTCTTCGTCGCCGCGTCCCCACCTCTGGGACCGTCGACGGTGACACCCACGCCTCCGTCCTCCGAGATTCCTGCTCCGCCATCCCCGCCCGTTTCGCGGCGGTGGGGCGGCGTGGTGTTCCTCGGGCCTATCCCTGTGGTCTTCGGCTCGGATCCCAAGGTCGCCCGGTGGATGCTGGTTCTGGGCGCGATCCTCTTCGTCGGCCTCGTGGTCCTCACCGTCATTGCTCTACGGGGCATCTGAGTTTTTATCCGTGGCCGTGCTAACGTCGTGCGATACCATGCGGGTCCTCATCACGGACGGTCTGGAGGCCGAGGCCATCGCCTCTTTGAGAAAGGTCCATCAGGTCGACGTCGCGGAGCTCGATGGAAAGCAGCTCCTGGAGCAGATCTCCCTGTACCAAGCGCTCATCGTCCGCGGTCGAACCAAGGTGACGAAGGACGTCCTCGCCAAGGCGGCCAGCCTGAAGGTCGTCGGCCGCGCCGGGGTCGGCGTGGACAACATCGACGTGGCGGAGGCGACCTCCCGCAAGGTCATCGTGGTGAACGCCCCCACGGCGAGCACGGTCAGCGTGGCCGAGCTGGCCGTGGGCCACATGATCTCCTGGTGCCGCTTCCTGCCTCAGGCGGACAAGAGCGTCAAGGAGGGCAAGTGGGAGAAGAAGCAGTTCGAGGGTCATGAGATCTTCGGGAAGACCCTGGGCCTCATCGGCTCGGGCCGGATCGGCGCGGAGGTGGCCCGGCGCGCCCAGGCCTTCGGGATGAAGGTGATCGCCTTCGACCCCTACCTCCCGCCGGATGTGGCCCAGAAGATCAACGTCGCCCTCGTGCCCAAGGAGACGGTCCTCCGGGAGTCCGACTTCATCAGCATCCACGCCGCGCTCACGCCGGAGACCCGCGGGATGATCGGCGCGAAGGACCTCGCCCTCATGAAGGAGACCGCCGTCCTCGTCAACTGCGCCCGGGGTGAGATCGTCCGGGAGACCGCCCTCGCGGACGCCCTCACGAACGGCGTGATTGCGGGCGCCGCGCTCGACGTGTTCGAGAAGGAGCCTCCGGCGGGCAGCCCGCTCCTCGCCGCGCCCCACGTCGTCTTCACGCCCCACTTGGGCGCGTCGACCCATGAGGCCCAGGGCCGGGCGGGCGCGATCATCGCGGATCAGGTGATGAAGGTCCTCGACGGCAAGCGGCCGGATTTCCTCGTGAACCCCCAGGTCTACGGCTGATCGGCAAGAGATCGCGCCGCATCCCGAAGGGACCGCCTGCGCTCCTTCGCGGTCTCCCTCACCTTGGACACCAGATCGACGTAGTCCTGGTAGGTGCCACCGTGCCGTCGCACGGAGCGCCCGAGGGACTGCTCGAACGACTCATTGCTCGGGTAGGCCAGGGCGTCCTTCAGGACGCGGGAGGAGGAGACCTTCAGGGGCACAGGTGCCCATGGCGCGGCCGCCATAAAGCCCTACTCTCAGCGCGCGCAGGCCTTCAGGAAGTTCTGGAAGATGTCGTATCCGTGCTGCGTGTTCTCCACCTCAGGGTGGAACTGGAGCCCGAACAGCGGCCGCTTCGTGCTGCACATGGCCTGGACGGCGCAGTTCGCGGAGCTGGCCAGGGATACGAAGTCCTTCGGGAGCGCGCTCACCTCGTCGTTGTGGGACTCCCACACCTCGAACGTCGGCGGCAGACCCGCGAAGAGGACGTCGGGCTGCTTCACCGTGAGGACGGCCTTCCCGAATTCGGGGACCGCCGAGGGTGCGGCATCCCCGCCGAAGTGCTTCGCCATGAACTGGTGGCCCGCGCAGATCCCGAGGATGGGCACGTCGAGCTCGTTCAGGTAGTCTCCGTTGCGCCCCATCTTGCTGGGATCGATGCCCACACGGGGTGCGCCCCCGGACAGGACGAGCCCGTCCATGTCCTTCAGCTTCTCCGCAGGCGTGTCGTTGGGGACGATCTGCGTGTCCGCGCCGAGGTACTTCAGGACCCTCCACTCGCGATGGGTCCACTGGCCCCCGTTGTCGACGACGTAGACGCGCATGGAGGCTGCAAGCGGAGCCTGTGGAAAAAGGTTTCCGGCTCCCGCGGGGCGCTCCGGTCCTTTATGTAGCGTCCCGCGGTATCGGGGAGCATGGCCGGCCCGACGACCTCGCCGCGGGTTCGGGCGGCCGCTGGCTTCACCTGGGCCATCCGAGGGTTGCTGGGCTTCCTCATCCTCCAGTTGGCCACCGTGGTAGGGCTCGTCGTCCTCGTTCCCACCTACGGCATGCCCTCGCCCTCCATCATCCAGGTCGTCGAGCTGGAAGGGGCCCTCCTCCTCCTTTCCTGGATCCTCCTCATTCTGGCCGCTGCCTCGGGGCTGGTCTACTGTGTCGGCCTCGCAGGCCTGTACGGCGGCCGTCGGGATCTCGGCCCGGAGCATGCCGCGTCCGTGGAGCAGACGGTCCCCTGGCTCGCGGTGACCCTGGTCCTCCTCGCTTCGGGGATCGTCGTTCCCTCGCTGACGGGTCCCTTCCTGACCCTCCCCGGGGTCGGCTACGCGCCCCCCTCCTGGTCGTGGAGTGTGAGCGTGGTCCTCGCGGGCCTGCGCGCCATCTTCGCGGGTCTCACCCTGTACTACGCCGTGCAGGGTCTCGCGGAGGAAGACGAGCGCGTGCGGCTGCTCGTCGCGATGAGCCTCGGAGTGGTTGGCGCGGTCGTGTGGAGCGGCCTCGCCGCGTACGCGGCGGGGATCGCAGGCCCCTCCATGGACTCCCTCGTTCCCTACCTCGCGGGGATTGTGGCGGGCACCCGGACATACCCCCTCCCCCCCGGGCGCCTCCTTCCGGGCCATCCCGGTAACCGCCGCCCGCCACCGGCGCACGCCGCCCTCGCCCCCCACCCCCCCATCCCACGCCCTCGTGCGCGGCGGCCGTCGCCCTCTGTTCCTCGCGGACGCCGCGCCACCCGCGTCTCCGCCCGCTCGCTCGACCGCTGCGCC
>OFHG01000172.1_pt1 | contig 27978 bp, 22 predicted proteins | sample 1521931 | NCBI WGS metagenome assembly OFHG01 (sample SAMEA2468438, study PRJEB22500) | soil metagenome | biome: Glassland; feature: Farmland; material: Clay | place: Australia | collected 2013-01-31 | depth 0.55 m
GGCCTGGGGGCTGGGTCACGGGCAATCGCCCAAGACGGTGGTGCGTGCCGGCCTTGGCATTTTCTACGATCGCTTTGGCGAGTCCGAGGTCCTGCAGGCGGACCAGCTCAACGGCATTGTTCAGCAACAGTACGTTTTCTACCAGCCCGAGTTCTTTTTCGCCACCGCGCCTCTGCCGCCGGTGAACACGCTGCCCGGCGCCAGTCCCACCTCTGTTTATCGGATTGATCCGACGCTGCGCTCGCCTTATGCCATCGAAGCGGCCGCCAGCATCGAGCGGCAGATTAGCCGGGGAATCACCACCTCGGTCACCTACATCAATACCCACGGCGTCCACCAGTTTTTGACCAACAACATCAACGCGCCGCTTCCCGGGACCTATGACCCCGCGGATCCCTCGAGCGCCGTCCGGCCTTACGGCAACGTCGGCAACATTTATCAATATGAGTCGGTCGGCATCTACAATGAGAATCAAATCATCGCCAACTTCAACGTGCGCGCCGGGGCAAGACTGAACCTGTTCGGCTTCTATACGCTCAGTTATGCCAACAGTGACACGGGGGGCGTGCACAGCTTCCCTATGAATACCTACAACATCCGGGCGGATGACGGCCCGGCTGGCTTTTCGGTCCGCAACCGGTTCTTCGTCGGCGGCTCGTTTGGCGCGCCCTACGGGTTCCAAATCAGTCCCTTCCTGGTGGTGACGTCAGGAAGACCTTACAACGTGACGGTGGGACAGGACCTGAATGGCGACTCGATTTACAATGACCGGCCGGCCTTCGCCGCCGCCGCCGCCACCGGAGCGAACATCGTGGCCACGCCCCTCGGCACCTTCAATATCGCTCCGGCCCCGGGCCAGGCGGTTATCCCCATCAACTACCTGACCGGCCCCGGCCAGTTTTCCATGAACGCGCGCATCAGCCGGACTTTCGGATTCGGCAAAGTTGAAGGCGGCGAGGCCGGCGGCTCGCACCACTACGGGCGCCACGGCCACGGCCTCGGCGGCCGCGGCCTAAGCGGCGGCGGGGGGGGCGGCTTCTTCAACCAGGGCGCCGGGGAAAACCATCGCTACCGGATCGAACTGGGCGTCATGGCCCACAACGTTTTCAACAAGGTCAACCTCGGCACGCCGGTGGGCAACGTGACCTCGCCGCTGTTCGGCCAGTCCACCTCGCTGGCCAGCGGATTCTTCGGCGGGAGTTCCGCTAACCGAAGCATCAACCTGTTTCTGCGTTTCAGTTTCTAGGGGAAAACCCGGCGCCCGGCGCTCGCAGAGCGGGGCGGCTGCTTTCTCGTTACGCAAGACCACCCGACAGGCGCCGCCTCTCGATGGCGGTGCGCGGGAGCTCCGTGTCGCGGCCATACGCCTATCCGCCCAAGTGGAGCGGGGCGCTGGCGATGGTCACCTGGGATGAATTCTGAGGCGAGGACGAATCGACCACCTGGATCGTAAACTGAAAGGTGCCCGCGGACGTCGGTGTCCCGGAAATGTCCCCGGTGCAAGGGTCGAGCTGCAGACCGGCGGGCAGTGAGCCTGCGACAACCGTCCAGAGATAAGGCGTAATTCCTCCCGAAGCCTGGAGCCTGAACCAGTAGGGTGTTCCCGCTGCGCCTCCGGGCACCACGGCCGTATGGATGGTCAGCGGCGGATCGGCGACCTCCAGCGTGAATGACGCCATCGCTTGCTGCTGCTGCAGCAGGGTTGAATCCACCGCCTCAACCGTCACCGGGAACTCCCCCCCTTGCCTGGGGAGGCCGTAGAGCAGGCCGGTCTGCGCGCTGAGAGAAATCCCGGGCGGCAGACTGCCCATCACGACCTTCCAGGTGAGCGGCGGCGCTCCCCCCTGGGCTACGAGTTGGCTCGCGTAAGGATTTCCCACTGTTGCCGTCGGCAGTCCCGAGTTCACGATTTTCAAAAAGCGCGCGTTGGCGGCGGGGCCGACGGGAAACCCCGCGCCGCCTCCCCCGCACGCGATGGTCGCCAGGATGTACGCACCCAAAGCTGCGGGGAGTAGCCTTGGGTTTTGCGTTGGTCGCTTAGACATGGGAACTCCGCTGCGCCCGTCGCTGCTTCGGGCGCGGTCGAATGAGTCTCGCGGAAGTCCTGGAATCGAAGTCACACCGAGCCGGAGTGCCCAAACGAGGTTGCGCACCACCGGTCGCAACTCCCGGCAGAGCACACTTCGTCCAGTGCTCCGGAGGCTGGAGCTTGGAATCCGGGGTCATCAAATGGACTTTGGCAAGGTCGTTGGCCTTGCCCGCAGCTGCCTGTGAGCGCCCGTCGGGAGGGGGCAAGGCAAATCTGCGCCGCTTGGCTTAACTTCCGCCTCTGGAGCGGCGTGAGGCGGGAACTTCATGCAAATCAACTTATTGGCACTTCGAGACTTCGCGCAAGGCGCAGCACACGAGGTTCCAAATTAGAGGGCAAAATCTTCTTAGCGCACGGCTTGAAAAGGTTGGGTTTAATCGCTTCGTTAAGAGGCGGGCATCGGGTCCGCTGTGGCGGCACCAGGGACCATTTACGCACCGCTCGCAAAAAATACACGTCGCAGCCTTCGCCGGTTCATGCAACGAACCGTTCCTTCAGCCAGGCCGCTTCAACTGATTGCGGCGGTGTCGGGATAGTGGACAGTCACGCGGGTCGCAATGACCGGCAACGCATCCTGCCGCGCCGCAGGCGTCTCGGCCAGGAGAAATAGGTGAACAGGGTCGTCGCCGTAGCGCAGCCGTTCGTGGCGCTCCTCGCAGCTCAGCACGGCGAGTCCAGCCGTTTCCAGCCGCCAGATGGCGGCCTCGCGGCTTTCAACCGAGTGGATGTGGGTTGCCACGTGCGTTTCCAGCGGCAGAGTGATGGCGGCGCGCCCGCCGGGCCGCAGGACGCGGCGGATTTCGCGCAGCGCACCGGGAAGGTCGGGGACGTGCTCGAGGACTTCCGAGGCAACGACGACATCCAGCGAAGCGGTGGGGTAGGGCAATCGTGCGACGTCGCCCTCGGCAATCTCCGCGCGGTCCGCGACGCCTTTGTGTGCCGCGAGGCGTCGCGCGTAGCGAACGGAAGTCCGGCTGATATCGAGGCCGAAGCCCTGCCATCCCGGCTGGCTGAGCAGGATTTCCGCCAGCATCACTCCCGGCCCGCAGCCGAGGTCAGCCACCGCGCCCTGTTCCAGGCCCGTATCCGCCACGGCTTGGAGCACGAATCCCAGCCGCGCGATGGCGGAGGGTTGCAGGGCGAAGGTGATGTGCGCCCCGACCGGATAATAGAACTGGTCATAGATTTCCGCCTTGGCCTCGTCGAAGGGCAGCGCCTGCGAGCCGTTGAGCCGCATCTGAACGAGTTGGCGCAGCAGCGCCGCGATCTCCGGCATCGAGCGGCCGGAAGCGGCAAGAATATCCTGCATGATGCGCTCCCCTTTTCGCCACATACCGGGCGTATCCACGCCCAGGTGCCCGGCGACCCAGCTCCCCAATCCGCAGTAGCCGAGCAGCGCCAGCCGCTCCCACCAAGGTGCCAGCTCCGTGTAGGCTTCGAGCATCGCCAGGCACAATCGGTAACGCCGCAGGTGCGTCTTTCTCAGGATGGCCGTTTCGAATCTCATCGTTTCACTCCTCCGGCGGCCGGTTGCGGCCGCGTTTGCCGTCCCTTTGCGCACGGCACGTGCCGCCCGCAGGGGTTTGTTAACCGTGTGGATAATCAAGAGGATAGCGATACGCCCACGGCCTGAGGCGGGCACCGCCCCTGCCATAATTCGACGACAGTGGCGGGTCGCGACGACAGAAGAGTAGTGACGAGTGGCAAGTGGCGCGTGACGAGCAGAAGCGTGAAAAGCGAACGATGAGGTGTGAAGTCTGAAGTCAGAAGGAAGACGGAATAATACGGAAGGCGGGAACTAAGGAAGCGAAGCCCCCGGCCCGGGTGCGGCTGCCGACCCGGTGGCTCCTTGATACAGCCCGGCGAGCCGCGGGGTTCGAGGCGAGTTCGCGGCGATCATTCCGTCAACTGTTGCGCCAGGTAATTGGCCAACCCGAGCTGTTTGATCAGGCTCAGTTGTGTTTCCAGGAAGTCGGCGTGCCGCTCTTCGTCGTGCAGATTGGCGCGCAGCAAGTCGGCCGAGCCATCATCGCCGCTCTTGCGGCAAGTGGCGATGCCCTGGTTGGAGTAGGCGATGGCGTCCTGTTCGCTTTTCAGGGCGTGCGCGAACTGCTTTTCGACGTCGCTGCCGGCGACGATTTTCGGCATCTTTTCGACATCGGGCGCGCCCTCGAGATACAGCATCCGCTCCATCAAGTGTTCCGCGTGCCGCATCTCTTCGATGGCCCGCTTGCGCGTCAAGCCCGCCAGCGCCTTGTAGCCCCAGTTCTCGCACATCTCGGCATGAAGCATGTATTCGTGCGCCGCGCCCAGTTCGTCGGTCAGCGCTCCCTGCAGGATTTCCAGCACTTCCGGTTTGCCTTTCATAAGCTCTCCTTGTATGAGTCCAGCATTGATCGGCGCTCAGGCTCGCGCCGCGGACAATTAGCATAACACCGGATTCCGCATCGTGCGCTTGGGAAAAATCAGGCGCGGTTAATTCGTCCGCCACACGATGGGCAGCGCGAAATCGTTGAGACGTCCCGCCGGGGCGTCTCTACGGGCGCCGTCGCTACAGCTTGAGCAGTACGAAAGCAAAGAAGAAGACGGCGATGTAGACGACCGCGACGCCCAGGATCGGAAGCAGGCCCCGGGCTCCTCTCGTCCTGAGCAAGTAGAACGGCACGAGCACCGGCCAGGCCAAAAAGAGGAAGAGACCGAGGTCCCACACGCACCATTCGCGGCCCCTCTTGATGTCTCCCTGCAACCAAAGGCAGAGCAGCACCGGAAATCCCAGATAAGTGACCAGGTGCACAGTTCCGGGAACTTCGACCCCTCGCGCAGCGCACACGCCGTAGCCGAAACCGGTCACGGCAGTGAAGGCGTAGAGAAGCATCCCGGCGAAGACGCTCGACCTGGGCAGCCTTGGGGCCTGGGATTTCACCTCAACCGCCGGCGGCGCTGGCTGCACGGGCTCTGTGGGTTCGATTTCGGCCATGCGAAATACCTCTCGCCAGGCCCGATCAAAGACCGGTACGGGAATTGTAGCGCAAGCTGGCTTTTCGTGCAGCCTGCAGCGTCCCCTGTAGCGGCGGCGTCCTCGCCGCCGTTTCTTTCCCGTGCGGCGATGGGGGACATCGCCGCCACGGCACGTAACCCAATCGGATATTATCACCCCGCAGGCCCAAGAACCCGCGACATCAAAAGCGGGGCGTGGCTGTTTGTTCGTTCCGGGCAAAGGGGGCGGAGTGTTCGCCGACAACGCCGGCCCCTTTACCGTTTCCTTGCCGACCCGTTGCCGGAGATAAAGCATCAGCAGCCGTGCGCCCTGGCCGTAAGTCTGCTCTCGATGGTCCTGCTTGCCCAGGAGGCGGCGCCAATCAAGAGCGGTGGCGCCAATCTCGTAAACGGCGGACGACTGTACGGATTGCATTGCGGCAGCAAGTGTTGTGGTAGCTGTTGCAGCGTCCCTCGGGTGCGTACTTGTCTGAGCCGAATCTCAAGTGTATAGATCTTCTATCGGGTTCGAAGGACAACGTAGTGACTAATAGCGTAACCAAGAGCCGCTCCCGCGAATATATCCGACGGGAAATGAGCCTGCAATGTGATGCGCGAGAATCCCACCACGCTGGCTATTCCATACGCCACCCAGGGAACCCAGCGATGCTGCCGATAACGTTCGGCAATGACTGTGGCCATGGCAAAGGCCCCGATGGCGTGGCCGGAAGGAAAACTCCCCCGATCGATGAGAATCCCGCCCCCGGCTTTGAACCAGGTGTGAGCGAAGTCGCCGTTCGGAGGAATTTCGCGTGGCCGGAGGCGCCGGTCCACATTCTTCATAACCTCTGAAACGATTTCCGCATCGGCTAAGGCTTCTCCGGCAAGTAACGCCGTGTTCTCAGCATAGGTGTCCCTGTGAAGGTGACCGGCGAGAAAGAATGCAACCGGGAAGAGTCCTTCGCCAAGCCCTGTATTCGTCGAACTGAAGGAGTGATTGAAGCCCGCAAAACTCTGGGTGCGCCGGAAATAGGGAGTGTCATGCGGATCGAGTTCGACCAGGCTCGCGGTCGCGAGCGTGAAGGCCAGGGCCGGCTTCCAGTGATGGCCGTGTGCCACTTCCCAGGGAAACTTCCATGTCCGTTTCTGATCCTGAAGAACGTCACCCACAAATTGTTGTGGGGAGCGAACCTTGATGCCGACAGAGCCCGAAGACGCGGCTGCCCCACCTTGGGACGCCAGCAGCCTTTGTGCGCGCCATAAGTCCGAATCGAGCGAACCCTCTGAAACAAACTCACGGGAGTTGCGCGGGCTCACCATGAAACTGGTATTCCCCGGCAGGCCGGGTCGCGGACACCTGGATGAAGGCTCTTGAAATAATTGTCTCAATCTCCAATCACCTTCGGGATTCTGACTTTCGCAGATCGTGCACTTGGGCATCGGTACAGATGCTGAGCAACCTGGGAGAGATAATGCGAATTCGGTTCCTGGGGCGCGCGACTGGGCTAGAGTTGTGGCTGACACACCAAGAAAGAAGAGGGTCAATAGACTAAATCCGTTCGGTAATCGGCGTCTCATAGCAGGACCTCGGCAGTTTGTATCACCGGCTAATTCACTCAGTTCCAGGCAGAGGCATCAGAAGTCACTTCAAACTTGCCAAAACGCAATGCCAGAGTCGGCAACACCAGAAGATTCAGAGCCGTCGAGGTCAGCAGCCCTCCCAGAATGACAATAGCCATCGGCCCTTCAATTTCCCGTCCGGGGTCGCCCGTACCAAGCGCCAACGGCAAGAGGCCAAGGCCGGTCACGGTCGCAGTCATCAAAATCGGCGCGAGGCGCTCCGAGGCTCCGCGGACCGCGGCTTCAAGGCCCCACGGCATGCCCTCGACCGAGACTAGGTGTTCGTAGTGGGAGATCATCATGATCGAGTTTCTGAGCGTAATGCCGAACAGGGTAATGAAGCCGATCAGGGAACCAAGGGAAAGCGACCTGCTGGTTATGAAGACAGCAAGAATTCCCCCCACGAGCGCGAAGGGCAAATTGGCCAGGACCAATAGAAGATTTCGCCAGTTCATCATCACAATCGAAAGCAGGGTGACGATCAGCAGTCCGGCCAAAACCGAGTGCACCATGAGTTCCCGCCGCGATTTGGCTTGCGCTTCGGCCGTGCCGCTGAATTGGAAATAAGTGCCGGCGGGCAGTTTTACTTTGGCCAGGATTTCCTGCCGGGCCTGCCGGATAAACGAGTTGAGCCCGCGCCCGGAAACATGGACCGTAATGGCCTGCACCCTTCTGCCGCCGTTGTGCAGGATGACATATCGCCCGGACCGCTCATAGACATCGGCGAGCTGCGACAGCGGAACATAATTTCCGGCCGGACTCTTGAGCGGCAACGCCGCCACGTCAGTCGGATTTTGGCGCTCCGCCGGATCAAGCACCGCGGTGACATTGAAGACTTCATTGCCTTGATACACCTGTCCCACGGTGCTGCCACCGAAAGCCGTCTCGACGGCATCCAGCACTGAAACTGGCTGGAAGCCCCAGCGCGCGAGCGCCCGCGGGCGGAGATGGACAATCACCTGCGGCGTTCCCGGAGGCGACTGAATCCGGACCACCCGCGCGCCCGGGATCGAGCGCAGGACCTGAGCGACTTGCTGCGCCTCGCGGTCAAGAACCTGGAGGCGCGGCCCGTAAAGGTTGAGCACAATGGCGGCGGTATAGCCCGAAATGATTTCTTCCATCCTTTCCGTCAAAAAAGTGTTCGTTGTAAAAGTGGCGCCGGGAAACTTCGTGAGCACCTCGCGAATACCCTCGAGCGCCGCCTCGTTTTGCCGGCCGTTCAAGTTGGGCTGGAGGGCCACGTCAATTTCGCTTTGATAGGGGCCGCGGGTGGAAGAGAGGCTGGCGCGGCCGGCTTTTTGACCCACGGTTGCGACGTAGGGCGCCTTCAACAATGCCGCGGTGACTTCCTGGCCGAGGCGAACCGTGTCCTCCAGTGAACTCCCCGGCAGCCCGACCATGTGAACGATATACTCGCCTTCGTGGAACTCCGGCAGAAAAGTAGACTGGAATGCAGGCAACACCAAGACCCCGGCGAGCGTTAGCGCCACGACGCCGGCGATCACCAGGGCGGGAACGCGCTCGACTGAAAGCAGCGCCCGGCGGTACCCGGCCTTGAGCCATCGCACCAGCGGAGGCTCTTGCTTGGCGAGCGTTTTCTGTCCGAGCAGCAGCAGGCAAAGCGCCGGCGTCACGGTCAGCGCCACCAGCAAGGAGGCAAGCACGGAGAGTATATAGGCGATGCCCAATGGCCGGAAAAGGGCGCCTGGAATCCCACTCATCATCAGAATTGGGGCAAAGACCAACACCACGGTGAACGTCGCATAGACGACGGCGCTGCGCACCTCGATCGAAGCGTCAAAGATCACGCGAATGGGCGGCCGGGGATTTTCAGCATGGCGGTTTTCGCGCAAGCGGCGGAGGATGTTCTCCACGTCAATCACTGCATCGTCCACCACCTCGCCGATAGCGATGGCGAGGCCGCCAAGCGTCATGGTGTTGAGCGTGTAGCCCATGCTCATCATGACCGTGACCGCGGCCAGCAACGAAAGCGGAATGGCCGTGCAAGAAATCGCCGCGGTCCGAAAATCAAAGAGGAAAAGAAAAATAACCACGACCACCAGGATCGCGCCGACGGTCAGCGAAGAGCGGAGATCGCCGAGAGCGGTGGTGATGAAATTCGCGGGCCGGAACAGGTCCCGATCGACGCGAACGCCCTGGCGTTGAAGCGCCGGGCCGAGGCCGTTGAGCGCTTCATCAATCCGATCGGACACCGCGAGAGTGTTAGAGCCATATTGCTCATTTACCCTCATGATGACGCCCGGCTTTCCATCCACCACCGCGGCGCCGATGGCCGGCTGCGGCGCTTCGACGACCCGCGCCACCTGCCCGAGCGTTACATTGACCCCGTTATGATGGACGAGGACCGTGTTGGCGAGTTCCTGCGCGGTGGCCGACTGGCCCTCGGGGCGAAGAATAAAACGCTGATTTGCCGTTTCGATGAAGCCCGCGCCGCGCACCCCCGTTGCTTGCCGCGCCGCCGCCAGCACATCGTTCACGCTGAGGTTGTATTGAATCAGCCGCTCGGGAATGAACTGAATCTGGTATTGCTTGATCTCTCCGCCCCAAATCGCGACATTCGCCACGCCGGGAACAGCGAGCAAGGTTGGCTTGACCAGCCAGTCGGCCGCGGTGCGCAGTTGCATCAGTGACGCGGTCGAGGAAGTCAGGCCCAGTTCCATCACGTCGCCGGTCGAGCTGATGAGCGGTGTCATTACGGGCGCCTGCACGCCGGCGGGCAAGCGCGCTTCCAGGGTCGCCAATTGCTCGGAAACCAACTGACGGTCCAGATAAACGTTGCTGCTGGGATTGAAGACAACCTGCACGTCCGATAGCCCTTGAATGGATTTGGACATCATGGACTGGATGCCCGTGACGCCGTTGATTGCAAACTCGATGGGTTGCGTGACCAACAGCTCCACCTGCTCGGGAGAAAGGCCTGGAGCATTAGTCATGATCGAAACGACAGGCGGCGCGAACTCGGGAAAGACGTCGTACTTGGCTCGAGTCAGGGTGTAAACTCCGTAGCCAAGCAGTGCAGCGGCGAGGGCCAGGATAATCCCTTTTCGTCTCAAAGCAGTGCGAATAACGGCGCTCAACATCTCAGTCTTCGTCTCCTTCCCTCTCCCCGCCGGCCGAGGGCTGGGGCGTCGGGTTCAGTTCAATGGCGAGAAGCTGTTCCGCGCCCCGGGTCACAACCTTATCGCCGACTGCAAACGCCGCGGTGACGAAGAACCCGCCGGCAACCGGCCTGTCCTCCGAAACGGCACTCCGGATGAACTCATCGCGCGCGGTCTGGACGTAGGCCCATGCTTTCCCTTGCCGCCAGATAACCGCAGAGGACGGAACGACGACACCCTTGTGGCGCGGCCCATACGTCAAATGAGCTACAAGATTTAACCCTGGCGCAATCATGCCTTGCGCAGGCGTCGCATACAGGAAGCTCGCGCCTTGAATGCGAGGATCCACCCGTGTGAAAGCAGAAACGAATGCCGCTGTGGTACGTCTTTGATCTGGCAGCTCTAAGGAGACCGTCGCAGGAGCATTCGAGAGCTCGCCCGGCGGCAAAGTGACCTGCACGAGCACGTCCTGCCGGTTGAGAACGCGTTGCAGATTGGCAGAGCCTTCGGCGACCCATTTCGCGACCTCATCCCCCCAGTTCTGTCGCAAAGTGGCGGCTTGCAACGACAGATTCTGCCGCGCGGCTGCGACATCAGTTTGATCGTTATGAAACAGCCCCTCCGCCGCTTGGAAGGTCTTTGCGGAAACGTTCTGCTGGTTCGTGTAGAGATTTTTCAGCCGCTCGTATTCGCGTCGCGAGACGCTCAGGTCATTTTCAGCTTTGCGAAGGGTTGCTTGCCCGGCAGCATAGCTCGTTACGAGGCTGACGAGGTCTTGAACCGAAAGCACAACCGCGGGCGCCGTTATTTGCTGCTGCTCGCGAGCCGAGGCAAGCGGGGCAGTGGAGATCCCTACTAGCGCCTGGGTCTTTGCGCTTAACTTGATCACTACCTGGCCTTTCTGAATGGAAACGCGCGTGGGCGTCTTGATTGCTTCTTCCTCATCGTTCTGGCCTAGTGGATCCTGGCGAGCTCGGGCAATCGTACGGAGAAGGATGGTCGCGCCGAGTAAGAAGACGGATGCCACAAGTATCATCTTCCATATCTTGTTCTTCATGGTGCTCCCTTCTTTGCATCTTCGAATCAAATGCCGGTGGCGGAAACTCTCCGGATTCGAGCGGACGCTCGACGGCGTCCTCAAGCTGGCCCAGCGCCAGTTGCGCGTTGTAGAGTGCGGAGAGCTGCGCCACGCCCGCCGTTGTTACTTGGAGTTGAATGCTGTTCAAGAAAAGCCGGTCTGATTCGCCAAAGCTCACCGCCTGGCGGGCCATGGGCTCCTGCACATTCTGAATTTGGGAGAGTGACCGCCGAGCGTCCTGCAATACGGCGAAGGCAGTGCGATAGCGTGCCAATGCCTGTTCACTCTGCGCAATTGCATTCGCCTGCGTTGCGAGGAAACTGGCGGCAGCCTCTTTACGCCGGGCTTCGGCCTCCGCAATGGGGCCCTGGTTGCGGTTGAAAACTGGCAGGACGGTTGAAAAGCTCAGGGTAAAGTAGTTGTTGCCTTCCTCGAAGTGATAACCGGGCCCCAGCGTAAAATTCGGCTGCTGGCGCGCGATTTCGAGCCGGAGCGCCGCTTCCGCCGCCTGGTATTGCGCGAGGCTTTGCCGCACATCGAGGCGGTTCAACACGGCCTCGCGCTGGATGAGCTGCGCGGAAAGAGTCTTGACATCGGGCGGTTGGTCAAACGTCTGCCACGAGAAATTGATCCCCTCAAGCGCAGAGACCGGAACGCCGATGGCCGCGGCAAGGGCTGCGCGAGCCTCCGGCACGCGGCCTTGGGCCGCGCGAAGTGCCGTGCGCGTGTCCAGCCATTGGAGGCGCGCCGATTCGACCTCGGGCCTTGCCACTTCTCCCGCGGCTAGCCGCTCGCTTAGCCATTGGACTTGTTGCGAGCGAAGTCGAGTTTCCCGCCCAAGAAGCTCAGCTTGCCGCAGGCTGAGGACGTGACTGAGCGCCGCCATTCGAACGGCGCTTCGGACCTTCCATGCCGTCGCGGCAATTCCGTAACGCGCGGCCTCACTGAGCGCCTTGGCCTGCTCGATTTTGATGCTCCGTCTCCCTGCCCTCATCACGGGAAAAAGTAGATCGAGTCCAAGCAGGTAAGGGCTCGGAATACCGCCCGAGAGGCCGAGTAAGGGATTGGGCCGCGCGCCCGCCGTGATGATTGCGGCCTCGGCTGCTTCCGCCTGTGCGCGGGCAACCTGCATTTGAGGGTTGAAGTAGTAAGCCGCCAGCGCCAGCTCATTCAGGTCCCAGGTCTCAAGCGGCCACGTCCGAATCGGATGGCCAAGGTTTCGTTCCATGAATTGCTTCAGACCCGGGTCCGAGAGCGTACGACTTTCGAATTGTGCCGCGGTCACCGCGGGCGCAATGGCCTGGGGACGATAATGCACGGCAGGCGCGCACGCCGCGAGCCCCAACGTAGCGCCGAGGGCAATGGTGACGAACGGTTTCATGAACCAATCTCCTTTTGCCGAATCCTCTCCTATGGCACGGGGCCCAATGGAGAACTTCTACGATCCATTGGGATCAGATATTGTCGTCTTTGACCGGGTGAAATGCCTCGGCAGGCCGAGGCGCGAGGAAACACTCCGCGCAAGTGCGACCGCCGGAAGCAATTCGTGAACCGCCCCTGCAGCCACTTGTGTGAAGGTTATGGAAGGAGCTCTAAATGCGCAGATGGATGGGGGGCGAGTGCGAAGGATTGAGGATGGCCAGACTTACATCCGGCAGTGTATGTTCGATCCGAATTGCGATTCGTTCGAGCAATCGGCGGAGAGGTAGTCTGTAGCGCCGGCTGAGCCTGCGAATCAGGCCCAGCGTAACGGCCAACGCCGTGCCCACCAGCGCCACTACGCCGCCCGCCGAACGCACGATGTCGTTCATCTCTTGCGGTGGCGTGTCCCAGAAGTCCACCATCTGGTCCATGGGACCTGAAAGGTACCACCCCAGCCAAAGCAGCACGAATATTCGCAAGACCCGCTGCCCCATCCCTCTTAGCTTAAAGACTTCGGACCCTCAAATCAACCTCTTATTATGCCGAGGTACGTACCCGGAGGTCGTTAATGTAATCAACTCTTTCGCGAATGTCACAACTGCCGCACCGGGATCTCAATGTTCCAAGGAATGCCAAGGGCGGTTTCAGTTTAATCATGACCCCCAGTTCGGAACTCACTCGCCCAAATGCTCCACTTCCTCAAGGGCATTGCAAGTTGGGGAAGTCCAGTGTGCTCAGTTTATGCGATAACTTAGATGGGACTTGCAGACTTGATTAGAAAACTAAGCTTGCCGACACGCGTTGTCCTCGGGGCAAGAACCTCGCCCTCTCCAGCTCCAAGTTTTGCCGGAAGCCCCTTCGCAAATTGTCTCAAAAACAACCGAGCCGGCCGACTCAGCCAGTGGACCAAGTAAGCCAGATCCACCCATGCCGTCTCCAAGCCAACAAGTTGATGTAATTCTGGAGGGAGAGCCCCTACGAGCTAAAGGAGACGATGTGCCCAGGTATCGCGAGGAGGGATTGAACACATGAAGATGGCGATTCCAGGCTTAGTACAAGCTTCAGGGTAGACGGCGAAATGACCTCCGTGCCATTCGTCACGCGCGCGGGAGCCGGAACCAAAACCGGGCGCCTCCCACCGGCCGCGTCTCACAGCCAATGCTCCCGCCCCATCGTTCCACCGTCATCTTGCAAAAGTAAAGACCGAGTCCTGCTTTCCCGCCTCGCTCACCCTTGCCCTTGGCAAAGAGCGCGAAAAGCTGCGTGGCCGACTGGTCCTCGGGAAGTCCGGGGCCCTGATCATCCACGAAGGCACGCAGGAAGCGGTCTTCGTCGAGAACCCCGAGAGTAACAGTTCCCCCAGGAGAGGTATGCCGGAGGGCGTTTTCCACCAGATTCCCAAAGATTCGCAGGATGCGCTCATTATCTCCGACCGTCTTCCAACCGCGGGACAGGTCCAGCTGGGGGTCCACCACAATTTGTGCGCCGGGCTGCAAGAAAGGGCCCAAGAATGCTTCCGCGGTCCTCTGCGCGCATTGGGCAAGATCCGGCAATTTCGCCGTGTCCTTTTCGGCGGCTTGCTGGGCCTTGAGATCAGCGGAAAACGCCTCCAGAATCCCGCGGATCATGGTTTCCTGGGTTTCCGACTGCCGCGCGGCGATCACCAGGACTTCCTTCAGCTCGGGCGGGAGTTCAGCCATCGCCAGCAAGGAAAAGCTTGCACGCATGGAGGTCAACGGTTGAAAGAGGTCATGGACGATGCAGTGGAGAAGGATTTCCTTTTTCTGAATTTCTTTCTGCAGACGCTCGTGCTCGAGCAGCGAAGTGCGGCCCCGCTGCAGGACGAGCAGTTGCTCTTCGTAGCGCTTTTGAGGATTTTGAATGGCCAGGATTCGACGGCCACCCAGCGAGAGAGCCGACGCTTCGAGAGCAATGTCCCGTCCGTCGGGACCCGTTTCCAGCCAGGCGCCCGAGGATTCCTCTCCTTCCCAATCGGAACCCCAGCGGGATTCGATCTCTTCAAGGAAATCCTCCAGAAATGGGAAATCTCCGGCGAGCTGGATGGGATTCCCGTTGGCTGCTTCTTCACCAAAAACTTCATGGCACCATCCTGCGGGCTTTCCAAGGACTTTCAGTGTGCCTTCGCCCAGATACTCAAGAAGTGTGTATCCCTGATTTTTCAGCACGCCTTCGGCGATATCTTTGTCGATCACGAGGTCATCCCCAGTTGGCGGGTCTCTAGGGTTTACACTCGGTGCGCTCGGTCTTCTCGTTCTTCAGGCGCTGACTGAGCGATTCGACCTCTTGGCGGACGAACGCCTCCAACGTATCGAGCCGCTTTTTAAGTTCCTCGCGAAGCGTGATGGCGTCTTGAGAGAGACGCTCCTCCAGCCGCGTGAATCGCTTATCGTAGTCTCGCATCTGGGACCCGAACAGGATGTCGCGAATCTTGTCCACATTGGCGCCTTCACGGATTTCTTCGTTACCCGGGCCGGGGCCATTGGGATTCTCTGCTGGTTTCCTGGGAAGTCCTTTCCTCCCTTTTTCAGACTGGAGACGGGGACCGGAATGCGCTTTACGAGCAGGTCGTGGGCTCATAGATATCCACCTCGCTGAAAATTCCACAGCAATTGCCGGCAGCCTACCGGTCCGCTCTGCTAGGGATACCAAATAGTGGCTGGAAATTCTTACAGTGTCTACTGCTGGGCTTCGGCGGCGGCCGTACACTCAAAGTTCATGCCGCGGTCGAGTATATAGGCGCGACATTGGGCGACGATCGCGTCCACGGCGTCATCATCGCGCGTCGGGTCGTGGTGATAGAGGCTCAGCCTTCGAACCTTGGCGGCGTGGGCGGATTCCACGGCATCCCTCCAGGTGCTGTGCCCCCAGCCTTTCTTGCTCGAGTACTCTTCCTCGGTGTACTGGGCCTCGCGAATGTAGAAATCCGTCCCGGCGACGAAATCGTCGATTTCGCGGTCGATCTTTCGGTTGAACTCGTTATCGCCGGAGAGCTTGCAGTAAGGCTCGTGGTCGGTCAGATAAACGACCGATTTCCCTTTGCGCTCCACGCGGAATCCGATGGCAATGCCAGGGTGGTTCAAATAGACGTGGGACACTCTCGCGTCGCCGATCTCGATCGTGCCGTCCAATTCGACAAACTGCAACTGAGCCAGCATGGCAGATAAATCGACCGGGAAATAGTTGGTGTCCATCTGCCCCGTGAAAATCTTTTCCAGGATCTTGTCCGAACCGCGCAGACTGTAAATTGACGCCTAGTTGCCCGGTACGTAAGCCGGCACAAAAAAGGGAAAACCTTGAATATGGTCCCAGTGCGTATGGCTCACAAACAGGTGAACGCGAATCGGGCGGCCCTCAGACTCCCGCATCAGCGCAAGTCCCGCCTCGCGCACTCCGCTGCCGCAGTCAAACAAAAGAATGTTCTCGCCGGCTCTGATTTCAACGCAGGCGGTATTTCCTCCGTAACGCAAGGTGGAGCGGCCGGGCGTGGGAATGGATCCGCGCGTCCCCCAAAAACGCACGGTCAGAACAGATTCTCCCGTGGACAGCATTTCCTTGATGGTCTTGAGCAGTCCGTCCAAGTCGTAAGGCTTGGTGAGGTAGAGGTCGGCTCCCAATTCTTTGGCCTTCTTGATATCCGGGGCATAGGTTTTGGCTGACCCCACAATGATGCGGATGCCCGCCAGACTTGGGTCACTACGAATCTCCTGACACACCGCGAAGCCGTGCTTACGGGGCATCATCAGGTCCAGCAGGGCGATCCGCGGTCTTTCGGCGCGGATTAACTGCAAGCCTGTCTCTCCGTCCGCCGCCGTGAGAATCTGGAAGCCGGCCATCCGCAACCGGAGCTCGACTAGACGCCGGATATCCGCGTCGTCGTCAACCAAAACAATCTTTTCCATGGAAGCCCAGCTTTGCTGCTATCGATGCCATCTCGAAATAACGGGCAGCAAATCATAATCTTCGTGCAGCTTACACCAAGGTTTTCCGCTTGGGAAGATGTACTATCTAGTGTGGGGAGGTGTCTTACCCAGGCGGCTCTTGCGCCCTAGCCTTGTAGGCCACCATGCGCGGACATGCCCCGGAGCACGGCCTGGACTGACACCGCTAGAGATGCCTGAGTTTTGCGCCATCCCCGGTGCGGTAGCGGGGAGGAGGAATAAGCACCTTCGTTTAGCCGGCTGGGGAATTGTCCTCGATTGTTCTGGCCCCTTTCCTTCCTGAATCGTTTGGTGCTTTTTCGGTTGCGCACTTAAGCGCGCGGTCGGCAAAGAGGACTTTTCCCTTCGACGCTCCCCATTTCCTGCCTGGCGGCCTCGCGCCGAGTCGCCGCCCGTTTGCGGACTTAGTCTGCGAATTTCGCACGAACTTTTCCCAGTCACAAAGAAACGTTAGGGACGGTAATTTTTCCCTTGCCCTTCGCCTTTTATTCGCCTAGAATATCCATTTAACAAGGAAGGCGCGTGGCCTTCCCGAATTCCGCCGAGAAGAAGGAACCAGCCATGGCCCTCACTCGCCGTCAGAAGCAGGTTTTGGATTTCCTGGTGCACTTCATCAATCACAAAGGTTTTTCGCCCAGCTTCGAGGAGATCGGCAAGTCGTTGAAGCTCTCGTCGCTCGCCACCGTGCACAAGCACATCGAGACGCTGGAGAAGAAGGGCTTCGTGCGGCGCGGCTACAACCAGAGCCGCTCGATTGAAGTGGTCGCCGTGCCCGGCTCGGTGCCCTTCGCCAAGACGGCAGTGCGCGGCCTGGAGCGGAAAGCCAGGCGCCCGACCTCTGCCGTCGCGGCCGCTTCGTCTTCTGTGCTGGCGGGATTGGAATTCCCTCTGCTGGGTCGAATCGCCGCGGGGCGGCCCGTCGAGGCGATCTCCAACCCGGAAACTTTCTCCTTTGGCGATTTCGGCTCGCGCCGCGATAAAATCTTCGTGCTGCGCGTCAAGGGCGACTCGATGGTGGACGACCACATTTGCGACGGCGACTACATTCTGGTGGAAGGCGCTGAGACCGCTTCCAACGGCGAAATCGTTGTGGCGCTGACCGACGGCACCGACGCCACGCTCAAGCGATTCTTCCGTGAACCGCACGGCCGCGTGCGCCTGCAGCCCGCCAATGCTCAGATGGACCCGATCGTCCTTCCCGCCCGTGACGTGAAAATCCAGGGGCGCGTCATCGGCGTGCTGCGCAAGTATTGAGTGATGAAACAAGTCCCCGCCAACCGTTGGATTGTTGCCTGCGCGGTGGTGGTGTTGACCGCTGCCCTGGCCGCGCCGCGCGCCGCCGCGGATGAGTTCACCCTCAAGGATGGCAGGAAAATCTCCGGCACCATCGTCGGCTACGACCAGAACATGTTCCGCATCCAAACGGATTTCGGATACATCCTGATCCGCAAGGACATGGTTGTTTCCATCCGTGTCGAACCCGGAGGCGAGAAGAAAACCGAAACTCCACCCGCGACGCAGTCGGGCAACGAGCCTCCGCCCGCCGGCACTGCGCCTGCGAGCCCCGTCGCTGCTCCCGCCTCAAATCCGGCACCACCCGCGAAGCACGAGGTGTCTCCGCCGCGGCAACGGCCCACCAGCCGGCCGCTCAACCAACCCCTGCCCGCCCACGTGAAGGAACACGCGGAGGGCAACGACTACGTCAACGACACTTTTCAGTTCGCCATGTACAAACCGCCGGACTGGAAACTGGTCGAGGGGCTGCGCCGTGAAGGCATTGCGGCCATCGTCGCCCTTTCGAGCCCCGACGAACGCACACTGCTCATCGTGGATCGCCAGGTTTGGAGCGGCGAGCCCAACCTAAGCGATGACCGCGTGGAAGCCAAGCTGCGCAGCACGTATCAGGATTACAAACAGCTTTCCCAATCACCCGCACAGGTGGACGGCGCGCGCGCGCTACGCCGCACCTTTACTGGCGTCATGGACGGCGCCGAGTGGCACGGCATCTCGGTTCGCATCGAGCACGGCAATACCGTCTTCGGCATCGTCGGCCTGACTTCGGCGGAGACTCACGAGTTCCAGCAAGCGATCTTTAACAAGATGATCCGGTCGTTTCATTTTCTCAGTCCCGCGGAGACCGCAGGCACAGCCTTGCAGGGGCAGCCGAAGCCGTGAGTCTGCGGACGCATGTGCGAAACGCGCCTTCCCTCCGAGCGTCCGACTCGTTCGCCCACGGAAGATTGCACGGTTGCAACTAATTGCCACTGAGTTGCAACTAGCAATCCGCGCGGATGAGATAACCCATTTAGTTTCAACCGACATTTGACACAGTTTTGAAAGTCACCGTAATATATCCCCTTTCGCGGAGGACTTCAGCGTCACCTTCTGAAGCCCGCGCCAATGTCCGAACATGTTCGAATCGCTCGTCATCACGCTGCGCGAGGGCGTGGAAGCGGCCCTCATCATCGGAATCGTTCTCGCCTATCTGGCCCGCACGGGACGCCGCAACTGGAACCGTCTTGTCTGGCTGGGGCTTGCCGCCGCGGTCGCCGGCAGCGCCGCGGCCGCCTATCTTGTTCACCGTCTGGAAGTCGGAGAAGACGCCTACGAAGGCTGGCTGATGCTGGTGGGCGCGGTGTTCGTCGCCTCGATGGTTTTCTGGATGTGGCGGACCGGCAAGCGGATGAAGCAAGAGATCGAAACCAAACTCTCCGGCCTGGCCGCGGCGCCCAGCCGCACGGCGGCGCTGGGAGTCTTCGCTTTCGTCTTTCTCATGGTTTTCCGCGAAGGCATCGAGACGGTGCTGTTTCTCGCCGCCGTTTCGCTCCACACCACCGACCTGATGAACTTCATGGGTGGCGCGATCGGGCTGGCGCTTGCGATCGGCCTAGGCGTGGCGTTTTTCAAGGGCAGCATCAAGGTGAACCTGCGCAAATTTTTCGTCGTCACCAGCCTGATCCTGCTGGTGGTCGCGGTGCAACTTCTGATCTCGGGCCTGCACGAGCTTTCCGAGGCGCAGATCCTGCCTTCCAGCCGCCGCGAGATGGCGCTGATTGGTCCCATCGTCAACAACGAAGCGTTCTTCTTCGTAGTGATTGTCGCGTTATGCCTTTTCCTGGTGGCGGCAGAACGCATTCGCGCGGGCGCGGACAGCGCGGACCCGACGACTCTCCCGGCGCCGGAGCGGCGCAAGGCCTTGGCCGCCCGTCGCCACGATCGTTTCTGGAAGACCGCCATCAGCGTGGTCGGCGCCCTGGTGATCATTCTGATCAGCACCGAATTCATCTATTCGCGGACGGCGCAGGCGGTATCGCCGCCCGAGCCTCTGCTGATCTCGAACGGCGTGGCGCACATTCCCACCGCGCAGCTCGCCGATCACAAGCTCCACCATTACGCCGCCCTCGAAGACGGCGCGCAAGTGCGCCTGATCGCCATTCTCGATTCGACCGACACGGTTCGCGTCGGCCTTGACGCCTGCGTGATCTGCGGCGCCCAGGGTTATTACCAGAGCGGGCAGAACGTGATTTGCCGCAACTGCGGCTCTGCCATCTATGTTCCGACCATCGGCCAGGCGGGCGGCTGCAACCCTATTCATATTGACTATCTAGTTCAGGGAGACTCGGTGATGATTTCCCAGAGCTCGCTCGCCGCCGCCGCCCGATATTTCCGTTAATTCCATGCTGAGCAGAATTCTTCGCGGTTCCCTGATGCGGCGCAAGCGCCGGAAGCTTCTCAGCCTTCTGGCGGTGACTCTGGGTATTGCCGCGGCCACCGCCGTTGCCACGATTTCCCTCGACGTCGGCGACAAGGTCAGCCGCGAGCTGCGCTCGTTCGGCGCCAACATTTCCGTGACGCCGGCGGCCGATGGACTGGCGGTCGCCGTGGGCGGCGTGGATTATCGCCCCGCCGGCGCGGGCGCTTACCTTGCCGAATCCGATCTGGTCAACCTTCGCAGGATTTTCTGGCGGAACAACATCATGGCCTTCGCGCCGCTCCTTGACGTGCCGGTCATGGTGCGCAGGCGCCGCGCGATTCTGGTGGGAAGCTGGTTCAGCAAGAACCTCCAAGTGGCGAAAAAAGACACTTTCCTTACCGGTCTCAAAGAGCTTCACCCTGCGTGGAAGGTCGAAGGCCGCTGGCCGAACGACGATGATTCCGCCCGACCGGCGGAATGCCTGGTGGGCCAGCGATTGGCCGCGGCGCTGGGAGCGACTGTCGGTGAAGTAATAACGGTGAATGCTCCCGTGCCTGAGGCGATGCGCCAACAGGGAGGTTTGAAACTCGAAAATCGAAATTCGAAAATCGAAACTCGAAACTCGAAACTCGCTTCAACGGGAAGTTCCGAGCCACGAATTTCGAATTTCGAACTTCGAATTTCGGGGATCCTGGAGGCCGGGGGCGCTGAGGACAACGAAATTCTCGCTCCCCTCGGCGCCGTGCAGAAACTGGCGGGCCTGGAGGGCAAAGTCCGCCGCGTCGAGGTCAGCGCGCTGACCAAGCCTGAGGACGCCTTTGCGCGCGCGGATGTGACCAAGCTGAGCGCGAAGGACTTCGACCGCTGGTATTGCACGCCTTACGTCAGCTCCATTTCTTATCAAATTGAGCAGGCCATTCCGGGCTCGGAAGCGAAGCCCGTTTACCGCGTGGCAGCGACAGAAGGCAAAATCCTGGACCGCGTGGAACTGCTGATGGGAATCCTGGCCGCCGCCGCGCTAGCCACCGCGGCGCTGGCCGTCGCGTCCATGATGCTTGCTACGGTGCTGGAGCGGCGCGCGGAAATCGGGATCTTCAAGTCGCTGGGCTCGACCAACGCGCGCGTGGCCGCGTTGTTCCTGCTGGAAGCCGGAACCGTCGGGTTCGCGGGCGGCGCGGCGGGTTATCTCATGGGAAGCCTGCTGGCGCGCCAACTAGCCCGCCAGGTTTTCGGAACCGCGGCAAGTTTTCACTGGGTCTTCCTTCCCGCCGCGCTGGCGCTGGCGCTGCTGGTGACTTTGGCGGGAAGCGCCCTGCCCCTCCGGCGAGGATTGAAGATTTCGCCGGCCATGATATTGAGAGGCTGAACCATTTAGTGATTAGGCGATTTAGTGATTTAGAGAATTGAAAAAGGAAGAAATGAAAGACTGCGCCACAAGATTCGCGTCGAAAAATCACCCGATCACAAAATCGCCCAATCGCTCAATGTTTTGGCGCTTGTGGCGGCGCTCGCTCACCATCAAGCGCCCACAAGCCGGACTGGCCATCGCCTCCGTGCTGGTGGGCGCGGCGGTGGCGTCCATGCTGCTCAATCTCTACGGCGACGTTCGCCGCAAGATGACGCAGGAATTCCGTGCTTATGGGCCAAACGTCGTCGTCGTGCCGGTGGAATCGGCGGCCGCGAGAACCTCAGGTGGCGCGGGCGGCGGTGCGGTTACCGGGCTCATGGATGAAACGGCCGTAACGCGCCTCGACTCCATCTTGGCCCACACGCCGGGCGCGCGGGTGGTCCCGCTGCTTTACGCGGTCGCGGAGATCAAGAGCGCCAATCCCGATTCGCGTTTGCCAAGTCAGAACGTGGCCGTGGCTGGAACCGACGTTACCCGGTTGCGGGCGCTGTATCCCTCCTGGCAGTTCGACGGCCGCGCGCCTGCATCCAGTCAACCGGAAGCGACCGTCGGCGCACGGGTCGCTTCCCTGCTGCATCTTCGCCCGGGCGATTCGGTCGCACTCGATCGCCTCAGCGCATCGGACCATGACAGCGCGCCGCCGGGAGAAACGTGGCGCGTGAGCGGCGTTCTCTCGACCGGCTCCTCCGAAGACGACCAAGTCTTCCTTCCCCTCGCCGCGCTGCAACAATTCGCGGGGCTGGAAGGCAAAATCAGCGTGGTCGAGCTTTCGATTCCTGGGGACGCGCCGGAGATCGAGCGCGCAGTTCACGAAATCAACGCCGCGCTTCCGGGCGCGGACGTCCGCCCTATTCGCCAAATCGTTTACTCCTCCGGGCGCGTCCTGGGCACCATTCGCTGGTTAACGGTTTCGCTGACGGCGCTGATTCTGGTAATCATTGCCCTCTCGGTCACCGCTACGATGACCACGATTGTGCTGGAGCGGCAGAAGGACGTCGCGGTGATGAAATCGCTGGGCGCGAGCGACGGCCTGGTGATGCGGCTTTTTGTGAGCGAGGGCGCGGCGCTGGGACTGGCCGGCGGCCTGGCGGGCTTCCTGCTCGGCCTGGCGCTGGCGCGCGGGCTGGCGGAGCGACTTTTCCATGTTAGCCTGAGCCCAACGTGGTGGACACTGCCCGCGGTCGCGTTCGCGGGCATGGCGCTGGCTGTCGCAGCCACGATGGTGCCGGTGCGGATCGTGCGCCGCGTGCAACCGGCCACCGTGCTCAAAGGAGAGTGAGTTTGGCTTTTATCGAGGTACGCAGTCTCAGCAAGAAATACGGGGAAGGCGTGCTCGCGCTGCGCGACGTCTCCTTCGAGGTGGAGAAGGGCGAGTGGGTCGCGGTAATGGGCCCGTCCGGCTCCGGCAAGAGCACGCTGCTCAACGTGCTCGGCTGCCTGGACGCGCCCTCGGAAGGCAGCGCCCGAGTGGACGGGCAGGACCTGGCGAACCTTTCCGGGAACGATGTGGCGCGCTTTCGCGCCGAGAAGGTGGGTTTTGTCTTTCAGCAATACCATTTGGTGCCTTATCTCACCGCCCTCGAGAACGTCATGCTGGCACAATACGTCCACAGCCTGGCGGACGAGCAGGAAGCGGCCGAAGCGCTGCGCCGCGTGGGCCTAGGCGACCGCCTGGAGCACCTGCCCTCGCAGCTTTCCGGTGGCGAGCAGCAGCGCGTCTGCGTGGCGCGCGCGCTCATCAACCAGCCGAACCTGATTCTGGCGGACGAGCCCACCGGGAATCTGGACGAGGTCAATGAGGCGCTGGTGATGGGCCTGTTCACCGAGCTGCACCGCCAGGGCCACACCATCCTGATGGTGACGCACGACCCGGAAATCGGGCGCATGGCCGAGCGCCGCATCGAGCTGCACCACGGCCGGCTTTCGGAAATTTCCGTTTTCCCGGCCCAGGAAGAAGAATTGATTGAAAACCTGCTGAAGGCCGTCTGGCACGCGCGCGAGGATACCGGCAAGCCAGGCCTGGAGACCGGAGACGTGCCCGATTTCCTGCCCAATCGCGCGACGTTCCTGCTGATGGCGCAGGAAGAACTCATCCACCTGAATTCGGGTTCGGTGGCGTTCACCGGCCAGGGCGAGAAACGCGCGCGGGAAATCATCCGCCGCCACCGCTTGGCGGAGCGGCTGTTCTATGAAACCTTCGGGCTGGGACTTGACGCCCTGGACGAAAACGCCTGCAAGATCGAGCACACCCTCGGCCCGGAAGTCACCGAAAAGCTCTGCGTGTTTCTAAAACACCCCAAGACGTGCCCGCACGGCTCTCCCATCCCCGCCGGCGCGTGCTGCCCGAGATGACCGTAGGGGCAGGCCTTGTGCCTGCCCAGGCAGGCAGCCACAAGAGCCTGCCCTGAGCGCAGCGAAGGGGTCGCCCCTACGGCGAGGTGGTTCAGGAATACCGCAGCCAACGGAAGATTTCGACCAGCGATGGCCGCTTGCCGTACATGAGGATGCCGACCCGGTAGATGCGCGCCGAAAACCAAACCACGCCGAGCGTGGTCGCAATCAGTATGCCAAGCGAAAGCGCGATCTGCCAAAGCGGTGGCATTTGCAAGGTGATGCGGAAAATCATCAGGATGGGCGAGAAAAACGGAATCATCGAGAGAACCACCGAGGTCGTTGAATTCGAATCGCGCAAAACCACGTTCAAAAGCACCAAGCTGCCAATAAGCGGCAGGAGGATGGGAATCTGCAATTGGTGCGCGTCCTGCTCGGTGGAAACAACGGCGCCCACCGTGGCGTAAAGCGCCGAATAGAGGAAGTATCCGGCAAGAAAGAAAACTACGGCAAATACCAGGAGGGGCAGCGATAGGTGGAACTGGAAGGAATCGGCGCTCGGGCTGACAGCTGAAGCCATGGCGGCGCCGTAAGTAACAAACAGCAGGCCCGAAATCGCCCACACGACGTATTGCGTCATCCCTACAGCGGCAACGCCGAGAATCTTTCCGGCCAGCAATTGAAGAGGCCGGATCGAAGAAAGCAGAATCTCGACAATGTGCGTGGTCTTTTCTTCGAGTACCGAGCGCATGGTGGAAACCCCGTAGATGATGAGCGTACCGTAAAGCAACATGGCCGCCACGAAGCCTACAATCAGCGTTTCGCCGCCTTCTTCTGTTCCGCCTTGCCGGGTCACCTTAACCAGCTTGATGCCCGCCCACGCGGTCACGTGGGCAAGATTGTTCACGTGAATTCCCTGGTCGCTGAGCCGCCTGCCCACGATCGCTTCGCCCACTGCGCGCCGCAACGGGCCGGTACGCGTGAGGTCGCCGGGATTTCTTGTGTAGAACTCCACATCTTTTCCCGCCAACACGTCTCGGGGAATCACCAGATAGGAGTCCAACTGCCCGCGAAGAACCTTCTCTCGCAATTCAGCCAGGGCGGATTCCGGCGGCGATTCCAGTTGTTCGACCACGCGAAAGGCAGGCTGACCGTTGGACAGTTTTTCGTTCAATCCAGCCGCGATGTCCTTCGCAAGCCCACCCGCCTCATCCACGACAGCAACCGTCAGGGTTCCTCCTGACTCGTGGGTGGCCACCTCAACCACGAAAGCGAAATAGGCGATCAGCAGAACAGGAATGAGGATGGTGGAGAGGACAAAGGCTTTCGTCCGAACATGAGTGACGTATTCGCGCTTGAAGACCAGCCAGACCTTACGCATGCCCCACCTTCTCGATGAAGATGTCGTTCAATGGCGGCTCGATCAGCTCGAAGCGCGAGATTTCGACGCCCCGCGCGACCGCCGCCCGCAAGATTTCCTGCGCGTCCGCTCCCGGGCGAAGCTTGGCTTCCACCACCGCGCCGTGGCGGTTCACGCTCGCAATGATTGCAGGCAGATTCAGAAAATCCTCCGCGCCCGCGAATTCGATTCGCACGGTGTTCTTCCCGTACGATTTCTTGATGGCACGCAGCTCGCCGTCCAGCACCTTGCGGCCATGATCGATCAGGCATATCGAATCGCACATCATCTCCACCTGCTCCATGCGGTGGGTGGAGAGGATGATCGTCGAGCCTTGCTGTCGCAGCTCGAGCATGATGTCTTTGATCAGGGCGGCATTGACCGGGTCGAGGCCGGTAAACGGCTCGTCCAGGACGAGCAGCGCCGGGCGATGCAGGACAGCCGCGACGAACTGCACCTTTTGCTGCATCCCTTTGGAAAGGTCGTTGACTTTCTTCGTCGCCCAGGCGCCCAACTCAAGGCGCTCCAGCCACTCGTCGGCGCGGCGGCCGGCCTCGGCCTCCGTCAAGCCCTTCAGCGCGCCGAGGAACGCCAGCACTTGACGGACTTGCATTTTCGGATAGAGGCCGCGCTCTTCGGGCAGATAGCCCATGCGATCTTGAGTGGCGCCGCTGGCCGGTTTGCCCAGCACCTGGATGAAACCCTGGTCGGGAACCAGAATGTGCAGCAACATGCGAAGCGTGGTGGTTTTGCCCGCGCCGTTCGGGCCCAGCAAACCAAAAACCGCGCCCTGCTCGATACGGAAGGTGAGGTCGCTCACCGCCTCGAAGGAATCGAAACGTTTTGTGATCTGGTCAACGAGTATCGCGTCCATGGAGCATTTCGCAGAGACCGTACCGCCACGGCCGGCGTGTCAGTTTTCGGCCTGAAGTATCCTGCCTGCCGCGCCAGCATCAAATCACACGAGAGCGCAAAGAACAAGGCTGCAAGTGTGTGTGGAGGGTCGAGCCGCTGGTCGGCACTTTGTCGCTCGACGAAGTTCTTCCCTTCGAGTAAGATAGGCGCTTCGCCGAATTGCAGTCCCCGGAGAGAAAGCTATGCGAAATGTGGTCATCATCGGTTCAGGCTGCGCGGGATTGACCGCGGCGATTTATGCTTCGCGCGCCAACCTGCAGCCGCTGGTCATTCGAGGTATGGAGGCAGGCGGACAGCTCACCCTGACGACTCTGGTTGAGAATTTTCCCGGCTTCCCCAAAGGCGTGCAAGGCCCGGAGTTGGTGGAATTGATGAAGAAGCAGGCGGAAGTCTTCGGCGCAGAATTCAAAGAAGGCAACGTGACGCACGTGGACCTCTCGCATCGGCCTTTCACGCTCGAACTGGGAGAGGAAAAAATCGAAACGCACACGCTGATCGTCGCCTCCGGCGCCTCGGCCAAGCTTCTGGGCTTGGAATCCGAGAAGAAGCTGATCGGGCACGGTGTTTCCACCTGCGCCACGTGCGACGGCTACTTCTTCCGCAACAAAAAAGTGGCGGTAGTGGGCGGCGGCGACACGGCTGCAGAGGACGCGCTGTTCCTGACGCGATACGCTTCGGAGGTGAACTTGATTCACCGCCGCGACGAGTTGCGCGCCTCGAAGATCATGCAGGATCGGCTGATGAAAAACGAGAAGATCAAGCCGGTGTGGAACACCGTGGTCACGGACGTGCGCGACCCCGCCAAGGGCGAAGTGACCGGCCTCCAGGTCAAAAACGTGAAGACCGGCGAGGAATCCAATCTTCCCTGCGACGGACTTTTCATCGGCATCGGCCACCGGCCAAATACGGACCTTTTCCGCGGCCAGCTCGAGATGAATGAAGTGGGTTATCTGAAAACCCACGACGGCATGAAGACCAGCGTCGAGGGCGTTTTCGCCGCCGGCGACGTGCAGGACCACGTTTATCGCCAAGCCATCACCGCCGCGGGTTCCGGATGCATGGCGGCGATCGATGCGGAGAAGTTTCTGGAAGCGCACCATGAAGGATGAAAAGCCGGTTGACGGTAGCTGGTTGTCGGTTGTCAATTGGAACTTGGCGGTCGGAAACGAGAGACATGATTACTCGTCGCGACACTCCCCGACCCATAAGAAGACAGATCGAAGTGCTTCCCTGTGACTAAACTGCAATAACTATGCTGCGCTCTCTCCTGCTCTACCTTTCCGAAAAGGAAGCTCCGAAAGAACTTCTAACCGGCCACACCTGGGGGCGGCGGTTGGCGGCGCGCTTTATCGCGGGCGAATCGCCCCAGGACGCCGTCCGGGCGGTGCGCGCGCTCAACGCTGAAGGGTTTGAGGCCACGCTCGACTGCCTGGGCGAGAGCGTTCACGACGCTTCGGCGGCGAAAGAAGCCTGCGAGGTCTATCTCGGGGTTCTCGACCGGCTGGCCGCCGAGCGCTTGCGTTCCCACGTTTCTATTAAGCTCACGCAATTGGGCCTGGCGATTGACGAGGCTCTGACGCTCCGCCACCTCGCTGCGCTTACGGAGCGCGCGCAAAAACTCGGCAACTTCATCCGCATAGACATGGAAAGCTCGGCGTACACGGAAAGTACGTTGCGCGTCTTTCGCCAGCTCAACGCGCCGCGCGAGACGCTGGGCATGGTGATCCAGTCCTACCTTCGCCGCAGCGAGCAGGACGTGGCGGACCTCGTGAAGTGCGGGGCGCGGATTCGGCTGGTTAAGGGCGCTTACCAGGAGCCGGCGGAGATCGCCTTCCCACACAAATCGGACGTGGACGCGAATTTCTTCAGGTTGATGAAGATGATGCTCGCGAGCGACAATTTCCACGCCATCGCCACGCACGACGACCGCCTGATTGCGGCGACGCCCGCGTTCGCCCGCGACCGGGG
>OFHG01000173.1_pt1 | contig 27790 bp, 24 predicted proteins | sample 1521931 | NCBI WGS metagenome assembly OFHG01 (sample SAMEA2468438, study PRJEB22500) | soil metagenome | biome: Glassland; feature: Farmland; material: Clay | place: Australia | collected 2013-01-31 | depth 0.55 m
GAATTAAGCAGCTTCGCCTCGCCGCTGATGTTCAGAAATGTCTCATGTTGACCGGCGAAGCTGGCCGTCGGCAAGTCTTCGGCAGTGGCGGAGCTGCGCACGGCCACGGTCAGCTGCGCTCCGTACTCGGTGTTGAGCCTCGCATAAGCATCGACGATCTCCGCTGCAAGATCATCCGGCAGCGGCGCGCCATAGACGACCTCGCGGGCCAGGTGCGCACGTCGCGCCAAGTCGTCTACGTCGTTCACGTTCACGCCATCCAGTGCCTGGTGCAGCCTGGGCCACGCCTTCGCCTGATCGAGCACGTAGCGATAAGCCTCGGCGGTGATGGCGAAGCCGTTGGGTACCTTCACACCCTGGGGGGCGAGTTCCCGATACATTTCGCCCAGCGAGGCATTCTTGCCGCCCACGAGGGGCACGTCGTCAATGCCCAACTGAGAGAACCAGCGGATGTATCTTGTCAGTGTCTCTGTCATATCAGGCTCCTTGTTCCATCGATGGGGTGTATTTGCCGCGGCGCGCCAGACCGTTTAGTTTGGCGCGCCGGTAAAATGCTTGCTGCGCAGCCGGTACGGTCTCCTTTTTGCCTGCCCAGACATGCAGAACCGGCTCCTGCAAGGCGCGGCCGTAGGAGAACGAAAGTTCCCACGGTGCGTTCGGGAACAGGGCGTTCATGGCGTTCAGGTTTGTGGTCGCTTCCTCCGGACCCTGGCCCCCGGACAGGAAGTTGATGCTCGGCACCGCCGCGGGCACCGTGCGGCGCAGCACCTTGACCGTCGCCGCGGCCACCTGTTCCGGGCCCGCCTTGGGCGGATGCTTCTTGCCCGGCAGCACCATGCTGGGCTTGAGCACCGTATATTCCAGGACCACGCGGTGTCGGTGCAGGGCGTTGAACACCGCGTGCAGTACCGTCTCGGTGACGTCAAAGCAGCGCTCCAGCGTATGATCGCCGTCGATGAGCACCTCCGGCTCGACGATGGGCACGAAGCCCTCCTCCTGGCAGACGGCCGCGTACCGTGCTAGCATTTCGGCATTCGCCTCGATGCCGAGGTGCATGGGATTCTGCGCGCCGATCGAGTAGACCTCGCGCCACTTGGCAAAGCGCGCCCCTTGCGCTTTGTAGGTCCTGAGGCGCTCGGCCAAACCGTCGAGGCCCTGGGTGACCTCGTCTCCCGGCGCGTGGGCCAGGGGAATCTTGCCCTTGTCCACCTTGCCGCCGGGCACGATGCCCTGGCGCGCCAGCGCCTCCGGCAGCAGCGTGCCGTCGTCCGCGGCCTGGCCCAGGGTCTCCTCGAAGAGGATTACGCCGCTGATGACTTCACCGGCGCGGGGCGTGGTGAACAGCAGGGAACGGTAGGCCCGCCGGTTCTCCTCGGTGGATTCGACGTTGATGGCTTTAAAACGCTTGGCGATGGTGGGCAGACTTTCGTCGGCGGCGAGAATGCCTTTGTCCGGCTGCACCATTTTGGCGATGGTCGCTTGGAGTTCGTCTTCGACATGCATGGCAGTTCCTCCTCATCGGTTCTTCGATCTGTTGTGCGGTCTCGGTTTTCCGGGAGCGCGGGAACGGAATCAAGCATTCTGTTCCCAGCATTTCTGAATTACCCGGCCCAAGGCCGATGGTCCGGATTCTCTCGTTACGCGGATTCGATGGCTAGGCAATGACCTCGCGTCTCCGCATCAGCCGATAGGCCCCTATCTTGACCACGTTGTTGAACACGAACCAGGCGAGCGCGTAGGCCCACATCCAGAGCGCGTATTTCCAGCCGATGGGCGTTATCAGGAAACCGTATACGGCGATCAGGGTCCCGATGATCTCCGTGCTGAAGGTCGCGCCGAAGAGGAGCGGCGCGGGCCAGGGCCGCTGCCAGAACCAGCCTTCGGTGCGCGTAATATAAAGGGTGCTGTGACCCGCTATGATCAGCTTGAGGAACAGCATGCTCCGTATCATGTCCTCGGCGAAGCCGTACTCCTTAAGCAGGAAAAACAGGAGAAACGAGGCCAGCACTCCGGCCACCCCGAGCACGCTGGAGACCGTGAGCATCTCGGGCATGTTCCAGCGCACCGGCTTGTTGTCCACCTTGGTATTGTCATAGGCGATGGCCAGGATTGGAATGTCGTTCAAAAGGGCCAGGAGGATGATCATGAGCGCCGTGATGGGATAGAAATTGAACAACACGATGGAAAACGTCATGAACAGGATGATGCGAATCGTCTCCGCAATGCGGAAAACGGAGTAGCTCTTCATGCGCTCGAAGGTGATACGGGCCTGCTTCACCGCCTCGTTGATCACCCCCAGACCCGGGGCCGTCAGGATGATGTCCGCTGCGGCCCGGGCCGCGTCCGTGGCGTTGGACACGGCAATGCCGCAGTCGGCCTTCTTGAGCGCCGGCGCGTCGTTGACCCCGTCGCCGGTCATGGCTACGATGTGGCCGCCCTTCTGGAGCGTGTCCACAATGCGGTATTTGTCCTCCGGCACCACCTCGGCGAAGATATCCACCGACTCGATCATCTCGACGATGGCCGACTCGTGGGTGTGGATGAACTCGCGTTCAAGCAGACGGGTGTCATACATGGCGCTTACCGCCTGCATCACCTCATCGGCGAAATGCTGCGCCTCCTTGCGCGTGACGTCGGGTTTGAGCCGCTGGTAGATGGCCGCTGAAAGGACGGCCGCCAGGGATAATAACTCGCTGCTGGCGGAGCCGGAAAGCTGCTCGGAACGCATGGTGCGCTGTTTCAGGCCCAGTATGGCGCCGATCTCGCGGGCGATGGCCATGTTGTCGCCGGTGACCATCTTCACCTCGACCCCGTGATTCTGCATATCGGCAATGACCTGCTTGGAATCGTCGCGCGGCGGATCGTACATCGGGATCAGTCCCAGCAGGTCCAGGGGTGCGTCTCCCTTTTTTCTGCCCACGGCCAGGGTGCGGTACCCCTTAGCTGCCAGTTGGTCCACCGTCTGATTGACGGTGTGCGTTTCGTCATCAGAGAGCTGGGTCATCCCGAGCAAGACCTGGGCCGCGCCTTTCAGAACCGTAAACCGCTCACCTTCCTTTTCGATCTCAGCTTCCGTTCGTTTGCGGATGGGGTCGAAGGGCGTAAAGCCGATCTGGTTATAGGTCTTCCAGTCTGAATCGGGAAAATGTTCGTCCAGATATTGGAAAATGGGCAGCTCGATGGGGTCGCGGTTCTCGAGCCGCGAGGCCAGGGCCGCGACCAGGAAGAGCTCGCGCTCAGTATGTTTCTCAAGCACCACCGCCTCGGCCACCTGCATCTCGTTTTTGGTGAGCGTGCCGGTCTTGTCCGAGCAGAATACGTCCACCCCGGCCAGCTCCTCGATGGCCGTGAGCCGCGAGACGATGGCCTGGCGGCGCGCCAGGTTCATGGCGCCGACGGCCATGGTGACCGACAGCACCGCGGGCAAAGCCACGGGAATGGACGCCACGGTCAACACGAGGGCAAACCGCGCGATCTCGAGGAAATGCTCGTGGCGAAACAGGGCCACCATAACGATGACGATCACCAGCACGCCCGTGATCAAGATCAGAAAGTCGCCGATCTTGATCACCATCTTCTGGAAGTGGCTGCGCTCCTCCAGCGACGCCTTGGCCACGAGCGCCACAACCGTGTGGAAGTTGGTGTCCGTGCCGGTGTTCACCACCACGGCCAGCATCTCGCCCTGCTTGACGATGGTGCTGGCATAGGCGACCTCGTTCGCCTTCTTGCTCACCGGGAGAGACTCTCCGGTAAGCGCCGACTGGTCGATGAGCAGATAATCGCCTTTAAGCAGCTTTACGTCCGCGGGCACGATATTGCCGATCCGCAGCTTGACGATGTCGCCGGGCACCAGGTCTCGCGACGGAATCGTTTTGAATTTTCCGTCGCGCAGCACGATGATTTCGGCGGTCATGCGCTGCTTAAGAGCACGGAGCGCGTTCAGGGCGCGGTGCTCCTGGAAGAAATCGAGGCCCGCGTTCACCAGAAGCAGGACGGCGATGATGATGAAGTCGTCCCACTTCCGGACCATGGCCGAGAGCACGGCCGCGGTCTCGATCATCCACGGGATCGGTCCCCAAAACCGGCGGAAGATCCTGTGCCAGAGCGGCTCTTCTTTCTCCCTGATTTCGTTGTAGCCGTACTGCGCCAGGCGTTTTGCCGCCTCCGTGTCGCTGAGACCGCGCTCGGCGTTCGCATTGAGCGTCTTGAGAGTGTCCTCAATCGTTTGGTGAGAATAATCGTCCGTATGCCGGTTCATATTTTTCTCCGCGAACGTGATTCGGTGCGTTGCTCATAAGCCTGCACCCCGCCAGACTGGTCCGAATACACAAACCTCATAACCGGCCCCTCATTACTGTCTGCGCAAAATTGTCTTCCCCGTAAGGGAAAAATTCATGACATTCCAAATAATACAATCAGAGAAAACATTTTGTAGCAACCTGTTGCCGTTGCTTGCGCTGTATTGGCACAGACTATTAGCAAGTTTACCACGGTTTCAGTTTTGCGTCAGCCGATGCGAAGGAATAAAATTCCATTTGAGAATCATGCGGAAGTAGGCGGTGGAAAAAGGAGGACTGTGATACAATTGCTTTATGGACGCCAAGGGGAACCCCAAAGATATGACCGGGCGGCTCAAGAGCCCGCAGGGAAGGCTCTTGACCGCTGTCATTCTGCTCACTGTGGTCTTTTATCTCTGGCAGCTGTTCACGGCCACTTCCGGCCCCGAGCGTTATGCCCTCTCCTACAGTCAGTTCATGGGGCAGCTCGACGCCTCAAACGTCAAATCCGTGTCCATTCAAAAAATGCGAGTGAACGGCGAACTGGTGAAAAAAACGGACGTCCTGCTTCCCGGGACGAAGAAGCCGGTTCCCGTACAATATTTTCAGACCTACCTCCCTTCCTTCCAGGGAGAAGACCTCCTGACCAAACTCAGCGAAAAAAAAGTGGCCGTCAGCGTCGAGCCTCCGGAGCAGCAGTCGGCGTTCTGGCAGCTGCTGATTACCCTGCTTCCCTGGGCGCTCATTATCGGTTTCGGGCTCCTGATAATGCGGCGGGCCCAGCAGATCCAGGGAGGGCCGGGAGGTCTCTTCACCTTCGGCCAGAGCAAGGCCAAGCTGTATGACGTCAAGCGGCCGAAAGTGACGTTCAAGGATGTCGCGGGGCTTGACAACGTCAAGCAGGAGCTCGGGGAATCCATCGAGTTCCTCAAGAATCCCGCGAAGTTTGCAAAGATCGGCGCCAAGGTCCCCAAAGGGGTGCTGCTCGTCGGTCCTCCGGGAACGGGCAAGACGCTGCTTGCGCGGGCCTCGGCCGGAGAAGCGGGCGTCCCGTTCTACAGCATCAGCGCGTCGGAGTTCATCGAGATGTTCGTCGGCGTCGGCGCATCGCGGGTACGCGACATGTTCAAGAAGGCGCGCGACTCCCATCCGAGCATCATCTTCATCGACGAGATCGACGCCGTCGGCCGGACGCGTGGTGCGGGATTCGGCGGGGGACACGACGAACGGGAACAGACCCTGAACCAGCTCCTGAGCGAAATGGACGGGTTCGACCCCCACGAGGAGGTCATCGTCATCGCGGCGACGAACAGGCCCGATGTCCTCGACCCGGCGCTGCTGCGGCCGGGGCGGTTCGACAAGCATATCGTGGTGGACAGGCCGGGATGGAAGGAGCGAAAGGCCATCCTCGATGTCCACGTGAAGGGCAAGGCCCTTGCGGAGGATGTGGATCTTGAGACGATCGCCCGCGGGACGCCGGGCATGACCGGCGCGGACCTGGAGAATCTCGCGAACCGGGCGGCCCTCATGGCACTCAGGAGAAACGAGAACGTGATCCACATGCGCGACTTCGATGATGCCCGGGATGTGATCCTCATGGGGATCGTGCGCGAGGAGACGATCACGGACAGGGAGAAGCGGATCACCGCCTACCATGAAGCGGGGCATGCACTTGTGGCCCGGGAACTCCCGGGTACTGACCCGATCTATAAGGTCAGCATTCTGCCGCGCGGGATGGCCATGGGCGTGACGCAGCTCATTCCGGAAGAGGACCGGCACTATTATCCCCGGTCGTACCTCATGAACAAGCTGAGCGTGGCACTCGGCGGCAGGAGCGCCGAGAAGATCGTGTTCAACGACGTGAGCAGCGGCGCCCAGAACGACCTGAAGGAAGCCACGTCCCTTGCCGAGAAGATGGTGGCCCAGTGGGGCATGAGCGACAAGGTCGGTCCGGTGAACCTCGGGAGAGGCGAAGAGCACCCCTTCCTCGGAAGAGAACTCGCCCAACCCAAGCGCTACAGCGATGAAATGGCCTGGATCATGGACCAGGAGATCCAGCGTCTGATCAGCGAGGCGGAGAGCACCGCCCTGGACATCCTCTCGAAGAACCGGCATATCCTCGACCCCCTGGCCGAGGCGCTCATGAAGGAAGAAGTTCTGGACAGGGAAGAGGTGGAGCGGATCGTCAGGGAGGCGAGGAGCAAGGTGTCGCCGGCCGCATAAGGCGCCGGGTCTGCGGCCGGGCGAAAAGCAAGGACAGCTGCGCGCGGAGAAGGAACGCATGTTCTCCGGCACGGAGCGCAGATCACGGATCCGCGCTCGCACGTCGAAAATACCTTTATGCCCACCTGCCGGGATCTTTCCAAAAGTTTCTGCCAGCCCTCTGTCTGCATTCTATCCTGCTTCTTTCTCGCTGCCTACGGCCGGGTCCCCGTGTGGCACTCGTAACAACGGCCCTTTTTCCACGCGTCGCCGATATCCACGGGGTGCCTGAATTCCAGGCCGTTCTCGGCAATGATCCGCGCGCCCGCCGTTTCCGGCCCCTGGGCTATGATGACATGGCAGGTGCGGCAGTCGTTTGGGATGATTGTTCCGGACCCGCTTGCATGCGTTCCGTCATGACAGCGCATGCAACCCCGGAAGGTGAAATGGCCGATGTCATTCGGGTAATCGGCCCAGTCGGCCTTCATGAACGGAAAGATGTTCTGCTCGTATGCATTCTGGACCGCGAGGATCGCGTCCCTGATGGGTTTCTCCTTCTGCTCCGCAATGACCGGGTAGTTCAGCCGGTAAAAGTCCGTGATGCCGCCGGCAATGCCCCTTCTCGCTTCGTCGTCTGTTGCGTACTTCCCGACCATCGCCTGCACGGCCGCCTTCTTGATCTCCGGGAGCCCCGCGTCGATCTGCCCTGTCAGGAGCGCGAGATCGACTGCATTATCCGGAGATTTATAATCGTGGCTCGGCCGGTTGTGGCAATCCATGCAGTCCATGAGGCGCGGCTTCGCCTCCGCGGCCTCCTTTTGCGTGAGGGGTTTTTCCCGGTCCCGGTACACAGTGACACGCCCCGTTGCCTTGTCCGTCACCCTGATCCAGGGAATGTCCTGCCTGCGCTTGTCGCGGGCGATATATTCCACCTTGACGGCGATGTTCATATGCCAGTGAATTCCCGCGGTCAGGCTTGTCTTCGGACTGCCGCCCCCGATCTTGATCAGCATGTTGATCGGCCAGGAGGAGTTCGCCTTGTCGTAACGGTAATGGACGAACTGGCGCTGCTTTGCCCCGAAGAACGCGCGCGGCCAGTGGCATGTCTCGCAGGTTTCCTGCGCCGGCCGGAGGTTTTTGATCGGCGTCGGAATGGGCCGCGGATACACGTTCGCCAGGACCGCATAGACCTGGTAGAGGCCGGAGAGCTTTGATTTCGCATACCAGCCCGCTCCCGGCCCTATGTGGCAATCGACGCATCTGACGCGGGCATGGGGAGAATCCTGGTATGCCGTGTATTCGGGCTTCATCACCCGGTGACAGACGAGGCCGCAGAACGAGACCGATTCAGTGTAGTGGTAGGCCTGGTACATCCCGACGGCGCTCATCAATGTGAACAAGAGGGCGCCGAGCAGAAAGATCACTGCCGCGTTCCGGTGGCGCGGATTGTTGAGGTTTATGTCGGGCCACTTCTCGTACGTGATCAGGCCGGTCCGCTGGCGTTTCCGCCACTCGATGACCATTCCTGCAGGGACGAGGAGCAGGCCGAGGATAAGGAAGGCCGGCAGCACGATATAGATGAGAATGCCGACATATGGATTGATCTTTGCTGACAGCACGCTCAGGATCAGGAAAAACAGGATCACCAGCATTGAAACTCCGGCGATCACGGCCCCTATGGTGCTCAACCAGTTGTGAATCAGTCTGGGCATTCTCCGTTCTTCCATAAACTGTCCCTCTTTACCCCGCGAGAGAAATCGCCGACCTCCCTCGACGATTTACGCATTTACAGATTGTGGTATATGCCTGTAGTTTCCGTTCACTTCGCAAGACGACCGGCAATGACGTTATAAAGCCACGCAAATATCGCGCCGCCGATCAGCCAGTCAAAAAAAGCCCAGCAGAGACCGATAACGCTGCCGCCGGGGCTTATGGTGTACCCGCGGTATATGCGCCCGATGAAGGTTGCTTCTCCTGTTGCGCCATCAAATGCGATTATCCACCAGGTAAGGAAGAAAAGGCCGAATCCGAACACCAGTCCGCACGTCAGCGCGAAAGCCTTTACATTGAGTTTCATCTTGGACCCTCCCCAAAAAAGTATAGTAAAACAGTATTGATTTCAATCCTGATTTGACTTCCTTCTGTCGATGGTGAGCATGTGAACCGAGCACGAGATGCAGGGGTCATAGCTCCTTATGATCTTCTCCACCTCTTTCCTCAGGTGGTCGGGCCGGCTTCCAATATGCGTCCCGGCAAAATCACGGATCATTTTCTCCATATGAGCGAGGTTCTGCGACGTGGGCGGAATGATCAAAGCGCTCTTCACCTGTCCTCCATCATCGAGCTCGTACCGATGGATCAGCATTCCCCGCGGCGCCTCTGTTATCCATGTCGCAACTCCCGCGGATGGTTCAACGTCTTCGTAAGGTCTGTCCGGCTCGTCATAGCCCCTGATGATCCTCATCGCCTCATGGAAAGCGTAAGAAATCTCGATCACCCGCGCGATGATCGCCATCCGGATATTTTTGATCGGCAGGGAGATGCCGGCCTCGTGCATTGCGCTCTGTATCCCGTCGGGAAGCTTTTCGTGATTCAGGTTGAGCCGGGAGAGGGGACCGACGAGATAAGGACTCACCGCGCCATCCCTCTTGATTTCCGAATGAAGCGCCGTCGAATAGTCGACCTGGTGCTCCTTGATTGATCCGAAAAAATCATCGAATGAGATATCGAGTCCCGCAGTCGAGACGACCCTCCCCTCATTCATAGGGTACTCGGAGGTATTGCCGAGAGAAATGAATTCCGTATCCACAGGGGAATCGCCGAAGTCGAGGGACGCCGACCAGCGTATCGCCTGCAGGGATTCCGTATAAGCCTTTTCGAGTTCAGGCAGCAGGGAAGTGAGCGTCTTTTTGTCGGGGACGCGGAAAAATCCGCCTACCCTCACGGAAACCGGATGGATCGGCCTGCCGCCGAGCATTGTCAGAATATCGTTGCCGAGCTTCTTGAACCTGAGCCCCCGTTTCGCGATCTCAAGGTACTCTTTCCCTGACCAGGCGCTCTCCAGGCCGTAAAAATCAGGGCCTTGCAGGAGATAGACGTGAAGCGAGTGGCTCTCTATCCATTCCCCGCAATACAGGAGCCTCCTGAGCTCCTTCACCGGCGAAGATACCGCGACCTTGAAAATCTTCTCAATCGCATGGACCGAACTCATCTGATACGCCACCGGACAGATGCCGCATATCCTCGCAGTGAAGTCGATCACGTCCTGATGGGGCCTGCCCTTGAGAAAGGCCTCGAAGAACCGGGGCGCTTCGAAGATGCGCATGTGGACCTTCGATACGGCGCCGTCTTCGATCTCGATCACGACCCCGCCTTCACCTTCGACCCTCGCGAGGTAATCGGTCTTAATCAGCCTTCTCAAGCCGCACCCTCCTGTATGCATAGGTATTCATCTTGTCAAGAAGGAGGACCGCTTCCTTCCTGTCTATTCCTATCTCTTCGAAGCGCAAGAGAAGAGAATCGATGTTCGCTCCTTCCCTGGGGCCGAAACATCCGTAGCAGGCCCGTGAGAAGGAAGGGCAGAGTACGCCGCAGCCCGCCCGCGTTATGGGCCCGAGACAGGGCTCGCCGCGCGAGACGAGGACGCAGGGGATTCCCTTCATCTTGCAGTCCATGCAAAGGCTGTACACAGGGATACCCGGCCGCTTTCCCGCGAGAAAAGAGACAAGCGTCTCGGAAAGGGCCTCCTTGTCGATCGGGCAGCCCCAGAGCTCGTAGTCGAGATATACATGGTCCGACACCGGCGTCGACATCGGGAGGGCGCTCACGAGGCCGGGCGACGGATAGACGTATCTCTTGTAGTCTTCGACATTGGACCAGTTTCTGAGCGCCTGGAGGCCCCCTGTGGTGGCGCAGGCCCCGATGGACATGAGCCACCTCGATTTTTCCCGGATTTCCACGATCTCCTTCCTCTGCCGGTCTGTTGAAATGGAACCCTCCACGATTCCCACGTCGTACTCCCGCAGCGGGGCCTTGCCTGCCGCCTCGCGGAAATAGGCGATATCAAAAAATTGAAGAAGGTCGAGGAGGGCCTCTTCGAGGTTCAGGATCGAGAGCTGACATCCGTCGCAGGAGGTGAATTTAAAAACCCCTATCCGCGGTCTTTTCATCTCAGACCTCCCTCTTGCCGAGGAATTCCTCCACCTCGGTATATTTGAAGACCGCGCCGTCCTTGCAGACAAATTTCGGCCCGAAGAAACAGTGACCGCAAAGGCCCATGCCGCAGTTCATGTTTCTCTCCATCGAAAGAAAGATCTTCTCGCCGGGAACGCCGCGGAGAAGCAGTTCCCGGATCGTGGACAGCATCATCACCTCGGGCCCGCAGATAAAGACAGTCGTCCCGAGCGGGTCGAACGAGACTTTCGCAAGCAGGCGGGTAACGAGCCCCACCTCGCCCTTCCAGTATTCCTCGGGGTCCGCCTTGTCAACGGTGAGCAGTACCTGGAAGATGTCCCTGTACCGCGGGAACTCGTCCCGGTACACGATGTCCTTGGGAGTCTTTGCGCCGTACAGGATAATGTCCTTTCCGGGGCAGGACCTCCTCCCGGCAGAGAGAGACCGCATGACCGACCTGAGCGGCGCGATGCCTACTCCGCCTGCAATGATCATGACGTTTCGGTCCGCCGTTTCCTCCATGGGCCAGCCTCTTCCGAACGGCCCCCGTACCCCGATGACATCTCCTTCGTTCATTTTGGCCAGGGCCGTCGTCACGTCCCCGGCCACCCTCAAGGTGTGGAGCACGTTGCGGTCAGAGGCGGCGGAACTGATCGATATGGCCGATTCCCCGATGCCGGGCACAGAGAGCATGTTGAACTGTCCCGGCAGAAACCGGTACGCCTTTTCGATCTCCCGGTCATTGATCTTGAGGGCAAGGGTCCGGGTGTCACGGGTCTCTTTTTTTATCCACTTGATCGTGGCCGCGAAGGGGACCGACCTATCGTACACGTCTCAGTTCCTCCAGTTCGTGCGTGATATCGATGCCGACGGGACACCATGTGATGCATCTGCCGCAGCCGACGCACCCCGGCCTCCCGAACTGATCGATCCAGTAGGCCAGCTTGTGGGTCATCCAGTGCCGGTACCGTGCCCTGCGGGAGGGCCTGAAATTTCCGCCGTGTACCCTGGCAAAGTTCTTTGAGAAACAGGAATCCCAGGCTCTCTTTCTCAGGCCGGAGAATTCCCTGAAGTTGCCCGCAATGGACGACGCAGAGAGAACATCGTAGCTCGAATTGCAGAAGCAGGTGGGGCAGACCATCGTGCAGTTCCCGCATTCGAGGTCTTTGGCCGCGATCTCGGCCCACCTCGGGTGCTCCAGGTTCCTGTAGATGATGCCGGGGAGGTCGCCGGTCTTCATCGATTTCTTTATCATCTCCCTGCACCGGGAGATTCCGGCCTTCTTCTCATCGAGGTCGATGTCCTGCGTTTCCTCGTGAGGCAATTTTTCGAGCGCCTTCTCGCCTTCGGCGCTGCCGGCCTCGATCAGGAAAGAGCGGGGGAGTTCAGTGATCGCAAGATCGAACCCGTCCTTTGCCTCGGGTCCGGTCCCCATGGAATCGCAAAAGCAGTTTTCGCCCGGATGGAGACAGTTCACGGCGACGATGAAGATGTCCTTTCTCCTGCGCTCATATCCGCGCTCCCGTACGGGGCCTTCGAGAAAGACCTTGTCGAGAAGCGAGAGGGCCCCAAGATCGCAGGCCCTCACGCCGAAAAAGGCCATCGGCTTTTCTTCCCTGGCCTCGCTTTCGACGACAACACTCTTGGCGGTTTTCCGGAAGGCAAAGAGTTTCTCCGAAGAGGGATGCAGGAATTTCTTGAACGAATCGGGGCCGGGTGAAAAGGTGAATACGCCCCCGGTCTTTTGCTCCTCGTCGAGCCGGTAGCTCCCGGCGCCCTGGCGGTCCCGGTATCCGGCGGGGATATCGGCAAAGGATATCTCAGACAGGACGATTGTGCTGTTCTCCGCCTTCGGCCCGATTATCCTGTATCTTTCTTCGAGTATTTCGAAGACCGACTTGAGATGTTCTTTCCTGATCTTTATCATTTTAGATCTTCAGAAAAATTAACGAATATTTTTTAGTATACCAGATTCCCTGTGATCCGGAGGTTTGTCCGTTGTTCGACAAAGAGCATTTACCTTTTGTTGAAGCAGGATAGAAACAGATAAAAAAATGAAAGAATCAAATTTTTGTTTCATAATTTAGTATTATTGACAAATCAAATAAGACTGCTAAGTTTTAGTAATGAGTCATTCAAACTAACTTGCAGCAATCCTCGCTTTTTCTCGACAACAATAAGCCAGGATACAGCACCATCGGAGGTTACTTGGATACACAAAGGAGGCAACCGTGGAACTGAATCAATTATGGCGTTATATGCCGTCCGATGTTCTTAACTTTTTAGTGCGCAGGGAGAGGGTCCGCAGGGCCCTTCTGAAAAAGGCCGAAGAAAAATTGCATGAAAACTTTGTGGTATTGAATAAAGATAAGCGACCACCCCGCATGCAGGAAGCGCGCTGCCTAATGCTGGGAAATCTGCTTCGCTCGGTCAACAGGGCGATCTCGGACGGGCGCATCTCTTCGAAGGTATCCAAAGCAATAATCAACAACTTCGTCGGCAAGACCCTCCTGGGAGAGGAAGACCGTGCCGGTCATTTTGTCAAAAAGCATGGGATGTATCCCCCGGCGTTTTTGACCATAAGCCCGACCAAACGGTGCAATCTGTTCTGCAAGGGGTGCTATGCATCGAGTTCTGCCGGAAATGCCGAGACGCTGAGCTACGACGTTTTCAACAGGATCCTCGAGGACAAGAAAGCGAACTGGGGGTCGCATTTTACCGTCATCTCCGGGGGAGAACCGCTCCTCTATCGGGACGGCGATAAGACGCTCTTCGACGTCCTCGAAGATAATCAGGACGGTTACTTCATGATGTACACCAACAGCACCCTGATTACGAAAGACGCGGCGAAACGGATGGCGGAACTCGGCAACGTCACCCCTGCCATCTCCGTGGAGGGATTCGAGAAGGAGACCGATGACCGTCGCGGAAAAGGGATTTTCAAAAAAATCATCCAGGCGATGGAAAACCTGCAGGAGGCCGGAGTGCCCTTCGGTATCAGCGTCACCGCCACGCGGCATAATGTTGACGTCATCATGAGCGACAAATTTACCGAGTTCTATTTCAAGCAGATGGGGGCCATTTACGGGTGGGTTTTCCAGTACATGCCGATCGGCAGGAGCTACACCATAGACCTGATGATTACTCCGGAACAACGCCTCGCCCTGTTCCAGAACGAGCAGAAGATGATCAAGGAATCGAACATCTTCCTCGTGGATTTCTGGAACGGCGGACCCTATGCCGTCGGCTGTATCTCCGCCGGCCGGCCGGGCGGATATTTTTACATAGACTGGAACGGGAATATCGCCCCCTGCGCCTTCTATCCGTATTACCTGTCGAACATTTATGACATCTATCGCGAGAACAAGAACCTGAACGACGTGCTCTTCTCCCGGTATTTCGAATCCATACGCACATGGCAGAATGAGTACGGCTATACCCAGCCGCCGGAGAAGGTGGACAATTTTATCGTGCCGTGCATTATCAGAGATCATTTTGATGAGGCTTTATCTCTGGTAAACCGGTTCGATGCAAAACCTCTTGATGAGAATGCGGCACAGGCCCTGCTGGATGCGAATTACCATAAACGCATGTCAGAGTACGGGAAGGACGCCAAGTCATTGACGCAGAAATTCTGGGAAGCTGAATTTATGGGATCGCTCAAAAACCAGTGACGGAGATTATCCGGATTAACAGTTTTTAATCCATGGACTATTCTACGAAACCCCGTATCGAGAAAACAAAAACAAGTAAGTCGCTTTCTTTAAGCGGGAAGATGCCACGACCATAAGGAGAATTTCATTCATCGAAGTTGCGTTTCGGGGCAATCCCGCGCCTTGGCATCCCCCGGCTCCTGCCGGGGGTGGAAAGCGCTCACTCGCGCGAGGCTCGATGAGCCTCGCGGTCGCGAGTTCGCAGGTCCGGGAGGTCGCGTTATTCGAGGGAGCCTCCGGCTCCTGCCGGAGGGGGCTCCACTAGCGATACGGTCATTGACATGGAGCCAGAGATGGGCATGAAAAAACCATAAAGTTACGGAGTCCTGGCGAGGCGGAAGCCGATATTGTGGTGTCTGATGATGATGACCGGGGTGCGATGGTTGCGAAAGGTAGTCCGAACGCCACTCGGATTGTAGTACCAGCTGCCGCCGCGAAACGCGTGGCCTCCGCCGCTCCCCGTATATACAGGGTTGTTTCTGCTATGAAAGGAATACGCATCGCTGCTGTACATATCCTGCACCCATTCCCACACATTCCCGCTCATATCATATATCCCAATGCCGTTCGGCTTCTTCTGGCCGACAGGGTGGGTCTGGCCGCCGGAGTTGCCGCTGTACCAGGCGTAATCCCCAAGCTCTGACTCGCTGCTCGTACCTGCCCATTTCTCCCTTTTGCCCCCGCTCCGGGCCGCATATTCCCACTCCGCCTCGGTGAGAAGCCGATATGCCTTGCCTGTGCGCTGATTCAGGATGCGGATGAATTCCTGAGCGTCGTCCCAGCTTACATTCTCAACGGGACAGTTGTCGCCGCAATTTTTGAAATACGATGGGTTATTATCCCGCACGGCTTTCCATTGTCCCTGTGTCACTTTAAATTTGCAGATGTAGAAATCATCAAGACACACCTCATGCACGGGCCTTTCATTACCATAGCCGTCCCCGAACGTGTCGCCCATCTGGTAACAGCCGCCTTTGACGAGCACGAATTCCATGCCCGTTACCGTGTCGGTGTAGGTGAGGACTCTTTTCACCTCTTTGGCGTCGTTCACCGCAGTCTGGAGATGGGGAAGGCTAGAGCCGCCGTTGTCGCCAATCTTCTCTTCCACCGTCACGCCACGCTCGGCAAAGGCGGAGTTGAAAATCAGGATGAGCATGAGCCCGAGAATAAAGCGAAACAGTATCTTCATGGGAACTGCCTTTTGCTCAACAGGCAATCTACTCGCCTGCAACGTTCAAGCATGCGTGAATTTCAGTTTCGCCCAGTGCAACAATCGCATTGCCCGCCTGATAACTAATGAACCCAGACTCACCTTCCCTTTTTAGGCCTGTTCCTCAAGTAAAGCCTCAACCATAAATAGCCGGCAGCTGCCAGGCTGACGATCGAAAGAATCGGCATGATGGGCAAATGGAGTACGCCCTTCAGCCACATTTCAAATGCACTTTCATTGCTGACGCTTGCTGCAAACACAACGAGCGCGGCTATGAGAAGTCCATAGGAGACATTGACGCTCGATTTTTCCATTTCCCTCACGATATTCCTGAATTCTCCGCCTTCGATCCGGAAGGTGGGCCTCTCAAGGAGATGCAGCGCTCTGACGCTGTGTTTGACGATCAATCTCTTCAGCTTGCCCAACTCGAAAGGACCGCTCTTCAATCCCTTCATGACGTCATCCCATTCCGGGACGGTCACCATGTATTTCTGTACGAACGGCTTCAGATACTCGACAATCTTTATTTCCGGATTGAGCGACAGGCATGTCCCCTCGAGCGTCGCAATCGCCTTCGACATCATCACGAAATCATGAGGGATCTCGATGCCGTATTCGAGGCTCGTGTTCAGAAATCTCTCCATCATGTGCGTAAAGGGGATCCCGGCCATTTCACAAATGTGCAGTTCGGAAAGCACTTCATTCATCTGGCGGCGATAGACCGCAACATTCACTTCCTCTTCGCTGACATTGCAGAGCTCCAGGAACGACTCGATGACCCGCTCGGCATTCCCCTCCGACATGCCGTAGAGGATATCGAACGTCCACGCCCTCAAATCTTCCGATAAATATCCGACGATTCCGAAATCGAGATAGGCGATGGCATTTTTCTCTATGAGAAAGATGTTTCCTGCGTGAGGGTCGCCATGAAAGAACCCGTCCACGAAAATCTGCTTCAGCATGGACTCCGCAATGAGGTGGGCCGTTGCTTTCTTGTCGATTGCCTCCGGAGGAGTCTCGAGCGTATTGGTGCCATGGATGAATTCCATGACGAGAATTCTTTCGGTCGTATGCTCCAGATAAACCTTTGGTATCTTCACGCCGGGATAGTCTTTAAAGTAATGAGAGAAGAGCAGGGCATTTTTCCCTTCCTGACAGAAATCCAGCTCCCGGTCGGTCCATCGCGAAAACTCATGGATGAGCATGACCGGCTGGTTCTTCCTGAGCGAGGGAACGAACTTCTCCAGGAGGATCGCGAAAAAAAGCATGATCAGGATATCTTCCTCCATCTCTGCCCGTATCCCCGGGCGCTGGACCTTGACCGCAACCTCTTCCCCTGACCGGAGCCGCGCCCGGTGGACCTGGGACACGGAGGCCGCGGCCACGGCTGTTTCGTCGAATTCGCTGAATATTTCGGCATACTCTCTTTTCAATTCTTTTTCGAGTTCTCTCTTTACGTGTGCGAAGGAGAACGGGGGGACTTTGTCCTGAAGTTTTCTGAATTCATTACAGTAGGCCGGGGGCACGAGGTCCGGACGGATGCTGAGGAACTGACCGAATTTAACGTAGGTGGGACCGAGCTTCTCCAGGGTTTCCTTCGCAACGGTCGGAGCGCTGATCTTCGGCCTTCGCGTCTTCAAGTATTTGCCGATCGCCTTCCTGCTTTTCGGACGGGGAACGAACAGGAAGCGATACGGCAAATTAAAAAGGAGTTGTCTGGCCAAAATGAGACAAATGAGTATAAAACGCTTAATGCTGCCTAAATATTTTCTTATCGACATTGTGGATTGTCTCCTCTTAATCGGGCAGCAATGCTTCTTCGGACACGAAGGAACTCCTCTCCCCTGTTCTCAGCGGTAGAATGCCCCGCTCCCGAGTATTTCGAGCATCTCTTCCGTAATCTCTTCCTGACGCATGTACTTTTGGAGCGAGCCAAGGTCCGCGAGGTGCCTCTTCAGGCTTTCTGACGCGCCTTCCATGCTCCGCAGGCGGAACCAGTTTTCGCTCCTGAGTGATTCGAGGTAGCACCGGTAGAGGCTGATGGCGAGGAACTCCTCCAGCACTCTGGCAAAGACGGTCTGCGGGTCGAGATAGGTGAGGGGCGGGAAGCGCATGGGTCGAAGAGCGCGCACCCGCTCCATGTCCGGAGGCAGGATCCGCTCCACCGCGGTCAGAGGTTGTTTTTCCGCAATCGTCATGAAGAAGAACGTCAGGGTGTAGTACTCTTCCCTCGAATAGGTACGCCAGAGGTCGGCCGCCGTCGTTCGCAGCGCCCCTTCAATCCCGCTGATGCTCCCCACGGAGTCGCTGCAGACCGCGCAGGACACTCCCCGTGCCTCAAGTGCTTCCCGAAGCCTCTTCCCGATAATGAAGAATGTATCGCTCGCGCTCGTAAGGCCGATGACCTTATCGGCGATATTTTCGTTATACGAGCCGCAGAGTCCCTGCGAGGAGCCGAAAACCACGACAATCCGTTTCCCCGCGGCCACGCTTTCCGGCGCTATTGCCGGGTAGTGGGCCGACACATCCGCCATGGCGAGGAGGACGTTGTTTTCGTACCTTCTGACGTTCTGCACGAGTTCGTCGGTCTTCCGTATGGCGACTCCTGCGTACGCCTTCATGACGCCGACGATGTCGTCGATGGCGCGGAAACCCGATATCTTCTTCTCAATATCCGTCGAGGAGAGCACGTTACGTTCCTCCCTTCCCGATAAATTCCTTCAGTTTGGCCAGGTCGGTTTCGCCGAGCCTGCCTTCCCGGCTTATCCGCTTCAGGAGTTCCGGGAAAGCGTGCTTCGTCCGAAACAGCAGCTCCCGGCATACCGTCTCCGCGGAATCGAGCTCAACGGCATCGAGAACGCCCGCCTCCACGATCAGGAAGCTCAGCACCTCTTCATCGAGTGTGAAGGGGCGGAACCGCGGCTGTTTCAGAACCTCCCGCAAGCGTTCCCCGCGCCGTATGAGCTGCGCAGTTTCTTCCTCCACATGGGCCCCGAATTTCGTGAACACCTCGGCTTCGATGAACCGCGAGAAGTCTATTTTCAGCCGCTCGGCCACGGCCTTCATCGCTTCGACCTGCGCCTTGCCGCCCACCCTCGATACCGATTTGCCGACGTTCACTGCCGGACGGATACCCTTGTTGAACAGGAGCGTATCGAGATAGATTTGGCCGTCGGTTATGGAGATGAGGTTCGTCGGGATGTACGATGAAATCCTGCCCTGCTGGGTCTCGACGATCGGGAGCGCCGTGATCGACCCGCCGCCGTACTGGCGGCCAAGCTTTGCAGAGCGTTCGAGAAGCCGCGAATGGAGGAAGAAGATGTCTCCCGGGTACGCCTCCCTGCCGGGCGGCCGCCTCAGCAGGAGACTGAGTGAGCGATACGCCTCCGCGTGCTTCGTAAGGTCGTCGTAGACAATGAGGACGTCCTTGCCCCGGTCGAGGAAATACTCGGCAATGGCGGTTGCACTGTAAGGCGCTATGTACTGAAGGCCGAAGGAGGCCGAGGCGTCGGCGACGACGCAGATGGTCTTTGAAAAGTCGCCGTACCGTTTTATTTCGTCGATGACCTTCAGAATGCGTGCTCTTTTCTGGCCGATGGCCGCGTAGATGCAGATCACATCGTTGTTCTTCTGGCTGATGATCGCGTCGAGGGCGAGCGACGTCTTGCCCGTCGAGGGATCGCCGATGATCAGCTCGCGCTGGCCTCTTCCGATGGGGATCATGGAATCAATCACTTTGAGGCCGGTAAAAAGAGGCTCCGTCACGAAGTCCCTCCGGATGAGGGGCGGAGCTTCCCGTTCCACGGGACAGGGTTTCGTCGGTCCCGTCACGGGCCCGCCTTCGAGAGGCGCGCCGAGGGCGTCCACGACGCGGCCCAAAAGCGCTTCCCCCGCCCCGACCGATGCGATCCGGTCCGTCTTGTACGCGCGGTCTCCTGCCTTTATTCCCCTGCCGGCCGCAAGAAGCACGATTCCGATGCTTTCAGGGTCGAGATCGAAGACGATTCCCTCGTCGCCGCTTTCGAAAGAGATCAGTTCATAGAGCTTCGCGTCACGCAGGCCGGCGACGTGGCAGATCTCGTCTCCCACGGAGAGGACCGTTCCTTCTTCCGACCTGACCAGGGAAAAACCCGTCTGCTCCACGGTCCTCCGGATTTTCTCCAATACAAGCGTCAGTTCGTTTTCCATTTATGAAGTCTCTTTCAGTCTTTCTTTCAGGGCCTGAATCTGGCCCGCGACGGATGAGTCGATTACCTGATCGCCGGCCTTCATCCGGACTCCGGCGATGAGCGCAGGTTCGAGCGTGGCGGCAACAGCAACCTTCCTCCCGATACCGGACAGGACGGCATCCTTGACCCTTTCGATATCCTCGTCATGCAGCGGATAGGCGCTGGAGAGATCAAGCGATAACGTTTCCTCTTTTCCGGCCGCCGACGCGATCTCCGGCATGCACTGCTCCAGCCCCGCCAGAAACTTCCTGAATACGGCTTCGTGAAGCGCCTCGTCGGCGATGTCCCTCAGGAGGTTCGATGAAAACATCGAGACCGAGTCGAGGACCTTGTCTTTCATCTCCGCCTCGAACGTTCTCTTTTCCGCGTTCACAAGGGCCTTCTCCCGGGCGATGATCTTGTCCGCGTCTTCCCGGGCCTTGTCGATCAGCCGTTTCCGTTCTTCGCTCACTTCGTCCTGCACGGCTTCGAGCATCCGGGCCTTTTGGTCCTTCAGGCCGTTCATTTCCGCCTCATACTTATCCTTCAAGGCCTGCGCTTCCCCCTTCGTCCGCTCGGCATCCTGCATCTCCCGTTCGATGGCACCCCGCCGTTTTTCCATGATCTCCCGCACGGGCCTGTAGAGGATCCGCCTGAGAATGACGAGGAGGACGACGAAATTTGTTATTTGGAAGAGCAGCGTCCAGACGTTGAATTTCATTTTACGATATACCCCAGGAGCGGATTCGCAAACAGAATGATCAGGGCTATGACGAAGGCGTAGATCGCAATGGATTCGATCAGCGCCATGCCCACGATGAGCGTGCGCATGATCTGCGCCGACGCCTCGGGCTGCCGGGCGATGGAGTCGAGGGCCTTGGTGAGGGCCTCTCCCAGGGACCGGGCCGGACCGTAGCCGCCGGCCGCCATGGTCAGGCCGGCGGTGATGATGGAAACGGCAACGACGAGCGTCAATTTGTCCATGAATGTTCTCCTTTTATTCTAGTCCGGACAAGCCGGAAGCAGTACCTTGGAACCGCGGAGACGCCGAGACGCAGAGAACATCAGCAGCGAGATCTTTTTATAAGGGCAAACTCGAAGACTTGCTTCGCTTTTCTCTGCGTCTCTGTGTCTCTGCGGTTAACTTTTCTTGTCTTAAGAAATATGATAAAGTCGTAAAAAGTCGGATTTTACCACTGAGGCACGGAGGGCACGGAGGAAACCCTTTAAATTTGTTAAATCTTTTCTCTGTGCCTCTGTGTCTCCGTGGTGGATTTTGATTTCTTACGAGTTCATCAAATATGTCTCGATTTATTATTCCTCGCTCAGTCCTCCCGCGATGAACACGAGGGTCAGGACGCCGAAAATATAGGCCTGTATGAGGCCGATGACGACATGGAGCAGCGCGAAGGGGACCGGCGCGAGCAGTCCGGCTATCCCGAGGATGATGACCGCCACCATGTCTCCGCTCAGCATGTTCCCGAAGAGCCTCACCGCCAGCGCAACGGTCCTCGTGACCTCGGCGACGAGGTGGAAGGGCAGCACAATCCACGTGGGCTGTCCGTAATGCGAAAGGTATTTCCTGAGGCCCTGATTCGCAATGCCTACAACATGGGTCGCCGCGTAGGAAAGGACGGCGAAGGCGAAGGTCGTATTGATGTCGGCAGTGGGCGTCTTCATTCCCGGCACAAGCCCGATGAGGTTCGAGAAACCGATAAGAATCCAGAGCGTCCCGAGCAGGGGAACGACGAGCCAGGGATCGAGAGGCAGGACGTCCTGTACCGTCTTTTCGACGGCCTCGAACACGGCTTCGAGCGCTTCCTGCCGCAGTGTAGGACGGAGGGAAAGCCGCCTCGTCAGAAGAAAGGAGGTGACGATGATAACGGCCATGACGATCCAGGTGAAGACGACCGTGTCGGTTATCTGCACCGGGCCGATCGAGAAAACTGTTTCCGGGAAGACCGCAATACGGTTCATGGCCGAAACTCCCTGGTGAAGAACCTCCAGACATTATAGACGCCGAAGACGATCCCGAGAACGAGGAAGGTGATCGTCCAGGATATTCCTTTGCCGCCGAATCTGCTGTCCAGGTACTTCCCGAGATAGGCGCCTCCGACCACGGGGATGGCGAAAAGCCAGCCCCCCGCCCCGAGGAGATAAGCATAGCGCCAGAATGTCCTCTTTTCTTTCCGGGCCTTGGCGAGCTCCTTGGCGGACTTATCGACATCCCGGGGAAATTTTCTGTTTTCATCCACGGTCTTCATCTCGTGAGGTCCACGGCCTTTTCGATGAACGACCGTTCGATGCTTTCGAGCATGGTGATGAACGCCCGCTCCGATTCCTGCCGTTTCGCGATGGCGGCCTCGATGATTTCCGCGAGCCGTTCTGCGTCATCCCCCTCGTACACTTCGCGTGAGGTGAGCGTGACCGCGCCCCCCCGCACGCTCAGGATCCCGCCGTCTACGGCGAGGAAGGTCTCCCTGCCGGAGGCGTCGCGGTAGTAGCAAAGGGAAGGCACGAGCACCGTGAGAAAATCGATATGCCCCTTCATGATGCCGAAATAGGCCGTTTCATCCTTGAGCCGGATATGCGTGATGTCCCGTTCTACGATCTTCGTCGGCGTAACGATGGTCAGCCGGAAGGTCGTATTGTTCATTGCAGTTCCTCCAGACCGCCGATCATGAAAAACGCCTCCTCAGGCGCCGCATCCGTCGCGCCGGACAGGATCTTCTCGCAGCCGGTGAGGGTCGTCTCGAGCGGGACGTGCCTTCCTTTCCTGCCGGTGAACTCCTCGGTCAGAAAAAAGGGCTGTGTGAGAAACCGTTCGAGCCGCCGCGCTCTCCTGACGATGAGCCTGTCCGTCGGGGAAAGCTCCTCAATGCCGAGCATGGCGATGATGTCGAGGAGTTCCGTATACCGGGCCAGGTGCTCCCGTACTCGTTGGGCGATGCCGTAGTGACGCTCCCCCACGTCTTCAGCGCTTAAAAATTTCGAGGTGGACAGCAGGGGGTCGATGGCGGGGTAGAGCCCCTTTGAGGCGATGTCCCGCGAGAGGACCACGGTCGTGTCGAGATGCGGAAACACGCCGGCAACGGCCGGATCGGTGATGTCGTCGGCCGGGACGTAGATGGCCTGCACCGAGGTGATGGCGCCCTTCCTGGTCGAGACAAGCCGCTCCTCGACTGCGGCAAGCTCGGAGAGGAGCGTGGGCTGATAACCGACCCGGGAGGAGAGTCTGCCCAGCATGACTGAGACCTCGTTTCCCGCCTGTACGAACCGATACACGTTGTCCACAAGAAAGAGCACGTCGCTGCCGGTCTCGTCCCGGAAGAATTCGGCGAGGGTAATCGCCGATAACGGCGTCCTGAAACGTATACCGGGAGACTCGCACATCTGGCCGAAGAGGAGCACGGCGTTCTCCATGATCCCCTTCGCCTCCATCCCCCGCCAGAGTTCGTGCCCTTCCCGCACCCGTTCTCCGACGCCGCAGAAGACGGATAGCCCCGAATACACTTTCGCGGTCTTGTAAATGAATTCCATCAGGAGGACCGTCTTGCCCACCCCTGCGCCTCCGAACAGGCCGATCTTGCCCCCCTTCGGGAAGGGAGACAGGAGGTCGATGATTTTGATGCCTGTCTCGAGGATGCCCGATGCAGGCAGCTGCTCCTCGAGGGCGGGAGGGGGCTTGTGGATCGGCACGGAAACGGTCCCGGCAAGGGGGGGCTTGCCGTCGATCGGCGAGCCGAAGATGTTGAATATCCTTCCGAGGCAGCTCCTGCCCGCCGGGATGCGGAGTGGGCCGCCCATGGGCACGACGGTCATGCCACGCTTCAGCCCCTGGGTAAATCCGAGGGCGACGGATTTCACAAGAGCGCGGCTGGCATGGTCGGACACCTCGAGAATGATGCTCGTCTTGTCCGGCCTGGTAACGACGAGGGCGTCATTGATGGGCGGGAGTTTCCCGGAGAATTCGACCTCGACCACATCTCCGTGGACGGCTGAGATGTATCCTGCTGATTGCATTGTTCATCTCAAGACTGGGCATGGACCGTGACAAACAATTTTCGTCATAAAATCGACTGCACGACGTATGAGATATGCAGCCCCACTTTGTTTCATGGCAAAGTATTACTGTGCTGCATGCATTCTATTCACAGTATAGCATAATACCGCATGTTAATAGCGGTTTTGCAGATTGTTGTCGCAAACTGTCGCCTTATGCTAAGTTCGAGAGTTGCCGGTCTGTTTTAAGAACAGCGGCCTCGCCGGAAGGGTGATGTGGTATAAATTCTCTTTTCCTTTTCATTTGAAGGAGGATATACGGCAGCAATCAACAATGTGATACAATTGAAAATGACAAAGCGTCTTTCTACGCAAACTGCGAACTCGGAGGAAATAATGGATGATATCAGACGCATTCTCGTCGTAAGCAGAATGACCTCGTACTGCAGGAAGGCGGTGCATTACGGCATATCACTCGCGAAAAAATACGGCGCAGAACTCTATTTTATTCACTGCACCCACGACCCTTTTGTGTTTGAGTGGCCGCCGTCGGTTCCGGTGTGGGTTCTTGCGGAAGACTATAAAAAGCTGCTCATTAAAAACAAGGAAGATATCGAGACGGTCATCAACGTGGAGAAAGAGAAGGGCATGAAAATAACAGAATTGATCAAAGATGTGGACCCCGTTGAGGTGATATTGAAAGCAGTCAAAGCCGAACATATTGACCTCATCATCATGGCTGCCCATGAGGAGGGCCGTCTGGAACATCTTTTGTTCGGGCACGGTAACGATGAGATTATCAGAAAGATGCCGTGTTCCGTACTCCTGGTGAAGGCGGAGCCGGGGCAGGCCTGACGTATTCAATTTACAACGTCGCCCTGCCGGCTGGGCCCAAATGCTATCCGAGGAGGAAACCATGGAAGACATCAAGCGGATTCTCGTCGTGAGCAGGTTGACCACGCACTGCAGGAAGGCGGTGCATTACGGCATCTCACTCTCAAGAAAATATGGTGCATCGCTCTCTGTCATGCACGTTGTGCACAATCCTTTCGGTCTTGAGGGGTGGAACCTGCCGCCCTTTGAACGGGACTTCGGGATACTGCTCAAAAAAAGCAGGCAGGATATCGACTCCGCGATTAATGCGGAGCGGGCAAGGGGTTTGGCAATAGAAGAAATAATCAGAGAGGGCGAGCCTACCGAGACCATTTTAGAAGTTATCAAAGAGGAGCACATTGACCTGCTCATCATGCTTGCACACGAGGAAGGCCGCATGGAGCACTTCCTGTTCGGACGCAGCAATGAGGAAATTGTGAGGAAAATGCCGTGTTCTATCTTCCTGGTGAAAAAGGAGCCGGCGATATTCGGAGAGGTGGAGTGAGTTCTTCAGCTGAACGAAAACAAGCTGTCCGAATATGGATGCTTTTTCATGACGGCAGCCGTGACGACGCGACACCATCCTGTGGTCCTCCATGTCAGACTCGCAAGGCAGATGCGGCCTCCCGGAACGAGAATTCGAGCGCTTCAGGCGAGGTGAGGCGGATGTTCAGGGCTTCGAAAAGCTTGTAAACGCGATTACGAGATAGGAATATATCTTGCTGCAATTAAAGGAGACACTATGGACATGTTTAAAAACATTCTTGTCGTGAGCAGGATGGTTAAGTACGACGCCAAAGTAATCAACACAGGCGCCTCACTGGCGCGTAAATACGGAGCGAAGCTCACGGTGATCCACGTCGTTCATGACCCTTTCGGCATCGAGGGCTGGAACCTGCCCCTGCCGAACCTTGAAAGGGACTATCAGAATCTCCTGAAAAACACGCGAGAAGAGCTTGATAAGATCGTCGGGCAGGAGCGTAAGAGCGGAACCGACGTCGAGGTAATGCTCAAGGAGGGCGAGCCGACGAAGGAAATTCTAAAGATGATAAATGAAAAGCAGATCGACCTTCTCATTATGCTCGCCCATGAGGAGGGGCACCTTGAGCATTTCCTGTTCGGCAGGAGTAATCATGAGATTGTTTTGAAGATGCCGTGTTCCATCATGCTTATCAAAAAAGAGCCTAAGTTCGTCTACGGATCGTGGGATGAGTGAGGCCAGTGAGACAATCGAGTACAGTATCGTCCTCTGGTTCAAAGCACGGCACAGGCCAGTAAGCGCCTTTCCTGAACGCCCCGTCCTGCACGCTGCCCGGACAGAAGCTTTCATTGCCTTGTGTGTCGTGACGGATCCTCTGGTCCGTCTGCAGATAACTCCGTTTGTTCATGGCTGTTCTGAAATACCCGCCTTTCATAACTGGGAAACACCATCTGTCGTGTCTTGTGAGCGCGCTGCAGAACACAGCTCATTGGCGTGAGTTTTCGGAGGGCAACATTTCTAAATCGGGAAGCGTCACGCTCTTCTTCAATGAAAGCAGGCTGTTTCATTTCCGTGGGCTCATACGATTTTGTCGGCTTCGCAGTTGAGTCTGAGGCTACGTTGAAGTGTGAGCAAGATGCTGCCCTGAGCACGCGATGCCCCATTTCGTCAGTATGTCGACGGCAAGATCTATAATGCTGCCGAATTGGTTCCTAATATCGTCAGTCATTTCAAGTCCGACATCAAGGGACTTGGGCTGGATGCCCACAAGGCATATGGAGGGAGGGGCTTCGCGCGTTAGTTTGGCTGTAAAGAGCAGGTCTGCCACGCCGATATGGTGGACGGAGAGCTTGGCGTTCAACACCGAGGGTATGGCGTCATCTTCAAGCAACCCGACGGTGCCTGCGGCCTTTCCGAAATCAACGGCATCGATGATCAGAATGCGGTTTCTATCCTGAAAGAGCGGCAAGAGATCGAGGCCCATGGTGCCACCATCAATGATATCGATCGGCGGAGAAAAAGCATAGCGGCCTTTGATGGTATTTATCGCATGGACCCCCACGCCCTCATCGGAGAGAAGAATATTACCGAGGCCTAAAAGGACGACACGGTCGGCGTCTCCGCTGCCGAAGACTCCCGGACGTGAAGTTTCGCTGTGTGAAGGATCCTGCTCCGCATTCACGATGTCGCTATTCCTATTCCTTTCCGGCCACAAACTTGTAGCCCCCGAATATGGAGCTCATAACCCCGTTCTTTTCCACACTGTCGAGGAAAAACCCCATATACACATGGAACAGGGTGAACACCAGCAGAAAGTACATGACCAGGTGATGCCAGAGCCTGACGGTCTGCACGTTCATAATGCTGAGCAGCCAGCCTCCCAGAATCGTCAAAATAAAACTATGGAGATGGCTTTGGGAGTAAAGGGCGAATCCGGTGAATATCTCGAAAAGAAACAGGAGCATTACAACGAGATAGCATATGGAGGCCAATGGCGCGTGTCCCATCGAGTAGATCGGTTTTTTTCTGATAAAAAGATAAAACTTTGCAGCTTCGCCCATTTCAGTCCATTGCTTTTTTGTCAGGGGCACGATGACGCGCCAGCTGGCGTACTGGTTGCCTGCGAACAGCCAGTAGGTCCTGATGATGACGCCCATCAGGAGCACATATCCCGACACAAAGTGGATGAACCGCATCGTACCCATGATGTACTGCTGCGTAGACACGGCATGGATGAAAGGGTAGGCAATGTAATACCCTGTGAAACTGAGGCTAAAAAGGCTCAAGGCGTTTATCCAATGCGTGAACCTCACGGGGAATTCCCACACATACACTCTGCCGGCAGGTTGCATACTCAACCTCCTTTCCCAGCGATGAAGCTAACAGCGCGATTCCCTATGACAGTACCGGAAACCTCGGCATCCTGGTCATAATCGATATCGGCATGACGTTCGAACGATCAGACAACTTGTACGCGGACCACCTCTTTTCCTTCAGGATCCACCACATGGACCGCACAGGCCATGCAGGGATCGAAGGAATGGACTGTACGAAGTATCTCTACGGGTTTGGTCGGATCCGCGACGGGCGTGCCGATCAAAGAAGCTTCGTACGGCCCTCGCTGTCCTTTGGCATCCCGCGGTGAGCCATTC
>OFHG01000174.1_pt1 | contig 27786 bp, 28 predicted proteins | sample 1521931 | NCBI WGS metagenome assembly OFHG01 (sample SAMEA2468438, study PRJEB22500) | soil metagenome | biome: Glassland; feature: Farmland; material: Clay | place: Australia | collected 2013-01-31 | depth 0.55 m
CCACCTGGTCGGCGCGATGGGCAAGGATCCGTACCTCGACGGGAGGCGCCAGAGCGCGCTGGCCGGGCTCCCGGAGTTGCGCGACGAGCGCGGGATCGAAGTCGCGCGCGAATGCACCTCGTATGGATGCCCGCCGCGGGCGCGCGCCGCCGCGATAGGCCCGCTGGCGCGCTTCGCCCGCCTGGGTGCCCATGATTTCTACCGGGGGAAAACGGCGCAGCGATTGGTCGCCGACCTGCGCCGAGACGGCGGTCTGATCCGCCTCTCCGATCTCGCCGCCTACCGCGCCATCGAGCGCCATCCCATGCAGTTTGACTGGCAGGGCTACCATATCGTCGCCGCCTCGCTGCCTTCCTCCGGTGGCGAGGTGCTGGCCGAGATCTTCGGCATGCTTGCCCACGACGACCTGAAATCGATGGCAACGGTGGATCGGGACCACCTGCTGATCGAGGCCATGAAGCGCGCCTATCGCGACCGCAACGCCGATCTCGGCGATCCGGCCTATGTGCATATCCCCGATCTCCTGACCCCGGCGCGCCTGGCGAAGATGCGCGCCTCGATCCGCATGGACCGCGCCACGCCGATCTCCGAGCTCGGCCCCGCCCCCGCCTATATGGACGGCAACAACACCACGCACTTCAGCGTTATCGACCGTGACGGCAATATGGTGTCGGCCACCCTGTCGATCAATTACGGCTTCGGCTCCGGCTATGTATCGCCCTCCACCGGCATCCTCATGAACGACGAGATGGACGACTTCGCCACCCGCCCCGGCAGGCCCAACGTCTACGGCCTGGTGCAGGGTGTGGCGAATGCCGTGGCCCCGGGCAAGCGCATGCTGTCCTCGATGACGCCGGGCATCGTCGTCGGCCCGAAGCGGAGCTTCATCGTCGGCACCCCCGGCGGCTCCCGCATCATCTCCATGGTCATGCTCGCCTCGCTGGGCTTCATGCTGGATCAGACGAGGCCTTCCACCTGGGTGGCCGCGCCCCGCTTCCATGACCAGTATCTGCCGGACGAGGTGCAGTACGAGAAGGGGGCGTTCAGCCCAAGCGTGGCCGCCGAGCTGGTCCGGCGCGGGCATCACCTGAAAGAGGTCGGACCCTACGGCAATATGCAGGCCATCCTGTGGAACCGCAGCACGGGGGCGCTGACCGGCATCCCCGACCCGCGCGGCGAGGGTGCGGTGGCGATCACCGATAAGGTAGGGAGGTGGCGATGATCGAGAAGCTGAAACGACTCTGGCTGGCACCGAAACAACATGAGGATAGCCAGCATGAGCTGGCGCTGGACCTGGCCGTGCTGATGGTCGAGGTCATGCGCCGGGACGGGCACCTGGATCCGGCGGAGCGCGACACCATCATCGCCGCCCTGGAGAGCCGCTTCGATCTGGACCGGGCCCAGACGCTGGCACTGCTCGACGAGGCCAGGCGGGAGGAGGAGACGTCCTACGACCTGCACCGCTTCACGGCCCCGATCGTCAAGCATTTCTCGGTCGAGGAGCGCGTCGACATGGTCCGGCAGCTTTGGCAGGTGGCAATGGCCGACGGCCATGTCGACCCGTATGAGGAGCAGCTGGTGCGGCGCATCGCCGAGTTGATCGGCGTCTACCATCACGAGTTCATCGCCGCCAAGATCGCCGCCCGCGACGACGGGGAGCTGACCGACTAGGTCGTGCCCGTCAGGTGGGCGATTCGCACCGGCGCCGGCGGGTGCGAATCATGCCAGGCCGAATACAGCGGATCGGGGGTCAGCGTTGCCGCATTGTCCTCATACATGCTGACCAGGGCGGCGGCGAGGTGCTCGGCGCTGGCATGGCTGGCGGCATAATCGTCGGCCTCGAACTCGTGCCGGCGGGAGAATGCGTTCGAGATCGGCCCGAGCCAGAACAGGAACACCGGCATCGCCAGCATGAACAGTAGCAGCGCCGCATGATCGGAGGGAGCGGATACGCCAAGGCCCGCGTAGAACCAGCCCTGGCCGGCCAGCCAGCCGAGCAGCGCGAATCCGGCCAGCGACATCAACATCATCACCAGCAGGCGCTTCTTCACATGGCCGTGGCGGAAATGCCCCAGCTCATGCGCCAGCACCGCCTCCGCCTCGTCGAGGCTCAGCGCATGGATCAGGGTATCGAAGAACACGATGCGCTTGGCGTTGCCCAGCCCCGTGAAGTAGGCATTGCCGTGCGCCGAGCGCTTCGAGCCGTCCATGACGAACAGCCCCTTGCTGGCAAAGCCGCAGCGGCACAGCAGCGCCTCGATGCGCTGCTTGAACTCGCCGTCCTCCAGCGGCGTGAATTTGTTGAACAGCGGCGCAATCAGCGTCGGGTAGGCCCAGATCATCAGCAGGCTGAATGCCGTCCACACACCCCAGGCATCCAGCCACCACCAGGATCCCATGCGTGCCATCAGCCACAGGATCACCCAGGCCAGCGGCGCACCGAGGACGAGAAGCAGCACCAACTGCTTCAACTGGTCGGAAAGGTACAGGGCGGGCGTCATCTTGTTGAAGCCGAAACGCGCCTCGATGCCGAAGGTGCGCCAGAGGTCGAAGGGGATGTCGAGTACATGCCCGATGGCGAGGAAGGCGAGCATGACGGCGACGCCCCCCGTGGGGCCGCCGAGGCCGAGCGCATGCGCGGCACGGTCCAGCCCGTCCAGGCCGCCGCCTAGCGTCCAGGCGAGCAGTACCGCCACCGCCCACAGCCCCGCCCAGCGCCCCACGCGCAGCCTGGCCAGCGTGTAGTCGGCCGCCTTCTGGTGCGCCGCCAGCGATATGGAGGCGGCAAAGCGCGCCGGCACGGCGCCGCGATGGTTGCGCACATGCCTGGCCTGGCGCACGGCCAGCCAGGCCTCGGTGGCCGTGGCCAGCACGATGAAGGCGATGAAGGCAAGGCTGAAGGTCGGCATCGGCACATCCTATCCGGAGCGGGGTTATTCCGCCTCCCTTGTGTTCACGGGGTCGAAGGCAGGTCGATGCTGACCTGCAACCCGCCGCCCTCGGCGTTCTCGGCCCGAATCTCGCCATGATGCAGGGCCACGGCGCGCGCGGCGATGGCCAGCCCCAGGCCGAAGCCGCCGGAATCCCGGTCCCTGGCCTCGGAAACGCGGTAGAACGGATCGAACAGGCGCGGCAGATCGCCCTCGGGCACACCCGGCCCATGATCGCGCACGCTCAGGCGCAGTACATCCGCCCCGCGGGCCAGCGTCACCCGCACGCACGCCCCGGAGGTGTAGCGAAGCGCGTTGCGCAGCACGTTCTCGAAGGCACTGCGCAACAGCGCCTCATGCCCGTGCATGGGGCAGGCATGAGGCACCGTGGCATCGATGCGGATGCCTGCGAACTCGAACTCGGCATCGCGGATGACCTCGCGCACCATTGCCGCCAGATCGAAGCCGCGCGCCAGCTCGGAGACCTCGCCCGCTTCCAGCCGGGACAGCATCAACAGCTCGGAAATCATCGTTTCCAGCCGATCCGCCTCCGTCTCGATGCGATCCAGCTCCGTCCCATCACGGCCGCGGCTGCGGGCCAGCTCGACAGCCACCTTCAGCCGCGCCAACGGTGAGCGCAGCTCGTGCGACACATCGGATACCAGCCGCCGGTGCACCTGCAGCAGCTGCTGGATGCGCTCGGCCGCCTCATCCAGGGTGCGCGCCAGCCGGCCAATCTCGTCGCCACGGCGCCCCATGCCGGAGCGGGCGGAAAGATCGCCGTCCCCCAGGCGGCGGGCCACCGTCGTCAGCTGCCGGATCGGACGCGTCAGCCACCAGGCCAGCACCAGGCACAGCAGGGCGGAGACCACGAGTGCTGTCGACACCCAGATCCACCGCAGCGGCCGGGGACGCATGCGATGGGACGGCGAGAACAGCACCAGGCGCAGATGGCTGGCACTGCCCAGCGGCGCCGACACCAGGCGCCCGCGCCTGAAGCGCGTCACCACGGCGCCCGATATCCCCCGCGCCTGGCGCAGGTGCTCCCTCAGGGCCGGGCGAAGCCGGGGCGGCAGCCAGCTGCCGTCCTCCGGCACCACCAGGATCCAGTCCGGGCGGGTGCCATTCATCTGGTGCAGCCACCGGTGCACCGCCGGCATGCCGCCCTTCTGCCAGACATCGTCGGCCGCGCGCGCCAGGCGCACCGCCTGCGCCTCCATCTCCTCGGTGCGCTGGTGTTCGAAGCTCCAGCGCACCAGGCCGAAGGCGGCCAGGCCGGTCAGGATGATCATGATCCAGAACCAGACGAACAGCTTCCAGTACAGGCCGCGCATATCAGGCCCTGACCAGGATGTAGCCCCGGCCGCGCACCGTCTTGATGCGCTCCCCGCCGTCGGAGCGCGTGCCCATCTTGCGGCGCAGATGGCTGACGTGCATGTCCACGGCGCGGTCGAATACGCCGAGCCGGCGACCCAGCGCATGCACGGACAGCGTGTCCTTGTCGACGACCTCGCCGGCATGGCGCATCAAGAGCTCCAGCAGGTCGAACTCGGTGCCGGTCAGTTCGAGTGGCTGTCCCTCCAGCTCGCAGCGCCTTTGCGCCGGGAACAGGGCAAGGTCCCCCATGCGCAGCGCCTCGTCGTTTGGCACCGCCTGCCCCCGGCGCAGCACGGCGCGGATGCGCGCCACCAGCTCGCGCGGATTGCAGGGCTTGGGCACATAATCGTCGGCACCGATCTCCAGGCCGATGATGCGGTCCACCGGATCGCCGCGCGCCGTCAGCATGATCACCGGCAGCGGCGTGTGCTGGCGCAACTCGCGCAGCACCTCCATGCCGCTGCGCCCAGGCATCATGACGTCCAGCACCACGAGGTCGGTATCCCCGCGCATGGCCGCGTCCAGGGCGGCATCGCCGTCGTAGACACTGGTCACCGCATAGCCCTCCATGACCAGAAATTCGGCCAAGAGGGCATTGAGCTCACGGTCGTCGTCGGCCAGCAGGATGCGCATGGGATCGTGCATGGACTCACTGTGCCAAAGCCGGCACCGCAACGGAACGGTTCTTTACACATTTTTACGCCGGCGATACAAGACTTTGCCCTAAGCATGCAGCGCATCACACGACCCGGTATTACACTGGCAGCTGGGACACACACCCCCAAGGAGGCTCTCATGAGCAAAGGAATGAAGACGCTGTGGCTGGCTGCCGCCCTGGCACTGACGCTGCCGTCGCTGACGGCGATGGCCGACCCGGGCATGATGGGCGGGCCGATGAGCGGCCACCACGGCATGCATGGCTGCACGGATCGCATGGCCAAAACGCTCGGGCTGACCGATGCCCAGCAGAAGCAGGTCGATGCCCTGCACGAGCAAACGCGCCAGGACATACGCCCGTTGTGGAAGCAGAAGCGCGAGAATATGCGCAAGATGTGGGCGCTGAATCCGGACGACAAGAACTACGTCTCCGAGGTCAAGGAGCTGGCCGAGAAGCAGGGCGATCTGACCGAGAAGATGATCGTCGCCCGGGCCCAGTCCCGCGCCAAGTTCTATGCCATCCTCACCGATGCGCAGAAGACGAAGCTGAAGCAGATGCACGAGGAACGTAAGCATATGCGCCATCACCACGGCGACATGCACGGCGACATGCACGGCGGCGACTACTGAGCGACGCCATACCGGAAAGGGCGCGGCTTCGGCCGCGCCCTTTTTATTTCGCGCGGCGCTGCGTCTGTAACGATGTCAGGCAAGGCACGAGGAGCGAAGTTTGGTACATCCAATGAACGACGAGCAACGCGGCATGGTGCCGTTACAGGCGCAGCTAATTCAGGCTGCCGGGTACGGCCAGCGTAAAGGCCGGAATCTCCGCATCGAAGCGCTTCCCGCCCTCACCGATCATGCGGTAATGGCCGTGCATGACTCCGACAGCGGTATCGAGGATACAGAAGCTGTCGTAGCGATGCTCTCCCCCCGGAGCGATGACCGGCTGCTCGCCGACCACCCCCAGGCCCTCCACCTCCTCGCACTTGCCGTTGCCGTCGATGATGACCCAATGCCGGCTGTGCAGCTGCACGATATGCCGACCGCAGTTGCGGATCGTCACATGGTAGGCGAACACGAAGCGCTGGGCCTCGGGCTGCGACTGCGCCGAGATGTATTCGGGACGCACGGAGACCTCGATGGGATACGAATCGCTCATGGCCGATCAGACTAGCGCCTCGACGCCCTGCACTCTAGCGCCGGGACAGGCTGATCAGTCCGACGCCGGCCAGCACCAAGGCCAGGCCAGCCAGCTGTATGGCCGTAATCGGCTCACCGAGAACCAGTGCCGCCAGCACGATGGTCGAGCCCGGACCGACCGAGGCCGCCATCGCTGCAGGTCCGGCGCCGATGCGCCGGATGCCGGCGGACATCAGGAAGGCAGGCAACACCGTCGACACCAGGGCCATCGCCAGCCCCAGCAGATAGACCGGCACCGGCTGCACCAACAGCGTCATGGGCCGCGTCAGCAGGAACTGGGTGATGACGGCGAAGGAAGACACCAGCATCGCATGCGCCGTGAAGCGGGCGGTACCGAGCCGCCCGATCATGTGACCGCTACCGACCAGATACAGCGCATAGGCCATGGCGCTGCCGAACACCAGGGCCGTGCCCAGCACCACATGCCCCTCGGACAGGCGTATCTCGTGCATCACCGCCAAGGCGATGCCGGCATAGCTCAGCATCAGCGCCAGCGGCATGCGCCGGCCCGGGCTCTGCCTGAACAGCAGCATGCCGAACAGCACCGTCAGCGTCGGGTAGGCGAACAGGATCATGCGCTCCAAACCCGCCGAGATGTAGATCAGGCCGATGAAATCGAGCAATGAAGCCAGGTAATAGCCGACCAGACCCAACGCCACCACGACCACGATCTGCTGCATGGCGGGCCGCGCCACGGCACGCCGCTCCTCGATGAGGGCGATATAGGCGAAGACCGGCATGGCGAAGCCCATGCGTAGTGTCAACAGGGTCACGGCATCGACACCGTAGCGGTAGGCCAGCTTCACGAAGATCGCCTTGGCCGAGAAGGCCACGGCGGCGATGATCACCAGGGCCAGCCCGGCACCCCGGGAAGGTTCGGTTGTCGTCATATCAAATCCCCCGGCGGGGCGGGGAGCATGGGTGCAAGGGATACAGGCAGCCACGGTCTCTCCCGCAGCCGCCTTGCTTTCAGATCTTCAGTGAACGCAGAAGGGCATGCCACGGCCGGCCAGGAAACCTAGCCAGCACCATGCCTTGGATACGACCGCGTACATCACGACGCCATCATCGCCATGACCATCGTCATGTCCAGGCCCTCTCCCGCCGCTGAGCCGGATCGACACAGTTCGGGGCCCCGCTCGGGCTCTGGCACGCATCCCGCCTAATGCAGGGTCCCCGCTGGCCGATGTTTAAAGGTATACTGCGGATTCTTCTGCTATCTAGGGGATGGAGGAACGAAGACATGTCATACAAACAGGCCATCATCGATACCGGCAACACGCACTACCAGGGGCTGAAGCTCTTCCCGGCGTTTATCGATCACTTCAACAAGGTCATCGAGGACAAGCGTTACGGCAAAATCGTGCGACTCAATGCCACCGCCGACTTCCTACGCTTCAACTACGCAGGTCATGCCGTTTCCGTGCATCTGGAGACCATCGCCGGCAGCGAGGACTCGAAGGCGCGCGCCTTCCTCGCCGTCTACCTGACCAGTCCCGAGATGACGGCCCAGCACCTGCTGGCCGGCATCCCCTTCGACGAGAATGGAAAAACCCTCGTCGCCCCCCATGGCCAGCCTGACGGTGGTTCCATCGCCGGAGAGGACGGGGACTTCGACATCGTGCTCGAACGCATCCTGCACGGCATCCTGCGCTATTCGGAGATGCGCAATCCGAAGATCCACTGGAGCGCCTGACCCGGGCCTGCCATCGTTCAGACAGCAGCGCTTCGTTCGGAGCCTGCGTGGAACGGCCCTAGGCCGAAAGCCAGTAGAACGACAGCGGCGGCACCGTCAGCTGCGCCTCATCCATCTCCGGGCGCTTGCCGGTGTGCAGATCCTTGATGCCGTCGTAATGCGATAGCCGCAGCGCATCGAGGGGCGCCGCCTGCGGCGACTCATCGAAATTGGCCAGCACCAGCACCTTCGCCTGCGTGTTCTGCGGATGGAAGCGCCAGAATCCGAACAGGTGCGGGTTGTCGAGCGTCAGCAGCTCGCGGTTGTTGAAATCAGCGAAGGCGACAATCTCCTTGCGCAGGGCGATCAGCTTCTTCAGCTCGCTGAAGATACGGTATTCGACGCTGCCCGGCTGGTTGCGCCGCTCCGCCTTGTCCCAGTCGATGTCCGGGCGGTGCATCCAGCGGCTGTCGCCCCGCTTGCGCGCATCCTCGAGATAGGCGTAGCTGTTCAGCGTGCCGATCTCGTCGCCGTAATACAGCAGCGGAATGCCGCCGAAGGACAGGATCAGGCTGTGCAGCAGCAATATCCTGTCGATGGCGGCGCTGATGGCATCCGGATCGCCCGCCTCCTGGGCGCTCTCCAGGCCGGCCAGCGAGGCCAGGGTACCGGAGATGCGGGCGTCGCCGTTCTTCTCGTTGCGGCCGAACGGCTTGCCGCGCGACGGGGAGGTATCGTAGTTGCCGGTATAGTAATCGACGAGGAAGCGACGGTGCGGCCCCGGCTCGTAGCCGGCCAGGAGGATGTCGGTGTCGCTGAACCCCAGGCCGATGTCGTCGTGACAGCGGATGTAGTTCAGCCAGGTGGCCCGATCCAGCTTGTCCGGCAGGTTTTTCACACCGATATCCAGCAGGTTCGCCTGCTTGGTGGCGATGGCGTCCCACATCAGGGCCATGAAGGTGGCGTTGTAGGCGATCTCGCATTCCTTGGCGTTGATGGCGTCCTCGCCGAAGTACTTGGCGATCTCCACCGGGGCGACGATGGCCTCGGCGATGAACAGCACCCCGGGCGCCGTCACCTGGCAGCAGTCCTTCATCAGCTGCAGCAGCAGGTGCGCCTCGCGCTCGTTCTGGCAGGTGCTGCCGATCTTCTTCCACAGGAAGGCCACCGCATCCAGGCGCAGGATGTCCGCACCGTGGTTGGCCCAGAACAGGATGACGTCGATCATCTCGATGAGCACGGCCGGGTTCTTGTAGTTCAGGTCCCACTGGAAGTAGTTGAACACCGTCATCACCCATTTGCCCATCTGCTCGTCCCAGGTGAAGTTGCTGGGCGAGGTCTCCGGGAAGATCTCCGGCATGCTCTCTTCATACATGTCCGGCATCTCCCGGTCGTCGAACACGTAGTAATAATCCTGGTAGGTCTTGTCGCCCTGGCGCGCCATTTGGGCCCATGCGTGCTCGTCGGAGGTATGGTTCACAACCACGTCCAGCGTCAGCAACATGCCACGCTTGCGCATCGCCGCACCCAGCGCATCGAGATCCGCCATGGTGCCGATGCGGGCATCGACCTTGCGGTAATCGCGCACCGCATAGCCGCCGTCGCTGCGATCCGGCGGACAATCGAGCACCGGCATCACGTGAAGCATATTGATGCCCAGATCCTGCAGGTAGTGCAGCTTCGCACCCAGTCCCTGCAGGTCACCGGCGAAGTGGTCGCTGTACAGCGCCATGCCCGCCCATTGCTGGCTTAGGAACCAGTTATGGTCCTTCTCGCGCGCCAGGTCCGCCTTCTTCAGGTAGGCGGGGCGCTTGATGTACTGGCGCGCCAGCGTCTCGACCAGGCGCAGCATCTGCGCCTTGAAGTCCGGGCGATCGCCGTACAGCGCCGAGAACAGCGAATGGATGGCATAGAAATTGGCGCCCAGGCGCGTGTAGAAATGCTGCAGCTTCTGTTTTTTGATCTCCGGCTTCAGGGCGATCAGGATGTCGTTGAGCAGCGAATGGGATACCTGTTCGTACATGTTCTAGTCCTTCCAGGTCTCGATGAACGGGCGGTAGAAGCCCGCATCGGCGATGGTGGCGCCACGGATACCAACGACGGCACTGGCGAAATCCTGGGCGCGTTTCAGCATCAGCGGCAATGGCCAGGCCCGGATGATACCGGCTACCAGCACGCTGCAGAAGGCGTCCCCGGCGCCGACGGCATCGACGACGGCCAGGCTCCGCTCCGGCTGCACCCCGTAACGGGCCTCGGCGCAGACGATGTCGGCCCCGGCAGCCCCGCGGGTCAGGGCGATGAACGCCGTCTGCGCCCCCAGCAGGCGCCGCAGGCGATCGGCCTCGCCCTGCGCCTCCGGCTCGATCTGCGCCAACTCATCCGCGTTGAGCTTGAGCCAGCGGGCGCCCTGGAGCATGCGGCGCACCCCTTCCCGATCCCACCATGGATCGCGCAGGTTGATATCGACGAACCGAGGCGCGGCCGTGTGCCGGCAAATCTGCTCCAGAGCCAGGGCTGAGACCGCATGGCGCAGCGCCAGCGAGCCATGGTAGACGAGATGGTCGCCGGCAAGCCCGGGCAGCGCCCCGTCATCGATGAAATCGTAGGCGCAAGCGTCGACGATATCGTAATGCGGCTCGCCGCCCGCAAGGCTGACCGTAACACTGCCCGTGGCATGTACGGGATCGGTCTGTAGCCCTGCCGTATCCATGCCCCAGGCGCGCATGGCATCGGCGATCTGTTCGCCCGGCCCATCGGCGCCGACGCGCGAGATGAACAGCGGCGCATGCCCGAAGGCCTGCAGGTGCCAGGCCACATTGAACGGGGCGCCGCCGAGCACGCTGGCGCCGTCGGGGAAATGATCGAACAGCACCTCCCCGAAGATCACCGGCCTCATGCCTCCGCCTCCAGCCAGGCGCCGACGTCCGACAGGTAATGGGCCACCCCTTCGAGGATGCCGGCGCTGTAGTTGCCGTTCATGCCCAGCCAGCCACCCTTGGCCAGGTACACGTCCGTTCCGGTCATGGCGGCGCGCACCTCGGCATCGGCGTTGGCGACCAGCACCGCCTGCAATGGCCCCAGCAGCACGTCCAGGTCGTTGCCGCTGTCGCCGGCGAACACCGCATGATCATGGTCGAAGCCGCGACTTTGCATCAAAAACGCGATGGCGTGCCGCTTGTTGGCCCCGGCCGGCAGCACATCCAGCAGCCCCGTCCCCGTCGCCTCATCGATGCTCCAGACCAGGTTGGCGCGGATGCCGGCCCGCTGCAGCCGCTGCCGGCCCTCGGCCATGATCCCCTGCCGGTCGGCGCCCAACGGCACGAAGTAGCTGAGCTTGTGCCGCCCCTGCTGCTCGGGCGGCTGCAGCGCCAGTCCCTGGATATCGGCCAGATGCGCGTGCAGCTCCCGCCAGCCCAGGCCCTGCCAGTCGGCATCGATCTCCCGGCTCCAGGCCTCCCAGGCCTGCCAGCCATCCGCGCCGACCTCGTAGATCGTGGTGCCGACATCGGCGATGGCATAATCCGGCACCGGCAGCTGGTATTCCCGGATGGCCGCCTCGATCAGTTCGCGGTGGCGGCCGGTGACATAGGCGATCGTCGCCTCGGGCCTTGCGGCCAGGCTGGCGAACAGCACCCGGGCACCGGGGGATTCCGGTGCCGTGCCGTTGGGGATCAGCGTGCGATCCAGATCGGTGCACAACAGGAAGCGCTGCACCTCAGGCCTCGGTATCGAAGAAGCGGTAATGGTCGATGGCCTCGATGATGCCGGCGGCATAACCCTTCTCGGCGAAATAGATACGCTCGGTATCGGCCATCGACAGCTCCTCGTGATGGCGGTTGGCGACGACGACGGCCATGGTGTTGCCGAGCATCATGTCCTCGTCGGCGCCGGAACCGCCGGCGGCGAGGATGTTCTCCAGCGGGATGTCCAACTGCTCGGCGCACCAGCGCAGGGCCAGGCCCTTGGATGCCCGCACCGGCACGATGTCGAGGTATTGGCCGAAGGAGAAGAAGGCGTTGACGCTCTGGTCGTGCTGCAGCAGGTGCTGCTTGATCGCGTGCATGTCCGGGGCGATGGCCGGGTCGATGTAGTAGCTGAGCTTGAAACTCCCCTGATGCACCTTCTCCTGGCGCTTCAGCCCCGGCAGTTCATCGAGCAGCTCGCGCACGGCCCCGGGGCTCCACAGGTGGTCGATATGCCGGCTCCAGGCCATGTCCTTGGTCAGGTTCGGCGCGTAATGGATCTCCGTGCCCAGGCTGGTGATCAGCACATCCGGCTGCGGGATGCGGTACTGGCGCAGCGTCGACAGGGCGGAGTCGATGCGCCGGCCCGTGGCCAGGCCGAAGCTGATCTGTTTCTGGTGCTCGCGCATCAGGCGCAGCAGCGCCTCCAGCGCCTCCCGATCGCCGAGCAGGTTCTGGTCCAGATCGGTGAACAGCGCCTTGCTGCGATACAGGCCGGGGCGGCGCTTCAGGCTCATGCGCTGCAGCGGCTCGGTCTGCTCGACGATGGGACGGATGACGTCGAGGTACTTCTCGGCATGCGCCTGCCAGGCGTAGTGCCGGCGCACCCCGTGCACACCGTTGTCGGCGAGCTTGCGCCAGGCCTGGCGGTCGGACAGCACCTGAAGCAGCGCCTCGGCCATGGCGGCCCGGTCCAGCGGATCGATCAGGACGCCGTTATGGCAGTTGTTGATGATGTCGACGGGCCCCCCGTCCTCGGTGGCCACCAGGGGCAGGCCGCAGGCGGCGGCCTCGATCAGCGTCAGCCCGAACGGCTCGGTCAGCGCCGGGTTGACGAACACCCCGCCGGACAGCGCCGCCAGCCGATACAACAGCGTCACCTCATCCGGCTGGTGGTGCTTCGGATAGGCAACCTTCCCGTACAGGTCGTACTGGTCGATGGTCAGCAGCAGCGTGTTCAGCACCTCCTGCGCCCCGCTGTCCATGTCGCGGATGTCGTCGCGGTTGCCTGCGACGACGACGAGGTTGGCCATCTGCTGCAGGCGCGGGGACTGGTGGTAGGCCTCGACCAGGGCGATGATGTTCTTGCGCGGGTCCGGACGGCACAGGGCCAGGATCATCGGCTTGTCCGGCTCTCTGAGGAAGCGCGCAAGCTCGCCGGCGATATCGCTTTCGGCCTCGTTGCCGTCGGGGGGATGGAATTTGTCCAGGTCGGTGCCGGGCGGGATCACCCGCATCTTGTCCGGCTGGTAGCAGTCGTACAGGCCGTACTGCTCCTCGATCTCCTGGTACGTGCTGGTGATCACGCGCGCCGCCACCGCCAGCGTCGCCTCCTCGGCCTCGATGCGCCGGGAGATGGTGTACACGCGCTCGATCTCGTCTCGCGTGACGCCGCTGGCCAGCAGCTGCTTGCGCTTGCTGCGCCCCAGCGAGTGGCCGGTGTGCACCAGCGGGATGCCGAGCTGGTGGGAAAGGCGCGTGCCGACATAGCCGGCATCGGCGTAATGGCTGTGCAGGATCTGCGGCAGGCGGGACTGTTCGCGCAGGAAACCCAGGGCATTGTCCGAGAAGCTCTCCAGGTCGTCCCAGAGCTCCTCCTTCGGGATATAGCGCTCCTCGCCGCAGGCGATGCGCACGATGCGCACGTTCTCGGCAAGCGGCTCGATGACCTCGGCGTAATCGTCGCTGACGCGGGGATCGATGACCTGGCGGGTCAAGAGGTCGACCTGCGCCACCTCCGGGCGCTCGCCCAGGGCACGGGCCAGCTCGACGACGTACTTGGTCTGCCCACCCGTATCGGCATCCCGGCCCAGCTCGAGATCATGGCCGCGGATCAGGCCATGCACGCTGATCAATGCGATATAGTAGCCGTCGGAGGCGCTGCTCACCGTCGCTCGTCATGGCGCCCTTCGGCGCCGATTCGGTCCCAGAAAGCCATGCATCCCTTATAACCGGTTTCGGACGGCAACTCAAATCGGGGCGGCGTTCCCCTGCCCGTCGAGGTTGCGCGCCACCAGGCCGTAGGCGCCCGGATCGACGGGCACTTCGATGCGCACGCGATGGCCGCTGCCCGGCGCCTCGGCCACCTCCGCCCCCGAGCGCGCATCCCACATCTGCGCCACCGCCAGCTTGCGGTTGCCGCCCGGTGCGATCAACTCCAGTTGGTCGCCGACGCCGAACTTGTTCTTCACCTCGATCTCCGCCGTGCCGGCCACAGCATCGTAGCCGACGACCTCGCCGACGAAGCGCTGCCCTGCGAAGCGGGAGCTGCCCTCCAGGTAGTTCTGGTGTTCGGCGGTGTGGAGCCGCTGGTAGAAGCCATCGGTATATCCCCGGTTCGCCAGCGCGTCGAGCCTGCTCATCAGCGACCAGTCGAACGGCCGGCCGGCAAGCGCATCGTCGATGGCCTGCCGGTACACCTGCGCCGTGCGCGCCGCGTAGTAATGCGATTTCGTGCGTCCCTCGATCTTCAGCGAATCGACACCGATGTTCACCAGGCGCTCGACATGCTGCACCGCGCGCAGGTCCTTGGAGTTCATGATGTAGGTGCCGTGCTCGTCCTCGAACACCGGCATCTGCTCGCCCGGTCGCGTCTCCTCCTCGAGCAGGTAGACGTTGTCGGCCAGCGCATGGCGCGGAAGATCCCCACATGCGGAGAACGGCTCGGGCGCCAAGGCGTTCAGGTCGCTGATCGGGATGATGTCCCCGGACGCATCCTCGCCCGCCTCGGTCATATCGTATTTCCAGCGGCAGGTGTTGGTGCAGGTCCCCTGGTTGGCATCGCGGTGGCTGAAGTAGCCGGACAGCAGGCATCTTCCCGAATAGGCGATGCACAGCGCCCCGTGCACGAACACCTCCAGTTCCATGTCCGGGCAGCGCTGGCGGATCTCCTCCACCTCATTCAGGCTCAATTCGCGCGACAGGATGATGCGGGCCACCCCCACGGACTGCCAGAACTTCACCGCCGCCCAGTTCATGGTGTTGGCCTGCACCGACAGGTGCACCGGCATCTCCGGCCAGGCCTCGCGCACCAGCATGATCAGGCCGGGATCGGCCATGATCAGGGCGTCCGGGTGCATGTCGATGATGGGCTGCATGTCGCGCAGATAGGTTTTGACCTTGTTGTTGTGCGGCAACAGGTTGCTGGCCACGAAGAACTTCTTGCCCTGGGCATGCGCCTCGTCGATGCCGGTCTGCAGGTTCTCCAGCAGGAAATCGTTGTTGCGCACGCGAAGCGAGTAGCGCGGCTGGCCGGCATAGACGGCATCCGCCCCATAGGCATAGGCATAGCGCATATTGCGCAGGGTGCCAGCCGGGGAAAGCAGTTCGACATGGCGCTTCATCTTCATCCTCCGCGCCGCCCGCAGGGGCCGGCAATCGCGCATTGTAGCGCGGGCGCCGACGCTTGCATGTCAAAATCCAGACGGCGGAAGCGGTAAGCCCTACGGCAGGGTCCATGGCGTTTGGCAGCATTCCTGCTCGCAGGGTGCAGGCACAGGAGGCGATATATGATCCACAGCGCATCGAACATCGGCAGCATGGTCGGCCTGCAGCCCGCGCCCGGCGTCAACGCCGTCCGCGGCCTGGCGCACGATAGCGAAACCGCGCGCATCTCAGGGACAGGTTCCAGCTCCGGCCTGATGAGCGCCATGCAGTCCTCCCTGGCCCAGGCCGGCATCTCCATCACGGCATCGCCGGACCTGGCGCAGGCGGCAATGCGCTCGTTCATGCCCACGCTGCTGGGGGCATTGCACCAGGTCGCCTCGACCCACCATGCCGACATGCAGGGGCTGTTGCAGCGGGTCGTGGCGACGGCCAACGCCAACCCCGCCCTGCAGCACAGCTTCCAGTCGCTGCTGGGGGCGCTCGGCGCGCCGAACAGCCCGGCGGCGCTCGGCACCTTCCTGCAGGCGCTGACCGGCAATCTTCAGGGCGCCTCCGCCATCGGCAGCGTCGTCAGCACGACGGCTTAGGATCAGGGCCCAGGCCTCAACCCAGGGCGGCATCCAGGAACATCATGCCGGCGAAGCCGGCGAACAGGCTGAGGGTGGCGAGGTTCTCGTAACCGCGCCGGTGCGTCTCGGGAATGATCTCGTCGCTGATCACGAACAGCATGGCCCCGGCGGCAAAGGCCAGGGAGAGCGGCATGAACGGTCCGGAAGCCGATACGGCAAGACCGCCGAGCAGGCCGCCGACGGGCTCCACCAGCCCGGTCAGGGCGCCGACGGCGAAGGCCTTGGGGCGCGAGTATCCGGCAGCGATCAGCGAGATGGAGACGGCCAGCCCCTCGGGGATATTCTGGATGCCGATGCCTGTAGCCAGCGTCATGCCGTTGGCGATATCGCCGCCGGCGAAGCCGGTGCCGACCGCCATGCCCTCCGGGAAGTTGTGCAGCGTGATGGCGATGACGAACAGCCAGATGCGCTTGAGCGTGCGCGCATCAGGACCCTCATGGCCGGTGTGGAAATGCTCGTGCGGCAGGCAGCGGTGCAGCAGGAACAATACCGTTGCCCCCGCCAACAGGCCGACGATGGCCACGCTCACCGCCAGCATGCGGCTGTGAAACTGTGCCTCGCCGTCCCGGATCGCGGGCAGCAGCAGCGAGAAGAAGGTGGCGGCGAGCATGATGCCGGCGGCGAAGCTCAGCAGGCCGTCCTCCAGGCGATCGGAAAGCCTTCGCACGAAGAACACGGCCAGCGAGCCGAGTGCGGTCAACGCCCCGGCGGCAAGGCTGCCGAGGAAGGCGAGGCCGACGACATGGGTGTTCATGCGGTAACGTTAATCCCCACATGCCCGCCCGGGCAATCGGCGACTAGCGGTGGTAGCGGACGGATTCCTCGCGCACCGCCTCGAAGAAGGCGATGGCGTGCTCGCGCGGCACGTCGGGGGTGATGCCGTGGCCGAGGTTGAACACATGGCCCGAGCCATGGCCGAAGCGGGCCAGGATATCCTTCACCTCGGCGCGGATGCGCGCAGGATTCGCGTACAGCATCGTCGGGTCCATATTGCCCTGCAGCGCCACCTTATCCCCGATGCGCGCCTTGGCCACGTCGATGTCGATGGACCAGTCCAGCCCCACGACATCACAGCCGGTGTCGGCGATCGCCTCCAGCCAGCCCATGCCGCCCTTGGTGTACAGGATCACCGGCACGCGGCGGCCTTCGTGCTCGCGCGTCAGCTGGCTGACGATGCGCTGCATGTAATCCAGCGAGAATGCCTTGTAGTCGCGGGTGCTCAGGATGCCGCCCCAGGTGTCGAAGATCTGCACCGCCTGCGCGCCGTTGGCGATCTGCGCGTTCAGATAGGCGGCGACGGCGTCGGCCAGCTTTTCCAGCAGCAGGTGCATGGTCGCGGGATCGTTGAAGGCCATGGCCTTAACCTTGGAGAAGTTCTTCGAGCCGCCGCCCTCGACCATATAGGTCGCCAGCGTCCATGGGCTGCCGGTGAAGCCGATCAGCGGCACCCGCCCGTCCAGGCCCTTGCGGATGGTGCGCACCGCGGCCATGACATAGCCCAGGGCGTCCTCGGGATCGGGAACGGGAAGCCTATCGACGTCGGCGCGGCTTTCGATCGGCTGCGGGAAGCGCGGCCCCTCGCCGACGCCGAAGGTCAGCTCCATGCCCATGGCCTCGGGCACGACGAGGATGTCCGAGAACAGGATGGCCGCATCCGCACCCAGGATGTCGATCGGCTGCAGCGTCACCTCGCAGGCCAGCTCCGGGTTCTTGCACAGGTCGAGAAAGCCGCCGGCCTTCGCGCGCGTGGCTCGGTATTCCTCGAGATAGCGCCCGGCCTGGCGCATCATCCACACCGGCGTGCGTTCCACCGGTTCCTTCATGCAGGCGCGCAGAAACAGGTCGTTCTTCAGATCACTCATCTCGTCATCCTTCAGAGGCATCCCGGCAGGGAGGCTCGGTCGTGCAGATTCCTTGCAAACGAGGATTTTTCTTCGAGGACAAGGCGCGGCAAGTGTGAGGAGCGGAGTGTATGAAGTCCATACATGAGCACCGCAACACATGCTGCAACGCCGTCATCGGAGAAAAAGACCGTTTGCTAGTCCCAGAAATAGCCCTCGGTCGGGGAGCTGGCGGAGGCGAATGCACGCTTCGGCATGCGCCCGGCGAGAAACGCCTGGCGGCCGGCGCGCACCGCATCGCGCATGGCACGCGCCATCATGCATTCGTCCTTCGCCTCGGCGATGGCGGTGTTGATCAGCACCGCGTCGGCTCCCAGTTCCATGGCCTTGGCGGCGTCCGAGGCGGTGCCGATGCCGGCATCGACGACGATGGGCACGGTGGCCCGCTGTTTGATGACGCGGATATTGAACGGGTTGGCCAGACCCCGGCCGGAGCCGATGGGGTTGCCCAGCGGCATCACCGCCGCACAGCCGACCTCCTCCAGGCGTTTGGCCACGATCGGATCGTCGTTGGTGTACGCCATGACCTGGAAGCCCTCGGCCACCAGGATCTCCGCCGCCTTGATCGTCTCCACCACATTCGGGTACAGGGTTTCCTGATCGCCCAGCACCTCGAGCTTGACCAGCTCCCAGCCGCCGGCCTCGCGCGCCAGGCGCAGGGTGCGCACGGCGTCCTCGGCCGTGTAGCAGCCGGCGGTGTTCGGCAGGATGGTGTAGCGCTTCGGATCGATGTAATCGAGCAGGTTCTCCTTGCCCGGATCGGTGATGTTCACGCGGCGCACGGCCACCGTGATCATCTCCGCCTCGGCCGCCTGGGTGGCCACCTTCGTCGTCGGGAAGTCCTTGTACTTGCCCGAACCGACGATCAACCGCGACTTGAACGTGTATGTACCAACCTTGAGAAGATCTTCACCCATCATTGTATTACCCATGTCCTTCAAAATGTGCGGCGAGGGCCTGATGCCGCACCCATCCGCCCATGGATGGGCGGCTTTAGTGAGCCGTTCGAATTCCACGCAATTCGGACGGCGTCCAAGGCCGAGGGCAGAATGCCCGAGGCCGTATCGAACGAATCCCCCTCACCCGCCACCGATCATATGCACGAGCTCGATGCGGTCGCCCTCGGAAAGCTTTGTCGCGGCATAACGGCTCTTCGGCACCACCTCGAGGTTGCGCTCGATGGCGATCATGCGCCGCTCCAGCCCGATCTCGACCACGAGTTCGGCCAGCGTCGCCGCGGCGACGCGGCGTGATTCGCCATTGAGCTGGATCGTCGGCACCGGCATCTCCTTGCGTTTCCAGGCCAGTATCGCCATGTTTCGGCCATTTTTCGCCAAAAAATGTGTGAAAAAGGTCACAAAACGCGCGCAATCACGTTGACCCGCCATGTCGCACCGCATAGCGTGGCGTCATGCTAACAGCATCGAACGACGCGCCCAACCCGGATGCCAAATCCGCGCCGGCGCCCGCCGCCCCGACCCCTGCCAACTGGAAGGGCGTGCGCCACGGCCTTGCCCACGCCGAACGCTGCCTGCAGTCGGAACAGCTGGATGAGGCGGAGGCGTTGATCCGCGAGGTGCTGGAGTTCGCGCCGGCCGAGATGCGCGCCTGGGAGATGCTGGCCAGCCTGCACCAGATCCGGGGAGCCGAGGACGAGGCGACGCACTGCCGCGACAAGGTCGAGCGCCTGCGCGCCTCAACGGGTGCCACCAAGCGGCCGGCGGCCTCGGTGCAGCTGGCCAAGCTGCTGTGGCAGCAGGGAGAGCACGATACGGCGCGTGCCATGCTGGCCATCCTGATGCTGCGCCGGCCCGAGGACGAGCGCCTGCAGAAGCTGCGCGACGCCTGGATACAGGAGGACTGAGCAAGCGTGAAAACCCGCCGTATCCTGGTCCTGCACGGGCCGAACCTGAACATGCTCGGCACGCGCGAACCCGGCCATTACGGGCACCGCACCCTGGCCGAGATCGACCAGGCCCTGATCGCGCTGGGCGACCAGCTCGGGGCCGAGGTCGTCAGTTTCCAGAGCAACCACGAGGGGGAGCTGGTCGGGCACATCCAGCAGGCGGCGCTGGCGCCCGAGGCGCAGCGCGCCGACGGCATCCTGATCAACCCCGCCGCCTATACCCATACCAGCATCGCCCTGCGCGACGCCCTGCTGGCCACCAAGATCCCCTTCGTCGAGGTGCACCTGTCGAATGTGCATCGCCGTGAGGATTTCCGGCACAAGTCCATGCTGGCCGATGTGGCACTGGCGGTGATCGCGGGCTTTGGCCCCGCCTCCTATACGCTGGCCCTGCGCGGCCTGATCGAACTACTTTCATCCCAACAAGGAGCTTGATGTGGATATTTCCGAAATTCGCAAGCTGATTCGCCTGATCCAGGACACCGACGTCACCGAGATCGAGGTCTCCGACGGTGCGCATACCGTGCGCCTGTCCCGCCAGACCTCCATCGCGCCGGCGCCGGCCGCCGCGCCCCAGATGCAACACGTCGTGACCCCGGCGGCACCTGCCGCGCAGGCTCCGGCCGCCCCCACCCACGACGAGGCGCATTTGCTGAAGTCGCCGATGGTCGGCACCTTCTATCGCTCCGCCTCCCCAGAGGCCGAGGCCTTCGTCGCCGAGGGCAAGAAGATCAAGAAGGGCGAGACGCTTTGTATCATCGAGGCCATGAAGCTGATGAACGAGATCGAGGCGGAGTACGACGGCATCGTCGAGGAGGTGCTGGTCGAGAACGCCACACCGGTGGAGTACGGCCAGCCGCTGTTCGTCATCCGCCCGCTGTAAACCGAGGCCGCAATGATCCATAAAGTCCTGATCGCCAACCGCGGCGAGATCGCCGTTCGCATCATCCGCGCCTGCAAGGAGCTCGGCATCGAGACGGTGGCCGTGTACTCCGAGGCCGACCGCGATGCCATGCACACGCGGCTGGCCGATCACGCCATCTGCATCGGCCCGGCCGACAGCGCCAAGTCCTACCGCAACATCCCGGCCCTGATGTCCGCGGCCGAGGTCGGCGATGTCGACGCCATCCATCCGGGCTACGGCTTTTTGGCCGAGAATCCGGACTTCGCCGAGATTGTCATCGAGTCCGGCTACACCTGGATCGGCCCGTCGCCGGAATCGATGCGCATCATGGGCGACAAGGTGGCGGCGAAGAACAAGATGCGCGCGGCCGGCGTGCCGCTGGTGCCCGGCTCCGACGGCGCCATCGGCGATCTGGAGGAGGCCAAGCGCGTCGCCCGCGCCGCCGGCTTCCCGGTCATCGTCAAGGCGGCGGCCGGTGGCGGTGGCCGCGGCATGAAGGTCGTGCACTCGGAGCCGGCGCTGACCGGTGCGGTGATGATGGCCCAGAGCGAGGCCGCCACCGCCTTCGGCGACGACACCGTCTATATCGAGAAATTCCTGGAGGAGCCGCGCCATATCGAGGTGCAGGTGCTGGGCGATAAGCACGGCCACGTCGTGCACCTGTTCGAGCGCGAGTGCTCGATGCAGCGCAAGCACCAGAAGGTGCTGGAGGAGGCGCCGAGCCCCTTCCTCGACCCGGAGACGCGCGAGAAGATCTGCATGGCCGGCGTGGCCGCGGCCAAGGCCGTCGACTATGTCGGCGCCGGCACCATCGAGTTTTTGATGAACCCGGACAAGAGCTTCTACTTCATCGAGATGAACACCCGCATCCAGGTCGAGCATCCGGTCACCGAGATGATCACCGGCATCGACCTGATCGAATGGCAGATCCGCGTCGCCCAGGGCGAAGAGCTGGAGTTCACGCAGCAGGACCTGAAGATCAAGGGCCATGCCATCGAGTGCCGCATCAACGCCGAGCACCCGTTCAAGTTCACGCCGAGCCCGGGCAGGGTCGAGCTGTTCCATGCCCCGGGCGGGCGCAATGTGCGCGTCGATTCGGCCGTGTACACCGGCTACACCATTCCGCCCTACTACGACTCGATGATCGCCAAGGTCATCACCCATGCGCGCACGCGCGAGCGCTGCATCCGTACCATGCAGCGCGCCATCGACGAGCTGGCGATCATGGGCGTGACCACGAACCGGGAACTGCACCAGCGCCTCTTGGCCAACCCCGGCTTCCAGTCCGGCAACTTCAACATCCATTTCCTGGAGCGCTGGCTCAAGCAGATGCAGCTGTAAGGGCCGAGCCCTAATCGTTCAGGCTGGTTTCAGTCGGCTCCGGTAGAGATACCTCCATCGTCCGCGATGGAGGTTGCCATGTCACACGAAATCAGGGTCTGGGATCTCGGCGTGCGCCTGTTCCACTGGTCGCTGGTGGCGCTGTTCACGATTGCCTATATCAGCGGGGACGACGAGGGCACGGGCTCGCTGCACGGCTGGGCGGGTTATATCATCATCGGCCTGTTGGCCTTCCGCCTGCTCTGGGGCCTGGTCGGCGGCAAACACGCGCGCTTTTCCGATTTCATCTACGCCCCGCGGCAGATTCTCGCCTACCTGAAGGATCTGATCGGCGGGCGTCCCAGGCGTTATCTCGGCCACAACCCGGCAGGTGGCCTGATGGTCGCCGTTATGCTGCTGGTGCTGTTCGCCGTCAGCTGGACGGGACTGAAGGCGGACCAGGCCAAGCACGAGACGGTGATCGTGCCGAGCGCCATCACCTTCGCCATCCCCGATGCCGTCGGCGATGATGCGGAGGACGAGGCCCGGAGCGAGGGATTCTGGGAGGAGGCACACGAGGCCAGCGTCGATATCATGCTGGCCCTGATCGTGCTGCACCTGGCCGGCGTCGCCGCCTCCAGCCTGATGCACCGCGAGAACCTGGCGCGCGCCATGCTCACCGGCCGCAAGCGCGAGCCGGAGGCGTAAGCGATCTAGCGGCGGCCGGACTTTTTGCCGCCGCGCCCCCTTGTGCCAGCGCCGCCGCCCCGGCCGACCGGCTTGTCGGCGCGGGCCCCCGGTCCGCCGCCCGGTCCGTCGCCCCTGCTGGCGCCGGAGGCCCGCCGCGCGGGAGCGCGATGCGCCACCCTGCCGGCGGCAAGCCGCCCAACAGCAGGGCGTGCGGCACCGGGCCTGTCATCGCGCCCGGCCGGCGGCACCAGGCATTGCTCCCCATGGCCGATCAGTTCGGCGCGGCCCATGCGCTTCAGTGCCTGCCTGAGCTCCGGCCAGTTGTGCGGATCGTGGTAGCGCAGGAAGGCCTTGTGCAGGCGCCGCTGACGGATGCCGCGGATCACCTCGACCCTCTCGCCCTTCAGGCGCGAGATCTTCTTCAGGGGATTCAGGCCGCTGTGGTACATGGCCGTGGCCGTGGCCATCGGCGAGGGCAGGAAGGCCTGCACCTGGTCCGGTCGGAAGCCGTTCTTCTTCAGCCACAGCGCCAGGTTCAGCATGTCCTCGTCCGTGGTGCCCGGATGGGCGGCGATGAAGTAAGGGATCAGGTACTGCTTCTTGCCGGCCTCCTGCGAGTAGCGCTCGAACATCTGCTTGAAGCGCTCGTAGCTGCCGATGCCGGGCTTCATCATCTTGGACAACGGCCCGGTCTCGGTGTGTTCGGGGGCGATCTTCAGGTAGCCGCCGACATGGTGCGTCACCAGCTCCTTCACGTATTCCGGCGAGCGCACGGCCAGGTCGTAGCGTAGCCCGGAGGCGATCAGCACCTTCTTGATGCCGGGCAGCTTCCTGGCCTTGCGGTACAAATGGATCAGCGGCGCATGGTCGGTATTCAGATTGCCGCAGATGTCCGGATAGACGCAGGACGGCTTGCGGCAGGCCGCCTCGATCTCGGACGATTTGCAGGCCAGGCGGTACATGTTCGCCGTCGGCCCGCCGAGATCGGAGATAACGCCGGTGAAGCCCGGGGTCTTGTCCCGGATCGCCTCCACCTCGCGCAGGATCGAATTCTCGGAGCGGCTCTGGATGATGCGCCCCTCGTGCTCGGTGATCGAGCAGAAGGTGCAGCCACCGAAGCAGCCGCGCATGATGTTCACCGAGAAGCGGATCATCTCGTGCGCCGGGATGTTCTGGCCCGCGTAGGCCGGGTGCGGCACGCGCGCATACGGCAGGTCGAACACGCGGTCGAGCTCGGCGGTGGACAGCGGAATCGGCGGCGGATTCAACCACACGTCGCGATCCCCGTGGCGCTGCACCAGGGCCCGCGCATTGCCCGGGTTCGTCTCCAGGTGCAGCACGCGCGAGGCATGGGCGTAGAGCACGGCATCGTCGCGCACCGATTCGAAGTCGGGCAACCGGATCACCGTGTGCGCCCGGTCGAGCCTGCGGCTGTGCAAGGTGACGACCGTGGCCCCGTCGGCTGCCGGCTTCGCCGTGTCGCAGCCGGGGGCGGCCATGGCATAGGGATCGGCATGGGCGATGACCTCGCCGGGGGTGTCGACATGCGTGGAATCGATCTCGCTCCACCCTGCCGGAATCTCTTTGCGCATGAAGGCGGTGCCGCGGATGTCCGTCATGTCGCCGATGGACTCGCCGGCGTCCAGGCGCCTGGCGATCTCGACGATCTGGTGTTCGGCGTTGCCGAAGACCAGCAGATCCGCCTTGGCGTCGGGCAGCACCGAGCGGCGCACCACATCCGACCAGTAATCGTAGTGGGCGATGCGCCGGAGGCTGGCCTCGATGCCGCCGATGATCACCGGTACGTCCTTGAAGGCCTCGCGGCAGCGCTGGGCATAGACGAGCACGGCCCGATCCGGCCGCCTGCCCGCCTCGCCGCCCGGCGTATAGGCATCGTTGGAGCGGATGCGCCGGTCGGCCGTGTACCGGTTGACCATCGAATCCATATTGCCGGCCGTCACCCCGAAGAACAGGCGCGGTTTCCCGAGCACGCGGAAGGGATCGGCCGAGTTCCAGTCCGGCTGGGCGATGATGCCCACCCGATAGCCCTGGGCCTCCAGCACGCGCCCGATCACCGCCATGCCGAAGCTCGGATGGTCGATATAGGCATCGCCGGTGACGACGATGATGTCGCACTCATCCCAGCCGAGCTTGTCCATCTCGGCGCGGGACATCGGCAGGAAGGGCGCGGCTTCCTTCAGCTTGCGGGCGGTGTTCATGCACACATGATACCGCGTTTCGCCGCCGCCCGCTTCACACTCTCCGTATGGCTATCCTTGGCCTGCTTCGATTGCCGACTCTGGTGACTCTCGCATAGGGCGATGATCTGTGATGGGGAACGTGCTGGGAACCATGTGGACCGCGACGTGTTCCACCTGTTCCTGAAGAGCGGCGCCTGGCTCGAATACACCAAGCGCTTCCTCCCCGCCTCCCAGATCGACGATGTGGACCTGGACCGCTACCTGTCCCCGCAGTCTACATAGACCGGTCCTTGAATAATCTCCAAATGATGTATAATGGAGGCCTTAGCAATTCGGCTATGCATCATTGGCGCCTGTAGATAACCTGATATTTCAAGCCTGAATCGCCACCAGTGTTTGGATATCGCACTAACGCAGCCTTGCGCTGCATAAGGTAGCGGTATCTAAAATGCATAGATTTAACAAAGAATTTACTATGAATATCGTGTCCATACTCATCGTTTTGAGTGTGCTTTCTTTTATTCCATTTGTACTTATTCACCCCAACAACCATAACCTTTCGGTCAAGGACGTTTGGGAACATATTAGATGCATTTCACTCTTAGCTACTGGATATTTGTTTGGAAAGAACAACGTAGCCGAATGAATGAGTATACGGGGTGGCTTAAAGCCACCCCGTATACTTTGAAAGCAACATAGGGGGCATGCTCTTTCCTTGACGAAGTAGGACTATCATCCTATACATCATCTGATATAGGATTAATGTCCTAGACGCGGTCGAGGGAGGTGCGCATGGGCGAGACGAAAACCCGCGATCGCATCGTCGAGGCCGCCGATGGGTTGTTCTACCGGCAGGGCTTCGGGCACACCTCGTTCTCGGACATCGCCGAAGCCGTGGGCATCTCGCGCGGCAATTTCTATCACCATTTCAAGACCAAGGACGACATCCTCGATGCCGTGATCGGCCTGCGCCTGGCCAATACCCGTGAGATGCTGGCGCAATGGGAGGCCGAAGGGGCGACGCCCGAGGAGCGCATCCGCAGCTTCATCCACATGATGGTCGCGAACCGGGCCGAGATCATGCGCCACGGCTGCCCGGTCGGCACCCTGTGCACCGAGCTGGCGAAGCTAGACCATGTCACCCATAACGAAGCAACTCGGCTATTCGTGCTGTTCCGCAGCTGGCTGGCCGGGCAGTTCCGGCAGCTCGGGCGCGACAGGGATGCCGATGCACTGGCCATGCACCTGCTCGCCCGCAGCCAGGGTGTGGCGACGCTGGCCAATGCCTTCCGCGACGAGCGGTTCATCGAGCGGGAGGTGATGCGCATGGACGCCTGGCTGGGTTCGATCGCCGCCACCGCGCATTAGGGGAGGGAACATGGACGCCACGATCACGGGGCCGGACGGACAGGAGCGCTGCCGCTGGTGCGCGGCGACGCCGGAATACCTCGCCTACCACGACAGCGAATGGGGATATCCGGTGAGTGATGACCGCCGCCTGTTCGAGAAGCTGAGCCTGGAGGGCTTCCAGTCGGGCCTGAGCTGGCGCACGATCCTGGCCAAGCGCGAGAACTTCCGCGCCGCCTTCGCAGGCTTCGATTTCGACCGGATCGCCGACTTCACCGAAGACGACGTCGCGAGGCTGCTGGGGGATGCCGGCATCGTCCGCCATCGTGGCAAGATCGAGGCGGTGATCAACAATGCCCGGCGCGCCCGGGAGCTGGTGGCGCAGGAAGACTCGCTCGCCGCCTACGTCTGGCGCTTCGAGCCGGACCCATCGAGTCTCGCCGAGCCGCAGACGGCCTCGACCTCCACCGAGTCGGTGGCCCTGTCCAAGGACCTGAAGAAGCGCGGATGGAAGTTCGTCGGGCCGACCACCGTCTATGCCTTCATGCAGGCCATGGGACTCGTCAACGACCATGCCGAGGGCTGCGTGATCCGGGAGAAGGTGACGCGTGTGCGCCGGGATTTCAGGCCCCCGGTGTGAGCATGCACGAGGTCCGGCACATCGGCATCCATATCGACCGCGAGCCGGACGCGGTCTATGCCTTCGCCTCCGATCCACGGAACCTGCCGCGCTGGGCCGCCGGCCTGGCCAGCTCCGAGGTGCGCAAGGCCGGGGATGCATGGATCGTCGAGGCGCCGTTCGGCACGGCGCGCCTGCGCTTCGCTCCACCCAATCCTTATGGGGTCATGGATCACGATGTGACGCTGGATTCGGGGATCACCGTGCGCAACCCGATGCGGGTGATGCCGAACGGCACAGGCAGCGAGTTCGTGTTCACGCTGATCCGCCGGCCGGAGATGAGCGCGGCGCAGTTCGCCGCGGATGCGGCGGCCGTGGAAAAGGACCTGCAAACGCTGAAAGACCTGCTCGAGCGCGGCAAGAACTGAAAGGGACGGGGTCGAGACCACGCCGTCACCGATGAGGAGCCAACCATATGCTTGAAGAATTCGGGCCTTCTCTTTTCGTGGCCGAGGGACCGACGATATCCTTTTACGGCTTTCCCTATCCCACGCGTATGGCGGTGGCGCGCCTCTCGGATGGCCGCGTATGGGTATGGGCGCCGGTTGCCCTGAGGGGCGAACTTGCCGGATCGGTTGAAGCCATCGGGCCGGTACGCCACATCGTGTCACCAAACAAAATCCACCATCTGTTCTTGAATGAATGGCATGAACGCTGGCCGGATGCACGCATGTATGCACCGCCCGGCCTCGCCCGCAGGAAACCGGAGATCCATTTTGACGCCGATCTTCTCGATGACCCTGATCCGGCCTGGGCGGAAGATATCGACCAGGTGATTTTTCGCGGCTCGCTGGCACTGGAAGAGGTCGTGTTTTTCCACCGTGCGTCTCGCACGGCCATCATTTGCGATCTCATCCAGCGCTTCCCGGACAACATCAAGGGCTGGAAAGGCATGCTCATGCGAGCCGATGGCCTGGTCGGCGAACACGGCAGCACCCCCCGCGAGTGGCGGGCCAGCTTTCTCCATCGCGGCCCCGCCCGCGCCGCAAGGCAGAAAGTGATCGACTGGAACCCCTCC